>WNFE01002211.1_pt1 | contig 15889 bp, 15 predicted proteins | sample 5400451 | NCBI WGS metagenome assembly WNFE01 (sample SAMN13153344, study PRJNA577476) | soil metagenome | isolation source: 200 cm saprolite under Douglas fir tree site 2 hole 2 | place: USA:California | collected 2015-04-18 | reverse complement strand
CGAAGCGGTTTCCCGTCCGCCAAGAGATGTCCCACCAAGAGTTGAAATGTTCCACGCCAGTTCGTGCGCGATTTGAAAGGCAAAACACTCCGCCACACACAGCGCGCGAGCGGCGCGTGTCACTGCAGTGCGCAAAGCTACCCGCGGCTCTGATTCGCGCACTGTACATTCGTGTGGCATGCGCGAACTAGGTGACAAGATGACCCAACCAACGGTTGTAATCAGCCTGGATTTGGAACTCAGTTGGGGCAGCTTCGATCTTTCATTTGACGAAGAACTGCTCAAGATGGGCCGATGGACCCACGACGTTGGCGTGCCCAATTTGCTGAATCACCTCACGCGCAACGGGATATCCGCATCCTGGGCCGCAGTCGGCGCGATGATGCGCCCTTCTTTGCCTGACGTTTCCGGGTTGCCGGAAGTTAACTTCCCGCATTTCTCGAAACCGTGGTTCAGTTACGTTCCTAAAGGAAGCCACGAATCGACTCATCCTGAGTGGTTCGGCGCGAGTCTGGTAGACATGATCCGGCGTGCAAAGCCTGAGCAGGAAATAGGATTTCATTCGTTTTCGCACGTCCCCTTTACACAACCTGGCATTACGCGGGAGCGGGCAATCGCTGAGTATCAATACTGCGCCCAGATCGGGCGGGAACTTGGAATCCCAACAACAAGTTTTGTTTACCCGCGGAATTTGGTCGCCTACGTCGCTGAGCTTCGAGATGCAGGGTTCACTTGTTTTCGCGACGTTGACAATCTCCCAGTTCGCAGCGCAAGCGACAAGTTGACATCCGTCGCCATGATATTGGCAGACTTCGCCGGTCAATCACCTCGCATGGTTGAGCCTTCACTCATAGACGGCATCATTTCCATTCCGGGATCGTTGTTGATCCGGTACGCGGCCGGCTGGCGTAAGTACATTCCTGACTCGAGCCGCTTACGGAGGCTCAGAAAAGGATTGGACCGTGTGCGCCGAAAGGGCGGCGTTTTCCATGTCTGGTTTCATCCAGAAAATCTTTATGCGGAGTGGCCGCGACTTGAAAATATTGTCGCTCGTTTTCTGGACGAACTTGGCATCCTGGTCCGCAACGGAGACCTGAGGTGCTTGACAATGGGGCAACTGGCCAGCGAATTCCGAACAAAATTAGCGATTGAACAAGGTCGCAATCTGAGTCCAGCTTACACCGACGCCGGATACGCGAAATACGTCAGCTAGAGCAGATTTGGGCACGTTTTTGGAAAATGCTCGTTAGCCCCCAGTCTCTGCAAGCAGGCGCGAATTGCGCCCGCTCGCAGAGAGCAGACCGACGTCTAGGGGCTTTGACAGCCCCATGTTTAAGGGGCGAGTTGATGGAGTAGTTGGCCCAATTGCAGCCGGGCACTCTCCAGGGCGCTCGGACTGTGGTTCCAGTTGCTCCAGCTGGTAGCAATGGGCTGGATAACCGAGTTCAGAAAGGGGACTTGTCCGACGTTCTTGAGGATCTGGGCGTATTCGTAGTCTTGAATGCCGTCGCGGATGGCCTTTAGACGTATTCCCGGAGCAGACTCGGTGGAAGCAATCGGGGCCGGCGGGTAGAGGAAGATGCCGTCGCCCGGTCTGCCAAGGCCGCCGCCGCAAGCGGTGGTATCGACATTGTTCCAACTGCCGATGGCGTTTCCGGCGGTCCAGCCGTCGGAGCGGTAGTAAAGGATGCCGGTGGCGCCTTGCGTCCAGTTCAAGAAGCCCGCTTGGATGCGCTCGTTGATGGGAGGATAGTCGACCATCCATTCCGGAGTGTTGCCGAAGCCGGCGTTGCAACTGGTATAGCTCCAGAGGTCGCCGCCAGCGGTGAAGGGGAGAGCGGGCCACTGTTGGACGGAATCGAGCAGCACCCAGTGGTCGATGGCCCCGAGTAGATTGGAGTCCACGGCGTTGATGGTCATCATGGTCTTGACACTGCGATTGGCGGCGTGGGCGTTGGCCCCCATGGTTTTGATGGGGGTGTAATCGCCGGTGCAGCCGTTCAATTCATCGGCGAGGTAGAAGTCCAGGCCAATGCCTGCGGGGAAATTGGCAGCCGCAGCGTTGATTTGGCTGGTGGAAGGGAGGCTGCTATAGGAGCCGTTGCACTGGATGCCGATATAGTAGTAGCCGTCGAGGCCGGAACGGTTGAGACCGAGATTGGTGATATCGGAGGAGGAGTTGGCGGCGGCATCGTACCAGCCCATGACTTTGTTGCGCATCAGGGCTTTGGCCAAGGTGGAGGTGGTATTGCCGGAGGCCGGTGGCCAGAGGGTCCAGAGAGAAAGTTCGGAAGGCTGGGCGGGTAGCTCAAAGTTCCAGACCGTGAGGGAGACGGGGAAGGAGACGGTGCCCTGATCGGCGGCAATGGAAATCGTGCCGGTATAGGTTCCTGAGGGGCTGTTGATGGCTCCGTGGGGGACGGAAATGTCGATCCAGTAGGGTTGATTTTGCCCGGCGGTGACGCTGGCATTGCACGCTTTGAGGACGGCGGCCGATGCGCACAGGGGGGCAGCGGTTTCCGGATCATTGAAGGGGATGAGGGGCTCGGGGTAGGTGCCTGAGCCGAGCGGAGGATTACTGCCGCCGCCGTAACTGGCGGTGCCGGTGACGGAAAGATAGTATTCGCGGTAGAAAGTGATGTCGGAAGCGGGGATAGTGGCGCCGCCTGGGCCGGTGAGTGCCGAGGCGCTGAGATTCACGTTGGTCAAGCCGCTGGAAGGAGCTTGCACGACGATCTGTGTGTCCACGGTTTCGCCGCGCGCACCAGATAGGCTGATGGAGGAAGCGGTACCCGCCGTATCGGTCTTGCCCACTCTGTCGAGACTAGATGCTATCCAAGCAGGAAATGTTGGTGGGATAGCGGCATTTACAGTGAGAGTGGCCGCAGCGCTTGTTACCATGCCGGCCGAGTTGCTTACGACAACTCGAAAAGTCGAACCAGTATCCGAGGTTGTCGTTGCGGGAGTCGTATAGCTCGACGCAGTTGCCCCAACGATGTTCGCGCCGTTCTTTTGCCATTGAAAGCTCAGCGGGGCAGTGCCCGTCGCCGCCACGCTAAACGAAGCCGTCTGGCCTGCGGTGACTGTCTGATTCGACGGCTGCGAGGTAATCGAAGGAGCCACGGGAGCTGCATTCACGGTGAGGGTGGCCGCAGCGCTGGTCACACTCCCAGTTGTGTTGCTGACCACGGCGGTGAATTGTGCCCCATTGTCGGAACTCGTTGTCGCGGGTGTCGTATAGTTGGACAAAGTTGCACCGCTTATCGGCACGCTGTTCTTCTGCCATTGATAGTTCAGCGGGGAAGTACCTGTCGCTGCCACGCTAAACGAAGCCGTCTGACCTGCGGTAACTGTCTGGCTCGCGGGCTGGGTCGTGATGGAAGGAGCCATGGGAGCCGAATTCACGGTCAGTGTCGCGGCGCTGCTCGTGGCCGTTCCAGCAGTGTTACTTACCAGCACTCGGAACGTCGAACCGCTATCTGACGTGGACGTCGCCGGAGTTGCGTAGCTTGCCGCGGTCGCTCCGACGATGTTTGCCCCGTTCTTCTGCCACTGATAACTCAGCGGCGCAGTACCCGTGGCGGCTATGCCGAAGGAGGCCGTCTGGCCTGCGGTGACCGTCTGGCTTGCTGGCTGAGTTGTGATGGAAGGAGCTACTGTAGCCGCATTCACCGTGAGGGTAGCCGTGGCACTGGTCATACTACCGGCTGTGTTTGTGACCAGCACCGTGAACTGCGCCCCGTTGTCAGAGATGGTCGTCACTGGGGTCGTGTAACTTGAAGAGGTAGCCCCCAAGATGCCAGTTCCATTCCTTTTCCATTGGTAACTCAGAGGGGCAGTACCCGTTGCCGCCACGCTAAACGAAGCCGTCTGACCTGCGGTGGCTATCTGGCTTGCTGGCTGAGTCGTGATCGACGGCGCCACAGAAGCAGGACTCACAGTAAGCGTGGCCGCAACACTAGTCGCACTACCTACGGTGTTTGTAACCAGCACCGTGAACTGCGCACCGTTGTCGGAACTTGTTGCCGCAGGCGTGGTATAGCTCGACGAAGTCGCACCACTGATCGCCACGCCGTTCCTTTGCCATTGATAGTTCAGCGGGCCGCGACCCGTGGCGGCCACGTTGAAATTGGCGGTTTGGCCAGCCGTGACCATTTGGCTAGTTGGTTGCGTCGCGATCGAAGGGTGGCCATTATTTGCCGGCGTGGCCTGGACAAGTCCGGAGCATCCGAGATTCAGAATTGCAAATAAGAGGGTCAACAACAAAAGCGCGAGGCGATGTGCCTTGGTATCACTTCGGGCGGTGCCTGCCGACACTGACGGGGCGTGCGTGGAAGTTGCCGGTGCGCGGCCATCCCTTATGGTGGTTATCGGGCCGACAAAAATCCCACAAAACAAATTAGACGTTCTTCTGGTTTTCAACGGAATCTCTCCCAATAGTTTTTCGCTAGCTTCTCGAGGCCGCCGTCTCGATAGGGCTGGGGGGTCTGGGCGGACTAACGACAATTCAGAAGGATGGGTCTCGCGTCTTGAAGATTAGTGAGCAGTATTAGAACGGCGTGCCCACGCCGAGATCCCCATGCGCTTCCTAAACTTAACGTTCACCTGTGCGAGGTTAAATCAGCACTGTTTCCGATTCTGTCGGCAGGGAAATGATTCTTGTGTCAGACCTTTGTTCCGGGATTGTCCCGTATCGTCTTACACTGGAACAGGTCTGGCCTGTCCCTATGCCCGGTCTTTCAGTCAGACTCAAGCGAATATTCTGAAGTTGATTTGAGGAATCGAATTCATATCGGGCTGTTTTCAGCCCGATATGCTCAGTCACGCAAATCCCCGAGAGGCGTGCTAATGGACACTCGCAGGATTGCCGGGCCGGAAGCCCAGGGCGCAAATTCTCCCCTCGCAATTCCGAGCCAAACGATCCTCGGTTTGTATCCCGAAATCCTGAGGGAACTTCCTGTCGGAGTAGTTCTTTTGCTCTTGGAAGACCCTTCAGATGTCAAAACGTTCAGAATTGTTGATGCCAACCGGGCCGCTGAACAAATCACGGGATCCGCGGCTCAGGTGCTTCTTGGGAAAACTCTGGCCGATTTCCCCAAACTCTTGGAGACGCCAATTCCCGCTCAATGCATTGCCGTACTGCGCTCGGGAGAGACGGTGAACTTGGGAGAGATTTCCTATGGTGACGAGCGCATACGGAAGGGAGTTTATTCTGTGCGAGTTTTTCCTCTTTCCAGTAATTTCCTGGGAGTGGCGTTTGAAGATGTCACGGATCGCAGCCTCGCGGAACGAACGCTCCGGGATAGCGAAGAACGCTTCCGGCTCCTTGTCGAAGGCGTCCAGGAATACGCCATCTTCCATTTGGACCCGACGGGCCATGTAGTCAGCTGGAACGCCGGCGCCGAGCGTCTGAAGGGTTACACTTCAAAAGAAATCATCGGAAAGCATTTCTCCGTCTTCTACCCACAGGAAGACCTGATGAATGATAAGCCCCAAAATATTCTTGCCGAGGCGACGCGCCATGGGCAGAGCCAAGACGAGGGCTGGCGTATCCGCAAAGACGGGTCTCGCTTTTGGGCCAGCGTAGTTATCACAGCTCTGCGCGACCCCCATGGAAACCTGCTGGGGTTCGCGAAGCTCACCCGAGACACGACCGAAAAACGCGAGAAAGAGAATGCCCTGACTAAGGCCAAAGAAGTACTGGAGCTTCGCGTTGAACAGCGAACGGCCGTCCTTACCCGCGTGAACCATGAGCTGCGGACAGAGATCGCGGAGCGTGAACGGGCCGAGCAGCAACTAAAAACATCGCTCGATCAACTGCGCGCTCTTGCCGCCCGTCTGCAGAGCGTACGAGAAGAGGAGCGCACTTCCATCTCACGCGAGATTCATGATGAACTCGGGCAGGCTTGCACCGCTATCAAGATGGATCTTGCACTGATCGGCCGCAAACTGACCAAGAAGCAGACTCAACTGCATTCCAAGGTTGATTCGGCCATCCAATTGGTAGACAGCATGATTGTCATACTGCGCAGGATTGCCTCGGAACTTCGGCCAAGAACGTTAGATGATCTTGGCCTGTCAGCCGCACTTGAATCGCACGCTCAGGAATTTGAGAGCCGAACGGGAATTCGTTGCAGTGTAACATTGCCGCAAGAAGCGCTCCATCTCGACGCGGATCGATCGACTGCCATCTTCCGAATCTTTCAGGAGTCGCTAACCAATGTGGCGCGCCACGCTCACGCCACGCGGGTGGAGGCACTCCTGGAAATTCAAAACGATCGAATTATTTTTCAGGTTATCGACAATGGCAGCGGTTTTGATCCCGCCGAAGCCAAAGCGCGCAGATCTCTCGGTCTCGTTGGAATGCAGGAACGCGCTCTCTTGCTCAATGGAGATCTCAAAATTGAAGGTGCGCCCGGCGCCGGAACTACCTTGACACTGACGATCCCACTCCCCCGTCCGGTCGCGGGAGGAAAGAATCACAATGAAGGTCTTGATCGCTGACGACCATGCTGTGTTTCGCCGGGGACTGAGAGAAACTCTGGCTGAAGCATTCTCGAGAGTGACCTTCGCGGAAGCCAGCACGGCGCAGGAAACACTTGAGCATGTGCGCCGGCAAGACTGGGATGTGGTCATCCTGGACATCAGCATGCCCGGAAAAAGCGGGCTCGACATCCTCGATGATTTGAAGCGTTTGCGGCCAAGAATGCCTATTCTCCTCCTCAGCATGCACCCCGAGCAACAATTTGCGCGACGGGCGCTGAAGTCCGGCGCCGCCGGCTACCTGACCAAGGACAGCGTGACGGATGAATTGAAAGAAGCTGTCAAGAAAATAGTGGGGGGCGGGAGGTATGTGAGCGCCACTTTGGCAGAGAAGCTGGCCGTTGATCTGAGGCAGGGAGCCGATACACCTTTACACGAACTCTTGTCGGACCGCGAGTTTCAGGTATTGCGGATGATCGCTTCTGGAAAGACTGTTAAGGACATAGCCGAGGACCTTTCTCTTAGCGTGAAAACCGTGAGCACTTATCGAGGGCGCATCCTAGAAAAAACCGGAATGAAAACAAACGCACAACTGATTCGCTACGCGCTTGAATCTCAGCTAGTAGACTAGCAGTACTGAGCCAGCTCCAACGGGCCATTCCCTTCACGTGGGTCACCCACTGGCATGCGCAGTTCATTTAGTCCTACAAGAATTTACTGTTTTGACCTGATGTATTTTCGGACGGGAATGTCATTCTCTATAGCAAGGAGGCTGGTTCTCGAGGAGAATTAGGATGCGAGTCTTCATCGCCGATGATTCTAGAGCCGTGGTGGAACGTCTGGCGGACCTGCTGGAGGAGGTACCCGGAGCCCAGCTTGTGGGAAAAGCAAGTGATGTTCCGGAAGCCATCCTTAGCATACAAAAAATAGAGCCTGACGCTGTAATTCTTGACTTGCAAATGCCTGGTGGGACCGGGCTCGATGTTCTCCGCGCGATTCGCAAAGACCATCCATACCTTCTTGTTCTAGTTTGTACGAACTATCCATATTCACAGTATCGGCAGGAATGCCTGAGTGCTGGAGCGAATTTCTTCCTTGATAAATCTTCAGAGTTTGAAAAGATTCCCGCCATCCTCCGCGAATTGATCAACAAAGAGTCCAAGATTTCTCCCGCCACACGCTGAATGAAATAGCGCCTTTTTTTAGGATTGCTAGAACACTCACATCATTTGCCTTCTGTTTGCCAGGTTGTCTCCCCCCACAATTTGGGCATTTTCCTGTTGCACTTTTCCGGTATCCACCCGATTGCCGGCATTTGCCACCTTAAGCATACATATAAGGGTGCTTAGCCGTCTCGAGCGTGGTCAACGGAAGTGCTATTCGCTGCTTCACAACGAAATCAATCCAATGTCACTGCCCAGCCAGTAAGGAGAAGGAAAATGAAGAAGTGGAATGTCCTGGGAATTATTTGTTTTGCGTTGTTAGTTGCCTCGACAGTTCAGGGCCAGTCCGCTCCCGGAGTGAACAAGGCGGCGCTGAAAGGCGACTACGCGTTTAGCTTCAATGGGATGACTACGGGCGATGGCGTCACCTCGACTCCTTTCGCCGCTGTGGGAAGATTCACAGCCGATGGAGCTGGAAGTTTGTCGAACGGCGAACTTGACGCCAACGGCTTCGGCGCCATGGAAAAGGCGGTGGCGCAACCTTTCACCGGGACCTACTCGATCGGTGCGGACTACCGAGGCGTGATGAACTTGAATATTCCAGGTGGAGGCACGCTTGCCTTTGCCATGATGGCCAACGGCAATGCCAAGTTCGTCGAGATTGACGCCTCGGGAGGGCACGGGACAGTCGGCTCTGGGACCATGGAGAAAGTAGACACCACTGCCTTCAGCACGGCCAAAATTGCTGGTGATTATGCGTTTGGCGTTGTTGGCTTTGACCAGTCGAACAATCGTACGGCGATGGCCGGCCGCTTTACCGCAAACGGACTGGGCACGTTTACCAACGGAGCCGCCGACGTCAATCTGTCCGGTACGTTTTCCGCTCTAAACGTTCTTGCGGGAAGTTACGCGGTGACCGACGGGGCAACCGGACGCGGCATCTTGAATATGCCTCCCGTGGCCGGCGGTACGCCATTGAACCTGAATTTTGTCTTCTACGTGGTCAATGCCGGAAAGGTGTTTGCAATGGAGATGGATGCCCTCTCTCCCGCGACCCCGCTGTTAACTGGCGCGGTGCTGCAGCAGCAGACTCCTGCCATCGTCGGTTTCACCAGCCTCTCGCTGAATGGTGGCATGGTGATGTATGGTTCCGGGACCGGGGCCGGTGAAGCAGGGCTGCTCACGGCCGACGGTATTGGACTACTGACATTGGACTTTAATGGGGCCTGCTTCGGCGAGGGTGGCGGTAATGGGACGTATACTGTTGCAAGCAATGGGCGGACAGACATCAGGATCAACAGCGCCTATGCGGCTGCCTACCTGGTGAGCGCCAATGAGGCCTTCTTCATCGTGCCGGATCCTTGTGTTTCGTTCGGGTTCGGAGAGCCACAAGCCTCAGGAACGCTAACGAATAGTGCCATAGCAGGTAAGTATGCCGGCTCGACGGCGATTCCGAAGAACGTGAAAGACGTTATCTTCTCTGGCGAATTCACTGCGGATGGTGCCAGTCCAACGGGCAATATCTCCGGCACTGAAGATATCGGCGCCCCGAGCGGTCCGAGCTTGGCTGTCGCAGCCAATTACACATACTCCTCACCCTACGTAAATGGAAAAGGATTTTGGTATGTGAATGGGAGCATGGCAGGCATCGTCTACGTGATTTCCCCCTCGAAGTTTGTGGTGGTGTCGTGGGACCGGTCCTCCTACCAGTCCCTCTTGATCTTCGAGCAGTAATCTTTTTCGCGTCGAGCACACTAGTCTAATTTAGACTAGTGTGCTCGAGTCTAGATTAGACAAAGGGGAGCACTCAACCCTGGCGGGCAGGTGCTCTCCGCGAGGCAGTTGGCGCTCAGTTTTTCTGGGGGCTTGCGGTACCGTACGTTCTTCCGTTTGCAGCTACTTGGGGTGGGCTAAATGAAAAGGGAAATATGTAGACAAGGTTTTTTAGCGAGCGTGCTACAGGGGCAAGGAGACTTACAGGTTCCCGGATATTTCAATCCGCTCCACTCAGTGACTTTTTTAACCAGGTGGTGGCCTTTTGCTGGAACTGGAACCCCACACCAAAACGCCCATCGGAAAGCCTCTGACAATAAACTACGCGAGCGAGCGTTTGCAGAGCTCCATCTAGCGACTTAACGAAGAGTCGTTCATCTAGCTCCTTAGGCCGTCCCATCACCGCGCGTATCCCCAAGGAGCACACGTTTTCAGTGGTCGTCCGCTCTATCGCAGTCGAGTCCTGGAGGCTGGAGATTTGTAGTGGAACAGCCAGCCGAGTGCGTTTTTCAAGTCGTCCAGACCGCATGGAAGTATCGTAGGTCATCTTTCAAACTGTTTTCGGTTATGTTGCGCAAAGCTGAATGATGCCGAAGAATTGCTGGAATCAATGATAAGTCCATTAGTGATCTAAGAAAAACATTGTTACCTATTGTGGCTCATCGGCCGGTCATCGGGTCGAAAAGAGGTTTCGATCGGTGCCGCTTCTCTTCATACATGGCCTTGTCGGCCTGAGCCATCAGTTCTCCAATCGGTCTGTTATCGCGCCAATTGAATCTCGCCACACCGAGGCTAAGACCAATCGAGTAACGAGACTCTTCCGCGCTGATGGATTTCAGATCCTCGCAGAGGCGCGCCCTAATTGTGGCCTCGCTGTGGTCGGCCGCCTCAATCGCAAGAACGGCGAACTCATCTCCAGCTATCCGAGCGATGACGTCGGAATCTCGAAAGGTCATCTCTAAGGCTTGGGCGGTTCGTCTCAAAGCTTTGTCGCCTTCGGAATGACCATAGGAATCGTTAATCTGTTTCAAGTCATCCACGTCTATAAAAAAAAGCAGCATCCCCTTGCCCGACCGGCGCCCCACTTTTAATTGACGCTCGGCAATCGCCATAAAGCCGCGACGGTTATAAAGGCCGGTCAATTCGTCCACGAGCGCCAGATCGCCCATCTCTGCCAGCAGCATATATTGCTTTGCGGCGCATCGAACTGCACGCATCATGATTTCACTGATCGATCGCCTTTGACTGGGCAATCCGCAGTTTGGCAGCGCGCTTGCCTCTTGCAGCAGACTCGCGAACTCCTGATTCGCTTCCAAGAGCCTGGATTCAAAAGGCTCGTCGATGACCTCTTTCTTTGCCTGAAATAACAAGCGAGGAACATCGCTTCGTAATAGCGATTCGGAGTCAGCGGCCCGGCCCGGGAGCACAGCATTAAATGAGCGACTCGACCTGTAATGATCAAGACGCTTGCGTGAACCGCTGCTGAAATTGTCTAATTCCATTGCCAACCGCTTGCTCCTAGTTCTCTGCTCCAATCCAATCATGACCTGCTTCACTTGCATTCAATCCTCTAAGTCCGGTCCGCCTCCGTGTTAGGGCAGGTGGAAGATTGGGGTCGTAGGGTGGGCCCTGCACACGGAAGCGGCCGTTCCTCCTGGCTCCAAAATAGCCTGTTGCCAAATCATTGCAATCCGGTGAATCATCCAATCCTAGTAAGTAAAACGACCGATAACGGTCTGGGGCGAATGCCGTGTGAAGGCAGTCAGGCCTGGATCAAACCTCGGCGAATCGCGTAGCGCACCAAACTTGCGGTTTCATGAATATCGAGCTTTTTCATCAGTCTCGCCCGGTGGGATTCAGCCGTCTTCACGCTGATTCCCAGCTGCACAGCGATGTCCTTGGTCGACTTTCCTTCACCAACTAATTGGAGAACTTGGCGCTCACGTCCTGACAGCCCGTCTGATGAAACAGTACCCTTTGAGAGATAAGCTCCCACTACAGTTTGCGAGATGCTTGGGCTGAGATAGACGGCTCCGCGGCACACTTCGCGTATCGCGTGGACCAAATCTTCCGCTCCTTGGCTTTTCAACACGTAGCCCTTCGCGCCGGCCTGGAGAGCCTCGGTGACATACTGATTTTCGTCATGTTGCGTGAGAATAATGATCTTAGTGTTCGGCGATGACTTCTTCAGCTCGCGAGTGGCATCCACACCGTTTAGAACTGGCATGCGGATATCAAGGATTGCTACATCAGGATGGGTCTTTTCCGCCGCACGCAGCACTTCGTGTCCGTCCGAGGCCTCGCCAACCACTTGAAATCCTTGTCCTTCCAACAACGACTTCAGCCCCTGCCGGATTAGCCCATGATCGTCCGCAAGCAAGACTCGTGTACGCATCATTCCCGAACAGGTTAGGAAATTCATCCGCCCCAGGCAATCGGGTAGTTTCCTCCCTTCCTACTGCGGTAAAGACCCTATGCGTCGCGGCCAGTGTGGGAGAAGCGGCGAGAGACGTAGGAGTCTTGCACTGAAAACTTCAATTCAGGGCTGTATCAAGCCACGGCGCACCGCGTAGCGCACAAGACTTGCTGTTTCGTGAATATCCAGCTTCTGCATCAGCCTCATGCGATGCGATTCAGCCGTTTTCACGCTGATCCCCAGAAGGGAGGCGGCATCCTTAGTCGATTTCCCCTCGGCAATCAACTGCAACACCTGGCGCTCACGCGCCGTCAGGGGATCGGCAGGGCTATCTGACTTAGTGCGGTAGGCCTCTACGACTGCCCGCGATACGCCAGGACTCAAATAGAACTGGCCCCGCGAGACTTGCTGAATGGCGTGAATGAGGTCGCTGGCCGCCTGGTTCTTCAAGACATATCCTTTCACTCCAGCTTCGAGCGCCTCTCGGATATATTGATCCTCTTCATGCTGTGTCAAAAGAATCGCTTTCACCTTCGGGCATGAGCGGGCCAATTCACGAACCGCATCAATCCCGTTCAGTATCGGCATGCTAATATCAAACACTGCGATATCCGCTTGATGTGATTCCGCCAGGCGCACAGCTTCCTGTCCATCGGATGCTTCTGCAACTACTTGAAAATGTTCCCGCTCCAGCAATGACTTCAGCCCTTGGCGTACCAGGACATGGTCATCCGCGAGCACGACGCGTATTGGCATGGTCAACCTCCAATGGGACCCGTACCGAAAGCTCTGTTCCACGTCCAGGGCAGGATTCAACGCGGAGAGTGCCCCCGATTGCGCTCATTCTCTCTTGCATGGCAATCAGTCCTAGCCCTTTGCGGCTCGGTTCCGTTTGAACCTGAAGGGCGTCAAAACCCGCTCCGTCGTCCCGGATCGAACAGCACAGCACGTCTCTCTCTTTAAACGCGCGAATCCAGATATTCCTCGCCTTTGCATGCTTAACCGCATTGGTCAATCCTTCTTGCACGGTTCGATAAAGCGCGGTCTCCACGGGGCCGGGCAGCCGTCCGGAAAAGGTCGCGTCAATGTGGATTGGCAGACTGGCTCTAGCTGAAACTCCCTCCGCAAGAAAACGGATTGCGGGAACCCATCCGAGATCATCCAGGATTGTGGGCCGAAGTTCATGCGAATACCGGCGCAAGTGTTTTTCAACTTGGTTCAACAATTCCTTAATCTGTCCGACCTGCGCTTGTTGGGGCTGGGGTAATTCCCGAGCTACTTCGGCGAGCGCAAGATGCACGGCGACTAACAGTTGTCCAGCTTCGTCGTGTACTGCGTACGCGATGCGTTTGATTTCTTCCTCCAGCGTCTCGTTAAGCTGGCGCAAGGCCTTCACTGCATCCTGAAATCCCCGGTGCGCCATCTCGTACGGAGACAGGCATTCCGCAAGGAAGTCGCCACTTGTCTGGAGCAAACTCTTGCGAAGTTCCTCATCTTTCTCTTCCCGCATCAACGTTTGCAGGGCCTTATGGTGCAGGGAAGCAATCTCCACCAAGCTCTTCCCCTCAGCAAGAGCTCGTCGCCCCAGCTCATACGCTTTGCCTAGCGCGGCTTCACCGCTACCTGCCGCGTACTCACGCAAGAACGAAGCGTATTCGTCCTCAAATCTTGCTTGCGCTTTTGGCTTGCGTTGTGTGGCCATCTTCACGTTCGAATTCCTACCAATCGGGCGATTAACACCAGTGCGTCATCGGTCCCAATCCGGTATCGTTCGAGAATCCTGTCCGCTGCTCTCTGTGGGTTTCCCAAAACGGGAAGGTTCTCGACAAAATTACTGCTAACGCCATCGGTCACAAAAAACAGTGTGTCATCCTTAGCCACAGGGATTACCGTGGCTTGCAGGGGCGGCAATCGGGATCCTACGACTCCAGAACGCAGGAGAAGCGTTTCTTGCGGATTTCCATTTTTCGTGTCAGCGCGCATCAATACTCCTTGAACGTTTCCGACACCAATCCAAGTCATCATTCCATGCGCTGGGTCAATGGATGCAACGCTCAAAACAACGCCCCGGGTTGGCCGAAGTTGTTCGTGACACTGCTCCACCAGGGAAATAATTGGCTCGTCGACACTGGCATTTAGAATGGAAGCCGCTATTCTCGCCGCGTCGGCGGCCTCTTCGCCGTGGCCGATGCCGTCGATCGCAGCAATGAGCACTCCATTTCGGTTGCAGCGGACGTTGTCCCTCGGCCGGGTTGCGAGGTGATTTCAAATTCGTCCATCAAGCGCCGCACTCCCGGCAGCCCAAGCCCTAGACTTCCGGAAGTGGAGAAGCCGTCACGCAATGCTTGACGAATATCAGGGATTCCGGGGCCATCATCGCTCGCCGTCACCGCAATGCCTTGACGATTAGACCCATTTACGACCTGCAGAGTGATCATGCCTTTTTTGGCGTAGGCCACGATGTTGCGAGCTAGTTCGGATATTGCTGTGGCGATGAGCGTGGCATCGCCCGAGGAAAACCCCAGTTCTACAGCTCTGGCCCGGCCCTTTTGGCGGGCTATGACAATATCCGGGTCCGAATTAATTGCCACTCGGATTTCTGGAGACGCCACCATGGCTCTCTTTCAATGCGTGTTCTTGAATTTTTCGTTCAAGTACGCCAGCCCTTCTTCTAGGTCCAGCGCCGTGGTAACGTCTTCAAGCGTCAAGCCAAGTTGTACCATCGCAAAAGCCACTTCCGGTTGAATCCCGACGATAACCGTTTCCGCACCTCGCAGCCGGATCATGTGCGCGATTTCCCGGAGCGTCCGCGATGCAAACGAATCCATTACATCCATCGCTGTGACATCCACGATGACTCCGCGAGAGCGAAGTTTCACGACTTGCTGCACTAAGCCCATTCGCAGTTGATTCAGGTCCGCGTCCGAAAGCGCGGCTTGAAAGGTTGCGATAAGAAACGCTCCCTGTTTGAGAATCGGGACTTCCACGCGGCCCTTCCTCCGATCTGCTTAACGCGTCTCTGGCTCCGCTAATGTCGCCACTTTGTATCCCAATAGTCTTTCCGCTTGCTCAATGCCGCCCTGCAGGTCGCCCACCGTATTCATTTTCCCCAAGTCCACGCCAATCGTCACCAGTGTCTGCGCGATCTCTGGCGAAAGCCCTGTGACAATGACCGTCGCGCCTAGTAGCCGTGAAGCCTCCACCGTTTGTACTAGGTGGTTCGCCACCGTGACGTCCATCGCCGCCACACCGGTGATATCAATCACCACCACTTTGGCGCGGTTGGTCCGAATTCCGCGAAGCAGCTGCTCCGTCAATTGCCGCGCCCGTTGCGGGTCGATAACCCCGATGATGGGAAGAATCAGCAGCCGCTCGCGCACTTGCAGCACAGGAGTGGAGAGTTCGCGGATCGCTTCCTGTTGCTGGCGGATGACGCGCTCGCGCTCTTGCACGAATCCGACCGCCACGGTATTTGCAATGCGGTTGGCCGCCGGCTCATAGGCGTCAAGGATGCGATTCAGTTTCTTGAAATCTGTCTGGTACTTTGCGAAGAGGGAGCGCGCCAGTACGTCGCGCAATAACAGCACGATTCCCACGACTTCGTGCGTCTCGACGCCTCGAGGAATGATGCGTTCCGAGAGATTTCGCGCGTAAGCTTGCAGCGCTTCAAAAGTTTCCGTCTCCAGTGCTTCCACGTAACTGTCGTACACGGAAGTGGCTTCAGCAAAAATCTCCTCTTTCGTCATCGCCGTGAGCAGGCGCGTCTGAGAAATACTGCCCACCCATTCTTCGCGCAGCTGCGTTCGGTTCTGTCGCAGGTGCGCGACAAGCTCTCGTAGGAGTTCTGACGGCTCCTCGCTGCGCGACATCTCCGTGATCTGATTATTTAGCGTCGTTTCATTTCGTTTCGCCATGATGGGTTCTCTCCTGGTAGTGAAGGGGCTCGGCTACTACCATTCCGCCGTCTGGCCACACCCGAGACTGTTATGGCAATACCATCGATAGCCTGTCCCCTCAAGCAAGTAAACTCCCTCAATGGCCCTCAGGTAAAGAC
>WNFE01001725.1_pt1 | contig 15939 bp, 12 predicted proteins | sample 5400451 | NCBI WGS metagenome assembly WNFE01 (sample SAMN13153344, study PRJNA577476) | soil metagenome | isolation source: 200 cm saprolite under Douglas fir tree site 2 hole 2 | place: USA:California | collected 2015-04-18 | reverse complement strand
GATGGCGCCGGCCCCGTCCTTGGCCTTCGCGGCGAAGTCGCTGAAGATCGTCTCGGTGCTGACCCCGGTGTTCGGCCCTGGCGCCCACGTGATCTTGAGCGCGTCGCGGGCCTTCACTGCCGACTCGTAGGAGGTCGCGACGACTGCCACGAGCTGGTCGTTCACGATCGTCTTGACCCAGCCCTTCACCTTCCGGGCCTCGGAGTCGTCCACGGCCGTGTGCTTGCCACCCTCGCGCGTCGGCGGGTAGGCGGTCTTGGCGTAGACCATGTTCGCGACGAACGAGTCGATGCCGAACTTCGCCCGGCCGTTCGTCTTTTCGGGAATGTCGAGGCGCTGGATCCACTGGCCGATGACCTTGTAGTCGGCCGGCTTCTTCAGCGTGATCTTCTTGAGATCGTCCTCGGAGAACGTCTTGGTGATCGGCGCCTTCGCGACGATGTCGCCGTAGGAGATCGCCCGGCCCGTCGGGAGCTGGCGCACCATGCCGCGGCTGGCCACGCACTCCTCCGCCGAAACCTTCCAGCGCTGCGTGGCCGCGTCCACCAGTGACATCCGCGCTGCGGCACCGGCGCGCGAGAGCGAGTCAAACGTCCAGTTGACGCTCCAGCTCCCGCCCGTGATCATGAGCCCCAGCTTCGGATCGCTCGTCGGGTAGTCGATGCGGATGTCCTTCCAGTCCGCCTCGAGCTCCTCGGCGACGATCTGCGCGAGCGCGGTCCCCACGCCCTGGCCCATCTCGGACTTCGTGATGTGGACGGTGACGAGCCCGTCCGGCGTGATCGTCATCGACGCGTTCGGGTCGTACGCGGAGGCGCCCGCTGCGCGCCCCGCGCCGTCACCGAAGTTGAACCACAGCGTCATCCCGACCCCGGTCGCGGCGCTGGTCCTGAGAAAATCCCGGCGGTTCAGCCTGGTGGTCATGGCTATACCCCCTGCGCGGCGCGCTTGATCGCGCGCTTGATGCGCACGTACGTGGCGCAGCGGCAGATATTGCCCGACATCGCCTCCACGATCTCGTCGTCGGTGGGGTTGGGGGTCTTCGCCAGGAGCGCGGCCGCCTGCATAATCTGCCCCGACTGGCAATAGCCGCACTGCGGGACCTGCTCGGCGATCCAGGCGACTTGCAGCGGGTGCTTGCCGTCGGGGCTGAGCCCCTCGATCGTCGTGATCTTCTTCCCGGCGGCCGCCGAGACCGGCGTCTTGCACGAGCGCACGGCGGCACCGTCGAGGTGCACCGTACACGCGCCGCACTGCGCCATGCCGCAGCCGAACTTCGTTCCGGTGAGCTGGAGGTGCTCCCGGATCACCCAGAGGAGGGGGGTATCCGGGGGAACATCGACCGTTCGGGGTTTCCCATTGATGAGCAACCTGGCCATGGGCCGTCTCCTTCCACTGTGGATCGTCGTTGACCCCGTGCGAAGGTTGGGGAGAAAAGTGGCGTGACTGTAGAACCGGCCTCGGGCGCTGTCAAGCCCCCTTGCCCGTCACCAGGCGCTCGTGGAGCGCGCTCAGGATCTGGGCCACCGCCGCGGAGGCCCACAGGTCGAAGAAGGGTCCGGCCTGGAGATCGGCGAACTCGCGACGATCGCGCTCCTTTCTATCGGCGTCGGTCTCGCCCGGCCGCGCCGCCTGCATCCGTCCGCGGATCTTGTCCTTGTTGTAGACGTCCGGGTACTCGAAGTAGCGGTACAGCTCCTGGAGATCCTTCGTGTAGATCACCGCGACGGGCAGCGACGCCCACTCCGCCCCGTTCTTCGCGTTCAGGAACTCGAGCATCAAGTCGTGGTTGGCATCCGGCGCAACGGCGGGATCGGGACGCCGCGTGCCGAGCACCTTCTTGCCGTCGCGGTTGAAGATGCGCAGCTCCATCCCACCGGCCTCGGCCAGCCGCGAGAGCACGGGGACATCCCGGCGGCAGTCCGACGACCAGTCCTCGGAGATCACGAGGATTTTCGCGGGGCCGCCCGGCTGCGCGACGAGCCACTTGATCGCGGCCTCCTGCTCCGGAGTGAGGCGCGCCTTCGCGTAGCGGTCGCGCAGGACCCCGCTGTTGTCTTTGCGCGGAGCGCCGGAGGCGCCCCCGTCCGGGAAATAGCTCCCGAAGGCCTCGCGGGCGAGGTTCTCGGGACTGCCGGCGTACTTCACGTACTCGTCGAAGGTCATGCCCTTGGCAAACCGCTCGGGAGTGACGACGCTCTTGGCCACGCATTCCTCCTTGGGCGCTTGAATAGGGCGCCACCGCTCAGGCTCGAACCGTGCTGGTCGGGGCCGGGTTCACTTACCGCGGGCGTGCTGCTGCGGCCGTAAGCGGCGTAGTCTCCCTGGAAGAGCTGCGCAGCGGCGCCGGATCGCCGAGGATGGACATTCGACGTCCATTCACCACCGCCGTCGACACCAGCCGGAGAGGCTCTGGCAACACCGTCGGCACAGCGCGCTCGGCGATGATGAGGTATTCCCCCTCCCCTCCGCGCCGTATGCGCTGCTCGAAGTCGCGATAGCTCCGAAGAATGGTTACGGGCCGCCCGAGGTAAAAGGAGAAGACGAGCTCCGGAGCATCGAAGGCGTACAGGTGTTTCGCGCGTGCGAGGTCGAGAGAGACGGCACGAAGATCCGTCGCCGCGTTGTACTGGGCGCGGACACGGCTGTCCATGGTGAGTCCGCCCACCGCCACGAGGAGCCAGAGACACGCGAAGCCCAAGGCTCGACGCGGCAAGCGCAGCCTTGAGTACCCGACGCCGATCAGGAGAGCCGCCGGCGGGCAGAGCGGCAGGTAGTACCGCATCCGCTGTTCATGGCTGATAGCGAAGAGCGCGAACATCGTTCCCAACCAGAACAGAAGCCACCGAACGCGTCGGGCGTGTTCCGAATCCGTTGAACGAATAGCAAGCCAGATGGCTCCCGGCAGCAGCACGGCCCAAGGCAGCAGGATGGTCAGAGTTTGTAACGGCGGGTCGTAGAGTTGATGCAGGCCGGGTAACTGGGACGGAACGTACCAAAGGAGGAGGTCGCGGACGACCACGTCATGCACGAACTGGTCGGGGGAAGCCAGCAAGACCAGTCCGAGCCACGAGCAGATCAGGAGGGCCAGGACGACCGCGCCTGGTGTCGATTTGAGGTGCCGGAGCCCCCCGAACCCGTACGTGGCGCACGAGTAGATTCCGATTACGACAAGCGGCAGGAGGCCGGCTGGGCCCTTGGTCCAGAAGGCCACTCCGGACAGGATGTAGAGGATCACCAGGGCGGACCGACGACCGTTGAACTCCATCGTTGCGTGCGCGACGAGCGCGGCAGTAACGGCAGCGCAGAAGACCATGTCCGGCACGGTCTCGCGCGCGAGGGAAAAGACGCCGTAGGTGGTGACTACCGTGAGCCCGGCTACGAGCGCGACCCCGGAGTCGAAGAGCCGGTAGCCAATCCAGTACGTCAAGAGCACGACGAGGAGCGCGGCAAGCACGGAGGGCAGAGCCGCAGTCCATTCGGTCACCGCTCCGCTGGGCCACGAGGCCAGCGCAACGAGCCAGGCGTGCAGTGGGGGCTTATTCAGGTGCGGAACCCCGTCCAGGCGCGGCAGCAGCCAGTTGCCATTCGCGAGGATGTCCCGTCCCAGCATCGGGAACCTCGCGGAATCGTTCGTGGCGAACACCATCGCCCCGAGGTTCAGGACAAGGAGCGCGGCACTGACGCAGAGAAGGAGCACGACCTGAACGAGAGGCGGAATGAGGCTGCCACGCTCAGCGACAGAGCCATCAGGCGCGGCCTCTCCCTTGCCTGACTGGGTTGTCGTCTCGCTCACCGGGCGATCTTGCCAGAGTTCGTGGAAAAGGTCAAAATCTTGTCCGCATTGTTCATCGCGATGCGACCCAAATCGGCTCCGTGCTCGTGGGAATCAGGCTCAATTCCAGCGCACGCCCGGCAGGTATCGCTCCCGCCAGGCGTCGAACATCAACAGGCCCCAGAGGATCTTCTGATGGTCCCGCACGCCTGAGACGTGCTCATTGACGAGCCTGCGCGTCGTGCGAGGATCGAAGAGCCCGACCCGGGCGACCTCCCCGGAGTCCAGGCGCGCCTCGAGCACGCCGCGCAGGGGTCCCCGCATCCACAAGCCGAGCGGCACCCCAAAGCCCTGCTTGCGGCGGCGCAGGATCGCGTCGGGAACCACGCCACGCAGCGCGCGCTTGAGGATATGCTTCGTCCGCCACCCCTTCAGCTTGAGCGTCGACGGCATGCGGCCCGCGAGTTCCACGAGCGGACGGTCGAGGAACGGCGCCCGCACCTCGAGGCCGCAAGCCATGCTCGCCCGGTCCACCGCGACGAGGTTCTGGTCGGCGAGGTACGACTGGCAGTGCTGGTAGATGAGCGCGTCAAGCGGTCCAGGACCAGGCAGCCCGGCCAGGCTCGTCGTCAGCTCTTCGAACGGATCGACGCCCTCGCACGCCGCGCGTATGGTGGGCGAGAGCAGTGCGGAGCGCTCGATCGCCGTCAGCCCGCCAAGCAGGAGCTGGGTGCGGATCTCCGGCGAGTGTGGAAGCGCCCGGAAGAACCGCTTGAGCAGTGATTCGACACTGCCGTAGCGGGGCGACGGCTTCAGGCGTTCGATGCCGCGCGCCGCCGCTCGTAGCACGGCTCCGGGCAGTCGTTGCACCAGGCGCGCGGCCCTGTCCGCCTGGAATGTCGGATAGCCGCAGAAGAGCTCGTCCCCCCCGTCCCCACTCAGCACCACCGTCACCTCGCGACGCGCGGCCTGCGACAGCCGGTACAGAGGCAGAAACGAGCCGTCCACGAGCGGTTCATCGAGAAGATCGCCCGCTCGCTCGAGCAGCTCAGCGGCATCGGCGGCCGAGAAGTTCACCTCCGTATGTTCTGTACCGCAGTAGCTGGCAACGGCCCGCGCGAACGACCGCTCGTCGTAGGTCGGCTCGGAGAAGCCGAGACTGAACGTGCGCACGCGCCGGCCCGAGAGTGCCCGACTGGCCAGCGCGACGATGGCACTCGAGTCCACACCGCCACTCAGGAAGAGTCCGAGTGGCACGTCGCTCACCAATTGACTACGCACTGACGCGTCGAGCTGGCGCAGCAATGCGTCCCGCCACTCCGGCTCGCTCAGGGACGGGTCGGCGGCAAACGAGAGATCCCAGTACCGCGCCACGTGCGGCTTGCCCCCCTGGCTGATCGTCAGCGTGTGGCCGGCGGGGAGCTTTTCGATTCCGGCCAGGATCGAGTGCGGCGTCGGGATGTACTCGAAGGCAAGATAGCGGTCCAGGCTCGCAAGGTCGAGCCGGCGCGGCACGGCGGGATACGGCAGGAGTGCTCGGAGCTCGGACCCGAAGACGAACGCGTCGGGACCGGCGTAATAGTAGAGCGGTTTTTCCCCCATGCGGTCCCGGGCGAGGAGGAGCGTGCTCTGCCGGGTATCCCATACGGCGAACGCGAACATCCCGTCGAGGTAGGCGACGCAGTGTTCCCCGTATGCCTCGTAGGCGTGGACAATGACCTCGGTATCCGATTGCGTGCGAAAGACGTGGCCCTGGTCACGGAGCCGGTCGCGTAGCGAACGGAAGTTGTAGATCTCCCCGTTCTGGACGACCCAGACGGTCCCGTCCTCGTTGGACACGGGCTGGTGCCCGGTGTCGAGGTCGATCACGGCCAGCCGCCGGACCCCGAGCGCAGCGGCCTGATCCACGTACGTGCCCTCGTCGTCGGGGCCGCGGCGTGCCAGAGTCGCCGTCATCCGCTCGATGGTGGCCCGAGCCTCGAGGACGGTCTTGTGACCCAAGAAGCCGGCGATGCCGCACATGATCGCTACTCTAACCTCCCGCCGTCAGGCGATGGGACGTTTTTGCCACATCCCGTCAGCCCGAACACGACGAAGCGGCGCCGCGTGAGCCGTTGAAGCGGGGCGCGCGTTGCCGCGGGCGAGTCGGCCTCAAGGCCGAATCAGTGGGCTGACGCGAATATCGCAATGTTGGGAAGGTTAAATCAGGCGAGTGGCGGAGCGCGGGGCGACTGAGACGAAAGGAGAAGAGACAGCTCGGGTTTTTCATAGGGGGCGGGAAGAACAGGAGTAAGGGCAAAGGCTGGGGCCACGTCTACAACGGGTAACGCGGGAATGGCCACGGAGCCCGACGTGAGGGAGGTAACCACGTCGTCAAAGTCCGCATCGTCATACACGCCACTGATCCAGGTAGGATCGGGGGGACTCGCCCACGCGATCGGGGCGAGGGCGATCACCAAAGCGGTGAGAACCCAAGCAATCCAGCGGGAGCGCTTCATGGCTAACAGGCCTGATACACCATCGCGCGGTTGCCTGTCAAATGTAACTCGGCCCTCGGTCGAGAAAGCGCAACCGACCTATCGAGACCGCCCCGGTCGAGCTCTAGCGGTAGAACCTGCTCATCTCTTGCACCGCGGACCGTAGGGCGTCGCGAGGGAGGGTCGGGTGCATATCGAGGCGATATCTCCGGTCGCGAATTTCGTAGCCGGCCGGCAGGACGAGGGTCACCCGCTCCGGGTCGACCAGGGCGAAGTCACGATAGCTGGCGGTGATGAGCCACTCCCACTGCGCGTTGGAGAAGAGGTCGTTGCCGCTTGCGTAGTCGGAGGGCGGGTTGGAGCAGCCGAAGAGATGCGTGAGCAGCGTCGGAGCCAGATCGTAGTGGGAAGTACGGCGGACGACGCGCCCGGGTGGCCGCCCCGGCCAGCGGATGAGCAGAGGCGTACGGATCTGGTGGTCGCTGTAGGATGTGCCGTGGCCGGCGAAACCCAGGCCGTCCTCGTCGAACTCCATGCCGTGGTCGGAGGTGATGATGATGATCGTCCGGTCGAGCAGATTGCGGCGCTTCAGATCGTCGAGGACCTTGCCAATCAGGGAATCGTCGTAGTGCACGGCACTCAGGTACAGCGCGTTCAACTGCGCCTGCTTTGACGCTCCCGGCGCGGCTGGAACGGGCGGAGGGTAATTATCGGGCGGCTCGATGGACACTACGGCGTCGTAGTAGAGGAATCCGAAGAAGGGGTGCGCCGTGCCGCGCCTTTCGATCCATTCGAGCCATTCCTCCGTCAACGTCCAATCCCTCCCGCTCGCTCCCGGGCGCGTCGAGCCAAGCTGGACGCGGAGGTTTGGCAGGCGGGCGAGGGCCGTCCGGTCAAGCCCGACGTCGCGGTAGATGGGCGCAGCGATGAACAGGCCGAGATCGTACTTGTACCGTCGGAAGAGGTCCATGAGCAGCGGCGGCCAGGCTTGGGCGGCAAAGGCGTCCCAGTAGGTTGCAGGCAGGCCGTAGAAGATGGAGAACATGCCGGGCCGCGACGTGTTGCCGCCGCTGTAGTGGCCGTCGAAGCGGATCGTATCGGACGCGAAACCAGCGAGCCTCGGCGCGCTGGTCGGCGTGAGGGCGTCCGCCCGCATGGCGTCGACCACGACGAGCAGCACGTTCGGCATTGGCTGGTGGGGCTCGCACCGAAGGGGGGCCAGGGGGTAGTTCAGCGCCCCTACAGGCGGCCGGCTGAGGGCGGCAGCCAGGCTCATCTCGTGGGCCCGATACCGATCCACAAGGCCGAGCCTCGACATGAGGCCTGGGTTCTCGAGTGCGTAGTACAGCGGGAGGTACCGGTTCAGCGCGGTCACGGTCACGTCCTCGTGAGCCGCGCCCCATGCGTGCACGAGTTGACTCGACACGAAGCAGGCTCCGAGCGTCAATGCCACGTACCGTCCGATCCGCCGGCCCGGGGGAACCGCGGTATGCTGCCAGACCCAGCGGGCCAGCATTGCCTCGATGGCAACGCAGACCACGAAGTAAAACGCGAGAAAGGCCCACGTCCGCGGCTCGAACAAGGTAAATGTCAGAACGCTGAGGTGGTAGCGGTTCTCGGCGAAAAGCAGGCTGTCGAGCAGGAGGACGCTCAGACCGGCGCCGGCCAAAAAGATGGCGAGCGGCAGGATCACTCGCGGCTTCGGGATCAGTGCTGTGACGGGGACCAGAAGGAGGAGAAACGGGAGGTACGCGAGCGCACTTAGATGGCCCACGAAGGCGAGGACGGCGTAGATCCAGCCGACTGGCGCGACAGGCGTGTAGCGCCAGAGATACTGCAGGCCGACGATGGCGAAGAGCGCTGCATTGCCGACGGCAAACCAGCTCCCCCAGCGGAGCAGGCGTTTTCGCACGCTCACCTCGATCCGGCGTGACACCGCGCTGTCGTCAGCAACGGCTGGCGAGGCCTCGCGCTGGTCACTCACCTGCCGACAGGCGGTTGTAGGTGATGTAGCACTTCCGGGAGTGTGCAAGAGGCGGTCAATCCGGTCAAGCACCCAATTCGTTTGCGCCGTGGAGCGCCACCAACTACCGGTAGAAGCGGCTCATCTCGTGCATCGCGGCCCGCAAGCCGTCGCGGGGGAGCGTGGGATTGGCAACGAGCCGATAGCTCCGGTCGCGGATCTCGTAGCCGGCCGGGAAGACGACCGTGACGCGGTCCGGCTCGATCAACGCGTAGTCACTGTAGCTGGCGGCGATGAGCCAGCTCCATTGCTTGTCGGAGAAAAGGTCCTCGCCGCTCGCGTAGTCGGAGGGCGGATTCGTGCAACCGAACACCCCGGTGAGCAACGTGGGCGCCAGGTCGTTGTGCGACGTCCGGCGCGCCACGCGCCCCGGTGGCCGTCCCGGCCAGCGGATCAGGAGCGGCGTGTGCAGCTGCAGCTCGCTGTAGGCCGTGCCGTGCCCCGTGAAGCCCAGCCCGTTCTCGTCGAATTCCATGCCGTGATCCGACGTCACGATGACCACCGTGTGCTCGAGCAGTTTCCGGCGCGCCAGATCGTCGAGCACCCCGCCCACCAGAGAATCGACGTAGTGCACCGCCGTCAGATACCGGGCGTACCTGCGAACCTGCTCCGACGCGCCCGGCGGGACCTGCATGACCTGGGGGTAGTTGTCGGGCGGCTCGACGGCCACGGGGGCATCGTAGTACAGGAATCCGAAGAAGGGGCGCGCCGGATCGCGCCGGCGGAGCCACTCAGACCACTCTTCGGTGATGGCGCGGTCCCATCCGCTCGACCCGGGATAGGGCGTATTCGTCTCGAGGCGCAGGTTGGGTACGTGGGCCAGCGCCGTCCGGTCGAGCGCCACCGCGCGGAATACGGGGGCGCTGGCGAAGACGCCGAACTGGTAGCCGTACTGCGCGAACAGATCCATCAGGACCGGGGGCCGGGCGAGGTTGGCGAAAGCATCCCAGTACGTCGGTGGCAGGCTGTAGAAGAGGGAGAACATGCCGGCCCGGGACGAGTTTCCGCCGCTGTAGTGGGCATCGAACCGCACCGCGCCGTTGGCGAACTCGGCGAGCCGCGGCGCGATGGCGGGCGTCAGGGCATCGGCGCGCATGGCGTCGATCACGACGAGCAGGACGTTGGGCAGCGGCTGGCGGGGATCGCACCGCAATGGGGCCAGCGGATAGTTGAGCGCGCGGTCCGGCGGCCGGCCGAGCGCGGAAAGCATACCGCCCTCGCGCGCCCGGGTGCGGTCCACGAGCCCGAGTCTCACCAGCCCTCTGTCCGAACGCGGCTGGTAGAGCGGGAGGTAGCGGGTGAATCCGGTCACCGGCGCGTAGTAGTGCGCCTCGGCCCACGCGTGAATGGCGTTACTGGCCAGGAAGCAGATCCCCACGCCCAGCGCAAGATACCGCCCGATCCTCCACCTCGGCGGATATTCGGCGCGCGTCCAGACCCACCGTGCCAGCATCGCCTCGATGGCCAGCGCGAGGATAAAGTACAGCGCGAGGAACGCCCAGGTCTCCGGCGCCAGGAGCATGAACGTCACGAGGCTCAAGTGGTATCGGTTCTCAGCGAAGACCAGGGTGTCGAGGAGCAGAAAGCCGAGACCGGCGCTCGCCAGGGCGACGCCGAGAGGCAGCACGACGCGCGGCTGCGGGATCAGGAGCAGCACCGGGAGCAGCACCAGAACCAGGGGGGCGTAGCCGAGCGTACTCAGGTGCCCCACATAGGCGACTACCGCGTAGGGCCAGCCGACCAGGGGCTCGAGAGGAGAGTAGTACCAAAGATAGCGCAGACCCACGATCCCCACGAGCGCCGAGTTGACCACGGCGAACCAGCTCGCCCAGCGGAGCAGCCGTCGCCGCGCGCTCATGTCTTTCCGGTAGGCCGCCAGCCGATTTCCATCAACCCCGCCAGGCGAGGACGATGATCCGAACGCCCACGAATGCCAGGGCGGCGACAAACAGGAACGTCCAAGCTGCAGCGCTCAGGGAGGCGTGCCGAAGATCCCGAGGACGTAGTCCCGCGTCGGCGGGTACCAGAGATTGCCCAGGTGCCCGCCGTACGGGTACACGATCATGCGGGAGCCCATCGCCTCCCTGAGCTCGTCGAGCGATTTCCCGTCGGCGAGAAAGTCGTCGGCGTTGTGCACGATGTACACGCGCGGGTTACTGCGGAGGTCGCCGAGAATCGGCGCCAGGGATCCTTGGCGGGTAAACGTCTCCAGGTCGGCCTGTGGCTGGCCGGTCTGGGCTTTCCAGACCGGCCAGCCGATCTTCTCGCTGTACTCGGAGAACGTGAAGGTCTTCGCGTCCTGGATGCGCTTTCGGGCCTCGGGCGGGGTCACCTTGCCGGCATTGTGCTCCTGGATGACCTCCGAGACATAGACGAGCTCGGGCAGCACCAGCTCCAGGTAGCCGGCGATGAGAAACTGGAGCTCCTCGTTGGTGAAAACGGCGAACCCCTTCACCAGTTTCCCGAAGTCCGGATGCTCCCGCCGCTCCTCGGTGAAGGGCTCGGCGACGGCCATCGCCTTCAGCATGATGCCTTCGGACTTGGCCCGGCCGAACTTTTCCCGCAGCGCGTCCATCTCGTCGAGCTTCTTGACGGCGAAAGTGAGATCGGCCGGCGGATTGGCCAGAAGATACTTTTCGATGCCGAGCTTGCCCTCCTTCGCGTCGAGCACGCTCAGGTAGGCGCCTTCGAGCGCGCCCAGGCTGACTCCCATGAAGCCGATACGCGTGATCCGGAGGCCGGAGCGGCTCTTGAGGACCTCGAGCGTCTTCTGCATGGCGACGTAGAGATCGCGCGCGTCTTCGGGCACGTAGCCGGGCGCGCCGCTCCGGCTGGCCGCCAGGGCGAAGTTCCAGCTCATCGGCGAGGGCAGGATGACGACGTGAAATCCCCTCTGGTGGAAGAGGCCGGCGAAGTAGGTGGCGGCCCCGAAGTACGGGTTGGACCCGATGCCGGAGACGATGAACATCAGCGGCGCCGGACCGCGCTGGCTGTACAGCGCAACGCTCAGGTTGCCGCGGCCTTCGAGCGTCGGCAGGCCGTTCCGGCCCGGGAGAACCGGCACGTGGACCACCTGCCGCTTGGCGCCGGGCGTGTGGCCGTCCGCGTTCAGAACGGCGGTCGTGATCGTCGCGAGATAGGGATCGCGATAGGGAAACTTGTACTCCTGCGCGCTCGAGGCGCCCGAGAACAGGGCCAGCGAGGTCAGGACAACGAGCGAAAGCCGCGCCACGTGGAAACTCATGAGCGCCCGATAGTACCAGCGTCGACGGAGCGCGTCGAGCGCCCAGTTACCCGCGCGCGGCCGCGTCCTTCCGCACCGCCTGCACGGGGGCCGGCAGCTCATCCGGGTCGATCGGGATCTCGATGACCGCGGGCTTCCCCGCGCCCAGGGCTTTGCGTATGGCATCGCCGACCTGGTCGGGATGCTCGACGTAGTAGCCCTCGGCGCCGAAAAGCCGGGCCAGTTGATCGTAACGGGGATTGCCGATGTCGCAGCCGATGTAGCGCCCGCCGTAGAAGGCCCGCTGGTAGGCCTTCTCCGAGCCCCAGCAGTTGTTGTTCATGACGAGCGTGACGACGTTGATCCCGTGGCGCACGGCCGTCTCGAGCTCCTGCGCGTTCATCAGGAACCCGCCGTCGCCGTGAATGGCGAGCACGGGCGCGTCGGGGCGGCCGAGCTTGGCGCCGAGAGCGACGGGGAACGCGAACCCGAGCCCGCCGAGGTCGAGCGGCGTGAGAAAGGTCCGCGGCCGCGCGAACTGCAGGCGATCGTACCCGTAGGCGGGCGCGGCGCCGGCGTCGAGGGCAACGATGGTGTCGGGCGGCAGCGCTCGCCGGAGCTCGGCGTAGACGCGCTGGGGCTTGAGCGGCGTGGCGTCCAGCAGGGCCTCGGCCGCGAGCCGGGCCTGGCGCTGGCCGCGGAGCGTCTCCGCTTCGCGCAGCCACACCTCCCGCTTCGGCCGGCCGCCTGCAACATCGAGCGCGTCGAGAAGAGCCTGGCAGGCCTCCCGCGCGTCGGCCTCGATGCCGACGGCGACGGGATAGTAGCGCCCGATGTCCCGGCTCTCCACGTCGATCTGGATGATCGGCGTCTCAGGACGGATGTAGCGGTCGTCGAAGTGCGTCGTGAACTGTCCGAGCCGCGAACCAACTGCCAGGATCAAGTCGGCCCGCCGGCAGGCCGCGGCCGCCTCCGGAGCTCCGGCGCGCCCGAGCGGGCCGATGTACAACGGATGCGCATTGGGCACCGCGTCGTTGCGCCCATAGGCCGTGATCGCCGGGATCGAGTGTTCGCCGCTCAGCCGGACGACGAGGTCGCCGGCGCCGGCCCAGTTGACGCCGCCGCCCGCCAGGATGAGCGGGCGCTCCGCGCGAGCCAGGAGCCGCACCGCCTGGCGGATGGCATCCGGATGCGGAACCGGCGGGTGCGTTACCCGGTAGCTCGGGGACGGGAGCGCCGCCGACGGCGGGACCGCGTTGTTGAGAACGTCGCGCGGGATCTCGACGAACACCGGACCGCGCCGCCCGCTCATCGCGGTGCGCAGCGCCGCGCGCAGCAGCTCCGGGATCCGGTGCGCCTGGGTGATCTGGACCGCCGACTTCGTCACCGGCCTGAACATACCGACCAGGTCGAATTCCTGGAACGCGTCCTTGCCGTAGTGCTCGACCGATATGCCGCCCACGATGACGATCACGGGGGAATGAGCGACGTATGCCGCCGCCACGCCAGTGAGAAGGTTCGTCGCGCCCGGTCCGCTCGTCACGAGACAGACGCCGGGCAGGCCGGTCACGCGCGCGAGGCCGTCGGCCATGAAGGCCGCCCCCTGCTCGTGCCGCACGTTGACGTACTCCACGCTGCGATCGTCGTAGAGCGCGTCCAGCACGTCGAGAAACGTAGCGCCCACGATCCCGAAGATATAGCGCACCTGCTCGGCCTTCAGCAGCTCCACCACAGCCCGTCCGCCCGTCAGCTCAGCCATGCCCGATGCTCCTCGCTTAGGCTCTTGCGGATGTGCCACCATACATCATGACGACGCCAGAGGGCCGGCGCTTTCCCCGCCGCATACCCCAGCGCATTCCCATGCTGGTCAAGGTGGCGTACTCCGCCTACGTGGCTGTCGTCGTGCCGTGCTACTGGGTGGCGTATACCCCGTGGAACTTTCTCTACTTCTGCGACATCGCGCTGCTTATCACCGCCGTCGCGATCTGGGTCAAGAGCCCGCTGCTCGTCAGCATGCAGGCGGTCGCGATCACGGTGCCGCAGCTCCTGTGGGTGGTCGACCTCTCGTGCCGCCTCGTCGCGGGCGTGCACGTCACCGGCGTCACGGCCTACATGCTGGACGCGGGCATTCCCCCGTTCCTGCGCGCGCTCTCTTCCTTTCACGGCTGGCTGCCCTTTGTCCTCCTGTGGCTCTGCTCGCGAGTGGGCTATGACAGGCGGGCGCTCCGTCTTCAGTCCGTCGCAGCGATCATCGTGCTCCTCGTGTCCTACCTCTTTGCCCCGGCGCCCCCGCCCTCCGCCAGCCACCCGGCCTGGGCCGTCAACCTCAACTACGTTTATGGGCTCGACGACAAGCACCCCCAGACCTACATGGCGCCAAGGCTCTGGCTGGGCTTCATGATGGCGTTTCACGTGCTCGTGATCTATCTCCCCACCCATCTGGCACTCCGGCGCCTCTTCGCCTCGCCCGCCTCCCGCTAAAGTTTGCGAGGAGAGGGGGAGGCCCGTATCCTTGGAGTTGGGGGGATCGGAATGAACGTGACCGTCGCCAGCTACAACATCCACAAGGCCGAGGGACTCGATCGTCGTGTCGACCTCAATCGCATCGCCCGCGTCCTGCGTGAAATCGACGCCGATCTTTTCGGCATTCAGGAAATCTTCCAGCCGCAGGCCGAGGAGCTGGCCGCGATGCTCGGCATGGACATGGCGATGGGCGTCACCCGGCACGTGAGGGGTGTGGCGTACGGCAATGCCATCTTCAGCCGCTTCGCCGTCCACGGTTCCCATGCCTTCGACCTGACGCGCCCGCCCCGCGAGCCGCGAGGCGGCCTGCGACTCGACACGCTGGTGGGAGAGCGGGAGCTCCACGTCTTCAACGTCCACTTCGGGCTCAAGATCCGCGAGCGCGCCGAGCAGGTCGAGGCGCTGGTGCGAGAGCAGGTCCTCCGTCGCGATCTTCCCGGCTCGCGGGTGGTGATCGGGGATCTCAACGAGTGGTTCCCGGGAGCCGTCGGCCGCGCGCTCCGCCGCGAGCTTCACGGTCCCCGCATCCGGCGCACCCATCCGGCGCCGCTCCCGATTTTCCCGCTCGACCGCATCTACTGGGACCGCGAGCTCCACGCCGACAGCTTCCGCGTGCACCGTAGCCAGCTCGCCCGCGTCGCCTCAGATCATCTTCCCGTCGTCGCGCGTCTCCGTCTGGCTCCCGCCCCCGGCTTGCGCTAATCTCTGGGCCTCATGGCCGACGTCACCGCATCCCGCTGGCCCGGGGAAAGCCGGGCCGCCTGCGCGTTTACCTTCGACATGGACGCCGAAACGCTGTGGATGGCGCGTGGCGTCCACGAGCCGGTCGCGCTCTCGCAGGGACGCTTCGGGCCGGTCGAAGCGCTGCCGCGCATACTGGCGCTTCTCGACAAGGCCGAGGTCCGCGCGTCCTTCTTCGTCCCGGCCTGGGTCGCCGTCCACTACGAGGACGCGGTGCGCTCCATCGCGGCGGCGGGGCACGAGATCGGCTGCCACGGCGATGAGCACGAGCGCGTGAGCGATCTCGAGCCGAAGCAGGAAGAGGCCATCCTCGAGAAGAGCCTCGAGGTGCTGACGCCGCTGGCCGGGCGCAAGCCCGTCGGCTGGCGGGCACCGGCCTGGCAGCTCTCCGCGAAGTCGCTGGAACTCATCGGCAAGCACGGCTTCGAGTACTCGTCCAACATGATGGACAGGCTCGTGCCGTATCTCCATCCGGAAGCCGGCGGCCGGGCGCTGGTGGAGATTCCCGTGTCGTGGGTGCTGGACGACGCGCCGTTCTTCATGTTTACGGGGCAGCGGAGCATCCAGGCGCCGGGGCCGGTGCTCCAGGGCTGGATCACGGAGTTCGACGGCATCACCGAGGCCCACGGCGTGACCAATTTCACCTTCCACCCGCAGATCATCGGCAGGCCGTCGCGCCTGGCGTGCCTGCGGGAATTACTCGACCACGTCAAGCACACGCCGCGCGTGTGGACCGCTCCGCTCTGCGAGATCGCCGCCCACTGGCGGGCGACCGCGCAGCGCTGACTATCCCGCCGCGGCGTCCGAGGCGGCGAAGCGCTCCAAATGGTGCTCGGCGTCGCCGAAGGTCTGGCCGATCATGGTCAGCCGGCGGAAGGTGTGGCTGATCTTCAGTTCCTCGCTCATGCCCATGCCGCCGTGGAGCTGCACCGATTCCTGGCTGACGTGGCGGCAGGCGTCGGCCACCTTGATCTTGGCGGCGGAGACGACATGGCGGCGCTCGTCGGCGCCGGCGGTGTCCACCTTGACGCAGGCGAGATAGGCCATGGAGCGCGCCTGCTCGTAGCTGATGACCATGTCCACCATGCGGTGCTGGAGCGCCTGGAAGCTTCCGATGGGGACGCCGAACTGGCGGCGGTTCTTAATGTAGTCGAGCGTAGCCTCGTTGGCGAAGCGG
>WNFE01006103.1_pt1 | contig 15962 bp, 20 predicted proteins | sample 5400451 | NCBI WGS metagenome assembly WNFE01 (sample SAMN13153344, study PRJNA577476) | soil metagenome | isolation source: 200 cm saprolite under Douglas fir tree site 2 hole 2 | place: USA:California | collected 2015-04-18 | reverse complement strand
GGAAATGTTCCGGGCCTGGAAGGACACGATACTGAGTCATTACAGCTTAATCTCCGGCATGGGGTTAAAGAACGAGAAACACAGGTTTTCCAATGATCTTAGCCATCCTCACTCTAAGCTTTTCCCGTGCTCCCCGCAACCTCGCAGAAGGCCCACCGCCGAGAAATTTTGGGCTATCGAACGAGGGAGGCTTAGGCCTTTTGTCCTAACATGTGGGCTTTGCCCGCAGCCATCCACCTCGCGCCCATCGGGGCGCGCGCTATAGGCGCCCGCATTATAGGATTGGCTCTTTCAGTCTGTCAAACCAATCGGTAGACCGCAGGCGTGTACGGGCTTGCTCGCGCATGAATTATTGACACGAAGTCAATATGTTGCGCGGCATTACGGCAATTGCTCACAGGCTGGAATGGATCCGAGGACGCAGGCTCGCTCAAGGTCATCCTTGGCGAGCCGACCCTGTAAACGTTCTCGGTAAAGTTTTGCTCGGGTCACCAGGGCGGCAGCATTGGTGGGGTCGACCCGAATAACAGTGGACAGATCTTCAATCGCCCGTTCCGGCTGATTCAGCTTGAGATAGATTTCGCTCCGCAGTGCATACGCCTCTTTTTGATAGGGGATCCAACTTTCAGGCGTTTGGGCGTTGAGGAGTTTTTTCAGCGTCGCCAACGCGTGATGCCAAGATTTGGTGTTCGCCTGACGGCGGGCTTGAGTCGTGTATACGTCGATGAGGCGCTGGCGAGCGATATCAGCAAACGGATCGAGCTCAAGAACTTGCTCATAGGCAGCGGCAGCCTCGTCCCATTGTTTCAGCCACGTGAGTACATCCCCTTTCCCAATCCATGCCCATACATTCTTGTCGTCGAGTGTGATGGCGCGATCGAAGTCTATCCTGGCTTTGTCCAGATAGTTCGCATAGTCCAATGCCTGAGCCTGTTGGGAAAAGGCCAGTGAGACGAGTCGGAGATAGGTTTGCCCTCGCACAATTAATGGATCGACGTAGCGATCGTCAAGGGTAGCGGCGTCGGTGCTGATCTGGATCTTGTCCCGCAGATTCGATGTATGGAGAGCAGTCTCGAGTATCGTGCGTGCCCGTTGGTATGAGGCGGACTTCCCGTCCGGATCGATTGCCAGCATTCGGACGCCGATCGGCGGCTGTTGAAGCTCTTGCAGTTGCGAGCGCAATTGGTGATTTTCCTGTTGGAGTTGGCGAAAGTGTTGTGCGAGTTGCTGGTCGGATTGAAGTCGGCGTATCGCCTCCGCCAGACTGCTTACATTGACCGTGGCACGAATGCGTACGAAGAAGACGGGACGATCCAGCTCGAAAGAGCGCCTGGATTCGAGGATTTCCGTTTCCGTGACAGCGGCGGCAATTGTTCTGATTTCCAGCGAACTGGTTTGCGTGCTTCTCCCGCCAGATTCTTTTTCCACATCGCGGAATGTAGATTCGAGATAGACGCCCGCTTCTTCCACCGCGTTGCGTTGGGCTCGTTGGAGGACTTTTTCTTCTGCGCCGGCTAAGGTGTCGCCATCGGCCATGACATATTGGCCATCAGCGATGACGGTTTTTGTGGAGGCGCTGAACGCGGGGATTCCCCATAGAAAGAACACGAAAAAATAAGAATAGAACAATCGCCAGTACAGTTCCATTCAGATAACTATACCGCGCGATGGCTGAAGCGGCAATGCAACCAGAGCGGGGCAAACGGAGTAAGGGCTGAAGGAGTGAAGCGACAGGCCTTCGGCTATCGTTCTTTCGGAAAGACTTGAGAAAATGGGTGGACGTCGACCCGTTCAAATACACCGTGGACAGTATAGGGGTCTTCGCGAGCAAACTGTCGCGCGTCTTCCAGCGAGTCCGCTTCGATGACGATAAGACTCCCTGTCTTATCCGTGAGCGGACCTGCTAACACGACCCGGCCTTGCGCATCTAGGGGTTCCATCTTGGCGAGATGCGCCGGGCGATAGATTTTTCGCTTGGCCTCTCCGTCGGGACCGTCGAATCCGAGTATGACAAATTTCATAAATGTCTCGAGGGTTAAGGAATAGGATTCCGACCTCAGGCTAGGTCCTCTAGCGGGCAGCGATCTTTATAGCCGGTGATCGTTTCATGCCACCAGCGAACTTCTTGTTCTCCGAGCTTCCAGCATAGATAGACCACTCGGCCGTCACGAAGATGGGGAAAGTCACAGAGACCGAGATCCAGGTCCTTCACCAGGATGCCGAGTTCCTGAATCGCCTGAAGATTCGTACTGACTTGTTGGAGACCCACGATGTAGAGGTTTCCAACGGTACTGCCCCCGCCATATTCGGCCTGGGCGCTGGCTTTCTTAATATCTTCTTTCGTGCGTGACAAGATGGCCTTGGCTTGCTGAATCGATGTCAACTTGGAATTGAGCTGGGGGATGAGGCGATTGGCCTCGGACAATGTAAATATTCGCTCGTGCTGTCCGTTTTCGTCGTCGTGTGCCATGGTGTGCCTCCGCGAAGCCCCTCATTTAGCACATCACTCTTTTGCGCTGCAACCGTAGGCATCGGAGTATGTAATTGTGTCGTCATGAAGAGGCATGTCCGGCTGGACTGGCTCAGCGCGAAGTGGGTAGCGTGAAAAAGAGATATCCCTGTTGACAAGGAACACCGTTCGCGTTATTATTCACTCACTATCTCAGCTCGATTCAAGGTTATCTCCACACACAAGACTTCCGGGGCGCATCTCGACACAAGTCACAATTGCTCAGGGCGACAGAGGCGAGTCAGCTCGGCACGAGTTCCGGCCTGCAACAATATCCGCAACCATGAGACAGAGTCGTACCCTGATAGCGACGAGCGAAAACAGGTAAGTCCCTCACGGGTCACCCTCTTGTAGCTGATATACACGACACAATCATCAACGCATTACCATTACTAAACTATTCAGTCCGTGGACAATTTCCCATGGTTCACCACGTGCGATCGCTGCCGATAGCAATGCAGCGGAGGGCTTAAGAGGATATTCATGACACAAACGAAGGGGGAGGTTATGCATCTGGCGGAGTTGAAGCAGAAGTCTATCGCCGATCTCAATGAGGTTGCGCGCGATCTGAAGATCGATGGCGCACCCAATCTGCGGAAGCAGGAATTGATTTTTGCGATTCTGCAGGCGCAGACCGCGAACAACGGCGTGGTCTTCGGCGAAGGCGTGCTCGAAACGCTCCCTGATGGGTTCGGATTTCTGCGCGCTCCCGATTCGAACTATCTTCCTGGTCCCGACGATATCTATATCTCGCCCTCTCAAATCCGGCGTTTCAATCTGCGCACCGGCGACATTGTGTCCGGGCAGATCCGGCCGCCGAAGGAGAGCGAACGGTACTTTGCGTTGCTCAAGGTCGAGAAGGTCAATTATGAAGACCCAGAAGTATCTCGCGACAAAATCCTCTTCGATAACCTGACGCCGCTCTATCCGGAAGAGCGTCTGGTCCTTGAGTTCGACCGTGAAGAATATTGTACCCGTGTGATGGATCTCACGACCCCGATCGGCAAAGGCCAGCGTGGGTTGATCGTCGCGGCTCCCCGGACCGGAAAAACGATGTTGCTGCAGGCCATCGCTCGGGCCATTCTTAAAAACCACAAGGAAGTGACCTTAATCGTGCTGCTCATCGACGAGCGGCCGGAAGAAGTCACCGACTGGCAGCGGCAGGTGAAGGCCGAAGTCATCAGCTCCACCTTCGATGAGCCGGCCCAACGCCATGCCCAGGTGGCCGAAATGGTGCTCGAAAAGGCCAAGCGACTGGTCGAACATAAGAAAGATGTCGTCGTGCTGCTGGATAGCATTACTCGCCTGGCGCGTGCCTACAATACAATTGCGCCGCCAAGCGGCAAGGTGTTGTCGGGAGGATTGGATTCGAACGCGCTCCAGCGGCCGAAGCGGTTCTTTGGGGCGGCCCGTAACATCGAAAACGGCGGCAGTCTCACCATTATGGCGACAGCTCTTGTTGACACTGGTAGCCGGATGGATGATGTTATTTTTGAAGAGTTCAAAGGGACCGGCAACATGGAAGTCCATCTCGATCGCCGTCTAGCCGACAAACGGCTCTTCCCGGCCATCGATATCAGCCAGTCCGGGACGAGAAAAGAAGAATTGTTGGTGGATAAGGATCGTCTCAACAAGATGTGGATTTTGCGCAAGGTGTTGAGTCCGCTTGGGACGATGGAAGCCATGGAATTTCTGATGGACAAGCTGCATGGCACCAAGACCAATCAGGAGTTCCTGCAGTCGATGAATCGATAATATCCGTCTTGTATCTGGTCGCTGAGACAGGGTACAGTGGCGGGCCTTCGAATGGGCGAAGGCTGATGATTGTGACGTTTAGGGAGTGTGAATTATGAAGAAGGGTATTCATCCCGTGTATCGGGAAGTCGCGGTGCATTGCGCCTGCGGCAACAAATATAAGACCCGATCGACGGGTGGTGATATCAATGTCGATATTTGTTCAAACTGCCATCCGTTTTTTACGGGGACACAGAAGATCATTGATACCGAAGGGCGCGTTGAACGGTTCAAGAAGAAGTACGCGAAGAAAGACAAGTAGCTCGAGAAGAGGTCATACGAGGGACCCTGCTTCGCTGAGGGGCAGGGTCTCTTTGTTTTTGTGCGTCAGGGGCTGAGAGCGAATCAAAGGGAAACGGGGCCATGGAAGCGGTCTTACTGAAGAAATGGGAAGTGTTGGCAACTCGATATGATGAGTTGACGAATCAGCTCATGGACCCGTCCATGATGAGCCAACCCTCGCAGTTACATAAGGTGAACAAGGAGCGAACGGATATCGAACCGGCGGCCAAGCTTCTTGCAACCTATCGAGACAACGCAAGACAGTTGGAGGAAGCCGCTCAAATCCTTGCAGATCCCACGGCCGGGCCCGAGTTTCATCAAATGGCAACGGAGGAGAGCGCTACGCTCGAACGTCAACGGGCTGAGATCGAACAGCAGGCCCAAGAGCTGCTTATTCCCAAAGATCCACGAGACGAGAAGAATCTGCTCCTCGAAATCCGCGCCGGGACCGGTGGTGATGAGGCGGCGCTTTTTGCCGGAGCGTTGTTTCGCATGTACAGCAAATACGCCGAGATCAAAGGGTTCAAGGTCGATGTGGTCGAAGCCACGGAAATGGGGGTCGGGGGCTACAAGGGGGTCGTCGCGCTTATTGAAGGCAAGGGCGCCTACAGCCGCTTCAAGTTCGAGGCCGGGGTCCACCGGGTGCAGCGTGTCCCCGTCACCGAGGCCAGTGGACGGATTCACACGTCGACCGTCACCGTCGCCGTCATGCCTGAGGTGGATGAGGTGGATATACACATCGATCCTATGGATCTCCGGATCGACACCTTCTGTTCATCCGGTGCCGGAGGCCAGAGCGTCAATACGACAAAATCGGCGGTGCGGATCACCCATATTCCGACCGGTGTGGTGGTGAGTTGCCAGGACGAACGGTCTCAGCTGAAGAATCGCAACAAGGCGATGCGGACCCTGCGGGCCAGAATCGTCGAGGCGGAGCGGGAGAAGCAGGAAGCAGAAATCGCGCAGAATCGCAAGGCTCAGGTAGGTACGGGCGAGCGAAGCGAGAAGATTCGTACCTACAACTTTCCGCAGAATCGGGTGACAGATCATCGCGTCGGGGTGACGTTGCATAAGTTGGAGCAGGTGCTTGAAGGCGATCTCGACGAAATCGTCCAGGCTCTGAAGACGCAGCGTCAGCAAGAAGTGGGAGCTGCTTAAAAATGGATGCGGTTGCCCCCATCCCGCAGTCAGCAAGTCAGGCGACGCTCGGTGAGGTCATCGCCGAGGCGCAACGGATGCTGGAACAGGCCGGTATCGACAGCGCGGGGCAGGAAGCATTTTGGATAGTGGAGCATGTGCTCCGTCTTCCTGCACATCGTGTTGCCGCAGATCGAGATCGACTGCTGTCTCATGCCGAGCTGGTGGCCGCGAGAGAGCTGGTCGGGCGGCGGGTTGGTCGTGAGCCATTGCAATATATTTTTGGGACTCAGGAATTTTGCGGGCTGGAGTTTGATGTGAACCCGGCGGTGCTCATCCCGAGGCCGGAGACCGAGCTGCTGGTGGAATATGTCGCGCTACGGATTCCCGCCGAGCGACAGGCCACCATCGTCGATGTCTGCACGGGGTCCGGGTGCATTGCCGTGGCGATTGCGCGGCTGAGACCTCGTGCGCGGCTGATCGCAACCGATCTATCAAACCCTTCCCTCGATGTCGCTAGGCAGAATGCCACGCGCCATGAGGTATGCGAGCGCATCACATGGTTGGAAGGCGACTTGCTGAGGCCATTGGCGGAGCAGGAGATGGAAGGGAGCATTGACGTCATCGTCTCGAACCCTCCCTATATTGCGGAGGCTGATTGGGCGACGCTTCAGCCGGAAGTGCGGCTGTTTGAACCACGAGGCGCGCTGGTGGCAGGGCCTCAGGGGACGGAGTTGCACGAACGGTTGCTGCAGGAGGCTGGTCGATACCTGGCTCCCGGCGGCGCGCTGATCATGGAAATTGGTGCCGGCCAGGCTCGTGCGATGCGCCGAATTGTCGACCAGATATCCGGGTACAGATTCCACCGGCTGGTCTACGACGCGGCGGGGCTTGAGCGTGTGGTGATTGTGGAGCGAATAGGAACGTAGGGGCGGAGACGATGGATCGTACTGTCATCACAGGCGGTATACCGCTTCGAGGGGAGGTCCAGATCAGCGGGGCGAAGAATGCCACGTTGCCGATCTTCGCCTCCACCATTCTTGGCGGCGGCGAGTGCGTCATTACCAACGTACCTCGCGTGGTGGATGTCCTCACCATGAAGAGAATCGCGCGCTCATTAACGCCGAGGTGATCACTTCGACCCAGGCTCCGTACGATCTTGTGAACACCATGCGGGCCTCCGTGCTTGTGTTGGGGCCGTTGCTGGCGCGATGGGGAGAAGCCACGGTGTCGATGCCAGGTGGTTGTGCGATTGGGTCACGGCCCGTCAATCTCCATCTTGCCGGACTCGCCAAGATGGGTGCGGAAGTTTCGATAGAACACGGGTATATTCGCGCCAAAGCGAAGCGGCTGACGGGGGCACAGATCTACTGCGACACGCCGACAGTCACCGGAACAGAAAATTTGATGATGGCCGCGTCGCTTGCCCAGGGAACCACGGTCATTGAAAACGCCGCGAAGGAACCGGAGATCGTGGACCTCGCGAATTTTCTCGTGAAGCGAGGGGCTCGCATCGCCGGTGCCGGGTCGGATGTCATCACGATCGAAGGTGTCCGTGAGTTGCATGGGAGCGATCACGACGTCGTTCCAGATCGCATCGAAACAGGAACGTATCTGGTGGCCGGCGCCATTACGCGGGGAGCGGTGACACTCAATCGATGCCGTCCGAATCACTTGGACGCATTGCTGATGAAACTGCGGGAGGCTGGCGTCGAGATGCAGGTGGAGAAGGAACGGATTCGCCTCAACGCGGCATCGCGACTCAAAGGGATCGACATTCGGACGTTGCCGTATCCCGGGTTTCCCACCGACATGCAGGCGCAGATGGTGGCCTTGATGACGATCGCCGATGGGACGAGCGTGATTACGGAGACGGTGTTCGAAAGCCGCTTCATGCATGTCGAGGAGTTGCGACGGATGGGTGCCGAGATTAAAGTCGAAGGCAATCGCGCGGTGGTGACCGGACCAACTAGGTTGGCCGGGGCTCCGGTGATGGCGTCCGATCTTCGTGCGAGCGCAGGATTGGTCTTGGCTGGTCTTGCGGCGGAAGGCACGACGGAGATTCTCCGGGTCTACCATCTGGATCGTGGCTATGAGCGGATGGAAGAAAAACTGCGTGGGTTGGGTGCGATGATCACCCGTCATAAAGAGGGAGCGGCTCCGGCCGAGACTCGTTGACATCATGCTGACGATTGCCTTGTCGAAGGGGAAGATGTTGGATCTCACGCTGGACGTCTTTCGCCGAGCGGGATATGCCCTGGGCAGCTTCTCGACCGAGAGTCGCCGGCTGGTGTTCCCCTGTCCTGAGATCGGAATGACCTTCCTGATCGTGCGGCCGACCGATGTGCCAACTTATGTCGAATATGGTGCGGCGGATGTCGGGATTGTCGGGAAAGACGTCTTGATGGAGCAGGACAGCGACGTATATGAGCCATTGGATTTAGGGTTCGGAGCGTGTAGAATCGCCGTCGCTGCGCTCAAGGGGCAGGCCTCACGCGACCGGCTGTCCTCGAAAATTCGGGTAGCGACCAAGTATCCGAAGATCACCGAGCGGTATTTCAATCAGCGCGGCGTGCCGGTCGAAATCGTCAAGTTGTACGGCTCGATTGAACTGGCGCCGTTGGTCGGTCTGGCCGATCGGATCGTCGATCTGGTCGAGACCGGCAACACGCTGAAGGCGCATCACCTCGTCGAAGTGGAGTGCATCGCGCAGTCCACGGCCCGGTTAGTCGTCAATCGAGCGAGTCTGAAGCTGAAGCATGCGGTGGTCACAGAGCTGATCAAAAAGCTCCGGGCTGTCAGCGGGACACCAACCGGGTTTCGAACATCCGCTCCGCGCAAGTCTTCGCGTGGGGTACGTCGAACGGTCAGACGGACTCGCAGATGAAGATTGTAGCCTCCACCGAGCGAGCCTTTCTCCCCGCACTCAAGAAAGTGGCGTCGCGGGCCCGCGTGCAAGGGGCTGCCGTCGAGAAGACGGTCAAGTCGATTCTACAAGCCGTAGAACGGGGCGGCGACAAGGCCGTCCTTCGCTATACGAAACAGTTCGACCGCGTCTCCATGAAAGACACGGCGCTGCGCGTCACCCCCGAAGAGATCAAAGAGGCCTACTTCCACATTCGGAAAGACGAGGGGGACGCACTCCGGTTTGCAGCCCGGCGGATCACGTCGTTCCACGAACGCCAGCGCATCAAGACCTGGATGTATCAGGACAACGAGGCGACGCTGGGGCAGGTGGTCACGCCGGTCGATGCGGTCGGGGTGTACGTGCCGGGGGGCAAGGCCGTCTATCCCTCATCGGTCTTGATGTGCGCGATTCCGGCCAAGGTCGCGGGCGTCTCCCGTGTGGTGATGTGTACGCCGCCGCAAAAAGGCCAGATCAATCCCTATTTACTGGTCGCAGCCGACATCGCCGGCGTCACGGAGATCTATCGCGTCGGGGGCGTGCAAGCCGTCGGAGCATTGGCCTATGGGACAAAGACGATCCCACGCGTCGACAAAATCGTGGGCCCCGGCAATATTTATGTCGCGACGGCCAAGCGGCTCCTCTACGGCACGGTCGGGATCGACATGGTGGCAGGCCCGAGCGAACTGCTCGTCGTCGCCGATGGCGACGCCAAACCGGCCCATGTCGCGGCCGATCTTCTCTGCGAAGCGGAGCATGACGAAGATGCGCAGGTCTATCTCGTCACCACATCGGCCCAGTTGGCGAAGGACGTGGTGCAACTCATCGGCAGCCAGTTGAATGGGCTGCAACGGGAAAAGATCGCGGCCAGGTCCATTGCGCGCCATTCGGTGGCCTTCGTGGTCACTACGATGGACGAAGCCATCGATGTGGCCAACGAGATTGCTCCGGAACATTTGACCCTCTCGGTCGATGAACCGTTTGACTATCTAGAGAAAATCCGTCACGCGGGGGCGCTCTTCTTGGGTCGATACACTCCCCCATCGGTCGCGGATTATGTTGCCGGCCCGAATCACGTCCTGCCGACCGGCGGGACGGCGCGCTTCTTTTCGGCGCTCTCCGTCCACGATTACATCAAGGTGAGCAACATCGTGCACTATACGCGCGAGGAATTGAGCAAGGTGAAAGATCATCTCGTTCGGTTGGCCCACATCGAAGGGTTCGACGCGCATGCCAAGTCGGCCCAGAGCAGGTTCTCATGAAAAAGAACGGATCTGCACCTCGACAGTCGTCGATTCACCGTGCCACGAAGGAAACGGATATCCGTGTCGAATGGACGCTGGACGGCAGCGGCCAAGGGAAGATTGACACCGGGATTCGCTTCTTCGACCACATGCTGGAGCTGCTGTCCAAGCACGGCTTCTTCGACCTGACGGTCCAGGCCAAAGGCGATATCGATATCGACGAACACCACACGGTCGAAGATGTCGGCATCGTCATGGGCAAGGCCTTGCATCAGGCGTTGGGCGAGAAGGCGGGGATCAAGCGGTTCGGGTTCGCCTCAGCGCCGCTGGATGAGACGCTGGCCCAAGTCACCGTCGATCTCAGCGGCAGGCCCTATCTCGTCTACAACGTGGCGTTGCCGGATCGGAAGATCAAAGCCTTTGACCTAGGATTATTCGAAGATTTCTTCCAGGCTTTCGTCATCCACGGCGGCTTGAATCTCCACGTGAATCTCATGTACGGCCGCAATCCGCACCACATCATGGAAGCCATCTTCAAGGCGTTAGCCAAGGCGCTCGATCAGGCCACGATGTTGGAAGAACGGTTGGCCGGGAAGGTGCTGTCGACGAAGGGGATGCTATAGTCGAAGAGGACGGTCAAAATGTGATTGGTCTGAAGGGGCAGGTTTCTGAAAAGGAGCCTGCCCTTGGTGTTTCATCAGCCGATCAAGGGAATGTGCGATTGTAAGATCCGACCCTCAATCCTGGCTGGATAAGGCGTTGTTAGCTGTGGGTTACTGCCTCCGAAATAATGCTAGTACCGCTCTTGAAGAACAATTTCCCCTCCACCCCGTCTCTTCCATAGATCACCTGGAGTCCGAACGAGTACTCGTATCTCTCATCCATCATTAAGGCCTCGATCTTCTGTTGATCTTTCCTAATATCGTCTTCGGATGCGCCTTGCTTCTTGCACTCCACCACGAGGAGGTTCATCTTCTCATGGCCTGTTTTCCTGTTATGAATGATTATGTCAGGCCTGACTGGTTTGTCTTCGCCATTGATCTTTGTATTTTTGAAGTCCACACCCTCCCGGTTGAATTCAATGTCGACAAAAATGGCCTCATCGAGTCTGAAGACCGGAATGATTTCTTTCTCAAGATGGTTTGCGAGCCGGTGATTGACACAGACCTCGTGCAGCTTACGCGCATCGTAGGAAGAGCGTTCCTCGATCGGGCAGTCGAACAGATATCCGTCTTCATCCACCAGCCGTTTAAATGACCGCAGCACCCCCTCGCGAACTTGGTCTTTCATAATCTCCTGCACGCACAGCTAGCTAGGGGAAAGTTTAACGTCAGGCATGAGTATCGATTTAAGCTAAGTACTGGCATTTTGACAAAAACGTTGAACGGCAGCGGGTCTCAGGCTTAGTACTTTATTGTTGTCTTCTGCGGTCCGATGATGATGGAGAATTTCGATCCGTCATCTAACTTTCTTTCTCCGGCCCATGATTCCGCGTCGCCATTAGCAATGAACTTGCCTTTTCGTTTGTCATTACATTCGATTGTGCCTTCAGTATTAGCGGAGGAAACCGGAACAAACGTTTTCCCCTCGCAGGAGAGCCCATCAACATTCTTCACGGAAATAACCGCATTGCTTCCTAAGCTTCCACTCGCAGAGCCTCTCAAGATTTCGTTGTCTTGAATCTTTATCGTCGCAGGAACCGTCGCGCTGGAAGCAAGGACAAGGCCGATAAGAACAAGGAATGCTTTATTCATCTTTCTGACCCTTGATGATTAAGTATGCGAAAAATCACCTGCTGCATGGTAAGCAGACTGAGGAATTCCTAGTGGCGCAAGTTTACAGAAAAGGCCATTCCTTATCCAGCTCGTGTCCTCGCAGTTCCATAAACCTATCCTGTAGATTGACAGTGGCAGGACGGCGCTGGTTGCGGTATTGTTACACCTTCATGAGATTTGGATGGCTTTCATGATTGCGATCATCGACTACGGCATGGGCAATCTCCGCAGTGTCTCCAAGGCCTTTGAGGCGATGGGGCATCAGGCGGTGGTGACGCGTGATCCGCGCGTGATCGGGAATGCGAGTCATGTTGTCCTGCCTGGTGTCGGTGCTTTTGGCGATTGCATGGCCAATGTTGAGCGCCATGGGTTAGTGGAACCGATTCGTGCAGCGATTCAATCGGGAAAACCATTTCTGGGAATCTGCCTGGGTCTCCAATTGTTGTTTGAGGAAAGTGAGGAATTTGGGACTCACAAGGGGCTCGGCATGATCCCCGGCAAGGTCAGACGATTTGCTGCCGATCATGGGCTGAAGGTGCCGCATATGGGTTGGAATAATGTGACGATCGAGCGGCCCTGTCCCCTGTTCGAAGGGATTTCCAACGGGTCGTACTGGTACTTTGTGCATTCCTTTTATGTCGATCCCACTGACAAGACCGTTGCGGCAACCACGACGGACTATGGGACGACGTTTGTGTCGAGTATTTGGCGGGACAATGTGGTGGCCTGTCAGTTCCATCCTGAAAAGAGTCAGGCCGTCGGGTTACGGTTGATCAAAAATTTTGGATCCTGGAAATGATCATGATGAGCCACAAGGGATGGTCGATGGCATTGGTAGGACTGGCTGTGCTGGCGGTTGCCGGCTGCAGCGGATCAAAAGTGACGACGAAGGCGTCAGCGGAATTGCCGCGCTATCAGATTCGTACCATCGCTTTGGTACCATTCACGACTCTCGCGACGCCACAGTTGAGGGACACCGTCGGTCAGACCTTTTCAGTGCCGCCGGGGGCTCGCAGGTCTGATATGGCGATAGCGGTGCCGCCGAATACCGAACAGCCTCTTCGGCAAACAGTCACAGTGCCGACTGGCGCTGGGGCCACCGTCACACAGTTACTGTGGAGCCGGTTGAAGACAAGGCAGGGTGTGACAGTGCTTTCGCCGAGTGAGGCAGCGAAAGTGTTGGCCTCTCCGGCGACGCCTCAACCTTCCGCCGGTCAGTCATCAGCGGTGACGGTGGCAAAACAGCTCAAGGCGGATGCCTCGTTGATCGGCCAAGTGTTGGTGTACCAGGAACGAGTCGGTGGTCGCTTTGGCGCCAACCCCCCGGCAACGGTGGGTTTTGAAGCCAAGGTCGTCGCGGCTGACGGGCAAGTCCTGTGGGAAGGGAATTACTATGAGAAGCAGCGGCCGATGACGGAGGACTTTATGGGATTCATTCAGCGGCATGGGGTGTTTGTGACGGCGGAGGGGCTGGCGATCTACGGGGTTGACCATATGCTCCTTGAATTTCCGTTTGGAACGGAAGGGGAACGCTAACAGGGGACGGTTCTATGTATGCTCGTTATTCCAGCGATTGATGTAAAAGATGGCCGCTGCGTGCGGTTGCGTCAGGGCGACATGGCGACTGAAACAGTCTATTCCGACGACGTGCCGGCTATCGCGAGGCAATGGCAACAAGGTGGTGCGAAGCTGATCCATGTGGTGGATCTGAACGGAGCCGTGGATGGGGAGCCGCGCAATCTTCCTCAGATCGAAGCGATCATTCGCTCCGTGAGTGTGAAGGTGCAGGTCGGAGGAGGGATCCGGTCGATCGAGACTGTGCGTCGCTATCTCGGCGCGGGCGTGACCAGGGTAGTGCTCGGCACTGCGGCATTGACCGATCGGTCTTTCTTAGGGCAGGCCTGTCGGGAGTTTCCTCGCCAGATTCTCTTGGGACTGGATGCGCGGGATGGGAAGGTGGCGGTCAAGGGTTGGACGGCGGTATCGGAGACGAAGGCGACGTACATGCTCAAGGAGTTAGAAGGCTATGCCTTGGGCGCCGTGATCTATACGGACATTGCCCGCGATGGTATGTTGGGCGGGCCGAATCTGGCGACGTTGCGGGAGGTGGTTGAGTTGTCGTCCTTCCCCGTGATCGCCTCAGGGGGGATTTCGCGCGTCGAAGACTTGCAGGCCGTGCAGGCGCTCGGTCCACGGGTTGAAGGTGCGATCGTGGGGAAAGCCCTCTACGATGGCAAATTAGATTATCGGGTCGCTCTTGCGTCTCTTGGTGCTGAGTAAGGGCCTGGCGTGAGGAATTCCTTGCCGACATTTACGTTTCACGAGTTGCCATGTTGACCAAACGCATTATCCCCTGCCTCGATGTGAAAGACGGCCGCGTCGTCAAAGGCGTGAGCTTTGTGAACTTGCGCGACGCGGGAGATCCGGTCGAAGTGGCAACCATCTATGATCGCGAAGGAGCTGATGAACTCTGTTTCCTGGATATCACCGCCTCTCATGAGAACCGTAAGACCATCATTGACGTGGTCGAGCAGACGGCGACGCGAGTGTTCATGCCGCTGACTGTCGGCGGAGGAGTGAGAACGCTCAAGGACATCCGGGCGCTGTTGAAGGCGGGCGCGGACAAGGTGAGCATCAATACGGCGGCAGTCCAACGGCCTGAATTTGTGCAGGAGGCGGCGGAGCGATTCGGGACGCAATGTATCGTCGTGGCGATCGACGCCAAGCGTCGCATTGCGCCGGCGGCAGGGTGGGAAGTGTTCACCCACGGCGGCCGCAAGTCGATCGGTCTCGATGTCGTCGAATGGGCGAAGATGATGGCGCAGTATGGGGCAGGTGAGATTTTGCTTACGAGCATGGATCAAGATGGGCAACAGCAGGGATACGACCTCGCGTTGACGGCCACCGTGTCAGAGGCTGTGTCGATTCCGGTGATTGCGTCGGGCGGCGTGGGGAATTTGGACCACCTCTATGACGGATTCGTCAAGGGCAAGGCCGAAGCGGTGCTGGCCGCGTCTATTTTCCATTTCAGGACTCACACGATTCCCGAAGCGAAAGCCTATCTTCGTCAGAAGGGAGTGGCGATTCGATAATGGATATAGGGCAATTGAAATTCGATGCGCAGGGGCTGATTCCGGCGGTCGTGCAGGATTGGCGGGATGGCACGGTGCTGATGGTGGCCTTCATGAACCAGGAGGCACTGCAGAAGACCATCGAGACGAAATCTGTGCACCTCTGGAGCCGTTCGCGCCAGACGTTATGGGAAAAGGGTGAGACCTCCGGTCACAGGCTGCAGCTCAAGGACTTGTTTCTCGATTGTGACGGCGATGCCCTTCTCGTGAAGGTCGAGCCGGTCGGTCCGACGTGCCATACGGGGGAGCGGGCTTGCTTCTTTTCGCGTCTGGACTCGCCGGAGACAAAGACGTCCGAGTCCTGGGGTGGAATTCTCGAACGCCTCTACCAGATGATCCAAGAGCGGAAGCGTCAGCCCTCGAGTGAGTCCTACACCTCCAAACTGCTGGAAGGCGGTGTCGATCGTATCCTGAAGAAGGTCGTCGAGGAAGCCGGCGAGGTGGCGATTGCAGGGAAAGGTGGGAAGAAGGACGAGATCATCTATGAAACGGCGGATCTGCTGTTCCATACCTTGGTGGCGCTGGGGTATCACGGCATCTCGCCTCAGGAGATCTATCAGGAGTTGGCGACTCGGTTCGGGAAGTCGGGCTTAAGAAAAGGAACCACCTCATGAGCGAGTGCCTCTTTTGCAAAATCGTCGCGAGGACCATTCCCGCAGCGCTCGTCTATGAGGACGATCTGGTGGTCGCGTTCGACGATATCAATCCCCAGGCGCCGACGCATACGCTCGTCATCCCCCGAAAACATGTGGCCTCGATGGCCGAACTTCAAGATTCGGATGTCGGGCTACTCGGACGTCTGATGCTGGCCGGTAATACGATCGCAACACAGAAGGGGATTGCCGATGCCGGGTACCGTTTCGTCGTCAATACCGGTGTGCATGGCGGCCAGAGCGTGTTTCATCTTCATCTCCATGTTCTGGGCGGGCGCCATCTCACTTGGCCTCCTGGCTAACGCGTTTTCACCACATTGACAGGCTTCTTCTCCGTCTGTTAGCATATTTGGTCTATTTTACGACCACTTACGTTTATCTTTCTCGCCGGTGCCAGGTGAGGAAATAGGAGCCGCGACTCCCGTGGGCCGAGGTTTGATTTCTGAAGACGTGATCAATCAGGTCAGAGATCGGGCCGATATCGCCGAGGTAGTCGGACATCACGTAAGCCCGACTCGGGCCGGCCAGAACT
>WNFE01001899.1_pt1 | contig 15963 bp, 9 predicted proteins | sample 5400451 | NCBI WGS metagenome assembly WNFE01 (sample SAMN13153344, study PRJNA577476) | soil metagenome | isolation source: 200 cm saprolite under Douglas fir tree site 2 hole 2 | place: USA:California | collected 2015-04-18 | reverse complement strand
CTTGAAGCAGGTGTTCATAGGCCGGGACTGCGAGGCGCCAAAGTGCGGCAATGGCACCACCGCCGCCAGTACGGCCTTTTCGCCGGACCCGCAGCAGCGGTTCTTGTACGTCGCCGACAGGAGCGAGGGACGAATCCTCGTGCTGGAGCGCAAGACGCTTGAGATTGTCTACTCGTTTGGAAAGCTGAGCCAGGCGCCCGGGGATTTCAATATTCTCCATCACATGTCGATCGACTCGAAAGGCAATCTCTACACGACGGAAGTTAACGATAATTTTACGGCCGGAGAATGCTGCCGGCGAATTCAGAAGTTTGTGTTCAAAGGGATGTCGCCGGCGCCCACGAATTGACGGAAATGTTGTCGAACATACTTTCACGGAATCATTGAGGAGGACATAGTGCGGAAACTACTCTGTGTGGCGTTTGTGACGCTATTTCCAGTTGCCGGATTTGCCGCTGCGGGCGGAACGATTGCCGGGACAATCAAAGGGCCGGATGGCGCTCCATTCAGAGCGGCATTTGTCCGGGCCCGGAATGTACAAACTAAAACCACCACGATGGTGTTGTCGAACAATCAAGGGAAGTATTGGGCGGACAATTTAGCCCCCGGCTCGTATGAAGTTTCGGCAACGGCAATCGAGTACAAGAGCGATCCTGCCAGACAAGCCGATGTCAAGGTGGATGACGGGCAGACAGTCACCATAAATTTTACGATGCAGAAGGGCACGCTCCAATGGAGCCAGCTTACGAGGTACCAGGCCGGGATGCTATTGCCACAGGCAAAGGCAGGACCGGAGGCGAAGGGAAGAGACGTATTACTGCAACAGTGCTTTGGTTGCCATGGCATGAGTAAATGGGGAATGCGAGTCGATCGCGACGGCTGGACGAATGCTATTGGCGTGATGCGGGAAGTGGGAGTCGCTGACATCAAGCCTGAAATCGCTGACTCGGCAGCGACCTATTTGGCCAGCGTCTTCGGCCCCGACTCCGACACTCCGCCATCGCCGGCGCAATTAGCCGGATACCAGGATGTGAGGCAGGGACACGAGCGATGGAGCGATGACGCCCTGAACATCATTTATGTAGACTACCAATTGACCGGGAACCCTAAGGATCGTCCAGGGACCGGAAGACCTGACAGGTACGGAAACATTTGGCTGGCGATGGGGGGCGGACTGTCCAAGCTGAATCCGGATACCGGCGAATTCAAAACCTTCCGATTGGATGATCCCACCCAACCTGACATCCATGAAGTATTCCCCACGGAGGACGGCTCTTCCGTCTGGCTCACCGTGACCAATCAAAACGCACTGGCGCGATTCGATACCCGCACGGAAAAATTTGATCCGGTTTATAAGGATGTGTATGACGGAGTGAGGCCGGTGCAATCAAACACGATCGCTCCCTGGCCCCAGTTCCGGAATTCCACGACCCCATCCATAGGGGACAATCCGAGAACGCACACGTCCCTCATGGATCTGGAAGGAAATATCTGGGCCTCGGGCCGGCCGCTGAAGAAGTTCGATGTAGAGACAAGGAAGTATACGAACTTCCCCGACGTCCCGGATACGTATGGCATCTCTATCGATAAGGCGGGAAATATATGGGCAGGGGAGTTCACTGCCAGGGATTACCGTAAGCTAGTCAAGGTGGACCCTAAAACAAACAAAGTCACGAAGTATGAGCCGCCCAATTCAAATGGACAGGATGGCGCGCCCCGGCGCGTGAAAGTTGACTCTCAAGGATACGTATGGTGCGCGGATTATTTCGGCGGGAATCTGACGCGGTTTGATCCCAAGACCGAAACCTTCAAGCTGTATAAAATCCCGGGCCCAACCCCGACGCCCTACGGAATGGGGATCGATCACAACGACGACATTTGGTATACGTCGTTCTACACCGACGTCACGGGACGGTTGGACCCCAAGACTGGCAGGTTCACCGAGTATCCCTCGCCATATACAGAGAGAAGTACTAGGGACCTCTGGCAGGATTCTCACGGGCGAATCTGGTATGGCGCGGAGAACTTGTTCAAAGTGGGTTATTTCCGTCTGCGAACTCCTTCTGAAATGGCCGCGGTACAAAACAAGAAATAGGGCCTACCCCCTGATTCCGTGGGCGTTGCTTCGACCGAAGCTGCGCCCATTGCGGAAAGAGCCGCGCTTCGAAATGAAGGACCAAGATCGTCATTGAGCAGCCATCGCGTTTGCTGTTAACGTGAACAGCGTGAAACGGTTACATGAGAATTGCGATATGCGCCTTGGCCGGACTGAATTCAGAAATGGCGGGAGAATTGGCCGTACGCAGGCAATCCGCATGTCGATTCATTATCGGGTTCCTCGCAGCGACTCCATGGGTAGAGTCTGATCGCGTGCGTCTCGGCGTTGCTCTTGCGGAACATTGCACTTCGGCGCCGTTGACGCTCCTTCCACCGGGGGTTATGTTGAATCTAGAACTATTTATGGTTCCGGCGGTTCCCCTGGGGCAGTAATAGCCTCAGCGCCGGTTTGACTTGATTCTGGCGGGCTCCACGCCCCGGTCAGCCGGGGCGTTCCACGTAAAAGCGGGACCCGCGTCCGTAGCATCTGAATGGTTTCCGCCAGTTCCATCGATGCCGCTCCTGCTGACCGGCCCAGCCGGTTCGCAGGGCAAACGCAGTGTGCCCTCGTTCCAAGACAACTGTGCCCACCCTAACCAAAGCAGGGCGTTACGAACTTCGCGAAGAGTTGGGCCGCGGCGCCATGGGTGTGGTCTATCGAGCGCACGATCCGGTGATCGGCCGGGACGTCGCGGTCAAGACGATGCACCTGTCGGAAGCGGGGACGGGAATGTCGCGCGAGGAATTGATTGGCCGGTTCCAGACCGAAGCGCGCGCCGCAGGACTCCTGACCCACCCGAATATCGTCGTGGTCTACGATGCAGGCGAAGAGCAGGGCCTCTTTTACATCACGATGGAGCTGGTGGAAGGGCGGAGCCTGCAAACGATGCTCGACGCGCGCCAATTGTTTCCATTGCCTCGAGTCATGAGGCTGATGGAACAAGTCTGTTCGGCGCTTGATTTCGCCCACCAGCGCAACGTCGTCCACCGCGACATCAAGCCCGCGAACCTGATGCTGACCGCTGACGACACACTCAAGATCACCGACTTTGGTACGGCGAAAATCCTCCAGTTCGGCACGGCGCAGACCTCGCACGTCATGGGAACGCCATCCTACATGTCGCCCGAACAGGTGAAGGGCAAGCCGGTGGACGGACGCTCGGATATTTTTTCCCTGGGCGTGATCCTCTACGAATTGATGACCGGCGAAAAGCCGTTTCCCGGACAGAACGTTACGACTGTCATCTACAAAATCATCAACGAAGAACCGATCCCGCCGCGCTCGCTGGATTCCTCGATTCATCCGGGACTTTCCGCGGTCATTACACACGCTCTGGCGAAGGAGCCTGCGGCGAGATTCCAAAATTGCCAGGAATTGCTGGAGGCCCTAAAAAATTACCACGACCTCGGGGGGCCCGAGGCAACGGCAAGGATGTCTCCTGCAAACCATCTGACGGCCGGCGCAGGGGTTCGTGTGGCAGCTCAGCCGCTCCGACCGCCCTTGATTCCCTCGAATGCGCGCACGAATGCATCGGAGGCCGCCACGCGGCCTCTTCTAGCTATCGAAGTGGAGCGCGAGACTCCGAAAAAAAGCGCGAGTTTCGTATTGACTCTGATTCTGCTTGGCATCATCGGATATGCTGGCTATCGCGTCTGGCCTCCTGTTCTGGATATATGGCAACGCATGCATCAGCCGGCGGAAGCGCCCGGAACTCCCGTGAAGGCCTCGCCTGCGGCTCCGGCGGCAAATACGGGCGAGCCCGATGCAAAACCCGAAGACTCGTCCCCGGCTGCTCCGCTCGTCCAGAAGGCGGCACCTGCGGCGGCAGAAGATAACCCTGCGCCAACAGAATCCTCGGGTCCGAAAGCTCCCGCGAAACTTGCGGAATCCGCTGCGGCCGTCGCTGCCGTAGAAAAAGCTACCTCGCAGCAGAAACCCGCAGCCTCTATTGAGACGTCCGCGGCCAATTCATTAAAATCAACTTTAGGATCGCAATTGGCGGACATTTCACTGGCAAGCAAGGTGAAAATGCAAGTAACCGGCAATACCCTGACCCTTTCCGGGCAAATAACTTCGCGCGAACACAGCAAGGTGCTCACTCTTCTGCATGATGTGCCCGGGGGAGTCCGGGTGATCGACGATATCGGGTATGCTGACGAGCTGAAAGAGACTCCTGCGGCGGCAGAATCCGCCTGGGTATGGATCCGGTCAACGCCTCCGGGCGCGAAAATTTTCGTGGATGGCAGCGACACAGGGTTGCACACCCCCGCACGAGTTGAGTTGTCACAAGGTCAGCACGAGGTACTGTTATCGCTTGGCGGATTTGTCAGCTCGCACCGTTCGGTTCTAATCAGGCCTGGGCAAAATATGCAGTTCACCGAGCTACTCGGGCAGCCCTAGATCTCGCGCGATGGCACGAGAAATTGGCGTGTGGGATGTGTGAGACAGCACATTCAAGGCGCGCAGCGCAGGCTTTCCAAAATAGAATCAGGCTCCCGTGCTTGTAACCTTCCTACACACAACCTGCCCGGAGGTTTATTGATAGGCGTCCTGGGCCCGGCAATCCTCTTTATTTCAATAACATAACAGCGCATTCTGGCGGCAGGCAGCTTGCTCTCTATTTAGGGAGATTGGCCCCTTGGGCAGAACGAATGGCGACCCCTAGGCCCCGTCCGGAATTCTCCGCCTTCGCTACGTGGAACAAGAAGTCTGGCAATTCACGCGCACTCGATACATCACTCGGTTGAGCAAGTAAGAAGGAACCGTCGCGAGAATGAAAATCGTACGCAACGCGAAAGTATCGTCGGCTCAGGAAGCGCCATTTGTGGAGGCCACGCCAATTGGTTCTCTGCGCGAAGAAACTTCACGCGCGCGTGTGGCGCCGGGACGTTCGACAGGATCGAGCAGCGACGCTGCGGCGATCAATTTCTTGCGCCAGTTCCGCGTGTTGGTGGGCGCAGCACGGCTCTACCAACGCAATCATCCTCGTCTGATGGAAATTCTGGCATCCGCGGAGCAACAGCTTCGCGTGGTCCTCGCCGCGCAGTCTCCTCTGGTATTCGCCGTCGAACGGAACGGGATCATCTTGCCGCGGTACGACGCGAAAGCAGGGGAATTACTGAACGACCCGCGCGGTGAGTTGAGTGTTCTCGCGGAAGAGCTGCTTCGCAGCGGAATTTGCTCGCTCTTGTTCACGCCGCAGATCAACATCGGAGAACTCGATCTGTTTGTGCATGAGATGAGCCAAGTCCCGCGCAGCGCGACTCCCGGCGATACGTCTTCGCGAACGGCATGGGACAAGTGGCTGCGGGACCACCGGGTGGCCGGAATCCGCCTGAACGTTCCGACCGAGAGGTACGATTCCTTGCTGCTGGCGAGCCTCGTGTCGGCGGTGCTCGGGTATGATGAGACACCTCACCGTTCCCTTCACTCTCGCGCAAAGATTGCGCAGCCGGCGGCAAACTTCGAACAAGCGTCGGCGGCGTTGCGGATTCTGGCGAAGCTCGCCCCGCCTCGCGATCCGGATACGCAAACTTCGGGTGAAGACGTAGCGCGGCGCGCTCATTCGCTCTTGTCGGGCAGCGATCGGATCGCGGTTTCACTGGTCGTGTACGGCGTTTCCAATGTGAAGCCGCGCGAAGGCGAAACCCTGGAGCCGTATCTAGACCGCCTGGCCGATGCGCTGATGCTGGCCTTCGTAATGCAGGAGTTCGAAGCCGGCCGCACGACCGCCCTTGAACTAACACCTTTGGTGGTCCGGATCGACCGGGTGCGGAACGAGGCCATGAACGCCGGCACCCTCCGGTTCGGGAGTTCTCAACACGACGAAACGCGCGTGGCCGCTCTTTGTGAAAAATTCTGGAACACACTCCCTGCCCGGGTAAAAGCGAAGACATTGCGCGGCGGTTATGCCTGGTGCGTGCCCGCAACCGTGGTGTCGAAGTTCCTTGAGCCGCTGGCCCAGGCGGCGGAGAAAGACAAAGCCGAAGCGGCAGGACGCGAAGGACGCTCCGTGCTGCTGGCTTATACGCGTTCCCTGGAATCGGAGCAAGGAAAGGAACGCAGGGCCGTGGCCTCCGGCCTGGCGGAGCTTGCCCCGCAAATCGAGCGTCTCTGGCCGCATCCTTCGATAGCCGATTTCGGCAGGGGAGTTGTGCAGGCGCTGCTGATGGAAACCTCGCCGGGGATTGCGGGGCTGCTGTCAGCTGTGGTCGAAAGCCTGGCGCGGGTAGCGCTGAAGAAGCATGAGTATTCGGAGTTCGAACGAATCCTCGAAATACTGGAGTTGTCGCCCCGGGATGACGAACACGCGCATATCTCCACGCTGGTGGGGCGCATCCTCAGCGACGACCAGTGGCTCTATTTGGTGGAGGAGGCCCTGGCGAACCGCCCACTCCATCCTGTGATCCCGCGCCTGCTGAAAAGATGTCCAGATCGTCTGATCGACCGTCTCGGTCTTCTGCTGACGGCTGCTAACGGAATCGATTCCCTGCCCGCGATGGTGCGTTTGGTCCACGCAACAGGTGAACCGGTCCTTGGCGCACTGGAATTGCGGCTGTATGAACCACGGCGTCAACGCATCGCCACCGCGATTTACCTGCTCGCATCGGCCGATCCGAAGCGTCTGGCAGGAGCTTTGCCGCGCGCACTGCCAAGCTGGGAATGGAGTTTGCAAGATCTTGCTGTCAGCGAACTCGCGCGTTGGACGAATCCGCCAGTGGTCGCGGCCTCCTCAAAGGCGTTTCTGACTACGCTGGTCGAAGCGCACGCCATGGTCGTTCCCTGCATGATCGATCATCTTGGGTCCGCGAACGAGACATCCGCCATACCGTTGTTGTTGAAGGTGGCCACGGGCGAATGCCTGGGGTTGCGTGACATTTATTTTCGCATCAAGGCGGTCGAAGCACTCGGCAGAATGCGAGTCGCCGAAGCTGCTCCGCTTCTTCTGCGCATTGTCAGGGAACGCAACGGCCTGGCACGCAGCGAGCCCGCCGCACTGCGGGCCGCTGCCGAAGAAGCCCTTGGGCTGCTCGAAGACAAGCCATCGCCCACACGAATGCGGACGGCGGAAAGGGCTCTCCCCAAATCCGGCGTGGCGCACGCGCGCCCACGCCGATATCTCCGCGCGCACCTCCCGACGCCTCTTTCGGCGACCATCGTGGGAACGCACGGCGGCGCAGCCCGGGTGCGAATCATCAGTCTGGGCGGGGCGTTCCTGGAATCCGACCGTCGGCTCGCCGTGGGTGAGTCGTTGCGCGTCGAGATGCGCGCCGGACTGCGGCGAATTCAATTTACCGCGGTCGTACGCAACGTCACACCCAGCGGAACCGGGGTGGAATTCGTGCACATGAAACACGAAGACCGCGAACGGCTGAGACGCCTTGTGGCGCAATTCCTTCAATAATTTTCCGCTCGGACTTTCCCCCTAATAAATCGCCCACAATATTCCGTTACCTTGCATATATGCAATCCCGGCGCGTAGCCACGTAGGCCGAAACGCGTTAAAGTGGCTTCGCGGAAGAGTCACCAGGGGATTTAAGGAGATCGCGAGGGCAGGATGAATTGGGGTGTCATCATCGTAATCACCGTGGTGGCCGCAGGCATCGCAGCTTGGTCGGCAGCCCGGTGGGCGGAACGGCGTGCGGAAAGAGAGACCTCCGGTCTGCGGCAGGAAATCCAGAGTCTCCTGGCAACACAGGCGCAGGGTCTCACGGCCCAGCTCGGCCAACTGAGCCAGGCGGTCACGCACCAACTTGGGCAAGTCTCGCAGCAGGTCCAGAACGGCATGGCGTCCACGGGAACGTTGGTTTCGGACGCGCAGCGCGCCGTGTCGGTGCAATTGCAATCCGCGACGACGATCATGGGCACGCTGCAACAGCAGCTTGGAAAAGTAGAACAATCTGGGCGCGATCTTTCAGATGCCGCGAAGGCCATTGAAACTGTGCTTGGCGGCGCGAAAACACGCGGCCTGCTTGGTGAAGTTGTGCTCGAGCGCATGCTCGCGGACACGCTCCCGGCCAGCGCATATGAAATGCAACACCGCTTTTCAAACGGTGAAATCGTGGACGCGGCCGTGCACTTCAACGGAAAATTGGTTCCCATCGACTCAAAATTTCCACTGGATGACTTTCGCCGCATGGAAGAAGAGGGAGAAGAAGCCCGCAAGGGCTTTGGCGCAGCCGTGCGCACTCATGCCGACGCAATCGCCAAGAAATATATCGTGCCCGGAGAAAATACGCTGGATTTCGCGCTGATGTTTGTGCCTTCGGAAGGTGTCTACTACGAGCTCCTGATGTCCGCCGATTCAAAAGGCGTGCCGCTGGACGCTTACTGCAGGCAGAAGAACGTAATTCCGGTTTCGCCCAACTCGCTCTACGCGCACCTGAGTGTGATCCTGATGGGCTTGAAGGGGCTGCAGATCGAAGAAAATGCCCGGCGCTTGCATTCCAGCCTCTCCGGGCTCAAGACGCAGTGGGACAATTTCGCCGCCGTGTATGAAAAGCTGGGAACCCATCTGCGCAACGCCCAGCAGAGCTACGGCGACGCCGATCGCAAACTGGAGCGCGCGCGAGACGCTCTCGATCAGATGGCCCAGGGCGCTCTGCCCGAAGCTCCCGCGAAGGCGCTCGAAGCGCCAAAGGAATAGCCCTCAATTGTTTCTCTGGAACTCCTGCCAGGCCGACTCCAGCAGAAATGCAAACTCACCGGAGGGTTTGTCGTCGAGCATCCGTTCGAGTTCCGCGCGAATTTGCGCGATGTCCTCGGGCGCCCTGTCGATTCGACGGATCACTCGGTCGGCTCGCGAAGCCCAACTTCCGGTCGCAAGCGCGCGAGCGGCAACCAGTTTCTGACGCGCCGCTTCGAGATCGGGCAGGCCGGAAACGGTAGGGATGAGCCGCGCCGTCACCATATAGTCGCCGGAGGCGAGAAATTTCGTTTCGATTTCCGCTGCATTCCGCTCGCCCCCGGACGTGGTCACGCGCTCGACGTTCCCGCGCGGAAGCTGGATAATTTCCGGCGACGCATTGCGGACTTCGACGGCCAGGCGTTCCCTGGTGCCGAGCGCGCGGACGGTGAGTTTGCCCTGAGCGCCCGCACGGGGAGCCTCCGCCGGACCGCTGAATTCCAATAGGACCATCACGACGGGATTGGATCCCGCGTCATGTCCCGCGACAGTTACTCGGAGGGTTATCGTTCCGATCGGAATGTGCAGTCCGGGAAGAACCACAAGCGAAACCGGAGACGACGCAAGCACCAGGCACGCCTGGCCGGCCAGAAAAACGCGATTGGCATCCGCATCGCCGCGAAAACCGGAGCCTGCCATCGTGAATCTATCGTGAAGCGATATAAAATGGGGATACGCCAGCACGCGCATGGCTGTGGATGGGCTCTCGGCTGAAGTTCGCGGGTCAGGGTCAGCCGATTTCACGACGGGTGCGGATGCGGAGACGTCCTGGCCGGGGATCTGGGCGGTCAGCGCTCCTGGTTCACTGGGTGCGGCGAATAACGCCCGGCCCGTGGCGTCCGTGGTGACTTTCTGTCCGCCCGAGAGTTCCACGACAACATTGGGCAACATGCGGCCGGCAGCATCGAGCACGGCAAGCGTGGCTGGCACGCCGGCAACCATTTTCTGCGGGAGGACAATTGTGCGCGGCGCAGCGGCCTGTACCCTGGGAGCCTCCTGGACCCCTGCAAGGACCGGAAATGTGGCCACAAGAAGCAAAATGCCGCGCGTAAGATACTGTCTGCCGCAAATGAGACGGAGCGACACGGGGGTTGGATTCTACCGCGAAGAGTGCCCGGCTAGGAAATAGACACCTCGCGGGGTCTTGTCAGGCCTATGGAAGCCTTTTCTCCGAAAATGAATCAGTGCTTGTCCGTAGGATCGAATACTTTCGCTTCGAGGAAAAGCCTGTATAACTCAGGATCGAGTTCGTGCTGTTTAACGGACATATCCAGAATGTCCAGCGCGCGCTCCGCCGGCACGGCCTTCTTGTAGGGCCGGTCAGAGGCGGACAGGGCATCAAACATGTCACAGATGGTCATCATCTTCGCCTGGACGGGTATTTCGTCGGACCTCAATTTGTAGGGATAGCCCGTGCCGTTCAATTTTTCGTGGTGTGCGCGGGCAATGCGCGGAATCTCGCGGAATTCCTTGGTCCAGGGAATCTGCAGGAGAAAATTGAAACTGTGAACGACATGCGATTCGATCTGAACCCGCTCGTCGGCATCGAGACTCCCTTTCGGGATCGAGAGGAAGCGCACTTCTTCCTGCGTCAAGACCGGACGTTCAACGCCGCGCGGGTCGCGATAGGTTTGGCGAGCGATTTCAAACAGGCGGTGGAATTGCCCCGAGGGCAGCAGCGTCGGCTCGTTCGAGCTGACGATGGCCCGGAAGGAGTCCTCGAGCTCCACCCGGCGCATGCGGTATTCCTCTTCGAGTGTTCTTACGCGGGAAAGCGCCTCGGCTCGCTCAAACTCGAGCAACGCCTTGAACTTTTCATGTTCCAAGCGCGCCTCAAGATCCTTGTAGAGGTAATCGAAGCGGTGCGCGACGATATCCATTTGAAGCGGATAAAGTTTCTTGGCCTTGATCAGTACTTCTTCACGCACGCCGACTTTCCCGAAATCATGCAGTAACGCGGCGTAACGAATTTCGTTCATTTGCTCGGGCGTGAAGCGAGTCCCGGCATAGCTTCCTGTTTCAGTGCGGTCCACGGTCTCCGCAAGTCCCACGGTCATCCTGGAAACGCGCTGGGAATGGCCTGAGGTGGTGGGATCGCGTTGCTCGATCGCGGTCACAGCGGCCTGCACAAAACCCTCGAACAATGCCCCGATGTCCTGATACAGACGGCTGTTTTCGTAGGCGACGGCGGCCTGCGATGCAAGCGACAGCGCTAGCCGGACAGCGCGTTCGGAAAATGGCCGCACTTCCCGCATCACGGACTCCGGGCTGGTCAGCCGCGCGGCGGAATGGGTCTTGCAGTTAATCAGTTGCAGAATTCCGATGACCTCGCCACGCCCATTCTTCATCGGAAGAGTGAGCAAGGAGCGGGTGCGGTACCCAGTCTCCTCGTCGTAATGCTCGTTGAACCGGTATGGACGGCCACGCGGAATGCGATAAGCATCGGCGAGATTGATGACTTCCCCACGAATCGCCGAACAGCCCGCCAGGGAATCTTCGCGCAGCGGGAGCACAAATTCCTCGAAGGGAAACTGAACGCTGTCGTTCTGCGTGAGCATGAACCGAAGATGGCGCTCCGCTGGGCCCACTTGGAGCGCGTCGGGGCGTGTCTCCTCGACCAGGTAGAGGGAGCCCGCGTCGGCCCTCGTGATCTGGCGGGCTTTCGCCAGAATCATGTCGAGCAGCGCGCTGACGTCGCGAGTCTCCGACAGGGCCACGCCGATGCGGTTCAGTTCCTCCATCTCGCGCTCGGTACGCTTGAGTTCCGCGCGGGTGCCGCGTTCGCGCTGGGCCAGTTCGATATTGTCGAACGCCGCAGCGACTGTCTTGCGAACCAGGGCGGAAGCCGCCTTGCGAGGCAACGTCGCGAAGCATCCGGCTGTGTGCTCGCCAACCGCGCCGTTTCGTGATATGCCAATCAGGCGAATGCGGGGTTCCCGGCGCGCCAGACGCCGCAAGAGGGGAAGATCGTTGCCGCCCAGGTCCGCAAGGCACACAACACGGGCTTCGCCGGAGTTCGGCAGGATCGCGTGCCTGCCACGAGATGGACGAGGCAGCGCGCGGAGCTCGTACCGCCGGCTGAGCGGACGTACCAGTGGAGCGGCCACGGACCGTTCGAAGTACCAAATTTGTCCACTGTGCGCCATGAGAGAGGGTGCAGGATCGGCAGCGGTGGGCTTTCTGCGCTCCCGCAGGGTGGAAGTATACCGGAATCAGGCGCTGCCGCCTAGCGGAGCCCGGGGCGCTTGGCAGTGGACGGACGTAACCATTTGCCTCACAAGGTATTGCATGCGCAGCACCGGTTTGTTAGCCTGATTTCTAGTGGGGTAGTCCGCGGGTTGGGACAGGTGCGTCAGTGTGGCCGCCTGTAGAATTCGAGGCGCGTAAAACGTTTGGCTAATCGCATGAGGCCCCTTTGCGTATAGAAGCCGGGGCGCGCACCGACCTCGGGCGCGTTCGAAAGAACAACGAAGACTGCTACCTAATTGAGCCCGCTCTGAACTTGTACGTTCTGTCGGACGGTATGGGTGGCGAAGCGCACGGCGAGGTGGCAAGCAAGCTCGCGGTGCAAACAATCGTGGCCCATTGTCAGCAGGCCGAAAACAGCCACGCGACGCCGACCTTCGGAGAGCCGCAGCCGGATGTTTCGGAACGCACGAATCGCCTGGCGAGCGCGATTCACCTGGCCAACCGCAAAGTTTTCGAAACGGCGAGCGCCAATCCCGGCCATAAAGGCATGGGGGCAACGATCGTCGCCGCGTGGATCGATGGACAAAGGCTCTCCCTTGCGCATGTGGGTGACAGCCGCGCGTACCTTCTGCGGGCCGGGTCTCTCGACCAGCTTACGGCCGACCACTCCCTGGTGGCCGAAAAAGTGCGCATCGGCATCCTGACGCCGCAAGAAGCCGACGCCAGTGAGTTGCAGAGCGTGCTGACGCGAGCTGTGGGAACCAATGAGAACGTCGGAGTGGATGCTGACGAACAGATGTTGCTGGTTGGCGACTCCCTCTTGCTGTGCTCGGACGGATTGTCGCGCATGGTGACCGACCCTGAAATCGCGAGCACGATCCTGACAAGCACGTCGGCCCAGAACGCAGCGGACCGGCTCGTCGATCTGGCCAACGAATACGGCGGCGTCGACAACGTCAGTGTGATCGTTCTGCGCATTCTTCCGAAATCGGAAGGGGTGCTCGATCGCCTGAAGATCTGGAAGCGGAACTCCGGGTAAGGTTCGTTCGGCTTCGGTTGGAGGAGGGTAAAAAAAGATGTCGAGACTCGTCCTGAAATTTGAGGGCGCGGTATTGAAGGAGGTCCCGCTCGGGACCCAGCCGATGACCATCGGCCGCGCGCCGGACAACGACATCCCGATCGACAATCTTGCCGTCTCGAATTACCACGCGCGCGTATATGTCGAAGCCGGATCGTTGGTGGTCGAGGACCTGAACAGCCTGAATGGATCGTTCCTGAACGACATACGCATCGAGCGCGCCATGCTCAAGGACGGCGACGCCATCCTGATCGGCAAGCATCATATTTTCGTGGACCAGGCGCACGACGTCGCCCTGGTCACGGATACGTGGCACAAGGCTCCGGCCCCGCGCGTAAATGAAACGATGGTGCTCGATACTCGCCAGCGGCGGGAGATGTTCGAACAAGCAGCGGCAGCCGGCGAGCGCTCTCAGCTCGCTCCGGATCGTTTGCGCGTTCCGACGCTTAGCGTTCTCCGCGGGCGCACGGACCAAAAAGAATACCGGCTCGCCGGGAAGCTGACCGTGATCGGCCGCTCGAAGATGGCGACCGTCCGGCTCCGTGGCTGGTTCACACCAAACATCGCCGCGCAAATCAACAAGCATGAGGACGGCTACTACCTGGGCCGTGGGGACGACGTGCCGAAGATCAATGGAATCGAAATCAGCGGCCTGACCAAGCTCAATGACGGTGATCTGATCGAAGTGGGCCGCGTGCGGCTGAGTTTCCTGTTTCGCGATTAAGCCGCCGCCGAAAACCCAGGGAAAAATGCAGGATCATGCCCGGAATTCCCACCGAGGGTAAATCGCGCCGCACTTTCCGCGCCCTGAGCGCGTTGCTTCGAGCCTGGTGGCGCCGCCGCGTCCCATTCCTAATCAGTCTGGGTCTCACCGCCTTCGCGCTGTTCATCTACTCCTACACGTTCGTCGGCGACCGGCCGACGGCCGTATTTTCCTTCATCAACCGCCTGGAACTCGATGCGCTTGATTTCCGATTCCGCACCCGTCCGGACCGCTACAAACATCCCGACCCGCGCATCATCATCGCGGACATCGACCAGCGCTCGCAGGAGGTCCTGGGGCGGTGGCCGTTCTCGCGCACGCACTTCGCGCACATGCTTGATGCTCTGCGCGAGGACGGCGCGAAAGTCGCGGCCTTCGACATCACATTCAGCAAGCCCGATGAAACGGCCGCGCCGATCCGCGAGCTGAGACGGACTGTAACCGAGCGCCTAAAACAGGGCGGCCAGATGGATCCCCGCGTGATGGCGGACCTCGACCGGCTGGCGAAAGAGTACGATGGCGACGAACAATTCGCGCGCGCGATTGAGCGCTTCGGGAATGTGGTCCTCGGAAACTTTTTTCTGAATTCCGAATCCGACCTGAAGGGCGTGGACGCCAAGACGCTCGACCGCTACGCCAACATTCTTGCTGATTTTCCACTCCCGAAAGTGTGGGCGGCGAATCCCCAAACCGGAAAGCGCGATCTGTCCAATCTCATGCAGAGCTTCGGCAACCCATACGGGCTGCTGTACAAGGGCACACAGGCGAATATCGAAGTCCTGAGCGACGCGCTGCGCAAGGCGCACGGGGCCACGGGTTTCTTCAACGTGGAATCCGATCCCGACGGCGTCGTGCGCCATTCACTTCTCGTGCTTCCGTACGGGCGTTCGCAGGACTTCAACGATTGGGACCTCTATGGGTCACTCGACGTGCAGGCAGTGCGGTTGTTTCAGGGCTTGCCCGATCAGCAGACCGTGCTCGATTTCAGCGAGACCGGCGTTACGGCGCTCGAGTTCGGACCGTCCCTGGTCGTCCATCCCGATGCGATCGGGCGAATGATGATCAATTACGAAGGAGACGTGAACACGTATCCGTACGTCTCCATCGCCGACGTTGTGAATCGCAAATTTGCACCGGGAACATTCCGCGGGAAAATTGTGCTGGTGGGGGCGTCCGCCACGGGAATCGGGGACCTGCGCTCCACGCCTTACGCGGGGATCAACTTTCCCGGAGTCGAGATACACGCCAATGTGATTGACAACATCCTGAATCGCCATTTTTTGCTTCGTGGTGCGGACCAGTGTTCGGTGTGCCGCTGGGAATGTGGCTGGCGCTCGCGCAGCCGCGGTCGATGCTGTATGGTTTGCTGCTCCTGGTTCCGTTCGGTTTCGGATCGTGGTATGCGTTCCTGCACGGCTGGTGGCTCAACTTCATCGTGCCTTCCGGAACGCTCGTCGCCAACGTTGGCTTTGTAGCGATGTACCGCGCCCTAGTCGAGGAAAAAGAAAAACGCAAAGTGCGCGGCGCGTTCCAGCAATATCTGAGCCCGGAGGTGATCCGGCGGTTGCTGGAAAGTCCCGACTTGGTCAAGCCGCGGAAAACAAAAATCACGGTGATGTTCAGCGACGTTCGGGGATTCACGACCATCTCGGAAAAGCTCGACGCGCAAGAACTCGCCGCCTTGCTGAACGAATATCTAACCGACATGACGCAGATCGTCTTTCGCCACAACGGGACGCTCGACAAGTACATCGGCGATGCGGTAATGGCGTTCTGGGGCGCGCCGTTTGAGCAACCGGGGCACGCAACGAATGGATGCCACGCCGCTCTCGAGATGATCGCGCGGCTGAAGGAAATGCAGAACAAGTGGAGATCCGAGGGAAGACCTGTGCTCGACATTGGCGTGGGACTCAGCACAGGCGTCGCTTCCGTGGGCAACATGGGTTCGGCGCTGCGCTATGGCTACACCGCGTTGGGCGATACCGTGAATCTATCCGCCCGCCTCGAAGGGCTGAACAAAGAATATGGCTCGCACATCTTGTTGAGCGAAACGACCTACGAGGAAGTGGAAGATCCGCTCCTGATTTTCCGCGAACTGGATTTGATTCGCGTCAAAGGCAAGCTGCAACCAGTCACGCTCTATGAATTGA
>WNFE01004908.1_pt1 | contig 15965 bp, 11 predicted proteins | sample 5400451 | NCBI WGS metagenome assembly WNFE01 (sample SAMN13153344, study PRJNA577476) | soil metagenome | isolation source: 200 cm saprolite under Douglas fir tree site 2 hole 2 | place: USA:California | collected 2015-04-18 | reverse complement strand
GCGGGACCTCAACGCCCACGATGTCGAGGCGGCGATGCGGATGATCGAGGGCACGGCGCGGTCGATGGGCATTCAGGTCGTCGGCTAGCGGCGATCAGAGATAGGGGAGTCGGCAATGGGCAAGCACGGCAAACGGTATTTGGAAGGCGCAAAGCTGGTCAACGTGGACACGCTGTATAGTCCGGCGGACGCCATTCGCATCCTCAAGCAGATGCCGAAGGCGAAGTTCGATGAAAACGTCGATGTCGCCATCCGCTTAGGGATCGACCCCAAGCAAGCTGACCAGCAAGTGCGGGGCACGGTGGCCCTGCCTGCCGGGACGGGCAAATCGGTCCGTGTCTTGGTCTTCGCCAAAGGCGAGAAGACGAAGGAGGCGGAGGCGGCGGGTGCCGATTACGTCGGCGCGGAGGAGTTTGTCGAAAAGATCCAGGGAGGGTGGACGGATTTCGACGTGGCGATTGCGACCCCCGACTTGATGAGCCTGGTGGGCCGGCTGGGACGTGTGTTGGGTCCCCGCGGATTGATGCCTAATCCCAAGGCCGGGACTGTCACGTTCGATATCGCTCGAGCGGTGAAGGAAATCAAAGCGGGCAAGATCGAGTACCGCGTCGAGAAGGCCGGCATCTTGCACACTGGGATCGGGAAGGCCTCGTTCACCGAGGAGCAGCTGCTCGCAAACCTCATGGCGCTGGTGGAAGCGGTGATGCGGGCGAAGCCCGCGTCGGCGAAAGGGCAATACCTCCGTTCCATCACGCTGTCGACTACGATGGGACCGGCGGTGCGAGTGGATCCTACGAAAGTTGAAACGACGCTCAAGGAGGAAGCGGCGACCGCCTAAAGCAGGGTTGCGTCGGCACGCCGCCTGTGCTACACTCGCCGCCGTTGGGCGTGAAGTGAATACCTGCCGTAGACAGCCGGTCTCCTGGATCACCTCCGGGAGCTAAGGACCCGACCCGGTCGGGTCGCCAGCCGAGGCGCGCGGTCGGCCACCAAGGTGGCGTCCGACCATGAGCGTTCGGGGCCTCGTCTACGGGGCCTCGTTTCATTTCTGAAGCGAGAGGGGGCACGATGGCCAAGACGCAGACAAAGGAACGCCGGACCGCCGCGCACGCGGCGCGGCCCGCCAAGGTCAAGGACGTCGAGGTACTCGTGAGCCTGCTGGGGCGTGGGTCGGCTGCGATCCTCACCGACTTCCGGGGGTTGAACGTCGCAGAACTCGCAGACCTGCGCCGCAAACTGCGAGAGGTCGGGGTCGAGTACAAGGTCGTCAAGAACACGTTGCTGCAGCGGGCCGCTCAAAGCGTCGGTGTCGCAGATCTGGCCCCCCTGTTGGAAGGGCCGACCGCGATTGCCGTCAGCCGTACCGACCCCTCGGTCCCGGCGAAGATCCTGTTGGAGTACATCCGCCAGATGCGCAAGCTGGAGATCAAGGGCGGGCTGGTGGAGGGGCTGGTTCTGACCGCCGCACAGATCAAGGCGTTGGCCGATCTGCCATCGCGGCCGCAGCTGCTCGCCAAGGCGCTAGGATCGATGGCCGCCCCGCTGACCGGTCTGGCAGGGGTGCTTAGTGCGCTGCCCCGCAATCTTGTGTATGCACTCGATCAGATTCGTAAGCGGCAGGAGCAAGCGGCGGCATAAATTCACAATCGGGCCGCCCAGTCTCAAATGCGAGATAGCGGCCCCAGGAGGAGACGGCTAACGTGGCGGAGACCAAAGTGAAACTGGGCAAGGACGAGATCGTGAGCGCGATCGGCAACTTGACCGTGCTCGAACTCGCGGATCTGGTGAAGGCCTTGGAAGAGAAGTTTGGCGTGACCGCCGCCGCCCCCATGGCGGTGGCTGCGATGCCGACAGCAGGCGGGGCCGGGGCGGTTCAGGCTGAGGAGCAGACGGAGTTTGATGCCATCCTCAAGACCATTGGAGACAAGAAGATCCAGGTCATCAAGGTCGTGCGGGAGCTCACCGGGTTAGGCCTGAAAGAGGCCAAAGACCTCGTGGATGGGGCCCCCAAGCCAGTTAAAGAGAAGGTATCGAAGGCCGAGGCGGAGCAGATCAAGGCCAAGCTGGAGGCTGAAGGCGCCCAGGTCGAAATCAAGTAGTCCAGACAGACGGACGCCCAGCCTGTGGGATTCTACCCCGGGGGACGTGTGGCTCCGGAGACGACACGGGTTCCCGCTGGAGCGTCGACGCGGGGCCGGGTATTGACGGGCTGTATCTCGCCGAGTAGTATGAAGGATACGGCTCTTGACGCTCGAGACGCTTACGACCGGGACTTTGGAGTTTAACGCCGAGAATCGAAAGCGAGGCTTGCCTGCCTTGCTTTCGTTTTTCATTGAAGCCCATCATCCCTGCCGACTATACGCGTCGTAATTCCCCCGGGACGAGACGGCATGTCTCTCCCGGGTGTGGCCGCGTGCCACCCATGCCGGTGATCACGCCATCACGACTCAGGAATTATTGCTGGAGGTGAGCGGTTCCCCGTGAAAACCCAGACCCGAGGTAAGATGATGCGTTCTCCAACATCTGCTTCCCGCGCCCGGCCGGGCGTCGGCGGACAGGTGGTGACCCGTGGGCGTCGCACCCGCGTGAGTTTCGCCAAGATTCCCGAGATCCTCGATGTGCCCGATCTCATCGAAGTGCAGCGCCGATCCTTCGAGTGGTTCCTGCGCGAGGGGATCCGCGAGGTGTTTGACGAGGTCTCCCCGATCCAGGACTTTACGGGAAACCTCGAGCTGCACTTTGCGGTCGACCCGAGCCGCAAGCGCGTGGAGCCTCCCGGATTGTTCGACGACACCCCGGTGCTCGATTTCGGTGGGTATCGCCTGGAGCGGCTCAAGTACACCGAGGACGAGTGCCGCGACCGCGACTACAACTACAGTGCTGCGCTCAAGGTCAAGGTGCGCCTGGTCATCAAGGAGACCGGCGAGATCAAGGAGCAGGAGGTCTTCATGGGGGACCTCCCCCTGATGACCCGCCGCGGCACCTTCATTATTAATGGAGCCGAGCGGGTGGTCGTCAGCCAGCTGGTCCGGTCTCCGGGCGTCTATTACAACTTCAACCCCGACGCCATGGGCCGGCCCCTGCCGGCGGCGACAGTCATCCCCCACCGGGGGGCGTGGCTCGAGCTGGAGATGGACACCAACGGTGTCATCGCCACGCGCATCGACCGGACGCGGAAGATTCCGGTGACAGTCTTGCTGCGCGCGCTGGGGTACGACAGTGACGAAAAGATTCTCAAACTCTACGACGGGGATGCGACGATTGAGGCCACGCTGGCCAAGGACCCTGTCAAGGAACGCAAGGGGCCCAAGGCTGTCGAGGAAGCACTGATCGAGATCTACCGTCGCCTGCGGCCCGGGGATCCGCCGACGGTCGAGAGTGCGCGCCAGCTGTTGCAGACGCTGTTCTTCGACCCCCGGCGCTACGACCTGGGAAAGGTGGGGCGGCACAAGCTCAACCGCAAGCTCGGGCTGGACGCGCCGCTCCCGTTTCGCACCTTGGTCCAGACCACCGGCGGGGAGGTCAAAGACGTCTCCGTGCGCCGGGAGAAGAAAGACTTCACCCTGACTCTCAAAGACGGTCGGGAATTCACGGGCCTGCTCGCGCGCGTCACGGTGCGCATCAACGGCGAGGCTACGGACGTCAAGAAGTTGGATTCGGGCATGCGCGTCGTCTTGGGGTTGGCCCCCACGACCAAAGATGTCCTGTACGCCGTCGTCGACGAAGGCGTGCGCCATCCGGCGGCGGTCCGCGATGACATTGCCGAAGTAGTGCGCTACCTGATCCGGCTCCACAATGAAGACGAAGGGGCCGCCGGGGACGACATCGACCACTTGGGCAACCGCCGAGTGCGGTCGGTTGGAGAGCTGTTGCAGAACCAGTTCCGGATCGGCATGCTGCGGATGGAGCGCGTGATCCGCGAGCGGATGACGATCCAAGAAACGGGGCAGATTACGCCGCAGGTGCTGATCAACATTCGCCCTGTCGTAGCGGCGATCAAGGAGTTCTTCGGCTCGAGCCAGCTGTCGCAGTTCATGGACCAGACTAATCCGCTGGCCGAGCTGACCCACAAGCGCCGGCTGTCGGCGCTGGGGCCCGGCGGGTTAAGCCGGGAGCGCGCGGGCTTTGAAGTGCGGGACGTCCACACCAGCCACTACGGCCGGATGTGCCCGATCGAGACGCCCGAAGGTCCCAACATTGGTTTGATCAGCTCGCTGGCGACCTTTGCGCGCGTCAACGACTTAGGGTTCATTGAGACGCCCTACCGCCTCGTGCGCGACGGGATCGTGGGCAAGAAGACGGAGTACCTGACCGCCGATCAAGAGGATCAGTACGTCATCGCCCAGGCGAACGCCAAGATTGATGAGCGCGGCAAGCTCACTGAGCCGCGGGTGTCCGCGCGCCACGGGGCTGATATCGTCTTGGTCCCACCCGACAAGGTGGAGCTCATGGATATCTCGCCCAAGCAGACCGTGTCGGTGGCCACGGCGCTCATCCCATTCCTCGAGCACGATGACGCCAACCGCGCGCTGATGGGGTCGAACATGCAGCGTCAGGCCGTGCCGCTGATTTCTAGCGAAGCCCCCCTGGTCGGCACCGGGATGGAGTACCGCGCCGCGGTGGACTCTGGTGCGGTCGTGGTGGCCCGTCATGACGGCGTGGTCGAGTTTGTGAGTGGTGACGAGGTCGTCGTCAAGAATGACAAGGGCAAGGATACCTACAAGCTGATCAAGTTCCAGCGGAGCAACCAGGGGACGTGTATCAACCAGCGGCCCGTCGCGCGGACGGGAGAGTCCGTCAAGGCAGGCGACGTGCTCGCCGATGGGCCGTGTACGGACCAGGGCGAACTCGCCTTGGGCCGCAACGTGCTCGTCGCGTTCATGCCCTGGGAGGGCTACAACTACGAGGACGCGATCGTCATCTCCGAGCGGTTAGTCCGCGAGGACCTGTTCACCTCGATCCACATCGAGGAGTACGAGGTGGAAGCCCGGGATACCAAACTCGGGCCGGAGGAGATCACCCGCGACATCCCCAACGTCGGCGAGGAAGCGCTGCGCGATCTGGATGATCGAGGGATCGTGCGGATCGGCGCCGAGGTGCGGGCGGGGGACATCCTGGTGGGCAAGGTGACGCCCAAGGGTGAAACCGAGCTCACGGCCGAGGAGCGCTTGCTGCGTGCGATTTTCGGCGAGAAGGCACGCGAGGTGCGCGACACGTCGCTGAAGGTGCCGCACGGTGAGAAGGGCAAGGTCGTCGCGGTGAAGGTGTTTGGCCGCGAGCAAGGCGACGAACTACCCCCCGGAGTGAACACCCTCGTGCGGGTCTACGTCGCGCAGAAGCGCAAGGTCACGGTGGGGGATAAGATGGCCGGCCGCCACGGCAACAAGGGCGTCATCTCGGTCATCCTCCCAGAAGACGATATGCCGAGCCTGCCCGATGGCACGCCGGTCGACCTCGTGCTCAACCCGCTGGGTGTGCCCAGCCGGATGAACGTCGGCCAGGTGCTGGAAACCCACTTGGGGTGGGCGGCCTCGGCGCTCGGAAGCTTCGCAGAGTGCCCCGTCTTCGACGGTCCGAAGGAAGGGGACATCAAGCACCTCCTGAAGGAAGCGGGTCTGCCCGAAAATGGCAAGGTGCAGCTCCGCGACGGGCGCAGCGGCGAGTTCTTTGACCAGAAAGTGACCGTGGGCTGGATCTACATGATGAAGCTGTTGCACCTGGTCGAAGACAAGATCCACGCCCGCTCCACTGGCCCGTACAGCTTGATCACCCAGCAGCCGCTGGGCGGCAAGGCGCAGTTTGGGGGCCAGCGCTTCGGCGAGATGGAAGTGTGGGCGCTGGAGGCTTACGGCGCAGCGAGCACGCTGCAGGAATTGCTGACTGTCAAGTCCGACGATGTCGTATCCAGGAACCCGGCGTCCCCGAGTCCTTCAAGGTCTTGGTGAAGGAACTCCAGTCGCTGTGTCTGGACGTGAAGGTCCTCAGCGAGGACAAGAAGGAGATCGAGCTCAAGGAGATCGAGGAGGACATCGCCGAAACCGCCCGCGCCCTCGGCATCAACCTCGAGGGTGAAGAGGCGCTGGTCGCGGACTACTAGGCGGTGTCGCGCCACCGGGGCGCAGACGACATTCCAGGAGGCGTGTAGCACCCATGCAAGACGTCAACAACTTCGACGCAGTCAAAATCGGTCTGGCCTCTCCCGAGGTAATCCGCGCCTGGTCGCACGGGGAAGTCAAGAAGCCGGAGACGATCAACTACCGCACCCTCAAGCCCGAGCGGGACGGGCTGTTCTGTGAGCGTATCTTCGGTCCCCAGAAAGATTGGGAGTGTCACTGCGGCAAGTACAAGCGCATCCGCTTTAAGGGCATCATTTGCGACCGGTGCGGCGTGGAAGTCACCCGAGCCAAAGTGCGCCGCGAGCGTATGGGGCACATCGAGCTCGCCGCCCCGGTCTGTCACATCTGGTACTTGAAGGGCGTCCCCAGCCGAATCGGACTGCTGTTGGACATGTCGCCCCGCGCGTTGGAGCGTGTGGTGTACTTTGCCTCGTACGTGGTGATTGATCCCGGCAGCACGCCGCTGAACAAAAAGCAGCTGCTGACCGAGGCCGAGTACCGCGAGATGCGGGAGAAGTATGGGCAGGCCTTCAAGGCCGAGATGGGCGCCGAGGCCGTGAAGGGGTTGCTCAAGGAGATCGATCTCGAGAAGCTCTCAAACCAGCTACGGACCGATCTCAAGGATGCCGCTGGTCAGAAGCGGATGAAGATCCTCAAGCGTCTGGAGGTCGTGGAGGCATTCCGCAAGAGCGGGAACAATCCGCAGTGGATGATCCTCGACGTCGTCCCGGTCATCCCCCCCGACCTGCGCCCGATGGTGCAGCTAGACGGGGGGCGGTTTGCGACCTCTGATCTCAACGACCTGTACCGCCGGGTCATCAACCGCAACAACCGGCTCAAGCGCTTACTCGACTTGGGCGCGCCCGAGATCATCGTGCGCAACGAGAAGCGCATGCTACAGGAGGCTGTGGATGCGCTCATCGACAATGGCCGCCGCGGTCGACCCGTCACCGGACCTAACAACCGGCCTCTGAAGTCGCTGTCGGACATGCTGAAGGGCAAGCAGGGCCGCTTCCGTCAGAACCTGTTGGGTAAGCGCGTGGACTACTCCGGGCGCTCAGTCATTGTGGTCGGGCCGAAGTTGCGCCTGCACCAGTGTGGCCTGCCGAAGGAGATGGCCCTCGAGCTCTTCAAGCCGTTTGTGATGAAGAAGCTCGTGGACAAGAGCTTGGCGCAAAACATCAAGAGCGCCAAGCGCATGGTCGAGCGCGCCCGGCCCGAGGTCTGGACCGTATTGGAAGAAGTGGTCAAGGAACACCCGGTGCTTCTGAATCGCGCGCCCACCCTGCACCGCCTGGGCATCCAGGCGTTTGAGCCGGCGCTGATTGAGGGCAAAGCGATCCAGGTGCACCCGCTGGTGTGTACGGCCTACAACGCGGACTTCGACGGGGACCAGATGGCGGCGCACGTGCCGCTGTCGGCGGCCTCCCAGGCCGAAGCGCGGCTGCTCATGTTGTCGGCGTACAACATCTTGTCGCCCGCCTACGGGAAGGCCATCACGAGCCCGACGCGCGACATTGTGTTGGGATCCTACTACCTCACGCAGGAGAAACCCGCCGCCCCCGGGGAGGGCAAGATCTTCTCCACGCCCACCGAGGCCATCCTGGCCTGCGAGACGGGCGCGGTCTCGCTCCATGCCAAGGTGAAGGTGCGCTTGACCCGCGATTCCCAGCCGATTGAGACCACGGTGGGCCGCGTTATCTTTAACGAGGCCATCCCCGAGGAACTGCGGTTCATCAATGACGTCGCCGACCGCAAGGTGCTGTCGCAGATCGTCTCGGAGTCATACAACCGGCTCGGGTCGACGAAGACGGTCCAGTTGCTGGACGCCCTCAAGGACCTGGGGTTCAAGTACTCGACCCGCTCGGGGGTAGGTATCGCCATCGACGATATCGCGATTCCCCCCGAGAAGGACAAGGTGCTAGCGGTGGCCGAGAAGCGCGTCCAGGACATCGAGCAGCAGTTCCGCCGTGGTCTCATCACGGAGAACGAGAAGTACCTGCAGGTCATCGGGGTGTGGACGAAGGCCACCGAAGACGTCACCGAGGCGATGCTGCAGAACTTTGACAACTTCAACCCCCTGTACATGATGGCGCAGTCAGGCGCCCGGGGAAACATCCAGCAGATCCGCCAGCTCGCGGGGATGCGGGGGCTGATGACCGACCCGTCGGGGAAGATCATCGAGCTGCCGATCAAGGCCAACTTCCGCGAGGGGTTGACGGTCCTGGAGTACTTCATCTCGACGCACGGGCAGCGCAAGGGACTGGCCGACACCGCGATCCGGACCTCGGAGTCCGGGTATCTGACCCGCCGTCTGGTGGACGTTGCCCAAGACGTGATCATCCGGGAGGAAGACTGCAAGACGACCGAAGGCGTGACGATGATCGCGATCAAGGAGGGGGCCGATGTCGTCGTGCCCCTCAAGGATCGCATCGTCGGGCGCACGTCAGTCGAAGATATCAGCGCTGCGCGCAGCCGCAAGGTCATCTTGGACGCCGATCAGGAGATCACTGAGGAGGCCACCGAGCAGATCGATCAGGCTGGGGTCGAGACGGTCGTCGTGCGGTCGGTGCTGACCTGCAAGAGTCGGTACGGGGTGTGCGCAAAGTGTTACGGGCGCAACCTGGCGACGGGCAAGCAGGTGGAGATCGGCGAAGCCGTCGGCATCATCGCCGCCCAGTCCATCGGGGAACCTGGCACCCAGCTGACGATGCGGACGTTCCACACGGGTGGGGTGGCCGGGTTCGACATCACGCAAGGCCTGCCGCGCGTCGAGGAACTGTTCGAGGCGCGCAAGCCGAAGGGCCAGGCCATCATCGCCGAGGTCTCGGGGAAGGTGAAAATCACCGAGGCCAAGGGCACGCGCAAACTCATCGTGGTGACCAAGGACGGGCAAGAGTACCCCGCCACGGTGCCGTTCGGAGTCCGGTTGCGCACGGCTGATGGCGCCAAGGCCACGGCGGGTGATCAGCTGACCGACGGCTCCGTGAACCCGCATGATACCTTGCGCATCCGCGGCATCCACACACTGCAGAACTACATGGTCCAGGAGATCCAGTCCGTGTACCGGTCCCAGGGTGTGGATATCAACGACAAGCACATCGAGATCATCGTGCGGCAGATGCTGCGGCGGGTAAAGGTCGAAGAGCCCGGCGACACGCAGTTCCTCCCCGGCGAGCTGGTCGACAAGTTCGCCTTCGAGGAAGAGAATGCGAAAGCCCTCGCCGAGGGGTTGGAGCCCGCCAAGGCGCGGCCGGTGTTGTTGGGGATCACCAAAGCGTCGCTCGCGACCGAGAGCTTCTTGTCGGCCGCATCCTTCCAGGAGACGGCACGCGTCCTCACGGATGCCGCGACCAAGGGGAAAGTCGACCCGTTGCTCGGGTTGAAGGAGAACGTGATCATCGGCAAGCTGATTCCTGCCGGGACAGGCATGGCGCGGTACCGCGGGATCAAGATCGGCACCGAGGTCTAGCCGCAGGCGGCAGTTTCGTAAAACGGCGCAGGTCACGGGCCGGGGCGAAGATGCTCCGGCCCGTTGCGCGTGTGCACGCCTGGCGGCGCACAATCCGCCAGAGTGGACCTCCGCGGATTCCTTCCTATATAGTGTGTCGGGATGGCCATTATCACGAGTTCTAACCTCGCCAAGTCGCATGGGGCGACCTCCGTGCTCCGCAGCGTGACCTTCAGCGTGGAGAGCGCGGAGAAGGTCGCGCTCATCGGCCGTAACGGCAGCGGCAAGACCACCTTACTGCGTCTGCTCGGCGGCCTCGAGGACCCAGATAGCGGCAGCGTATCCAGGGCCCGATGGGCGAAAGTGGGGTATCTGGCCCAGATTCCCACCGGGCCCGGCGACGTCGCCGTGTTGTCCCATGTCTTGTCTGGGGCTGCCGATGTGCACGCGTTCGAGGCGCGGCTGCGGGAGTTAGAACACCTGATGGCCGACCCCGGAGTGCATGATGACCCGCTCCGTTTGGCAGAGGTCATGAATGAATACGGCCAAGTCCGTCAGCACTTTGAGCATGCTGGGGGCTTCGCGCTGGACGCGCGAGCGCGGGCCGTGCTGGGTGGTTTGGGATTTCCCGAGGCCTGGCTGACGTCTGCGTTAGCCACGCTGTCGGGGGGCTGGCGGGGACGCGCAGAACTGGCGCGGGTGCTGCTGGGCGAGCCGGATCTGCTGCTGCTGGATGAACCGACCAACCATTTAGACTTAACGGCGACCGAGTGGCTGGAAGAATACTTGCGCGCGTTTCCCGGTGCGGCGATTATCGTCAGCCACGATCGCAGGCTGCTGGACGTTGTGACCACGCGAACCCTGGAGCTGGAAGGTGGCAGCGTCACCGCGTTCCCCGGCCCGTACTCGAAGTACACGACCCTGAAAACCCAGCAAGCTGAGCAGCAGGCCGAGGCCTACCGTCGCCATCAGGAAGAGGTCGAGCGACTCGAAGCATTCATCCGCCGCTACCATGCCGGGGTGCGCGCCGGGCAGGCGAAGAGCCGCGCTAAGCGTCTCGCGCGTTTGACAGCCTCCCCAGCCCCGCCGCAAACGGAGATGCCGGTGATGCGACCGGCCGCCCGGGAGGTGCCGCTGTCGGGGCGCGTGGTGGTGCGATTGCAGGACGTCGGCAAACGGTACGGGGAGACCGACATCCTCACTGATGTGGATTTCGAGATCTATCGTGCAGAGCGCATCGGGCTCCTGGGCGCGAACGGCGTCGGCAAGACCACATTGCTCAAGGTGATCGCAGGCATGGAGCCTCCCTCGCGGGGTCGCGTCACGGTGGGCCATGGCGTCCGCGCGCATTACTTCGCTCAAGAACCCACCGCGGATCTGAGCGGTGAGCGTACTGTCTTAGAGACGGTGCTGGCGGATCGTCCGATGACACCCGAGCAAGTCCGCACCTATCTCGGCCGCTTCCTGTTTAGCGGAGAGGACGTCTTCAAGCGGGTGTCGATGCTTTCCGGGGGAGAACACCAGCGTCTGAGCCTGGCCACGTTATTGCTGGACCGCCCTAACGTGCTCCTGCTGGACGAGCCGACCAATCATCTTGACATCCCGTCGCGCGAGGCGTTGGAGGCAGCGCTGCTGGAGTTTTCGGGCACTCTGATCGTGGCCACCCACGACCGGTACTTGCTGGAACGGGTCGCTACCCGCATTCTCACGGTGGCCGGTGGCCGGGTCACCGATTTTCGAGGGACGTATGGGGAGTTGAGGGCGAGGCGGTCTCCCTCGGTTCACCGCGGAGGCCAGCCGAGGCGACCCGCGCCCGCCGACCGCCCCCGTCCGGGTCGGACTGGGCGTCCGCAGGCACCGACCTTTGACCGACTCGCCGGGCAGATCGCGGCTATGGAGCGCGAACTGGCCGATGCCGGCAGGCAGCTGGGCGATCCCGAGTTGTACCGTGACGGGGAGCGGACGAAAGCCACGCGGGCCCGGTACGAGCGTGCGCAACAGCAGCTGGACGACCTCTATCGCCAGCTCGTTTCCCTGGAGTCAGAAGACAGCTAGGCGCGTCGGATGTAGATTCTGCACGCCGCCGGGAGTCCCGCACCGCGCCCCTAGACACCCCTCAGGCCCAATGCTAGAATGTTCGAGCGCGCGCCGGGTTCCCGTGCGGGACCCGGCGACTGCGTGGAGTGGCGAACAATGACGCAGCCGATGGAGGCGCTCGCGCGTCTTCAGGGTGCGGAGTTCAAAGCCGTCGGGGCGAACCAGACGGCGAAGGCGATCGGCAAAGGCCGGGCCCAGATCGTGTTCGTGGCGCAGGACGCTGATCGTCGGGTGATCGAAGGCGTGTTGACCGCTGCTCGGGAGCGAGGTCTTGAGGTGATCGAGATCGCCTCGACCCGCGACCTCGGGCGCGCCTGCGGAATTGCCGTAGGCGCCGCAGCCGCCGCCGTTCTCTTGTCGCCGTAAGGCCGCAAGACAGCGGGACGAGGGTAGGTCTCCTCGCGAGTCGGGATCCGTTCACCAGATGCGGTGAACCGATTCTACAGTCTGCGCCGCAGGGCATCGGCCTCCGGTGCCGCGTATGGCGCAGCCATCCGCGTAGTGGTAGGACGCCCCCGCGCGTAGAGCGCGATGGCGAACCGAATGCCAGCGATATCCCGCGCCGCATCTGAGCGCTGCGGGATCGCGACGCTTCGCCTCCGATCGGGCCCGAATCGATCGACGGGGTGAGCGCGTGTTCAAGAACGAGGGGGAGACGGGGACGAGATGCCCACGATCAACCAACTGGTGCGTCACGGTCGGCACCGGGTGCAAGTGAAAACAAAGTCCCCGCACTTAGAGGGGAACCCGCAGAAGCGGGGCGTGTGCATTCAGGTGCGGACGATGACCCCCAAGAAGCCGAACTCGGCTTTGCGGAAGATTGCGCGGGTGCGGTTGACGAATGCGGCGGAAGTCACCGCCTACATTCCGGGCATCGGCCACAACCTACAGGAGCATTCGATTGTCTTGATCCGCGGGGGGCGGGTCCCCGATCTGCCGGGCATCCGGTACCACATTATCCGCGGGGCGATGGACTCCGCCGGGGTCACGGACCGGAAGCAAGGCCGCAGCAAGTACGGCGCCAAGCGGCCGAAGCCGTGAGGGCCGACGGGCAGGGCATCATGAACGCGACGCGTCACGGACCCGTCGCGTAAACGGCGAGGGAGCAGAGATGCCACGGAAGGGACAAGTACCACAGCGAGAAGTTTTGCCGGAGCCGGTCTACAACAACGTGACGGTTCACCGGCTCATCAACAAGGTCATGGAGCGGGGCAAGAAGAGTCTGGCCGAGCACGTCGTCTACACCGCGTTCGACCAGATCAAAGAAAAAGCCGGCCAAGATCCGGTCAAAGTGTTCGACAAGGCGCTGCACAATATCATGCCGGCCCTGGAAGTCCGGCCCCGCCGGGTCGGGGGCGCCACGTACCAGGTGCCGATTGAAGTGCGGCCGGACCGGCGCATGTCCTTGGGCCTGCGCTGGTTAGTGGAGTACGCGCGGGCGCGTAAGGACAAGCGGACGATGATGGACAAGCTGGTCGCGGAGATTATGGATGCCTCCGCCGGCCAGGGCGGTGCTGTGAAGAAGCGTGAGGATACGCACCGCATGGCCGAGGCGAACAAAGCATTCGCACACTATCGGTGGTAACGCGGGGCTAGGGGACAAGTAGTGCCCGAACTTGTGGTGGCAACGAAGATGAGTGTCGAGCTCGCAAAAATCCGGAACATTGGCATCGTCGCGCACATCGATGCGGGCAAGACGACGACGACCGAGCGCATCCTCTTCTACACCGGACGGGTGCATCGCATCGGCGAAGTGGACGAGGGGTCGGCGACGATGGACTGGATGGTGCAGGAACGGGAGCGGGGGATCACCATCACCTCCGCCGCCACGACCTGTATCTGGCGCGACCACCGCATCAACATCATCGACACCCCCGGCCACGTGGATTTTACTGTGGAAGTCGAGCGCTCCTTGCGCGTGTTGGACGGCGCGGTGGTCGTGCTCAGCGCGGTCGAGGGTGTGCAGCCGCAGTCGGAGACGGTGTGGCGGCAGGCCGATCGCTACCGCGTGCCGCGCATCTTGTACGTGAACAAGATGGATCGCACCGGGGCGGACTTCCTGCGCACCGTACGTATGGTCCGCGAGCGCCTGGGTGCCGCGGCCGTGCCCGTTCAGCTGCCGGTTGGTACCGAGGATGCCTTCCAGGGCGTCGTCGATCTCGTCCGGATGAAGGCGATTCTCTACCTGGACGACTTAGGGACCCGCTCCGACGAAACGGAGATTCCTGCCGCCATGCGCCAGCTCGCCGAGGAATGGCGGGAGAAGATGGTGGACGCGGTGGCGGAGATGGACGATGATCTGACCGCCAAGTACATCAACGGGCGCCCCCTGTCGGAGGAGGAGATTCGGCGGGGGCTGCGGCTGGGGACGATTTCGGCCAAGCTGGTGCCGGTGTTAGCGGGCTCCTCGTTCCGCAACAAGGGCGTGCAGCCGTTGCTCGATGCCGTCGTCGACTACCTGCCGGCTCCGGTGGACATACCGGCTATCCAGGGCATCCATCCTGACACCAAGGCGCCTGTCCTGCGTCGCCCCGATCCCGCCGAACCGTTCTGCGCCCTGGCGTTCAAGATTGTCACCGATCCGTATGTGGGTAAGCTAACGTACTTCCGCGTCTACTCCGGCACCCTAAAGGCCGGCTCCTATGCGTACAACGCCAACAAGGGGAAGAAGGAACGGGTCAGCCGCATCCTCCAGATGCACGCCAATCACCGGGAGGATATCCCGGAAGCGACCGCCGGTAACGTCGTGGCCGCGGTCGGTTTGAAGGACACCACAACCGGCGACACGTTGTGCGACCAGGACCACCCCCTGGTCTTGGAGTCGATGCAGTTCCCCGAACCGGTCATTGCCGTGGCGGTGGAGCCCAAGACGAAAGCGGATGAGGACAAGCTGGGGACCGCGCTGGCCAAACTCGCCGAAGAGGATCCTACCTTTAAGGTGCGCTTCGACCACGAGACTGGCCAGACGCTGATCGCCGGGATGGGCGAGCTCCACTTGGAGATCATCGTCGACCGCATGTTGCGCGAGTTCGGCGTGCAGGCCAACGTCGGTCGGCCTCAGGTGGCCTACAAAGAGACGATTCGCCAACCCGCCGAGGCCGAAGGCCGCTACATCCGGCAGACCGGCGGTCGCGGCCAATACGGCCATGTCGAGATCATTCTGGAGCCCTTGCCCCGCGGGACCGGGATCGAGTTTGAGGACGAGATCAAGGGCGGGGACATCCCCCGGGAGTTCATTCCCCCCGTCGAGGACGGGATCCGCGAGGCCGCTGAGAGCGGCGTGCTGGCGGGGTACCCGGTGGTCGACTTCCTGGCCCGGCTCATCGACGGGTCCTATCACGACGTGGATAGTTCCGAGATCGCGTTCAAGATTGCGGGGTCGATGGCGTTTAAGGAAGCGATGGCGAAGGCCAAGCCCGTCCTGCTCGAACCGGTGATGAAGGTCGAGGTGGTAACCCCCGAGTCATACATGGGCGATGTCATCGGCGATCTCAACGCCCGGCGGGGGCGGATCGAGAGCATCGAGCAGCAAGGGACCATCCGCATCATCCGGGCGCTCGTGCCCTTGGCCGAAATGTTCGGGTATGCGACGGCGCTACGGTCCAACACCCAGGGGCGCGCGACGCACACCATGGAGCCGTCGCACTACGAGGAAGTGCCAGCCAGTATCGCCGAGCAGATTCGCGCGAAGTCGAGCGTCGGAGCACGGTCCTAACATCATGCGAGACGGGTATCGAAGTCAGGACGCGGGGGGACTCATCCTATGAGCAAGCAGAAGTTTGAGCGCACGAAGCCGCACGTGAACGTGGGGACGATCGGGCACGTGGATCACGGGAAGACGACGCTGACGGCCGCGCTGACGCAAGTGCTGGCGGGGATCGGGGTCAGCAAGCCATACGGGTTCTGGGAGATCGACAACGCGCCGGAGGAGAAGGCGCGGGGGATCACGATCGCGATCAGCCACGTGGAGTACGAGAGTCCGAAGCGGCACTACGCGCACGTGGACTGTCCGGGGCACGCGGACTACATCAAGAACATGATCACGGGCGCGGCGCAGATGGATGGCGCCATCCTGGTGGTGTCGGCGACCGATGGGCCGATGCCGCAGACGCGGGAGCATATCCTGCTGGCGCGACAGGTGAACGTGCCGTACATCGTGGTGTTTTTGAACAAAGTGGATGCGGTGGAAGACGCCGAGCTGCTGGACCTGGTGGAAGTGGAAGTGCGGGAACTGCTGAGCCGGTACCAGTTTCCGGGAGATAAGGTGCCCGTGATCCGGGGCAGTGCGCTGAAGGCGCTGG
>WNFE01001715.1_pt1 | contig 15971 bp, 13 predicted proteins | sample 5400451 | NCBI WGS metagenome assembly WNFE01 (sample SAMN13153344, study PRJNA577476) | soil metagenome | isolation source: 200 cm saprolite under Douglas fir tree site 2 hole 2 | place: USA:California | collected 2015-04-18 | reverse complement strand
ACGGCAAACGAAGCAGCTCTAACAACTTACAACATCGGGGGAACGCAGACAGGGACCATCAAGCGGAGATTAAAAAAGATTGCGGCAGCGGAAGCTCACTGCACCGCCACAAGGGCAATTTATGTGCATAAGTTAGGTGATACTCATAGTCCGTAGACTTAACAATGGCGAGGTCTCCAAATATGACCCACCGTGGCTACGGGCGACATCCGATTTCGCTTCGGCAGGGCTGTGCGAGAGAGACGCCACAAGCTGGGGATGTCCCAAGAGCAGTTTGCGGACATCTGCGGCCTGGACCGCACTTAAGTCGGCGGTATCGAGCGCGGCGAACGCAACGTCGCCCTGGTGAACGTCGAGAAGATTGCCAAGGCTTTTAAAGTTACTCTGTCAGAACTGTTCCGGGGAGTCTGAGAAGACCGTCTCTATTTGATGCAACGAACGCTGGGATGCAATTTCCCCCAGTTTTTTCAACAAGTCCTCGGTCTTGAACGACTCTGGCAGATATTCGAATTCCTTCACGAGCCCATGCTTTAAGAGCCCCTGCGCAAACCAGATGATGCCCGGGTCGAGCACGAAAATTATGTTGCATCGCGGCATCATCTTCTGAAGACCGTCGCCAAGGTCGAGGAAGGACTGGCCCAGCTTCCGTGCGATGAGCGCCACGTCGAAGGTAAGATGCTCCGCAAGGTCCATGGCTTCGACCGCATCGTAGAGCGGAAGCACGTGGTGGCCGTTTCGATGGAGAATCTCAGCGAGGGAGTCTGCGGTGGCCCGCTCGTCATTGACGACCAAAACCTTCATCCGATTAACTTCCTACCTACAATCTAAGACGCTACCACACGAGTTGAAATACCTACGCAAACTCGGAAATCCACATGTACGGTTAAGCGTTAATCGGGACTTAGTTGGTCCTCGCTAAACGGCAACTCTGAAAACAACGCATTTATATAGCTACTCTGGAGCGGAGGTGTGCCTGATCCAGCGTTTAGCGCCGTTGGATAACTCAGTATGGTGCGTTGGCAGAATTTCTTAGCTACAATCCGAGCTATGGCTACGCCCGAACAGCGACTTGTAACTGACTCGGCACGGCTGTTTGCGGCCAGCGAGAGATATTCAGCAGTTCTCCGCAGAGCCATCGTTAGCCAATCGACTATGAGTGCCGCTCTAGAAATTCCGAAAGTCTCGGGCGCACTCAAGGACATGGTGCGATACGAGCACCATGCTGGCGTTACTGACCTACAGTCACTTCTGAAAGAAATAATGCCGACTGAAACCGTTGATCCCGTTAGAGACTTTGACAAGATTGGGGAGTTTTTGGCCCAGCAGACCGCAGTCAATTGCGAGAGGGTAATCGCAGCGGCGGTAGTTGTTCTCTCTCACTCGACTGCCGATGATGTCTTTACTACGGCTTGCGAACTAGCAATAGAGCTTGACCCCGCAAACTGGATTCCTGAATTAAACATGAAACGCAAGGTTCCACTAGGTCTGTTAAAGCAGAAAGGCCCATCTGGCGTCTTCGCGGTCGAACTCGAAAGGCTTCGACAGAAATTACCCCGAAGGTCGCTTCCGAGCCGAGCCGAGCTGTTCTTTAGGCACGTCAAAATTCGCCATCATCCAATGTTGGGGCCGGCAGACAATCGATATTTTCGGGTGTCAAGATTGAAAGAGGCGGACGACTTGAGAAATAGTGTCGTGCATGGAAGCGGCTTGCCTCAAATAGACTTAGATCTAAGTACGAGCACAATGTTGTTTTTGCACGAAGCTGCCATCACTGCCATGAGATCGCTAACCTCTTCGTACCGTCTCCCCATAGAGTGGACCATTTTATTGGGTGGCAGTGCAGAAGATATGAGTTGAAAGGTACAGAATTAGTCGAAGGCCCACAAGTCGTAGTCGACGGTCAGCGGCGCTTTGAGGTGGAAGGTTTCTGACTACGCTCTCGCCGAGGTTCCGCAGTGGGCGGTGCGCTCCATTTGCTTTTGTGTGTTTGCTGGGTTTTCCAGGGCCGAATCACCTGAGGGTGGCGGGGCTTGTCCATGGCAACCTCCCTTACAGTTTCAGTCTACTCCCGGCACGGCGCTCTTAGTGCCTGGAAGTCGTGTAAATCGGAAACTACAAATCCGAAATGCACCTCAACGATGGCAGCGTCCAGAAAGTTCACTAGAGCGTATTGCACAACCTAGCTAAGTTGTTGATTCTATTGGGTCGAAACCGGGTTATGCAACAGCTTCTACCTAGAAGCGATGATAAGAAAATGAGCCTGTGCCCCGTGTCTTGCTTTTGCTCCTTCGAGAGGTAACACCATTGGCCTGTGCAAAACGTGGAGCGTCCATCGCCGAAACCGACAAATTCCGCGCCAAATGTGGCACCGCTCGTTCCGAATTAGGTTGGGCGCCTGCCCCACCGAATTTCTGCCAGAGCTGTGGCACCCCCTTCACCATTCGGCTGCAACTTCCTTGCCTCAGGCTGCCTCCGCATAGCTCCTCCGTCACCACTGTTTGAGTCTATTCTCCGCTAGAGAGGAGTCTCAAGTGCCTGGTTAGCCGGGTTACCGGACATGTGGTTTTGGACCGATATCGGACTAAACGATCCCATACGCAGAAGCGCGTTTCCCCTTCTTCCGGTTCTTCCCGATTCGCATTTATTCCTTTCGCGTCGGCGCCAACAAACCCAATCCGCTCATCTACGCAAAAGCCCTTCGCGCCTGCCAAGTCCGCGCCGAGGAAACCATCTTCATTGATGATGTCCCGGCCTATGCCGAGGCTGCGCAACGGCTCGGGATGACTGGACTCGTCTTTCTCTCCCACCAGGTGCTCCAAACCAGCCTCCGCGAACTTAGCGTTAAGGTGGACTGACGCTCTGCCAAGCAAAAATTCCGTTGTTCGCTCTCTGTTCGCGTAAACTTTGCTAGGACTAGTACCACCTCCTGATTTTCATTTCCCTACAACCATCCTTTCCTCTACGACTTACCGCTCCTCGCGTTCACTTCCTTTGGCGTGTTGGATGCAAACTCATTGTTACGGGCCGATTTATACGGCATCAACCCCAAAGGGGTAGGAGAGATATTGACTATGTCAGAGGATCGTATAAAAGTGAGAGAAGGTTCTTCGTGGCAGCTTCCCGCGATTATCGTTCTCGGGTTGGTTGCCCTCGGTGGTCTCGCATTCGGCTGGAACGCTTCATCGAAGCTCGATAGCACGCAGCAGGCGGTAGCGACGCAGTTGAAGGCCACGCAGCAGTCGGTTCAACAAGATATGTCATCTTTGAAGGACCGCCTCGCACAGGACGAAAAGTCCAATACCGAACTTCAGGGCGACCTGAAGGTTGTCACCACCAAGCTCAAGATTACCCAGGGCCAGCTCAAGAAGGCGCGTGAGGAAGCCGCCAAGCTCAATGACGCAACCACCCAGAAGGTGGTCGCGCTTGACTCCTCCGTCCACTCCGAGCTCGCCAACAAGGCCACCAACGATGACGTCAAGACGGTTGACACCAAGGTTGTGGGCGTCAAGACCGACCTCGACGCCACCCGCGAGGACCTGAAAATGGCTCGCAGCGAGATGGGCACCCTCATCGCGCGCAACCATGACGAAATTGACCAGCTCCGCCGCCTCGGCGAGCGTGACTACGTTGAGTTCACCATCGTCGGCAAGAACAAGCCGCAGAAGGCGGGCAACGTCACCGTCGAACTGAAGGGCGTCAACGAAAAGCGCAACCTGTTCAGTGCCGCCGTGACTGTCGAAGACAAGCAGTTCGAAAAGAAGAATCGCGCCATGAACGAGCCGATCTTCTTCTATATGTCCGGCACGCATATCCCGGAGGAAATTGTCATCAACAAGGTAGGGAAGAACACCATCAGCGGATACGTCAGCATCCCCAAGGCGAATTCGCAGACGGCCGCTACCGCAGCAAAGTCTGGCAACTAATAAAACAGAGAGGTGCCCCGGCTGAAGCTGCCGGGCACGTGAGAGGCGGGCAGATTCTTCTGCCCGCCTTTTTCTTTCCCCAACGTCGGTGGCCGAGACATTCCGGTAGAATGAGCCATTTTGCCGGAGCCTCGCTTGGGCCAGACTTCCAGCATTCTCTTCATCGCCGTCGATTACCGGGCAAGTACCAAAAACATCTGTTTCTGGCGGGATGAGATAGTCAGGAAAGGACCGCTGATTCTTAGACGTTTACGGGAGCAGTTTCAGAGGGGTTTCTGGCGGATACCTGGGCCGACCGTCTGACCGTTCCTTCTCCCAAGCCAAGCGCCTCGCCAATTTTCGCCCAAGAGAGTCCTTGCGAGCGCAGCGCCGCAATCTTCGCGGCATCCACAATCACACGCGGACGGCCAAGCCGCTTCCCTTTCGCCTTCGCGTTACGCAGCCCCGCTCTTACCCTCTCAACGATCAGCGACCGCTGTAATTCCGCTACTGCCCCTAGGACAGTAAAGACCATCTTCCCGGCAGGCGTGGAAGTATCCATCTGCTCAGAGTAGGAAACGAAATCAATTCCGAGCGCCCGGAAGTTCTCCAACGCACGTAGCAAGTGAGAGACGGAACGGGCGAACCTGTCGAATCGCCAGACGCAAACCGCGTCAAAGCGCCGCTTGTGAGCGTCTGCCATTAGCCGGTTCAGCTCTGGCCGGGAGTCTTTAGCTCCGCTTACTCCCGCGTCAATGTATTCACCCGCGACCGTCCAGCCGCGTGCTTCAGCGAATTGCCGAAGCTCCCGCGTTTGCATGGAAACATCCTGCCCGTGGTTAGTCGTGGAGACTCGGGCGTAGATCGCTACTCTAGTTGCCATCGCATTCTCTCTCGCTGGCAGGGGAGTCCTTTGCAGACTCCCCCCGGATGTAATCGGCTGCCTTTTGCGCAGCACTGGCAGCGGAGACGACTAAGCGAGAATCCGCCTTGAGTCTCTTAATCCAGCTATGGAGATACGCGGCAGAATTGCTGATCGTGGCCTGTTCGATGCCTGCGATTACGCCGACGGCAGCGCGATGCTGACAAGATCGGCACTGGCAGGACTTCGACTGGATGAATTGACTGACCAGCACGCACAGCAGTTCGCTAGGCAACATTCTAGTCTTTCGCCTTCCGGCATCAATCGAGGTTTGCGGACATTGCGCCGTGCCCTGAATCTTGCGTTCCAGTGGAAAAGTCTGGACAAGCCTGTCAAGGTCACGCTTGCGGCGGGTGAACGCCAGCGTGACCGTGTGCTGAACGAGAGCGAGGTCAAGAAATACCTTGACGCCTGTCCGCAACCTTGGAAGGACTGCGCCACAATCATCTTGGATGAAGGCTTCCGCCCCAGTGAGGTATTCGCCTTACGATGGTCACACGTGTTTTTCAACGAGGATGGCACGGGATTGGTCCAAGTGATGGAAGGGAAGTCTAAGGCTGCTCACCGCATGCTGCCGATGACACCACGCGTGTATGAGTTGTTGCGGAGCCGCCACGAATCGTGTGGCCATCCAAGCGAGGGATGGATTTTCCCGAGTTCCAGCGAATGTGAGCACTTCAACGGCGACGCCGCGAAAGACCAGCACAAGAAAGCCCTGACTGATTCTGGCGTGAAAGTCTTCGTGCCATACACGCTACGGCATACGGCGCTGACCAATCTTGGGGAAAAAGCTGGTGGCGATGTGTTCGTACTTGCCCGAATCGCTGGGCACAGTTCGATAACGGTCACGCAACGCTACATCCATCCGCAGGCAGACGCCATCAATCGCGTGTTTGCAGCGTCGCAATCGCAGGTGGGCACAAAACTGGGCACATCCAAAGGAACGCAGAAGCTACAGCAGAGCAAGAGGTTTTAGCCAAATATAACGTAAATGCTAGAACACACAGGGACAAATTGGTGCCCGGGGTGGGAGTCGAACCCACATGAGGAAAAATCCCCGGAGGATTTTAAGTCCTCAGCGTCTGCCATTCCGCCACCCGGGCAGGGCAGATAAGAAAAAGTAGCATGGGCGGGGAAAGGGCTCAATTGTTTGTTGAAAATGGGTAGTGGGTAGCGGTAGACGCCAGGCGAGACCTACCATGTTCAAGCGAGCGGGTTTATTCGTTTTAGCGTAAAATCCCTTCACCCGATTGGTAGCGCGGCGCATCTAAAATCTGTCCGAAAGCAGCGGGTGCCCTTCTGCCCGCTACGGGAGCGAATGTGAGCCAGCCGAAAACGCAACTGGACCTCGATCAACTGAGCATCAACACCATCCGGACGCTGGCGATCGACGCGGTTCAGCAGGCTAATTCGGGGCATCCCGGCGCTCCGATGGGGCTGGCGCCGGTGGTGTATGCGCTGTGGCAACGCTATTTGAGATACGACCCTCTTGATCCGACCTGGCCGAACCGCGACCGCTTCGTTCTTTCCGCCGGGCACGCTTCGATGCTGCTCTATGCGACGCTGCATCTTACTGGGGTTCGCGCCGTCAACGCGAAAGGCGAAGCTACGAACGATCTTGCTGTGCCCATGGAGGAGATCAAGCGGTTCCGGCAGATTGGCAGCAGAACTCCTGGACACCCCGAGTCGCACTTGACCACCGGAGTGGAAACCACCACCGGCCCGCTGGGACAAGGCGCCGGAAACAGCGTGGGGATGGCGATTGCGAGCAAGTGGCTGGGGGAAAATTTCAATCGCCCGGGCTTCGAAATTTTCGATTTCAATGTCTATGCAGTTTGCGGAGATGGCGACCTGATGGAAGGGGTGGCGTCGGAAGCCGCTTCCCTGGCGGGGCATCTGAAGCTTTCGAATCTCTGCTGGATTTACGACAACAACCGGGTGACGCTGGACGGGCCGGCCGAATGGTCCTTCAGCGAAGACGTGATGACGCGGTTCACGGGCTACGGGTGGAATGTGACGCGCGTCGCGGACGCCAATGACTTGACCATGCTTGGGCGCGCGTGCGACGTATTCCTGAAAACGAAAGACCGGCCGACGCTCATCGTGGTGGACAGCCACATTGGATATGGATCACCACACAAGCAGGATTCCTACGAAGCGCACGGCGAGCCGCTGGGAGAAGCAGAAGTCAAGCTGGTGAAGCAGTTCTACGGATGGCCGGAGGATGCGAAATTTTTCGTGCCCGATGGCGTTTACGATCAATTCAAGAACGGCGTGGGGAAGCGCGGGGCTGAATCGCGCGCGGCATGGAAAGCGAAATTCGAGGAGTACAAGAAGCAATTTCCACAGCAAGCCGATCAACTAAACCGGATGCAAACGGGGCAATTGCCGGAAGGCTGGGACAAGGATTTGCCGAGCTTCCCTGCCGATCCGAAGGGGATGGCCACGCGCGAATCCTCGGGAAAAACTTTGAACGCGCTGGCGAAGAATATTCCGTGGCTGCTGGGCGGATCGGCGGACCTGGCCAAATCCAACAAGACGAACTTGACGTTTGAGGGCGCGGGGGAGTTTTATCCCCTGCAGTATCGCGGGCGCAACGTGCATTTTGGAGTGCGGGAGCATGCCATGGGTGCGATCGTGAACGGCATGACGCTCTCCAAGCTGCGGGCGTTCAGCGCGACGTTTTTCAATTTCAGCGACTATATGCGGCCGAGCATGCGGCTGGGCGCTTTGATGGAAATTCCCGCGATGTATATTTTTACGCACGACTCGATTGGCGTGGGAGAGGACGGGCCGACGCACCAGCCCGTGGAACAACTGGCTGCGTTTCGGGCGATGCCGAACATGCTGGTATTGCGGCCGGGCGACGCGAATGAAGTCGTGGAAGCGTACAAGGTGATCCTGCAACACACACATGGCCCTTCGACGCTGGTGCTGACGCGGCAGGCGATGCCGACGTTCGATCGCGCGAAATATGCAGCAGCGTCAGGCGTTGCCAAGGGCGCGTACGTTCTTGCCGATGCTGCCGGCGGAAAGCCGGAAGTGATCCTGATGGGAAGCGGGAGTGAAGTTTCGCTCTGTGTGGAGGCGTTCGAAAAGCTGAGCGCTGCAGGAATCAAGGCGAGAGTCGTCAGTATGCCGTCATGGGAACTTTTCGAACGGCAGGGTGCGGCATACAAGGAGAGCGTTTTTCCTGTGAGCGTGACGGCGCGCGTGGCAGTGGAGATGGCTTCCGTGTTTGGGTGGGAACGCTACGCGGGAACGAAAGGCAAGATTATCGGCATGCGCAGCTTCGGCGCGTCGGCTCCCCTGAAAGACCTGCTGAAGAAATTTGGATTCGAATCGGACAAAGTCGTGGCGGCAGCGAAGGAAGTCCTCGGAAAGTGAGCCGGCAATGAAACTGGCACTTGGCGCGGACCACGCGGGATTTCAATTGAAAGTGGCGATGGGCGACGTGTTGCGTTCGCTGGGTCATGATGTGCTGGATGTCGGCGCGTTCAATGAAAATCCATCTGATTATCCGGACTTTGCGGAAGCAGTGGGCCGGGCGGTGTTGGATGGGAAAGCGGAGCGCGGCGTTCTGATTTGCGGGAGCGGGGTGGGCGCCAGCGTGGCCGTGAACAAGCTGCCGGGGATTCGCGGTGGCATGTGCCATGACACGTATTCGGCGCATCAAGGCGTGGAGCACGACGATATCAATGTGCTGGTGCTAGGCTCGCGCGTGATTGGCGTAAAGCTCGCGGAAGAACTCGTGAAGGCTTTCCTGAGCGCAAAGTTTACCAACGAAGAGCGGCATGTGCGGCGGCTAGGAAAAGTGAAAGCGCTGGAAGCGAAGTTTGCGGCGAATTCGAAACGATAAGAAAAACGATTTGTGTTCGCGGCGAGAAGCGCGCCGGCCTGCCTGGGCGTACAATAGAGTTTCGAGAATTTCGGCAAGCAAAGGAGAACCCTGATGACGACGACAACGACAGTTCCAAGCATTTCGACCGGCGGGGCGACGAATCCGCTGAAGGGCCTGCTGGCCTTTGGGCAGTCGCCCTGGATGGATTACGTTCGCAGGGACCTGCTCACGAGCGGTCAATTGCAGAAATACATTGATAACGACGGACTGCGGGGGATGACGTCCAACCCGGCGATTTTCGAGAAGGCCATCACGGGAAGCAACCTGTACAACGATATTCTCCTGTCGGCGGAAGCGAAGAAGCTCGACGCCAACGGCATCTTCGAAAAAATCGCGATTCGCGACGTGCAGAATGCGTGCGACATATTCAAGCCGGTGTATGCGGAAACGAAGCGGCGCGACGGTTACGTCAGCCTGGAGGTTTCGCCATTCCTTGGCTTCGATACCAAAGCCTCGCTCGCCGAAGCTCGGCGCCTGTGGAAGGCCGTGGATCGCCCGAATGTCATGATCAAGATCCCCGGCACGCCCGAAGGCCTCCCCGCTATACGCCAGGCTCTCGAAGATGGTATCAACATCAATATCACCCTCCTGTTCGCACAGTCCGCATACGAACAAGTCGCCGAAGCATTCCTTTCCGCTCTCGAAGCTCGCGCTGCAAAGGGCCAGGACATCAGCCACATGGCCAGCGTGGCGAGTTTTTTTGTCAGCCGCATAGACACTCTTGTGGATAGCAAGATCGACGAAAAACTCAAGACCACGGCGGACGCCGGTCAGAAGGAGCTGCTCGAAAGCCTCCGCGGCAAGGTGGCTATTGCCAACGCCAAACTCACCTACAAAAAGTATCAGGAGCTGTTCGGCGGCCCGCGCTGGAAAGCCCTGGCGGCCAATGGCGCTCAGACGCAACGGCTGCTTTGGGCCAGCACCAGCACCAAGAATCCCAAATATCGGGACGTCATGTATGTCGAAGAGTTGATCGGCGCGGACACGGTTGACACGATTCCTCCGGCGACGATTGATGCGTTCCGAGAGCATGGAAAGCTGCGGCCGAGCCTTACCGAAAACGTTGAGGGTGCCGCTAAAACCATGGGCAATCTAGCCAAGGCCGGGATTTCGATGAAAGAAGTGACGGACAAACTGATGGTGGACGGCGTCAAGCTGTTTGCTGACGCTTTCAAAACCCTGCTGGATGCGGTGAGCAAAACGGCAGGTGTACGCGCGTGAGCCTGAACCGCCAGACCTACAAGTTGGCCGGCCCGCTTGCAGGTGCGGTCGCTGCGTCCATAGAAGACTGGAAAAGAAACAACAAAGTCGCGAGGCTATGGCAAAAGGATGCTTCGCTCTGGACAGGCACGGATGAAAGCAATTGGCTCGGCTGGCTCACCATCACGGAGGAGCAGCTCGCGCATATTGATGCTCTGAAGCAAATTGCCGCAGACGTGAGAAAGGCGAAGTTCAAACATGCCCTCTTGCTGGGGATGGGCGGTTCGAGCCTGTGCCCGGAAGTTCTGCGCATGACGTTTGGCAAAATCAAAGGCTTTCCCGAGCTGCACGTTCTGGATTCCACGGATCCCGCGCAAATCAGAGCTATTGAGTCCAAGGTGGACCTCAAGAGCACCATTTGCATCGTGTCGAGCAAGTCCGGGAGCACGCTCGAGCCGAATATTTACAAGCAATACTTTTTTGAGCGGGTGAAAGCCAAGGTGGGCGAGAAGGAAGCCGGCAATCGTTTTATCGCTATCACTGACCCAGGCTCCAAGATGCAACAGGTCGCGGAAGCGGACAAATTCCGCAGGATTTTTATGGGTGTGCCCAGTATTGGTGGGCGATACTCGGCGCTTTCGAATTTTGGCATGGTGCCCGCGGCGATTATGGGCCTTGATGTTGCGAAATTTTTGAAAAACACGGAAGAGATGGTGAAGGCGTGCGGCGCTTCTACTGCTGTCGATTCGAATCCTGGCGTCATCCTGGGAAACATTCTCGGCGTTGCTGCGAATCACGGACGCGACAAGCTCACGATTATCGCTTCGCCGGGGATTTTCGACCTTGGGGCATGGCTCGAGCAACTGATTGCGGAATCGACAGGGAAAATCGGCAAGGGCATCATTCCTGTGGATCGTGAGCGCCTGGCGAAGCCCGCTGTCTACGGCAACGATCGGGTATTCGCTCATCTGCGGCTGGCGTCGAAGCCCAACAAGGCGCAGGATGCTGCCGTCGCTGCGCTCGAAAAGGCCGGGCATCCCGTAGTGCGCATCACTCTCCCGAATATCTACAACTTGGGTCAGGAATTCTTCCGCTGGGAGATCGCCACGGCCGTCGCCGGCTCCGTCATCGGCATCAATGCGTTTAACCAGCCGGACGTAGAAGCGAGCAAGATCGAAACCAAGAAACTGACGAGCCAATACGAAGCGACAGGAAGCCTTCCGCCGGAATCGCCGTTTTTCGAGGACCAGGGCATCAAGCTGTTCGCCGACGAAAGGAACGCCGGGGCGTTAAAGGGCGGCGCGAAACTTGCCGACGTTTTGAAAACACATCTCGCGCGCGCCGGGGCGGGCGATTATTTTGCCGTGCTCGGCTACATCACCATGAATTCTGCAAATGAAACAACTTTGCAGGGCATACGGCATGCCGTGCGCGACAAGAAAAAAGTGGCCACGGTTCTCGGCTTTGGCCCGCGCTTCCTGCACTCGACGGGACAAGCCTATAAAGGCGGCCCGAACAGCGGCGTTTTTTTGCAGATTACCTGCGACGATGCCAAGGATCTGCCGGTCCCGGGACAAAAGTACACGTTTGGAATTGTGAAGGCGGCGCAGGCTCGCGGGGATTTCGCCGTTCTTGCGGAACGTGGCCGCCGCGCGCTGCGCGTTCACCTGGGGAAAAACTTGAAGTCCGGGCTCGCTACGTTAGCGAAAGCCGTGCAGAAGGCGCTCGCCTGAAGCAGTGAACAAAGTTTCTCTTACACAAGACGCAGAGGAGCGGACACGATGCAGCTTGGCATGATTGGACTGGGCAGGATGGGCGCCAACATGGTGCGGCGGTTGGAAAAGAACGGACACAAGTGCGTCGTCTATGACCGCAGCGCGGATTCCGTGAAGCAATTAGAGAGTGAGGGTGCAACCGGCTCGACTTCGTTGGATGACTTCGTCAAGAAACTTCAAAGGCCCCGCGCGATCTGGCTGATGGTGCCCGCGGCAGTGGTGGATTCGACTTTGCACGATCTGGTGGGCAAGCTGGAGAAAGATGACGTGGTCATCGACGGCGGAAACTCCTACTACATTGATGACATTCGCCGCGCCAAGGAACTTTCCGCGAAGGGCATTCACTATTGCGACGTGGGCACAAGCGGCGGAGTCTGGGGGCTGGAACGCGGGTATTGCCAGATGATCGGCGGCGAGAACGAGGTCGTGAAGCGCATCGATCCGATTTTCAAGACTCTTGCGCCTGGACGCGGCAACGTGGAGCGCACACCGGGACGCGATAAAGTCGGTGGAACTGCCGAAGAAGGCTATTTGCATTGCGGGCCCTCGGGAGCGGGGCACTTCGTCAAGATGGTGCACAACGGAATCGAGTACGGCCTGATGGCTGCGTATGCGGAAGGTTTGAACATTTTGAAGCACGCCAACGCTGGCAAATCGCATCGCGAAGCTGACGCGGAAACCACGCCGCTGCGAAATCCGGAGCACTATCAGTACGATTTCAATCTGGCGGACGTCACGGAAGTATGGAGACGGGGAAGCGTGGTGGCTTCGTGGCTGCTCGATCTGACGGCCATTTCCCTGCTGGAGCAACCGACGCTCGAGCGCTTCTCCGGCCGCGTCTCGGATTCCGGGGAAGGCCGCTGGACGATACTCGCAGCCATAGAATCCACCGCGCCCGCGCCGGTTCTGACCGCATCCTTGTTCCAGCGGTTCACATCACGCGGCGAAGATGAGTTCGCGGCAAAGGTTTTGTCCGCGATGCGCTTTCAGTTTGGCGGGCACATCGAGAAGAAATCCGGTCACTAGGAATTACCGAAGCCATCGCACGCGTGCTGGCAGAAAGTCCCATTCATGAACCTGAACCATCCGGATTCGAATCCCACCGCCGCGCCCTGCGTCATGGTCATTTTTGGCGCAACCGGCGATCTGACAAAACGCAAACTGATTCCCGCGCTGTGCAATCTTGCCGCGGACGATCTTATTCCAAAGCAGTTCGCTATTGTGGGCTTCGCCACGAACGATTACACCACCGAAAGCTTTCGGAAGATGCTGGGCGAAGAGATACCCAAGTACGCTGCAGCGCCAGTCGACCTCAAATGCTGGGACTGGATGGCTGAACGCATCTATTACGTCCGCGGCGATTTTCAGGACGCCGAGGCCTACAAGCGGCTGAAGGAACAGATTGAACAAGCGGACAAGATTCATAACACGCTAGGAAACAGATTCTTCTACCTGGCGGTAGCGCCGCGATTCTTCTCTCCGATCGCAAAAATGCTCGGTGGATGCGGACTGACGAAAGAAGAAAACGGCCACTGGGCGCGGGTGATCGTCGAAAAACCGTTCGGCCACGATCTGGAATCGGCGAAGGAGCTCAACCAGGATCTGAAGCAGGTCCTCGCGGAACAGCAGATTTATCGCATCGATCACTATCTCGGCAAAGAGACCGTACAGAACGTGATGGTCTTCCGCTTTTCGAACAACATCATCGAGCCGCTGTGGAACCGCAACTACGTGGACCACGTTCAGATCACGGCGGCGGAGACCGTCGGCGTGGAGCATCGCGGCGGTTTCTATGAAACCGCCGGGGCCCTGCGCGACATGGTGCCGAATCATTTATTCCAGTTGCTGACCATGACGGCCATGGAGCCGCCGATTTCCTTCGATGCCGATCAAGTGCGCAATAAGCAAGCTGAAGTGCTGCACGCCATCCAGCCGTTCAGCCCCGAAGATGTCCTGAAAAACACGGTGCGCGGACAGTACGGGGCGGGCATGGTGGACGGCCAGCGCGTCGCGGGGTACCGTAGCGAACCGGATGTGGCGCCGGATTCGAACACGGAGACGTTTGTCGCCATGAAATTGCTGATCGACAACTGGCGGTGGGCCGGTGTGCCGTTCTACCTTCGCACGGGTAAGCGGCTCGCGCAGCGCACGACGGAGATCGTGATCCAATTTCGCCGGACTCCTTTCGTCCTCTTCCGCAACACGACGGTGAAGAACCTTGAAACCAACCGCCTGGTCATCCATATTCAGCCGGAGGAAGGCATTTCGCTGAGCTTTGGCGCAAAGGTTCCCGGTTCGGTCATGAAGCTTGGCCTCGTGAACATGGATTTCGATTACTGCACCTATTTCGGAATGGAACACAGCACCGGCTACGAGCGGCTGCTGCGCGATTGCATGGCGGGCGACGCCACGCTCTTTCAGCGCGCGGACATGGTCGAAGCGGGCTGGACGGTGATTCAACCCATTCTGGATGTCTGGCATGCTTTGCCCGCGCGAGGATTCCCGAACTATGCGGCAGGCTCGTGGGGCCCCATAGAAGCGGAAGACCTGCTGGAGCGTGACGGACGTTCCTGGCGGCGCATCGGGGAAGAGGAACTCGACAAACGTGGCCGTGTCGCCGCGCCGGATCGGGCCGGGATCATCACGTAATAGGCATGCTTGTAGACTTGAACATTCGCGTGGATCCGTCTGTGGGCGGCATCGCATGAGCGACAATCGCGCAAACGCCGAAGTGCGAATCCTGCAAGACGCAGCGGCCATCGCCAAGCGGGCTGCGGAAGAGTTCATAAAATCCGCGAATACTGCGGCAAAGGCCAAAGGCTCTTTCAGCGTTTCTCTCGCCGGCGGTTCCACGCCGAAAGCGCTGTATGCCCTGCTGGCCAGCGATGCGCTGCGGGGGCAACTGCCCTGGGACAAGATGCAGTTGTTTTTCGGCGATGAGCGCCACGTAGAGCCCACGTATCCCGACAGCAATTTCCGGATGGCGAACGAGGCGATGATCTCCAAGGCTCCGCTGAAACCGGAACAGGTGCACAGGATCAAAGCGGAGAATCCGGACACCGAGCAGGCCGCTCGCGAGTACGAACAGGAGTTGCGTTCGCACTTTCACCTGGCCGATGGCCAAGCTCCGCCCTTTGACCTTGTGCTTCTCGGCATGGGAAATGAAGGCCACACGCTTTCCCTCTTTCCGGGAACGAAGGCTTTGCGGGATAATGGCCGGTTGGTGATGCGCAACTGGATCGGCAAACTCTACGCTGAGCGCGTTACGCTAACCGCGCCAGCCGTGAACAACGCGGCACAGGTGATTTTCATGGTCGCTGGCGCGGATAAGGCGCCGGCGTTGAAAGGCGTACTGGAAGGACCGTATGAGCCGGAGCAATTGCCGGCGCAATTGATCGATCCAAAGCATGGCAAGCCGTTATGGCTGGTGGATACGGCTGCCGGTGGAATGCTTTCAAGAGGAATTCGAGAATAAACTAGGAGAAAGAAATGGCAACGACAGCAAGCCTGGGACAAATTGAGACCTATCTCGGCGCAAAGGCGGAATCCCTGCTGGGATTCAAGTCGCCGAAAATCGCGAAGGAGCGGCTGCATCTTCCCGGCCCGGACTTTGTCGACCGCATCTACGCCGGGACGGACCGCAATCTCCGCGTGCTCACGAACCTGCAGCGCCTGTTTGGCCACGGACGCCTGAATGGGACTGGTTACCTTTCGATTCTGCCCGTAGATCAGGGCATCGAGCACTCGGGCGGTGCGAGCTTTGCAAAAAATCCCGACTATTTCGATGGCGGGAACATCGTGAAGCTGGCGATCGAAGGCGGCTGCAACGCGGTGGCTTCCACGTTTGGCGTGCTCGGCTCGGTCGCGCGAAAGTACGCGCACAAAATTCCGTTCATCGTAAAAATGAATCACAATGAACTGCTTACGTTTCCAAACAAGGCCGATCAGATTCTGTTCGGCACGGTGCAGCAAGCCTATGACATGGGCGCAGCGGCTGTTGGCGCCACGATTTATTTCGGTTCGGAGCAGGGCGGCCGCCAGATCGTCGAAATCTCCCAGGCCTTCGCGCACGCCCACGAGCTCGGCATGGCCACCGTCCTATGGTGCTATCTGCGCAACAACGCCTTCAAGAAAGACAAAGACTATCATCTCTCCGCCGACCTCACCGGACAGGCCAATCACCTTGGCGTAACGATCCAAGCGGACATCATCAAGCAGAAACTACCGGAGAATAACGGCGGCTACCTGGCGCTCAATATGGGCGATTCCAG
>WNFE01001714.1_pt1 | contig 15972 bp, 10 predicted proteins | sample 5400451 | NCBI WGS metagenome assembly WNFE01 (sample SAMN13153344, study PRJNA577476) | soil metagenome | isolation source: 200 cm saprolite under Douglas fir tree site 2 hole 2 | place: USA:California | collected 2015-04-18 | reverse complement strand
ACGTTGTGCAGGGCGGTGGCGCGAGCCAGCAGGTTGAAGGTCTGAAAAACGAAACCGATTTCCTTATTGCGGATGCGGGCCAGTTCGTCGTCGTCCAGTTCGCTGACCAGTTGACTGTTCAGCCAATAGTGTCCCTTGCTGGGCGAATCCAGGCAGCCGATCAGATTCATCAGCGTGGATTTCCCCGATCCCGACGGTCCCATGATGGCAACGTACTCGTTGCGCTGGATGCGGATGTTCACCCCGCGCAGCGCGTGCACCTGCTGCTCCGAGCCCATGTCGTAAGTCTTCCACAGATCTTCGGTGCAGATCATGCACGATTCGGGAGGAGCCGACACGACGGGTTGTGCGATGTGGATGACTTCAGCGGTTGCCATTTTTCTCTCCTGGTCCTCTCGGGACACCTGCCCGCTCCGATCTTGCTCTACTGCTGCGATCCGGTCGGCTGCCTGTTGGACGAGCAACTTTAATGATTGTTAGTAGTCAGTTATCAGTTCTCAGTTGTCAGCCTCGCGCCAAAGGACGCAGCCTCAGACGACTGAAGACTAGCTCTCGTCTACCTTTTTCTCCGGAACCGCGTTATCTACTTTTACGGTGGCTCCCGGACGCAGCGTGCGCAGCACCTTGTAGCTGCCGGTGACGATCTCGTCGCCAGCTTTCAGGCCCTTCAGCACTTCGATTTCGGTGGTGCCAGTCACGCCGGTCTCGACCGGCAAGAATTCGGCCTTGCCATTGCGAACCACGAAGACACCCTGCACTTCCTCTTTTTTGTCCCGATCTTTTTCTTTCTGCTTGGATGCGTCGGTTTGGGGTGCAGCGGCCTGGACCGCACCTTTGTCGTTACGGCTCGCATCCAACTCGACCTGCGATCGAACCGTCAGGGCCTGGATGGGAATGGTCAGGACATTGCTGCGCGTGGCCGTGGTTACTTTCGCGGTGGCGGAAAGGCCAGGGCGCAGATTCTCCGGCGCGTCCTGCAGCGTGACCACCACCTTGAAATCTTTCGCTTCCTGGCTGGCCGAAGTCTGTTGCGAAGTGGACACGCCAGTGGAGCGAACAATTGCGTTGTTCCCGATTTCGGTCACCACCGCTTTGAAAGTTTTCTTCGGAATCGCATCAATACTGACTTCGGCGGGCTGGCCCAGCCGCACATTGACGATGTCGGTCTCATCCACTCTCACCTCGGCGGTGATCACGGACATGTCGGCCAGAGTCATGAGCGTGCTGCCGGGTGAATTCTGGATTCCGATCACGACCGTCTCGCCTTCGCGGACCGGCAAATTGGTGATCATGCCGTCATAAGGCGCGGCGTACGTAGTCTTTTTCAGGACGTCGGCGGCGTGGGTAAGATTGGCGGCGTTCTGCGCGATGTGGCGGTCAGCCGAATCTTTCTGCGCTTTGGCCTGGGCGACGCGGGCCTGCGCCTGCGCCAGACCGGCTTGCGCGGTTTGGAATGCGGCCTTCTGGCTATCGTATTCCGATTTCGCGATCAGGGCATTCTTGAACAGACCTTGAGCGCGAGTCCAGTCGAGCTGGGCGCGTTCGAAGTCAGATTGCGCGCGGTTCAGATCGGCCATGGAGGTATTCAGCGCCGCATCGGCAGCGACCGCATCGGTCCGGGCGGCTTCGAGTCCGGCCTGGGTGGCGTTCACGTCAGCCGAGGACTGCACGTTTTCCAGTTGTGCCAGCAATTGTCCCTTTTTTACCCGGTCGCCTTCCTTCACATAGAGCCGGATGATTTTGCCGAAGGCATTGGCGCCGATGTTGACGTAAGTCTTGGGCTTAATCTCGCCGGACGCGCTCACAATCGAGGCCAGATCGAGCCGCTCCGCTTTCCCGGTCTGGACCGTGACCACGCCCTTCCGGCTTTGGTGCACAGCGAAGCCAACAATCGCGAGTACCGCGATGCCGACTCCGATCCCTATCCCAATTTTCTTCCCGGTGCTCATTGTTCCCTTGTCACGCCTTCAACCCGAGGCAGGCCGCTCCACCGCGCGAATTCCTATGGGGCTGCCACCACGACACCCGGATTTCCGGCGCTAGGCCTCGGCGTTAAACCTCGGCGTTAAACAAGGACACGCCATCAGATACGGTATTGCGGGTGCAAAAGTTCCTGCGGGACAACCACCATGCGGGTACCCGGCCCCAGATCCGCCAGGCTGGGCATTGATAACAAGTCGATTATAGCCTGAGCCGGGGTGAGAACAAAGAAAACCCTTGTCCCAATGAGCGCCCGGAAGGGGCGGGAAGCCGGAACCCTGATGGGACGCCGATTTGACAATCTTTACAATTGGATAGAGTGCCGTACTTAGCCTTGCCTTAGTGCGCCCAAAGTCATAGAATGGCTAGCCAAGAGTACCGTCGTAAGGAGTGCCCCCTTATGTCCCGGGTAGGTTTTCTCAATCGCCTCTTCATGGTCTTTGTTGTGCCGGTAGTGATCTCAGGATTGGTGTGTTTTGCGGCCGCACAGGAACCCAAAGCCGACAGCGCTGACCAAGCTCCTGCGGCATCTGCATCTTCTCAGGACAAGGCGAACCCGGAAGCCGATCCCCTCAAGCGTCCGCTCACTGACAAGCAAAAAAAGCAGAATGCCAAGTCGTTGAAGGTGGAGTTGAGCAAGACCTACAAGAAATGGCTCGACGAAGACGTACGCTGGATCATCACGGATGAAGAGCAGAAGGCGTTCAAGCTGCTTTCCAACGATGAAGAACGCGACCAGTTCATTGAAGCTTTCTGGCAACGCCGCGATCCTACGCCGGACACAATCGAAAACGAATACAAGGAAGAGCACTACCGGCGCATGGCCTACGCCAATGAACATTTTGCTGCCGGAATCCCGGGCTGGAAATCCGATCGCGGAAGAATCTACATCATGTACGGCCCGGCGGACGAAATTGAGTCGCATCCTTCAGGCGGATCCTACGAGCGCCCCATGGAAGAAGGTGGCGGCGAAACTTCCACCTACCCGTTTGAAGACTGGCGCTATCGCTATCTGGAAGACGTGGGGCAGGAAGTCATCATCGAGTTTGTCGACACCTGCATGTGCGGCGACTATCACATGACCATGGACCGGTCGGAAAAGGATGCGCTGCTCTACACGCCTAATGCGGGACTTACTTTGTACGAACAGATGGGCATGGCCAGCAAGGCCGACCGCTTTACCGGCGGCGGTCTGGAACGGCTCGGGACGGGACCCTTCAGCAGCACGCAGCAGACCAAGCAGTTTGATCGTCTGGAACAGTTCTACAAGCTGCAAAAGCCGCCGGCGGTAAAGTTCAAGGACCTGGAAGAAGTGGTCAGTCATAAAATCCACGTAAACCTGATGCCGTTTGATGTGCGCACTGATTTTGTACGCGTGACCAGTGACACGGTGCTGGTCCCGGTCACCATCCAGGTGAAAAATCGCGACGTCACCTTTGTGAACAAGGATGGGGTGCAGCGCGGCACGGTAAATATTTTCGGGCGCGTGACCACACTGACAGGCAAGGTGGTGCAGACCTTTGAAGACACGGTGCAGGTTGACGTGCCGGCAGAGCTGCTGCCCAAGGTTACGGAGAACTCATCGGTGTACTGGAAGGCGTTGCCGCTGCGGCCGAGCCTGTATCGCATCGATGTCGCAGTCAAGGATGTCAACGGCGATCGCTCGGGATCGTGGAGCAGCCGGTTAGCCGTTCCCAGCTACGATGACGACCGTCTGGCGTCCTCTTCGCTGATCGTCGCCGACACCATGCAGCCGGTTTCCACAAAGGAGATCGGCACAGGCATGTTTGTGATCGGCAATACCAAGATTCGGCCGCGCGTGGCCTCTGCGAGTGGCCAGCCGGTGGCATTCAAGCGCACCCAGAAAGTTTATTTCTGGATGCAGGTCTACAATCTTGGGGTGGACGATAAGACGCACAAGCCGTCGGCCACAGTCGAGTACGATGTGATTAACGCAGCCACCAACAAGGCCGTCATTCATACGGTGGAGACTACAGACCAGATGGGCAATATCGGCGACCAAGTGACCCTGCAGAAACCTCTCTCGGCCGCCAGTCTTGATCCCGGGGTCTATCGAATTCAAATCAAGGTGAACGACAACATCTCCAAGCAAACGGTGGATCCGTCGGCGACCTTTGCCGTCGAGTAACCGGATCGCTTGGTCTCCTGAGGTGTTTGGAGTGATGCTGGGGAAACTCGGGTTCAAGCTCGGGTTATTGGGGATGGCGCTGGCACTTCCCGTGCTGGCGGCGGACCGTCCAGGCGCCGGCTCCATTTCCGGATACGTGCGCAGCGCTGCCGGAGTACCCCAAATGGGTGCCATGGTGGAAGTGCTGGGCTCCGCCGCGCACAATCTGAAGGTGTTCACCGACGAAAACGGTTTCTACTCGGCCAGCGGATTACTGCCTGGCGTTTACAGCGTAAAAGCGTACTCTCCGTCGTTCCTTCCAACCTTGCGGGAGCGGGTGGGGTTGCGCCCGGGCAGCAGCGTGCTGGTCAATCTCAAGCTCAGCGGACTCTTCGAGGCGGTCCAATTGCCGTCCCTGCGCGAAGGCGGCGCCGATGACGATGACTGGAAGTGGGTGCTGCGCTCGGCTTCCAACCGGCCAATCCTGCGCATGCTGGACGACGGTTCTGTGGTTCCGGCGGCCGATTCGGCCGCGGATTCGAAGAATGACAAGCACGATCTGAAGGGGACACTCTCGTTCGTCGCTGGTTCGGCATCCGGTGGTTTTGGCAGCGCTTCCGACATGAGTACGGGCTTCAGGGTGGAGAGGTCGATTTTCTCCACCGGGACGGTGGCCTTCCAGGGCAACGTCGGTTATGGCAGTGGGTCGCCCAATGCGGTCCTGCGCGCTTCTTACAGCCATACCCTGGCCAATGGATCGAAGCCGGAAATGGCTTTCACCATACGCCGCCTGGCTGCTCCGGGAATCGATTCGCACACTACCGCCCTGCAGGCGCTGGCGCTCACCGCATCCGATGAGTTCACCTTCGGAGATGTTCTCGAACTTCGCTTCGGAAGCGAGTTACAGACCATTCAATTCATGGGACGGGTAACAGCCTTCCGTCCATTTGGGTCGGCGGATGTTCATCTTTCGCCCCATACCGTGCTGGAGTACCGATACGCCACCTCGCAGCCCGACCGGCGACTGGAAAAGGGTTTTGCATCGGCTCCGGCAGATTTGAGCGAGTCTGGTCCGCACATGAGCCTGGCTGGATTCTCGCCGACTCTGGAGCGATCCCACCACCACGAGCTCTCGCTGTCACACCGCATGGGGGATACCAATATCCAGGTGGCGATGTACTCCGATCGCGTAGCCGATCCGGCGCTGACCGGAGTTGGCGATGCTTCGTCGGACAGCGGAGAGGTCCTGCCCGACCTCTACTCCGAGACTTTTACCTATCGTGGCAAGGAACTGGACGCGCGCGGAATGCGGCTGGTATTGCAGCGCAAGCTGGCGTCGGACCTCACCGCCACGCTGGACTATGGATACGGCGGAGTGCTCGATCTGAGTCAGGCCAATCTCGCCCTGCAAGACGCGCGCCGCGAAAGCTTCACCCGGGATCGTCACACGGCGGCGGCAAAATTCAGCGGCACGCTGCCTCGCTCCAAGACGCAGTTCATCACTTCCTACCGCTGGATCAGCGGGCAGGCTCTGACCCCGGTGGACATGTTTAACGGTTCGGCCGGACAGTCCGATCCCTTCCTGAACATTTACCTGCGCCAGCCCATCCCGGGCACTGGCTTCCTCCCCGGCCACATGGATGCCATCGTGGACGTTCGTAATCTTCTCGCCCAGGGATATGTGCCGGTGCTGGGTCAGGATGGCCGCACCGTCTATCTGGTGCAATCGGCTCGGTCCATTCGCGGCGGCGTGGCGTTTTCTTTCTAGGCGTCAGTTTTCAGTCGTCGGTCTTCAGCCAAAACAAAAGTTAGCATCCTGAGGGACTTCAGTCCCGAAGGATCTCGCGTGCATTGCCGCAATCTCTTGGGACGCGTGGATCTTCGACCCGCGCCAGATCCCTCACGGTCTAAAGGCCGTTCGGGATGACGCCTAAACATATCGATGGAGCGAGGGGCGGGGACGCCCGTCGCTCCATCGGATCATAAAGAGAATTATGACGAAGCCATTCGGCCCTAGTGAATTTCGGGTTCGGGGATGGGAGCGGTACCTTCCAGGAAATCGAAATCGCATCCCTGGTCAGCCTGCCGGATGTGCTCCATGTAGAGCTTGCCATAGCCGCGAGGATAGATTCCTTCTTTCGGCTTCCAGGCAGCGCGACGCCGGCCGAGTTCGTCGGCGTTCACGCGCATGTTTAATTGACGTTCCGGCACATCGAGTTCGACGATGTCTCCCTCCTTCAACAACGCTAAGGGCCCGCCGACAAACGATTCGGGCGAAACATGAAGGACACAGGCGCCATAGCTAGTGCCGCTCATTCTGGCGTCGGAGATGCGCACCATGTCGCGGACTCCGGCTTTCAACAACTTTTGCGGTATCGGAAGATTGCCCCATTCGGGCATGCCTGGCGCTCCTTTGGGGCCGGCGTTGCGCAGTACCAGGACGCTGCTTGCGTCCACATCCAGGGCCGGATCGTCGATGCGCGCGTTCATCTCGTCGTAGCTGTCGAACACGACGGCGCGTCCGGTGTGTTTCAGAAGCCCAGGTTCGGCCGCCGAGGACTTGATGACAGCGCCGGTGGGCGCGAGATTTCCGTGCAGAATGGCCAGCCCTCCAGATTCGAGAACGGGATTATCCAACGTGCGAATCACATCTGTATTGTAGATTTCCGCGCCTGCGACGTTCTCGCCCAGAGTTTTTCCGGTGATGGTTCGACAGCTCAGGTCCAACTTGGGCGCAAACGCGTTCAGCAGCGCCGGCAACCCGCCCGCGTAGTAGAAATCTTCCATCAAATATTTGCCGCTGGGACGCAAATTGGCCAACAGCGGCGTCTCCCTGGACAACTGATCAAATCGATCGAGTGTGATCTTGATTCCTGCGCGCCCAGCCAGTGCCAAAAGGTGAATGACGGCGTTGGTCGAGCCTCCCAGAGCAAACACGGACGCAATCGCGTTGTTGAAGGAAGCGTCGCTTAAAATATCCCGCGGTTTTAGATCTTCCCAAACCATTTCCACGATGCGCCGGCCCGACCGGTTGGCCATTTTGACATGATTGGAATCTACCGCCGGGATCGAGCTCGCACCGGGGAGCGAGAAACCCAGGACCTCGGTCAAACTGGTCATGGTGGAAGCGGTACCCATGGTCATGCAGGTTCCAGCCGAGCGCGCGATGCCATCTTCGATCTGGGTCCAGGCTTGCAGATCGATGTTGCCCGCCCGGCGCTCGTTCCAGTATTTGGTGACATCCGATCCGCTGCCCAGGATCTGGCCGTGCCAATTTCCGCGCAGCATCGGCCCCGCCGGAACATAGATCGCGGGTATATTCATGCTGATGGCGCCCATTAAGAGTGCAGGTGTCGTTTTGTCGCAACCTCCCAGCAACACGCAGCCGTCGGCGGGGTAGGAGCGCAGCAGTTCCTCCGTGTCCATGGCCAGCAGATTCCGGTACATCATGGTGGTGGGTTTTTGAAAAGTTTCGCCGAGGGTAAGTGCGGGCATCTCCACCGGGAAACCGCCAGCCTGCCAGACGCCGCGCTTCACGTCGTTGGCCCGCTCCCGGAGATGGCTGTGACAGGGATTGATGTCGCTCCAGGTATTGATGATGGCGATGACCGGCTTACCGGCATAGTCAGCCTGGACACAACCCATGGAGGCAGCCCGCGAGCGGTGACCAAATGAACGCAGATCATCGGGGCCGTACCAGCGATAACTCCGTAAGGACTTGGAATCTTTTTGCGGCATAGAATCCTTGGAACGCGGAACACAAGCTTTTTTCAATGACGCTAGTGTCCTAGTTTGACCACCAAGGACCCGAAGGTACACGAAGGAAACCCATGAGAATCGCGCCTTCGTGTAACTTCGTGTCCTTCGTGGTTCATGAATTCAGGACACTATCTCTACAACTGCACCAGCAAGTTCCGTCGATGTCGTTTATGGTCTAATTGTCACCGCCGAAAAAGTTTCTAAAGCGGCGTCGGATTCCCATGAAGAACACCATCCTGGTGCTGGCCGATCCCAATGAGCCTCAGCTCGCCGTGCTTGAGACGTTGCGGGCGGAGGCCAACATAATAACCGGAAACTCTGTCGAGGCGTTTCGACAAGCGGCAGTGGACGCCAGCGTCATCTTCAATTGGTCGGGCTCTCTAGAGCTACTCAGAGCGGCGTTTGGCATGTGTCCGAACGTGCGCTGGGTGCACAGCCGCTCGGCGGGCCTCGAAAGAACGCTATTCCCCGAGCTTATCGAAAGACCTGTCCCCCTCACGAATGGCTCTGGCGTGTTCAGTCCATCCTTGGGCGAGTTTGTGCTGGCCGCAATCTTGTATTTCGCCAAAGACTTCCGCCGCATGGTCCGCAATCAGATGGCTGGCGTTTGGGAAGCCTTTGACGTCATGCCCGCCTCGGGCCAAACCGTCGGAATCGTGGGATACGGCGATATCGGCCGCGCGGTCGCCACCAGAGTGCGGGCAATGGGGATGGCGGTCCTCGCCGTCAAACGGCATGTTGGGCCCTCACACAGCGCGGACGCGCTGGTGGAGGAGATATACAGTCCCGATCGCCGCATCGAGATGATCTCGCGCTGCGATTACGTAGTCGCAGCCGCGCCCCTGACTCCAGAAACGCGTGGGATGGTGGCTGAGCCGGAGTTCGCAGCCATGAAGCCGACTGCGGTGGTGATCAATGTCGGACGCGGCCCCGTGATCCGGGAGGAGGCGCTGGTTAGTGCGCTTTCGCAGGGGCGCATCAAAGGCGCCGCCCTGGATGTTTTCGATCACGAACCGTTGCCCCAGGGTCATCCCTTCTACAAGCTGGAAAATGTATTGCTGTCCCCGCATTGTGCCGACCACACACCCGATTGGCTGGATCGGGCCATGCAGTTCTTCGTGGAGCAATTCGAACGATTCCAAAAGGGTGAGCCGCTGATGAATGTCGTCGACAAAAAGTTGGGCTATTGACCGGCGTTATCTCAAGCTGATGTTGGGCTGATTTGATTTTGGGTGAAGCGGCGCTTTAGCGCGGCATAAAAATGCGCAGGGGCTTGATGGAGGACGGGCGTCCCCGCCCGTCGGCGCGCTCTCTCCAAGACGGGCGAGGACGCCCGTCCTCCATTCCTCGTGATGGGCGCCATCGCTAAGACAAATGACCGGCCTGCGGGGTATAATCGCGGCAATTTACAGCAGACGGTATCAACAGATGTTGCGCTCGCTGCGAGCACCTGTTTTTGCCCGGCAGTGGAAAAGGAGAATTCCCATGAGAGTGAGGACAATCCTCGCTTTTGTCGTTTTAGCGGCGACTTCGCTGCTTGCCCAGACCTTTCGCGGAACGGTGTTGGGGACAGTTACGGATCCGTCGGGAGCGGTCGTTTCCGGCGCCAAAGTGGCAGTGCGGAACGTGAACACGGGCCAGGAGCGTACCACGGAGACCAGCGCCGACGGCAGCTATAGCGTTCCTGAACTGCCCATTGGCACCTATACGGTCACCATCACGCAAAGCGGCTTTCAAAGCTCAGTCACCAGCGGCGTGGTGGTAGATGTCGCCAGCGAGCGCCGAGTGGATGCCCAGCTCAAAGCCGGGCAAGTCTCGCAGACGGTAGAAGTCTCAGGCGACGAGTTGTCCCAGGTGGAGACCACGTCGGCCCAGTTGGGCGGGACCCTGACCGCGGACGCCATTGCCAACGTGCCGGTCAACGGACGCGATTACACCAAGCTGATCTATCTGAATCCCGGTGTGGCCGGCTCGCCTGACCAGATCAGCGATTCTCCGGGATCGTTCGGCACCTTTTCCATGAATGGGTCCCGCGGCCGGGCCAACAACTTCCTGCTCGACGGCACGGATATGAACGACGGATATCGCAATGACCCTGCCATCAACGAAGCCGGCGTGTTCGGCGATCCCGCGACTATTCTGCCGATTGATGCCGTGGCCGAGTTGCGCGTGCTGTCGAACTACGAAGCCGAGTACGGCCGTAACAGCGGGGCGGTGGTCAATATCGTGACCAAGAGCGGTACCAACGCCCTGCACGGCTCTGCGCTCGAGTACAACCGCACCAGCTCCGTGGGCGGGGCTCGCAACTTCTTCAACACAGAGGGTGCGCAGGACCCTTTTCACAATAACCAGTTTGGCGGTTCGCTGGGCGGGCCTATCTTCAAAGACCATACTTTCTTCTACGTGGACTACGAGGGACAGCGCGAGTCTGGGGCGCAATCGGGGCAGAGCTGCGTGCCCGATCCGACCGTGATCGCGGCGGCCGAGGCCGACATCGCGGCCAGGGGTGAAGCCGTGAGCCCGGTCATGACAGCGCTGCTGGCCAGAAATCCCTGGCCGACTCCGAATATCGCGAGCGGCGTCAGCGACGACAGCGGCTGTAGCGCGAACAATCTTGCCATCTCCACCCGGTTCAAGAACCGCGTGGATAGCCTGATTACGAAGATCGACCACAACTTCAACGCCAACAATCTGCTGACCGGCCGCTACTACTTCGGAGACAGCGATCAAAGTTTCCCCTTCGCGCAGTTGGCCGGAGGGCTGCTGCCCGGTTTCAACACGGTCACTCCGACACGGGTGCAGCTGGTATCGCTTTCGTATGTAAAGGTGCTCAACGCCAATCAGGTCAATGAGGCGCGGCTGGGTTGGAACCGTTTCAAGGAAGGCTTTTTCCCTGAGGACAGCAACTTCAATCCTTCGTCGATCGGGTTGAACACGGGCGTGACTTCGCCTTTCGACTTCGGTCTGCCGCACATCAGTGTAGGGGGCTATTCCCCGATTGGCGCGACCAATTCGATTCCCCGGTCGCGGGTGGATTCCAACTGGCATTTCATCGACAACTATTCGTGGAAGTCCGGCCGTCACGACATAAAGTTCGGCTACGAGTTCCGCAGGACGACGATCCAGCTGATCCAGGACAATACGTTTCGGGGAAGGCTTGGTTTCGACAGCATTGCCGACCCGCTCGGTGGGCCGAACAACCTGTCGCCGCTGGAGGCTTTTCTGGAGGGCATCCCCAGCAGCGGCAAGCAGACCCAGGGCAACAGCCGGCGCCATTCCTTCGAGAACAATCATGGCTTCTATGTTCAGGACAGCTTCCGCCTGACCCCACGCTTCACTGTGAACTTCGGCATGCGCTGGGACTACTTCGGGGTGGTGGGCGAGAAGAACCATCTCTTTTATCAACTGGACCAGGCTAGCGACAGTGTGGTTCCGACCAACCAGCTGTACGACAAGGATTACAACAATTTTGCGCCTCGCTTCGGCTTCGCGTATGACCTGAGCGGCAAGGGACGGACCGTGATCCGTGGCGGGTGGGGCCTGTTCTACGATGCTTTTGCGCAGGATATCTTCCTCGGGCACGTACCCTATAACTGCGCGTTTTGTCCGGGACCCGCTTATACCGGAATCGGTCCGGCTGCGATCGGCTCGGCGGCACCGGCGGGAGGTGCGATCACCGCGGGTTCGCCGGTATTCTCCGGGTTCTCCGGGTTAGGTGATTTTTTCGCCGCCGACCCGCACATCCGCACCCCTTACACGCAAAATTGGAATTTCAATGTCCAGCAGCAGCTGGGTAAGGCGGTCTTCCAGATCGGATACGTGGGCGCGAAGGGAACCAAGCTTTTCCGTTTCCGCGACATCAACCAGCCCAGCCAGGCTCAGATCACAGCATTTGATACGTCTACGGCCCCAGGGGGGCAGTGCTTTGGGCTTACCGCGCCCAACTGTCCGATCGGCGGCTTCGACGGTCCGGATACCGTGAATTTCAATGTTCCGCGGACTGTGTTCCCCAATTTCTTCTACGTCAACCAGGAAGAGTCCACGGCCGGTTCGACCTATCATGCACTCCAGACCAGTCTGCGTATGAACAGCTGGCATGGATTCACGACGGGGGCGAACTTCGCGTGGTCACATTCGATTGACGATGCCAGCGACAGCGAGGACTTCGTCCCCAACGCTGCGCAACCCAACAACAGCCTGGCGGCGAACCTGGATCGGGGTAACTCCAACTTCGACATTCGACGACGTTTCAGTTGGAACTTCGGTTACGAGTTCCCCAAGATGAACGGAAGCTGGTCCAAACTCAGGAATGGGTGGGGTGTGGACGGCGTTGTTAACCTGCAGGACGGCCAGCCGTACCAGCTCAATTACAACTTTGAGGGCGACTACTCAGGATCCGGGGAAGGCTTTGACCGTCCGGACGTGGTCGGTCCGGTCCGCTATGGCAGTGGAGCTTTCGGCGTCGATCTTTCGTCCTTTCAGGTGCCTTGCACTTTCGGGAATACCACGGGTCTGGGCGCTGGTGGCGATAGCGACTGTGGCGCCGGAACTCGCCACTTCGGCGATTTGGGACGCAATTCGCTCCGCGCCCCCGCCTTCAAAGAGTTCAATTTCTCCATCTTCAAGAACACGGCGATCACCGAGCGTGTAGTCCTGCAGATCAGGGCGGAGTTCTTCAATCTGCTCAATCATCCCAACTTCGCCAATCCGAATTTGCCGAACTTCATTACCGACCCGGCAAACAACGGACTGGACGGGGCGGGACGCGGCGTCGGCTTCCTGCCGCTCACGGCTACCGGCGATGTAGGCATCGGCAACCCGTTTTTGGGTGGCGGTGGACCGCGCGGCGTCCAGTTCGCGGCCAAGATCACGTTCTAGATTCGTAAGAAAATCTAACGGCTCCTCCAGGGTGAATTCAGGGGGAGCCGTTTTGATTTGGGTGACTTGATTTGGACGGGTTTTATGTGTACCTCGCACCCGAGTCGCTGGTCCTTCGTACCTCCACAGGGACTTTTTCGCGTCGCCCCTCCGTGCTAGTTTTTTCTAAGACTTACGACACTTTCTACTGGTGGAAGATGGTGATGCGCCGTCCTCATTTCGTCTGCGTCCTGATGTGCCTTGCCCTGGCTGCGCCTTCGTTCGCCCACCACATCAAGCAGGGCGCGACCAGGACGTTGCCCATCACTACATCCTCGCCGAAGGCGCGGGACTTGTTCGTGCGGGCGCTGACCGACTACGAGAACCTGTATCTGGAGCGGGCCAACATCGGATGGCGGGCGGCGGTGGAAGCCGACCCCAACTTCGCCCTGGCCTATGCCTTCATCGCCTACAACAGCCGCAATCCCGATGAAGCAGCGGCGGCTCGGGAAAAAGCCAAAGCACCGGCCCTGACGGCCAAAGTCACACCCGGAGAGCGGCTTCTGATCCAGTGGATCGTCAGCGTCCAGGAAAACAATTTCCTGGCCGGCATCTCGGCCATGAACGACCTGCTGGAGATGTATCCCAAGGACAAGCAACTCGCCTACCTGGCGGGGAACTGGATGATGGGGCAAAGCAACTATGAGCAGGCACAAAAGACGCTGGAGCGGGCGCTGGCCATCGACAAGAACTATCCCGCGGCCCTGAACGATCTGGCCTACTGTTACGCCCACAGCCGCGAGTTTCCCAAGGCCTTCGAGGTGATGGAGCGCTATGTCGCTGTGCTCCCCACGCTGCCCAACCCGCAGGATTCCTACGCTGAGATCCTGCGCATGTCGGGTAACTTCGAGGCCGCGCTCGAGCATTACCGCGCAGCCCTGAAAATCGATCCGGAATTCGACTATTCCCAACTCGGCCTGGGCGACACCTATGCGGTGATGGGAAATCAGGAGCAGGCGCGCACGGAGTACGACAAGGCCATCCAGCACGCCCACACGGATGCGGACCGGCTGTCCTATGCCCTGCAGGCGGCGACCACCTGGGCGCGAGAGAACAATCTCGCGGAGGCCGACAAAGCCTTTGCCGCGGTCGCCGAAAAGGCGCACGCCGCCGGGTTCGACCTGACCGCAGCGCAGGCGCACCGCATGATGAGCCTCTACCAGCCCGATGACGCCACCGCCCTGAAGCATCTGGAGGCGGCCGAAGCGGCGCTCACCCAGCAGGCCAGCCTGTCGCAATCCGAGCGCGATGATGAACGGGCCCGGATTTTACGCTACCGCGCAGTTCGCGCCGATCACGCCGGGAACCCCGAGCTGGCCGCGCAGACTCTGCAGCAATTGGAAACCATGGTCGGCAGCACCCGCAGCGCGGTAATTCAAGGTTCGTATCATGGCGCGGCGGGGGCATTGCTGATGCGCCAGCAGAAGGTTCCGGAAGCCATCGCCCATCTGGAAGAAGACGAGGACAATCCCTACTCGCTGGAATTGTTGTCGCGTGCCTATTCAAGCACAGGCGACGCGGAGAAAAGGCACGAAGTCGAAGTCAAACTGCGCGCTACGAATTTACCAACCATGGAGCAGGCCCTGGTGGTGCCCGGGGTTCGCTCGCGGCGGCCCGAAGGCGAGTGAATCAATTTCCTATTAGAAACCGCCCCCGCCTCGACGACGATTCCATATCCATCATCACTCACGCCGCCTTTGTGGTAGGCTCCTGGTCTCATGGCGGATACCAAGAGCGAACGCCGTTCCGGACAGCGCCTTCCCGCGCGCGTGCCCGTTTCCATTAAGACGCAGCCCGGTAAGACCCAGCCTGGTAAGACGCAGCCTGGTTCCGGTGACGCCAGCGGCTTCACCCGTGATCTGAACACCAGTGGAATTTTCCTCTATACCGACTCTCGCATTACGGAGGGAAGCGAACTGGAGATGGTCCTGATTCTGCCGCCTGAACTCACTCACGGCGTAAAACAGTGGGTATGCTGCCGAGCCTCGGTGGTGCGAGTGGAAGACAGCCAGGAGGGGGGAAATTTTGGCGTGGCTGCGAGTATCAGCAGTATCGAGATTCTGCCGGAGATTCCGGTATAAGGTATTGATTATAAAGCAGTTGCTTAATCTGCGATGCACCCAGCATTCAGCGCCCAGCATTCAGCACTCAGCCTTCGGCACTCAGCCCAAACCTACGCAGGAGCCGGATGCTCCACGGGCTTGGCTGAGCGAAGCTCGGCGGTTCTCGCCGAAGCCAAGCAGCTCGATCGCCGCGGCATCGGAACTCATGGTCCAGGTGAACGGTGTACAAGAAGAATTCCCCCGCCCGCGGGGGCAAACAAAAATCTTGGAATTTTCTAATGCACATGCATCACTTTTGGTGCAATAATGCTGGCCCTCGAAGTGCTCTGGTTCAAGCAAACGTAATTCGAGGAATTCGGATTCGACAAATCCGATCAAGGAAGTTCGATTCAGGAAATTCTGATTTACCGGAATCACCATCTCAGAGACTCAGGTGGTCGCATGTGGTTTGAAAAATTGTTTGGCGGCGTGCTGCGGGTTTTGACCCCGCTGGGGCCGCGTTACATCAGGCTTTCCATCGCCCAGCGGATTTACCTGATGTGGGTGTTTCGCCACTTCCAGGTCCTGCCGCTGCAAGTGCTGAGCTCGCGGCAGCGCCGGGTTGTCGACGCGCTGTGCGTGGAGCCCCGGTTCGTCTCGCTGACGGAACCGAACGGATGGGAACCGCCCATCCTGGGAACCCTGGAGCGACGCCCGCCGGTGGAAGTGGAAGAGTTGCAGCCGCGCCGCTCCAACGCCGCGATCTCCGATGCAGTATCGCCGTTTGCCACCGACCTGTCCCGACGCTGAGCGCCGGCGTAAAAAAAACAGCAGGCTGTCCGGTATCGACCAGATTCGTGACTGCGCCCATCTCGCAACTGCGCGACATTGTTCGTGCGTCTGCCGTTAGTGCGTCCACAATCCGCTGTGTTAAAATTCGTTTGGGAATTCGCGAATAGCTGATCGAGTGGTTCCGGCAAGCAGCTTCCCGGCTGCCGCATGAGGCCATCGCCCGCAACCCGCGACAAGATCGGCGGGTCCCCGGGGCTGAAACTCAATCCACAGATGGGCGCGTAGCTCAATTGGCAGAGCAACTGACTCTTAATCAGTAGGTTGAAGGTTCGATTCCTTCCGCGCTCACCACCT
>WNFE01001713.1_pt1 | contig 15973 bp, 9 predicted proteins | sample 5400451 | NCBI WGS metagenome assembly WNFE01 (sample SAMN13153344, study PRJNA577476) | soil metagenome | isolation source: 200 cm saprolite under Douglas fir tree site 2 hole 2 | place: USA:California | collected 2015-04-18 | reverse complement strand
GTCCCCAATCTACTTCACCGTCACCGTAGCGTCTTCCGTTCTTTTACCCCACTGCTCTGGCGACGGCGCAGTAGGACGTATCTCTTCATACACAATCTTGGCCCTCTCCAGAGCTTCGGCAACGTTGGCGCAGATGTTTTGGCTTCCTACATGTTCCTCGAAATCGGATTGCTTCATCAGATGGGCGGGCTGGCTGGGCGCACCACAGAGTATCAATCCGCGGCCTGATGCCTTCACCATGTCGGCAAAGTGTTCCAGCGCCTGCAGGCCGGTCGCGTCAATGGCTGTCATGTTCCTTAATCGCAAAATGACCACCGGCGGCAGCTCAGAAATCTTGTTGGCAATCTCATCAAGTTTTTCTGTTGCTCCAAACAGAAATGGTCCATGGATTCGAAACACCGCCACGTAAGGAGGAATAAGTTTGTCTTGCAGGATATGAGCGCGCCCCCGCTCAACGTAATCCGAGGTAACCTGGGAAATGCTGGTCGTGGTGGTGACCTTTCTTATGTAGACCAGCGCGGCCATAATCATGCCGGCTTCCACGGCGACCGTTAAATCGGCAAACACGGTCAGGGCAAACGTGAGCAGCCATGTGCCGATATCCAGGCGCGAAAGTTTGAGCAGCTCAGGGATTTCGCGCCACTCGCCCATGTTGTACGACACCACAAATAAGATTGCTGCCAGGACCGAGAGCGGAATGAACTTGGCCATAGGAGTCGCAAAAAGAACGATGGCCAGCAAGGTCAAAGCGTGAATCATTCCCGAGACCGGGGTCTTGGCGCCAGAGCGGATATTCGTGGCCGTCCGAGCGATAGCGCCTGTAGCCGGTAGACCCCCGACAAGCGGTGAAAAGATATTGGCTATGCCTTGTCCGATGAGTTCAACGTTTGGGTTATGTTTATCGCCGCTCATGCGGTCCGAGACCACGGCGGACATCAGAGATTCAATAGCGCCCAGCATCGCAACCGTGATGGCAGGAGAAATCAGCGGTCGCAGCAGATTGATATGGAAGTGGGGAACTACCAGATGAGGCAGGCCCGAGGGAATTCCACCGAAGCGCGTGCCAATCGTTTCTACGGGTAATTTGAACAGCCATACTAATGTTGTCCCCAGAAAGAGAGCGACGATATATCCCGGAACGCGTTTGACGTAACGGCTGAAAAGAATAATAACCGTAAGCGCGATGCACGCCAGCGCCGTCTCGGCCGGTTGCAGGGTGTGGAAGTTTTTGACTAAGACTTCAACTCGCCCCCAAAATTCTCCGGGGACTTTGTCGATTTTCAATCCAAAGAAGTCTTTGACCTGTGTGCTGGCAATAATGACTGCGATGCCGTTGGTGAATCCAACCACCACCGGACGTGGAATAAATTTGACTGCGGTGCCTAATCCGGTGATTCCCAGCACGACCAGCAAAATTCCAGCCAGCAGCGTGCACATGTACAGGCTGTCAATGCCGTATTTGGCCACGATCCCGAAGACAACTACGACAAAGGCGCCTGTGGGACCGCCGATCTGCGTTTTCGAGCCACCCAATGCCGAGATTAAGAAGCCGGCCACGATGGCGCAGTAGAGGCCCGCCTGCGGCGGCACACCCGAAGCAATCGCGAACGCCATGGCCAAGGGCAGGGCAACGAGGCCGACCGTGATTCCGGCAACTAAGTCAGAAAGGAATTGTTTTGCGGTATATTTCCGCAACAGCAAAACAGATTTTGGTAACCACTCGTTAAAATTCAACGTCATACAAAAATTTCACCGGCCGCCTGCAACCGGCGCTGCGATTTGCGAAAGCATGTCTTGCACGCTGATCAACTGGTTGTTGAAGATCTGCTTTGCGACGTCCAGAAGTTTGAATACGGTTTTGTCGCGGACCGAGTAATAGACGTTGAGGCCCTCTTTGCGTCCAACCACGATATTTTTGTTGCGCAACACTGCGAGTTGTTGCGAGAGAGTGCTCTGCTCCGCCTTCAGCAGGGCGCACAAGTCATTCACTCCCAGTTCGCCCCCACGAAGCGCATCCAGCACAGCGATGCGAAGAGGATGGGCCAGCGCCTTGAAGAATTCAGCTTTGAATCGTCCCAGGTCCGTCATGCAGGCAAGTATATTACTGTTTTTATATATAGTCAATTACAAATGATGGTGGAAGGCTTACGTGACGAGAGTACACCCAGGGGCTGAAGCCCAGTATTTATAGGAGCGTTGCGGCACGGATAAATCCGTGCCCTGACACAACCCGATTTTTGAAACAGGCTCTAGTGACATTCTTTTGGTATCTCCGCGCCGCTCCTGCCAACCAGGAAATCCAGGTCGGCGCCGCGGTCGGCTTGCAGGACGTGCTGCTGGTAGAGCTGGTAGTATCCGCGCTGAGAAGCGGGTTGCGACGGCTTCCAGGCAGTACGACGGCGGGCAATTTCGGGTTCGGGAACATCGAGATGAAGCCGGCGCGCAGCCACATCCAGCTCAATCATGTCGCCGTTCTGGACAAGCGCGAGCACGCCGCCGGCGGCTGCTTCCGGCGAAACGTGCAGCACCACCGTCCCGTAGGCAGTGCCGCTCATGCGCGCATCGGAAATGCGGATCATGTCAGTAATGCCTTGCTTCAATATCTTGGGAGGCAGAGGCATGTTTCCCACTTCGGGCATTCCCGGATATCCTCGCGGGCCACAATTCTTGAGCACCATGACGCAGCTTGGGTCAATGTCGAGCGAATCATCGTTAATGCGGGCGTGGAAGTCGTCTATGTTTTCAAACACGACAGCGCGTCCGCGGTGCTTCATCAGCGCGGGCGTGGCCGCCGAGGGTTTGATCACTGCGCCGTTCGGCGAGAGATTGCCGCGCACAACCGCAAGCCCGCCATTTTGCTTGAAGGGTTCATCTAAAGGTTTGATCACGTCACGGTTGTAGCAGGGCGCCTCCGCCACGTTTTCTCCCATAGTTTTTCCGTTCACGGTCAATGCGTCGCCATGGATGAGCTTGCCCAACTCACGAATGACTGCAGGCAATCCCCCGGCATAGTAAAAGTCTTCCATCAGATATTTGCCCGAAGGCATGATGTTCACGAGGCAGGGAACGTCGCGTCCCAGAGCGTCCCAATCTTCCAAAGAGAGGTTGACGCCCATGCGCCCGGCGATGGCCAGCAGATGAATCACCGCATTGGTTGAGCCGCCGATTGCTCCCACCGCGCGAATGGCATTTTCAAAAGCTTTGCGCGTTAAAATCTTCGACATCTTCAAGTCTTCATGCACCATGGCAACGATGCGTTGCCCCGCCATGTGGGCAAGAGCGTAGCGGCGCGAATCAACTGCGGGAATGGCAGCGTTCGAAGGCAGCCCGATGCCCAGGGCTTCAACGATGCATGCCATGGTGGATGCGGTTCCCATCGTCATGCAATGCCCGGCGGAGCGGCTCATGCAGACTTCGGCATCCATAAATTCACACATGGTCATCGCGCCCGAGCGGACATCTTCGCTGAACTTCCAGACGTCGGTGCCGGAGCCAATATCGCGTCCGCGGAATTTGCCGTTGAGCATGGGCCCGCCCGAGAGCATGAGCGCGGGCAGATCACAACTGGCAGCGCCCATCAGAAGCGCGGGCGTGGTCTTATCGCAACCGGCGAGCAGCACAACTCCGTCCACCGGGTTGGCGCGTATGGATTCCTCCACATCCATGCTGACCAGGTTGCGGAAGAGCATCGTGGTTGGGCGCATCAGAGTCTCGCCCAGCGACATCACCGGAAACTCGAGCGGGAAGCCTCCGGCTTCGTAGACGCCGCGTTTCACGTGGTCGGCGATCTTGCGGAAGTGGGCGTTACATGGCGTCAGCTCCGACCAGGTGTTGCAAATGCCGATCACCGGACGCCCATCGAACAGATGCTCGGGCAATCCCTGGTTCTTCATCCAACTGCGATGGATAAATCCGTCTCTATCGGCCGGGCCGAACCATGCCGCACTACGAAATTTCATAGACTTCTTGCCTCCAAAAAAATCAATCGCTCTTCCGTTTCTGGGTTCAGGTGATACCCCCCTACCCCACTTGCTCAACAGTCAATGCAGGTATTAAGTCATTTATTCTAAAAGGTTTAACACCCCTTAGCACCCCCACTAGCTACTGGTGTCGAGATCGTCTAATGCCTAACGCAATTCCAGGATCGGTATATCTGCGATGCACCGGGGCTGAAGCCCATTTGTTTTTGCCTCTCAACGCGGGCCTGAAAGGCCCGCTCTTTCACGGTAGTAGATACAGTAATCATGGAATCGCCATAGTTCATGGCTACACCTTAGCACTTACGCTCTGACAGATGTCTGCACAACGCCCTCCGGAAAATTATGGGCGACAAGTTCTCAAAAACCAATACTTTGGTACCAGATTGATATCAGATCATCTTCAGGGCCCGGAAGCTCTCCGCAACCTCTGAAGCCGTCTTCTTCCAAAGCCATTTCAGCTTGGGTTTTGTTGACGTCCTAACGTGCCGCCCCTAACGGGGCTTTGCTCAATTTTGCAATCTTACCCAGGGCTTACGCCCTGGGCTACTTAATGCCAGCCCTTCGGGCCTGGACCTTCGCGACGAAACCAGAATCGTTATATTCAGGACGTGATGTTAGCAGAGCCACTTTAACTTCTAAGTCCTGGCTAAGTCTTGGCTTCTGGCTTCGACCGGCGCAGCAACAAAACCAACACCGCGGCCATCAATGCCGAAGCAGAAAGGCAAAGCACACCCGCAGTAAAATTATGTGCTCTTTTACTTATATATCCCACCGCGTACGGACCGGCAAAGCCGCCCAGATTGCCGACGGAGTTAATCAGTCCAATGGAAGCGGCTGCCGCCGTTCCCGTCAGAAAGCTGGAGGGCAGCGACCAAAACGCCGACAGATAACCATACATGCCGACCGCGGCCAGGCAAAACATCAGTACCGCCAAATCTGTCCGGTGCGATACGACGCTCAATCCCAGCCCAACACTGGCGACGATCATGCTCAGTGCAGCATGCCAGCGGCGTTCCCTGGTGCGGTCGGATGACCAACCGACCAGCAGTGTGGCGATGAGCCCAATGCAGTAGGGAAGAGCGGCTACGGAAGTTACAAACAAATTGGAGTGTCCGGAGAGCTTTTTGAGGATCGTCGGCAACCAGAAGTTAAAACCATAAACCGCACCCGCCATAAAAAACAAGGCCAGCGCCAGGAGAGCCACCTCCGGTTGCCGCAGAGCATCGCGCACGCGGTAAGAACGTACGGTTTCTTTCGCCTTCTTCTCTCGCTCCAGCTCTCCTGAAATCCATTGTTTCTCGTCTTGGGATAGCCAGCCGGCCTGATGCGGCCAATCCGTAAGATAGAAGATAGTGACGATGCCGAACAGGACTGCCGGTATCCCTTCCAGGATGAACAACCAACGCCAGCCTGCCAGGCCCAGCCAGTTGATGCCCAGCAGCAATCCGGAAACAGGCGAGCCGATGATGTTAGAGATGGACTGCGCCGCCATGAACATGGCCATGGCTTTGGCGCGGTCTTCATAACGAAACCAATGACTCAGATAAACGACAATTCCCGGAAAGAACCCGGCCTCTGATGCTCCCAGGAGAAAGCGTATGGCGTAAAACTGGTGCGCCGTATGCACGAAGCCGGTGAACATGGCAACGATGCCCCAGGAGATCATGATGCGGGCAATCCAGGCGCGGGCGCTCCAGCGCTCTACCAGGACGGCACCTGGGATCTCCAGCAGGAAATAGCCTATAAAGAAGATGCCTGCTCCAAACCCTATGATTTCAGCAGTGAAACCCAGTGCGCCGCTCATCTCCAGAGAGGCATAGCTGAGGTTGACGCGGTCAAGGTAGGCAATGACATAGAGAAAGAAGAGATAGGGAAGCAGCCGCCGCGCAATGCGCCGGCGCGCACTCTCAGCAACAGAAGATGTAGTTATGCTCTGAGTCACCATTGATTTGTCAGTTTCTTTGCTCAATATGCCAATCGATTACAGCATGTTTCAAAAAACCTAAAGATTATGAATTTGATTCCTCAAGGCCTAAAGAGTCTGTGAGAACTCGAAGGTCCAGCGTCGTCCCTAACGGGACTGGGTCGTCTTCTTACGATACCCAGCGCTGGAAGCGCTGGGCTATAACACGTCACCCCTTCGGGGTTGTTCATCCTTCAAGGTACCCACAAAATTGAGTTCCCACACAGACTGTAAAGCCGTACTCTTTCAAAACCTATTTTTGAAACACGCTCTAGGAATTCCTATAATTTTCTAAAGTCTGCGCGTAAAGCCATATGATCCTTAGACCAGTTCCTTAATTTCCATGTCAGGAGAAATTGATCTCAGCGGCTAAAGCCATAAGTCCAAGAACTCTTGGCGGCACGGATAAATCCGTGCCCTGACAGTCACGAGCTTCGCGCGTGTAGAGTTTTTTCCGTGGCCTCTAAAGCCGGTTCCTCTTGGACGCTTACGGTACCACTTCGCAGCTCGTTGCTCGCTATGGCCGTTTGCGGCCAAATGCTCACTGGTACACTTTCCTCCCGAAACCGGAATACACCAACTGTGAAACCGGACTAGCGCAACGAAGGTCTAAGTTTTTTCCGTGTCTCTGCGCCTCTGCGGTGAAGCTTCACTTTGTGTTCCTTTTTGTTTTTTGTGGTTAAACATTTTTCCAGAGTGCATCTTAGCCCGGTGAGCAGCGCGTCTTCGGTTTCGGGAACGGAAAGCAAGGTTGCGGGCACTGACATTGCGGCGAGAGCGCTGCGCCAGGCTTCCGCCAAAGCGGAACTGCCAATAATCACTACCGGAGTATCGTGCGATAACACGCCGCGGGAGATGAGCGCATCCATATCGGACGCGATAAAAGCGCCTATCAGGAATGACAGCCTGTCTTCCGGCGTGCCCTGGCCGGCAAGTCCCAGCAGACGGACCGAGAACAATGCACGCGCCAGACCTGAGCCGCGCTGCTCTTTCATGCCTGCTGTTTTCCACGGCTCCGAGATCGTGGTTGCACGTTCCTGTGGCACCGAACTGGCCAGGATGGTCTGCGTCTGGGCGGCGTGAATGAGTTCGCCGGAAAGGGAGGTAATGCTGGATGCGATGCGTCCTTCGGCGTCCAGTCGTATTGCCTTCCAGTGTGATCCCAGGTTCAGCACCACGGCTGAGGGCTCAACGTAACCTAACGCGCTCAATCCCGTGCACAGAGTTTCTTCGCCGCGCATGACATCCGCGGTATGAATCGAATCCGGTGCGAAGCCTGCATGCGCCGGCCCTGAGCGCACTCCGGGGACAAGCAACATAGGGAGATCCGTTACTTCGGGAAATTGAAACCACTTTGAAGCTGCGGCGATCTCTGCCATTCCGGCAGGTGCCCCCACGTGCGGCACTTCCGCAAGTCCGAGCGGAGAGCTGATCATTCCAGTAGCGGCAACGCACGTCGGAGCACTCAATTTGGTAACAGCGGTTTTGGAAGCAGACTTTAAAGTAGTCTTTGACGTATTCTTGACCTGGGCGCGCAGGGCCTCAATCATCTCGCGCAGTGCGTCATGGATTCGTTTCTTCGATCCATCGCGCGCGGTATCGCGCACGCCCACCGGCTTGCTGGCCCGGGCGATAACTTCGCTGCCGCACATGAGCCAGCCCCGCGTATTCGTGGTGCCCATGTCTACATAAATGGCGCACATGTTTTCGCCGGTATTTTCTCCGCGCATCTTCATTGTGATTGTGAGAGACACAAATGCACTCGTGCATTTGCCGTTCGCGAACGAATGAGAAATAGCGAATGGCAACAATATCCTGAAACCTGTGCGGACGCAACCGCTGCATCAGGCTGCAGTCCCCCGATGGCCCAATTTCGGTTGTGGCAAGGAGTGCAAAACTGCGTTGACATCCTCAGTCGATTCGACTAGAGTGCGCAGGTAAGTAGCCGGAATCCAAAACTTGCGCTCGTGTTTGCTGCTTTTGTGTCGTTAGACGAGGGCATACTCATCCCCGTCGGCTGCTCACAACTTCAAATGAATCCTCGAGGAGGAACTCGAATGAAAATACGAGCAAGTGGTGGTTTGATGTGGCTGGGTATGGCTGTTTTGACTTTAGTTGCGGTACTGCTTCCTGCAGGTGCGCTCCTGGCCCAATCTTCGGATGAGGGACCTACAGCGGGGCAGACTATGCTTGCGGGTGGTGTTCTGCTGGTGTTCGGCCTCATAGGCTTGGCGTTCTATGTGTACCTGTCATTGGCGGTTCAGACCATCGCCAAAAAGACCCATACGGAAAATGCCTGGTGGGCATGGATTCCCATCCTAAACGCCATTCTGCTGCTGAACATCGCCAAGAAGCCCCTTTGGTGGTTTATCCTTCTTTTGATTCCCCTTGTCGGTCTTATCATCGCGATTATTGTCTGGATGGCGGTGGCCGAGGCCCGTGGCAAGCCCAGTTGGTGGGGTATTTTGCTGATCGTTCCTCTGGTGGGGATCATTGTCCCGGGTTATCTCGCCTGGTCCGACTGATTTCTGAGTATTTCTTGATCTACAAGCTTGGGATGGGCCTCTGCACAAAGTTGCCGTTGACTTTAGGGTATGAGGCCCGTCATACGAGCGCGTTTCACAAATCCCCGAGATGATGAATCTGATCTTCACGGGGTTAAAGAATGGCGTCGTCCCTTACGGGACTGAGCTTATTTTCCCACCAACACCCAGCGCTCAAGCGCTGGGCTATAATACGTCACCCCCTTTGGGGTTGTTCGCCCTTCAGGTGCCCCACAAAATTGAGTTCCCACGCTTGCAACTGGCCGTTGGGTTTACAATGTTCAGCGTCCAGGAGGAGCTTCCATGTCGTTTCGTCTTTCCCGTCGTGATTTTCTTGCCAACTTGGGTTTTGCCGCCGCCGCAACGGCTCTCCCATCGATTCCCGCTTACGCAGCACCGGGTCCGCTAGTCTCGCCGTTTCGAATCTCTGTGATTAACGACGAGATCGGCCAGGATTTCGGCCATGTGTGCGAGGTTGCGTCGAAGGAATTCGCCATGCAATGGATCGAGCTGCGCGGTATGTGGAACAAAAACATCGTGAATCTCGATGCCAAAGAGGTCGCTGAGGCCCGCCGCATCCTGGAGAAGAACAAACTGCGCGTCACCGATATCGCCAGCCCACTCTTTAAAACCGATTGGCCGGGCGCGCCCAAATCCAAGTACAGCCCCAACCCCGACCCGAAAAAGAAACATGACCAGTTCAACGCGGACTTTACCTTTGATCAGCAGGATGATGTCCTGGAGCGCAGCCTCGCCCTGGCGAAAGAATTCAAGACCGACCGCGTGCGCTGCTTTGATTTTTGGCGCATTGAAGATCAAACTCCTTATCGCGCTGCCATGAATCAGAAGCTGCTCGAAGCAGCGAATAAAGCAGGGAAGAAAGATGTAATCCTGATGTTCGAAAACGAGCCTTCCTGCAACACCGCCACCGGCGCCGAGTCAGCGAAGTTGCTGGCGGCGGTGCAGTCCGCTCATTTCATGTTGAACTGGGACCCGGGCAATGCGGCTACGCACGATGAAGTGCCCTATCCTGACGGCTATAATCTCTTGCCCAAAGATCGCATCGCCCATTGCCACTGCAAAGATGCAGTCAAAGGAGCCGACGGCCAATACAAATGGGAGGCCATGGGGCGGGGCATCATTGATTGGGTCGGCCAGTTCCGCGCGCTGAAGAATGATGGTTATCACCATGCCGTTAGCCTTGAGACCCACTGGCACGGCGCAGGCACGCCGGAGGAATCGAGCCGCCAGAGCTGGGCGGGAATGAAGCAGCAACTGGAAAAAGTCGGCGCGCTGAAGTCTTAAGAACAGTACTCAGCAGTTGGTGTCGCCCCTCCAGGGCTCGGCATAGCTTTCTCGAGCTTACCCAGCGCTTTCGCGCTGGGCTAACCTCTTTTCGCGCCTACGGCGCTGGAGCTTAGCAGAAATTGAGATAAATCAAGACTTAAAAGGCACAGAGCAAATTAGGGATGTCACAGAACCTTAATTGTGATGGATGGACAGAAAACTCAGTTCATTCAAATTCCGGCTGTAGTGCGGATTTCAGTAGCAGTTTCTCGTCAATATTGTGGGGCGTGAAATACTCAGGTTGTTGGGCAATCGCGCGAACTGCCATGCCCAGATAATCTGTAGCGAGTTTGATTGTGGGAATGATTGTACCGTCGTCCAGCTTAATTTCCCTGGTTTCTTTGGCCTTTTCCTGATTGCCGTGCACAACGGCGGAACGAAAACGATATACCGCTTTCACATTCTTGAATACAGCAGTGGGCTCATGCTTATAATCCGGCACTGTGCTTGATAATGCTGCCATTCTCAGGGCAAGCTTGTGCGTGATTTCCTGCGTATCTCCATCCGACAGCAGTAACTCCATTGCGATGGTTGCATCAAGAATCGCGTCTTCCCCATCTTCCCGCAGGAAGCAGTTATTCAAGCGCCGGATAGCCAATTGCATGCGATGGCCGGCGGAGCGTTCCTGTAGTTTGAGAATTTTTGAAAACAGGACACCCACCGCACTCAACTGTTCCAGAGACAGTGCCGGTATAGCTCTATCCAATTCTCCTCCGAGGTCAGGGGGGTATCTGCGTAACGCAACCCCTTCCACATCGGGCAGAGAAGCCACGTAAGAACCAGCCCAGCCGATTGGCACCACAAGGATTTGCCCGTAGCCCGTTTTTGCCTCCATAAGCATTCTTAAGGCTGCAAAGAAAGTATTGATGATTTCTAGGATAGGGCTTGACGGATTAAGAAACGACCCAAACTTGGTCAAATATCCCAAATTGGGAAGCGTATAGTCTTTCAAAATGAGGGCGTGGGTTGCGGCTTGTACAATTCCATGCTGTATTTCTTCAGATCCACGAAAGAGCCTGGCGCGTGCCAGTTGAAAATCTTCGGGCATTCGGCTGACCCAGACATCGGGCGTCAATTCAATTTCATCGGCCCCGAACGCCAGGTGAAGGATGGGGACCCAGATCTCTATCGCAAGCTGGTCTTCAACCAAGGCGTTCTCGCGCGGTAAATACACCTGCAGGAATTTACCTCGGTCGAAGGTAAATCCAAATCTATGGACATACCCTTCCGTGAGAGAGCTAATGAACACTTCGACACTGCTTTTGAAGAAACCAAGCTTTCCACGGCCGTTTTCCCCGTTGGTTAGTGGAAAGAAGTGCTTATGGATCTGCGGTTCTGATTCAACATAATCCAACAACGCCTGGAACGCTGGTTTCTCGTCCCATTTGTAAGTTTCTCCTTTTATCCCTTCCTTCTTTTCTGCGAAAACCTCAAACAGTCCCAAGCCAAAGGAATCGGTGTAGTTCGGCAAGTTGGATTCTCCGAAGCTAAAATCCGGCATGCCATCGTCAGTCCATAAGAGAGAAGGCCAGTCATGATATTTGGGGATGTAGCGTCCGGCTGCAGTTCGCCGCTCTATATAAGCAATAGCATCTTGTGTTATGTCGCAGGTGAGTGCGAACAATTGCTCGTCTTTGGGTTGCAATGTGTTATTCATGAAGCCCGGGAGCAATGATAGCTATTTAATGGCTGAGGTGGTAGAGAATGTTTATACGGAGTACACATTAAATAAAAGCCGGCACCCCCTGCTTGCAACTGAGAGCCGGGAGCCTGTAACTTGTAACTGCCTTGCAACTGTCTTGTAACTGTTTTTCTTGGAGCTTATAGATATCTATGAAACTCGCCGTCGTTACTGATGAGCTCTCCCAGGATTTCGCCCACGCCTGCCAGATCGCCTCGCGAGAATTCGGCATGGGATTCGTCGAGCTGCGCTCCCTGTGGAACAAAAACGTCGTCAATCTCGATGCTAAGGAGATTGCCGAAGTCCACCGCATTCTGCAGGGCAATAATCTGCGCGTGATTGCCATCACCGGCCCGCTCTTCAAGGTGGATTGGCCCAATGCGCCCAAGTCAAAGTTCAGCGTTGAGCGCGACCAGTTTGGCGCCGACTTTACCTTTGATCAGCAGGATGAGGTTTTACAACGCAGCCTCGCCCTGGCCAAAGAATTCAACACCGACCGGGTTCGCTGCTTCGACTTCTGGCGCCTCGATGATCCCCTCCCTTATCGTGCAGCCATGTACCAGAAGCTCCTCGATGCCGCCACCACCGCCGGCAAGAAGGGCGTCACCCTGATCCTGGAAAACGAGCACGCCTGCAATACGGCTACCGCGGCCGAATCCGCCGAGACGCTTAAGGCTGTACCTTCTCCTTATTTCATGTTGAATTGGGACCCGGGTAACGCGGCCATGCGCGGTGAAATGCCTTATCCCGGTGGTTACAACCTCTTGCCCAAAGACCGGATTGGCCATTGTCACTGCAAAGACGTCATCAAATCTTCTAATGGCGAGTACAAATGGGAGTGCATTGGACGCGGCACCATTGATTGGGTAGGACAGATCCGCGCTCTGAAAAATGACGGATACCGCGATGCCATCAGTTTAGAAACCCACTGGCGCGGCGCAGGCACGCCCGAGGAATCCACCCGCCTGAGTTGGGAGGGTATGAAAGAAAAGCTTCAAAAAGCCGGTGCGCTGGATTCATGAAATTGACACAACCACATTTATGAAACAAGCTCCACGTACTACTGCTGCCTTCATGTTGTCCTTTGGGGCCTGTACTCCAGACTTCATTTTTCTGCACCATCTGCCGATTTAGACAAAAATTCCAGACAAAAAAAGTTTCTTGACAACGAAGCCGAGGGATATACAATCCCGTGCCGTATTAAACCGTTTAATTCATGTATATCTCACAATCTGGTACATCTCACAATTTGAAACGCACGCAAAAAGTTAGAAAGTCCAAGTCGTAAAGATCAGGCAATGAACGTTTACGACGCAAGGCCACAAAAGATTCCCTAAAGAGGAAAGGACCACCGATGCGACCCGAATTCAGTACTCTGAAAGGCCAGCCGAAGCGACTCTCTCGTTCGTTTCATTTTTTTGCAGCCCTCATCACCCTCTTCCTGCTTTCCGCTTCAGTCATGGCGCAGAACGCGGTCGTGCGCGTGAACCAGTTGGGCTATGTGACCGGCGCCAGCAAGCGGGCGTATTTGATGTCGAAGGGCGCAGAGAGCGGAGCGACCTTCAGTCTGAACTCGGGAAGCACGAGTGTGTTTTCCACAGCCGTCGGTGCCGATTTGGGCGCTTGGGGCACTTATCTGCATGTCTACGCTCTGGACTTTGATTCGGTTTCCACTGTCGGCACCTACACCATCGCGGTCAGCGGACCGACAGCCGCCACCTCTCCCAGTTTTAAGATTGATACCGGCACGAACCTCTACGCCAGTGCGCTGGCCAACACGCTGTCGTATTTCCAAAACAGCCGCGACGGCGCGAACTTTATTGCTTCACCGTTGCGTACGGCGGCCGCCCACCTGAACGATCAGCACGCGGGCGTGTATAACACGCCGACCTTCGACAGCAGCGACAACATCACCAGCGGCCCGACAGCGACGGGCGCGACGATAGATGCCTCCGGTGGCTGGTTTGATGCCGGCGATTACGTCAAGTTCGTGCAGACCCACAGCTATACGGTGGCCGTATTGGGAATAGGTGTGCGCGATTTCCCCAACCAGATGGGCGTGGGCTCGGCCCAGAGTGATTTCACCGCCGAGATCAAGTTCGGCCTCGACTGGCTGCAGAAGATGTGGGATGACAACTCGCGCACTTTCTACTATCAGGTCGGAATCGGCACGGGCAACGGCAGCATCCAGAGCGATCACGACATCTGGCGGCTGCCGCAGGCGGATGACACCTTCGGAGGCACAGACGCGACGCTGCGCTTCATCCGCAATCGTCCGGTGTTCATCAATCCGGCGGGCGGCGCGGGAGCGAAAATCAGTCCTAACCTCGCAGGTCGTCTGGCGGCAGATTTCGCCGTGTGCTACCAGATTTTCAAAACCAGCAATCCTGCTTATGCCAACCAGTGCCTGCTCTCGGCCGAACACGTTTTTGATCTGGCCAACACCTCGCCCAGCGGAAACCTTATAAGTGTCGCCCCCTTCGATTTCTACGGCGAGACAGAGTGGCGTGACGACCTGGAACTCGGGGCAACGGAGCTATACCTGGCATTGCAGCCAGGCAATCTGCCCAGCGGATTACCGCATAGCGATCCTAACTTTTATTTGCAGGCGGCAGCGGATTGGGCCCATGCTTATATGACTGGCCCGGGCGACGCCGGGGACACGCTGAATCTCTACGATGTCACCGGACTGGCGCACTATGAGTTGTATCGCGCCCTCGGTCTGGCGGGCAATCCCAGCGGATTGGCCGTGAACCAGGCCAGCGTGCTCGCGGATTTCCAGAAAGAACTCAACAACGCCACCAGCATTGGCTCGAAGGACCCATTCGGCTTTGGTTTCTCCTGGGCGACCGACGATACCGCCAGCCACGGCGGCGGACTCTCGGTCATGGCCAGCGAGTATACGGCGCTGACTGGCACCAATACGCACGCCGCGCACTCCGCGCGCTGGCTCGACAACATTTTGGGAGCGAATGCGTGGGGCACCTCGTTCATTGTGGGTGATGGAACGGTCTTTCCGGATTGCATCCAGCACCAGTTTGCCAACTTGATAGGCTCGTTGAGCGGAGGTTCGCCTGTGTTGAGCGGGGCCGTGGTAGAAGGCCCGAACTCGCACGGGACCACCGGGTCGCTGACCAACATGAAAGCGTGCGATCAAAGCAGCCGCTTTACGCCCTTCAACGGCAACGGCTCGGTGTTTATAGATAATGTGCAGTCATTCAACACCGATGAGCCGGCGATTGATTTGACCGCCTCCTCTGCGCTGGCCTTTGCCTGGCAGATGGCGAGTTCGAGCGCGCCTACGCCCGATTTCTCCTTGGGGGCGACGCCGGCTTCGGTCACGGTAACCGCAGGCGGCAGCGCCACATACGCAGCGAACATCAGCGCGCTGAATGGTTTTAGCGGCAGCGTGGCTTTGAATGTGAGCGGATTGCCTTCGGGCGCGACGGCAAGCTTCAGTCCCACTTCGGTAACCGGTGCAGGTTCTTCGGCCTTAACTGTTTCTACCGTTGGCTCGACTCCAGCGGGAACTTACACACTGACCATTTTGGGAACGAGTGGCACTCTAAGTCACAGCACCACAGTGACGTTGTCAGTCAATGGAGTACCAGACTTCTCTGTGTCGGCGACGCCGAGTTCGGTCACGGTCACGGCAGGCAGCAGCGCCAGCTACACAGCGACGGTCAGCGCGGTCAACGGCTTCAGCGGCAGTGTTACATTGAGTGTAAGTGGCGTGCCCACGGGAGCGACAGCAAGCTTCAGTCCGTCGTCTGTGAGCGGCTCTGGACCTTCAACATTAACCGTTGCGACCGGCACGGCCGCCACCGGAACCTACACGCTGACCGTTACGGGAACAAGTAGCAGTCTGACGCATTCGGCCAGCAGTGTGACATTAATAATCAGCCCACAACCGGTGCCGGACTTCACGGTCTCCACGACGCAGAGCTCGCAGACTGTAACTCTTGGCAACAGCACAAGCTACACGGTGAATGTCGGCGCTGTGAGCGGCTTCAGCGGAAGCGTCGCTTTGAGCGTAAACGGATTGCCGGCCAACGCTACAGCTACATTCAATCCGACTTCGGTGATCGGTTCGGGATCTTCCACGCTAACGGTTGCGACCAGCAGTTCAACGCCGGTCGGCAGTTCGATGCTTACCATTACGGGAACCAGCGGCAGCCTGACACACACGGCGACGGCTACTCTGATCGTCAACCCCGTCAACGTTGTGCCGGCGTACCAGATTAACTCGGGCGGTCCGGCAGTGGCGCTGTTTGCTGCGGATGCTTTCTTCACTGGCGGGCAAACAGATACCGTGACTGCCGCGATCAACACCAGCGGGGTTACGAATCCCGCTCCGATGGCGGTCTATCAGAGCGAACGTTGGGGCGGCGACAGCGCCAGCAATCCAGCCCCGTTCAGCTACACCTTCCCCAACTTGACCGCGGGGGCGAGCTACCTG
>WNFE01006350.1_pt1 | contig 15987 bp, 17 predicted proteins | sample 5400451 | NCBI WGS metagenome assembly WNFE01 (sample SAMN13153344, study PRJNA577476) | soil metagenome | isolation source: 200 cm saprolite under Douglas fir tree site 2 hole 2 | place: USA:California | collected 2015-04-18 | reverse complement strand
CATCACTGCGTTCATCAATCTGGATCCTTCGCAATACAAACAGCAGGTTGCGGAAACCATGCAGATGCTGCGGCGCGCCAAGACAATTTTCGAGTCGCGCGGATACGAAGTGCAAACGCTGCGCATCGCGACACAACCGTTTCCCGAATATACCAAGGGCATGAGCACACAGCAGGCGGTCGCCTTTTTCAAGGAATACGACGCGCTGCGCCGGAGACAGCGAAGCGGAAGCGGACTTGCTAGCAAATATTCTGGCTGCTACGAAACATATCTGCGGCAGCATTGTGGTGGCGGGAGAAGACGGCGTGCGCTGGAAAGCGGTGGGCGCAGCGGCGCGCGCCATCAAGAAACTGGAAGACGAAACAGAACACAGCCATGGAAATTTCAATCTTGGCGCGATTGCCATGGTGCCGCCACTGTCTCCGTTTTTCACCGCTGCGTATCACACCGGATTCGGACACCAATTCGCGATTGGACTGGAATCCGCAAATATCGTGGCCGCTGCGTTCAAAGACGCGCCAGATCTGGAAACGGCGAAACACCGGCTGACCGACATGCTGTCCGAGCAAGCCTCGGAAATTGAGCGGCATGCAGGACGTGTGGACCAGGAAACCGGCTGGACCTATATGGGCATCGACCTTTCTCCCGCGCCGCTGAAGGAAATTTCGATTGGCGCAGCCATCGAGGAATTAATAGCGCAGCCGTTTGGATCGAGCGGAACGCTGACCGCGGCCGCGACGATCACTTTAGCGATCAAGGACATTCAGGTGAAGCGGACGGGCTACAACGGATTGATGCTGCCGATTCTAGAAGACTCGCGATTGGCACAGCGCTGGAGCGAGGGCCGCGTGTCGCTGGAAGGATTGCTTTCGTACTCAGCGGTGTGCGGAACGGGCCTGGACACCGTGCCGCTGCCCGGAGACGTGAGCATCGAGCAGCTGGATATGATCATCGGTGACATGGCGTCACTCGCTTTCAAATGGCACAAACCGCTTTCTGCCAGATTGTTACCGGTGAAAGGCAAAGGTCCGGGCGACATGACAGAGTTCGACGATCCATTTTTGGTGAACGCTACGATTCAACCGTTGACAAAATAGGCGAGCCATTCGGTAACAGGGGCGGCGGATTTGCTATACGGGAAAATCCACTTCGATCGCGTCGATCAGCGGCAAAAGCCACTTCAACAAAGCCTGATGCACGGGATGCGCGTTGTAGGCTTCGAGAGAAGCCTGATCAGCGAATTTCATCACGCCGCCGATGGCGAAGCCTTGTCCGCGCGGGGAAACATTTTTGCCGACATATGATTCCAGCACCAGCGGAATTTGTTTTTTCAAATCGCCAATTTCGCGGATCATGCGTTCGTGCTGCGCTTCGGTTACTGCAGGCTTCAATCGAAATGCAAACATATGAATGATCATGGTGTTGTGACCCGCAATCTAGAAAGGCATGAAAAGATTCTTGGTGACGCGTTCACTCATGTCAATAAGAATGAGCGGCGCAAGCTGACCAGGCGTTTGGGGGAGCGATGAACCAAAAGCGAGAAATGACGCGGCGGGAATTTGTAAAGGACGCCACAATTGCTGCGGTGAGTGCAGGCGCGGCGATCACGATTGTGCCGCGGCATGTGTTGGGAAAGGGCATGACTCCGCCGAGCGATTTGCTGAACATCGCGGGAGTGGGAATTGGCGGAATGGGCCGCACGAATTTGATTAATCTGGCGAGCCAGAACATCGTGGCCCTGTGCGATGTGGACTGGGGCTATGCGGAAAAAGGATTTGCGCAACTGGACAATATGATTACTGGCTTGAGCACGCGCATTGCTGCGCCCGATCCGGAGTCGCAGCCAGGAAAAACGGCGATTCCCTTCGACCGCGAGCAGGCCAAGGCGCGGCTGGCTGGAATGCAGCGATTGAACGATGTACATCTGCCGAAAGCCAAGCGCTACACGGGCTATCGCGAAATGTTGGAGAAGCAAAAAGATATTGAAGGTGTGTTGATTGCGACGCCGGATCATATGCATGCACCGATTGCGTTGGCGGCGATGGAACTGGGCAAGCACGTTTACGTGCAGAAGCCGCTGACGTGGTGCGTGGCGGAAGCGCGGCAATTGGCGAAGCGCGCGCGCGAAACCAAAGTTGCTACGCAGATGGGAAACCAGGGACATTCGCTGGACGATGCGCGGAAAACGGTGGAGTACGTTTGGGCGGGCGCGATTGGAGAAGTGCGCGAAATTCATATTTGGACGAACAGGCCGCTGGGATTCTGGCCACAGGGAGTGCCGCGTCCGGTGAAGCCGAGTCAGCCCGTGGATGAAATGAAGTGGAATGGACCGGGAATGGACGCGCGGGTGGCTGCGGCAATTGCAGGGAATTATCCGGTTCCGGAAAAACTGGACTGGAATTTGTTTCTCGGCGTCGGACCAAAAGTGGAGTATCACCCGATCTATCATCCGTTTAATTGGCGCGGGTGGGTGGATTGGGGAGTTGGTCCGATCGGCGATATGGGCGCACATTTGATTGATCATTCGATGTGGGCGTTGAATCTGGGATATCCATCGAGCATTGAGACGATTTCTACTCCGTTTAATAAGGCTTCGTATCCGAGTGCGACGATGACGGTTTACGAATTTCCTTCACGCCCGGCTAGTGAGGAAAATTTGCTTAAGGGAAATTTGCCGCCGGTGAAACTGACCTGGTACGACGGCGGGTTGATGCCGCCGAAACCCGAGGAGCTTGGCGAGGAAGAATTGAACAAAGGCGGAGGCGCGTTGCTGATCGGCAGCAAGGGCAAACTTTTGCACGAAACGTATGGTGCGAATCCGCGGCTGCTGCCGAAGTCGCTGCATGATTCGTTTGGTGAGCCAGCAAAGAAATTGCCACGCATTCCGAATCAGCAGCACGAGTTGAACTGGGTGGCGGCGGCGAAAGGCAAGGCGGAGGCGTCATGTCCGTTCGAGTATGCTGCGCGGCTGACGGAAACGATGTTGCTGGGTGTGGTGGCGTTGAATGCCGGAAAAAAGATTGAGTACGACGGCGCGAACATGCGGGTTACGAATGTGGCTATGGCGAATGATTATTTGAAGCGGGAGTATCGGACGGGGTGGTGATCGGTGGTCAGTGGCCGGCGATTGGCATCGGCAAGATCGCAGGCCGCTGCTACATACGCGGAGACCGCACCCTTCTGACTCAGGGTAAATGCGCGCAGCCAAACGCAACGCTGACCGCGACCAAGCTCACAGTCCAAGCCGCTCTCGTATTGCGGAATAAACCGGCTATTCGATTCATCAGGTAGCCACGGTAGACCAACTCTTCTCCCAAAGCTCCGAGCACCCAGGCCAACGCCAGGTAAATCAGCAAAAGCTTCACATTTCCGACAAGGTCCGCGAAGTCAGACAAATCGGGCATCTTCCCGATCCATCGAGCCAGTAGTGGCTGGGTCACAAAAAGTTCGAGCACCTCCATGGCGAGGCCAGTTATTTTGCGTCGGAAAGGGCGACGTAGGCGCCGAGGCCGATCATGCCGAGTCCGGAGGCGGTGCGCTGGCGTGCCCGGAAGGTGGGGCTGGATTTGAGTTTGCGTTCGAGTGGAGTGGCTAGGGAAACGACCAGGAGGTCGGCGGCGGTGTTGAGAGTGACAGAGAGGATGCCTAGCGTGGCGAATTGGAGGAAAATGTGGCCGCGTTCGGGTGCGATGAATTGCGGGATGAAGGAAAGGAAGAAGAGCGCAGTTTTTGGGTTGAGGGCTTCGGTGAGGATGCCTTGACGGAAAGCGCCGCGAGAAGGTGTAGAGCCTTCAACGGCGGTGTTGTCCTGCAAGGGGACGTTACGCGAGCGGATCATTTTTATGCCGAGGAAGATGAGATAGGCGGCACCGGCGTACTTGACTGTGTGGAAGGCTACGGCGGAGGCGGCGAGGATGGCGGAGATTCCGAGGGCAGCGGCGAAGACGTGGAAGAGTCCACCGAAGAAAGTGCCGATCGAGGATTGAAAACCTTCGCGGCGGCCTCCGGCGAGAGTGCGGGCGAGGACGTAGAAGATGCCGGGGCCAGGAGTGACAGCGAGAAGCAGGGCGGCGGCGAAGAAGAGTGCGAAACGATGGGCATCGAACATAAAAACATTTTAGCAGGAGAATGGAATTGCACATCGAGGAAGACAGTGGAGCCGGATTCCTCCCTGCAACAGGAAAAATCGCCCGTCTCGGAAGGCGGCCTCTACAAAGTCTCGCTCACGAAATCAGACTACAGAGGGTTTTTCTCGCTCACGACAATCACTCATCCAAACTTATTCTGTGCGCGGGAACTGCGTGGTTGCCCGCGCGGTGGATAAACCAGAATTCCGTTCAGAGGGATTTTCGATAGAGGATGGCGCGAGCTGCAATGGTGAATCCGGAAGCTTCGTGCACATGCTGGGAGAGTTTGTTTTCGATGTCGGTGTCAGAGGCCATCTCGTGGCAACCCTGGGCACGCGCCCAATCTTCTGCCGCTCGCAGAAGCGCGGCACCCACACCTTTGCCGCGATTCGGCTCGGCGACAAACCAGCCCTCGACATAACCTACGGGTAATTTTTCGTCGCAGCCATCGGCGGCGGAACGAAGATTGGCCTCGAGAAAGCCGATCAGAGTGCCGTCGCTCTTCTCAGCGACAAAAATCCTCAATGGATAGACGCGCTGCGACGTTCTGTTCAGGACGGCGGTGAGTTCGGCCGCGTGGTGAGACGGAGAAGATTCCGGCCACAGTGCGTGGCGCATGGGAGTGAGCTGCGGGGCATCGGACAAAGCCGCGAGCCGAATACGAAGGCTACTTGATTGGTGCATGATTGTTGATGTTCTGTTGTCGCGGTGACCAAGCCGATTGTAAACCACGCCAGCCGTAGGCAACGTCGAGATAAGGATAAGGTTTTTGCAACCCAAAAGACTGGCTACCAGAGGGAAGGAATCAGGTGGAAGCGGACTTTTTGGCAGTAGGCTGTGTAGCCAGGGAGATTGGCACGTAAGAAGCGCTCTTCGTCGAGGAGGCGGAGGGCGAGCACGGCGAAAAGCAGAGGAACAACGAGAATAGTCCAGAAAGAGCCAAGAGCGAGCGGCGTGGCGATGAAAAGAACGAGCGCGCCGAAATACATGGGATGGCGGACGATGCCGTAGAGTCCGGTGGAGATGACTTGCTGGTTTTCCTCGACCTTGACCGTGGCGGCGGCGTGGGTGTTGGCGCGAAAGACAAAAAATGTGATCGACATGCCGGCGACAACGCCGAGATCGCCCAGAAGCACCAATGGGACGGGAACGACGGACCAGCCGAAGCGGTGATCGAGTCCCGGCAGGATGACCAGGGCCAGAGAAAGAATGACGGCGAAAAATAGGATAAGTTTTTGGGCAGGGCGGGATTCAGCGCGAGGGCCAGCCTGGAGGCGGTTCTCAATGAGGTGCGGATCGGTGCGAAGGAAGTAAAGCGTGATGGTGAGTTGCGCGGCAGTGAAGACCATCCAAAAGAGCCAGGCTTGCCAGAAATGAAGAGTCCAGGCCGGCAAGAAAAGCAAAACGGCAATGAGCAACTGAAAGAACGCCAACTTGGCTAGAGTGTTTTTGGAGAGTGCGTCCATGGAGATACCCAAGTGCTAGCGCCTGGACGGTAAGCTCCGCTTTGAATTGCGGTGTGGCAGCGAGCCCAAGGCCAGATCGGACGGGGCGTGGTTGCGCCAGGCGGCGAGGATAGCTTCTTTGAGGGCGCGCTTAGTGGTTTTTGCAAGGATGACGCTTGTGCAGCCTTTACGGCCCCAGGCTCCGTTGACGGGACGGAAAGCGGCGGGATGAGAGGCGACGAAGTCTTCCTGCTGGATGGGAGTGAGTTTGACCATGGCGAATTGTTTGTTGGGATACGCGAGAGTGGCGAAAATTTTTCCGGCTACGCGGAAGTCGGGATGGTTCATGTGTTTGCGCTCTTCGGTTTGGGGGAGGCTTAGGGCAATGCGACGGAAGTCGGGGGGTGTGGATGGCATGGTGCGCTCCTAGTCGCGGCAGAACCAATGTTACAAAGAGTTGGGGCAGCCGCAAAGAGAGTATAAGAAATGCAAAGGTACAAGGTTAATTGAGTGTGAGTGTGAGTAGCGGCGGGGGAAAACTGTGGACGTAGAAAAAACTGTTACCAGCCTTCGCATTAATTGCGAGATTGGACTAGCATAACGACGCTGTATTGGCGGGATGGAGAGAGCAATGGAAGCTGAGTTGAGCTTGGAATTTTTGCGAGTGGTGGAGAATGCGGCGATTGCGGCGGCGCGTACGATGGGATTTGGCGACCGTCACAAAGCGGACGAAGTGGCCGTGGAAGCAATGCGCAAGACGATGGATTCGCTACAGATGGACGGGACTATCGTGATTGGCGAAGGCGAAAGGGATGAAGCGCCGATGTTGTACATCGGGGAGAAGGTGGGACTAGCGACGCACGCGCCCAAAGCGAATTTTCCGGCGGTGGATATTGCGGTCGATCCGTTGGAGGGAACGAATTTATGCGCCACGGGCGCAGCGAATTCGATTGCAGTGCTGGCGGCTAGCGAGCGGGGCGGATTGTTGCACGCGCCGGACTTGTACATGGAAAAGATTGTAGTGGGGCCATCGTGCAAAGGCGCGGTGGACCTGGACGCTCCGGTGGCGGATAACCTGAAGGCGATTGCGAAACGGCTGGACCGCGATGTGGAAGACTTAGTGGTGATTGTGTTGGACCGGCCACGGCATGAAAAGCTGGTGGAGGATATTCGCAAGGCGGGAGCGCGAATTCGATTGATCGGCGACGGCGATTTGTCGGCGGGAATTTCGGCGGCGGTGATTGGCACCGGAGTGCACGCGGTGATGGGCACGGGTGGCGCGCCGGAAGGCGTGCTAACGGCGGCGGCTTTGCGATGTCTAAACGGGCAGATTCTGGGGCGGCTGGTGATCGCCAAACCGCTGGACGCCGAACGTCTGGAAAAGATGGGCGTGAAAGATAACAAACGGATTTACGACACGATGGATCTGGCTCCGGGGAAGAAAATGATTTTCGCTTGTACGGGAGTGACGGATGGGAATTTGTTACGCGGGGTGAGATTTTTTGGCGAAGGGATTCGCACGCAGTCGATGATTTTGACTTTGGATGACCGGCAAGTGCGGTTTATTGATTCGGTGCAATTGGAGAAGCGGCCGGATGTGAAGGTACGGTTCAACTGAGGGAAGAGATGAGAGATCAGCGACAGAGATCAGTGGAAAGGAACGCGAATGTTGCGATTGAGGACGGTTTTATTGGACGGGCTGCTTGTGGGTGTGGCGTTGCATGGATTTGCGCGGCGAGGGGTCGCGCAGGAAAAGAAAGACGCTCCTGCGGCGAGTACGCAAACGACTGCCGCGACACCGGTGGCGAATCCCAAGGATGTGCAGGGTCTGGATGCGATGGTTGCGGCTATTTATGATGTGATTTCCGGGCCGCCGGGAGCGCGGGACTGGAACCGGTTTAATTCACTGTTTGCGAAGGATGCGCGGCTGATTGCGGTGCGGGTGCCTAAGGAAGGCGGAAAACCGGATCTGGCGGTGATGACACCGGCGGACTATGCGGCGCGAGGGGGAAAATATTTTCTGGAACACGGATTTTTCGAGCATGAGTTGAGTCGCCAGACGGATTCATATGACGCAATGACGCATATTTATTCCACCTACGAGTCGCGCGAGACGAAAGATGGGAAACCGATCGATCGCGGGATCAACAGCATGGAGTTTTTCTTTGATGGCGAGCGGTGGTGGTGCGTGGAAATTTATTGGGATGCGGAGCGGCCGGGGAATCCGATACCGGGGAAGTATTTGGGATCGGACAAGAAATAGAGACGAAAAGAAGTAATGATGTAATGACGGGGAAAAAACGGGCGCCTGGAGCGTCCGTTTTTTAGTTTTCAGGACAATTGAATCGCGAAACGGGGGGGCGCGGATTTCTTACGCCTGGGAAAAGACGGACGCAGCATGCTGCGCCCCCGCGGGAAGCGGCCAAGAATTTACAACGTACGATGAGATTATTTTTGGGTGGAGCTGGTTAGGGCCAGGAAGACTCGGTCATCGATGGGGATGGTGCGGGTGAAAAGAGTGGGGGTGGCGGCGCTGGATACGGCGATGGCTTGTGCGTTGCTGGAGATGGCTGGGCCGGCGGGTTTGCTTTGCAGGGAATTAGCGTCGCCGGGAACGAGTGAGATACGCGTGATGGTGGGCGTACAGGCGGTGGTGGCGCCAAAACAGGTATCACGGACGAAGATCTGGCGGTAACCGCTGTTGGAGTTGCTCGCGGACTTCGCGGGATATTTTGAGGAAGTGACGGAAAGAAACGCGACGAAACGGCCGGAAGAACTGATCGAGGGAAGGAGATTATCGTTGCCGGAGAGTAAGCCGGTTTCGTCGGTGGAGATAAGCGTGGTTTGAGGAGTGCACTGAGTTGCGGCGCCGGCGCACGTGTCGCGCAAATAAATCTGGCGGCCTGTGGCAGCGTTGGCGACGAGATTAGTGGCGGCGGAGCTGAAGGCCACAAAGCGGCCGTCAGTGCTTGCGGATGGAGTATTGCTGTCAGCGTTGCCTGGTGTGCCGTCACTGGCGGCAGAGAGTAGAGTGGTCTGGGACTGGCAGCCGGCCGGGGCGCCAGTGCAAGTATCACGCACGAAAATTTGTGTGTGGCCGTTTTGCGTGGCGGTATATGCGACGTAGCGGCCGTCAAGTCCGAGAGCGGGAGTTTCTTCAGCGAAGGCGATTGCGGAAGCTCCTGCAGTAGCCGGGTGCACGCCCATGGCATTGCAATTCGCAATGAACGCCGGATCAGTGGAAACAGCGAAACCCGGCGTGTTGAAGCTGGTGCCACCCCCGCCACTGAAGGGATTGCCTACTCCGCTCGGAGGAACCGTGGGAATGGCCGGGGGATTGAAAACCGAGACCAACGCACATGTTTGCGTCGTAAACAACGACCAGTGGGATCGGATGTAGGGATAAAAGTGCCGCCCGTAGAAGGTCCGGAAATCGTCAGCGTGACGCCAGAACTGCCAGGAGCAGCAGAACCCGGCGCAATCGAAGAGACTAAAGGAAGAGGATTGGGCGGCGGATTGATGATGAAAGCCAGCGTGTTTGAAAGGCCGTTGTTCTGGCTGCCGGAGTGTGGGCTCAGAGTGTTGATATCAGCTTTACCAGGATTGGCGATCAGCGCTTTCGGGACAACTGCCTTGAGATTTATGACATTGCTGTTGGCATCGAGAGTCGGAGTTGTGGCGAGGTTCTTGCCGTTCCATTGGGCTACTGTTTGGGTAACGAACGGCCCGCCAAAGAGAGTGATCGTGAGATCCGAACAGCTGCTACCGCAAGCGCTGACGATGGAAGGCGAGATAGCGGTGAGGCTGGCGCCAGTATTTCCTTGAAATGTGTTGCCATAATCATTGCATCCGGCGATTAAAAAAATCGCCAGGAACGCAAGGACGCACACTGCCCCAAACCGCTTCATGAGAACTCCCTTTTATGTCCACGGGCGTGCAGCGGGAATCCGCTGAGCCAGACCAAGTCCACTGTGACCGCGAAGCGGTCAACTGCTGAGGTCAGATGCATGAACGGCTTGGCGCGTTGACCGCTTTGCAGTCACATAAATGTTGACCGCTTTGCGGTCACACAAAAGTTGACCGCTTTTGCGGTCACAAAGTGGCCGCTGGATAGAGCCAGCTATCCCCGTGACGCGCACATCTCTTAAAGCTTGCCGGACTATCATTTCATTGAGAGAGGGCAAAGGTCAATGAGGCGGCGGATCTTGATCACCATCGCAACCGGAATTCAATGGGAATTACAAGGCTTGGCCCGGCCCGTCGCGGAAAGGGCGACATACGACAACCCGATGAACAAGTCAGCCAGGAAGATGGTCCAGAAAAGACGGCTATTGCCGGCGAAAACAATACCAGTGAGGGCGAAATTTGCGGAGAGCAGCGCACGAGAAGGAAACCACAAGCTGCAAGTAGCCAGAAAAAACATCAGCAGAGCCAAACCCCCGAACCGTGGTTGCGAGGCAAACGGAAGGCGAGCAGGTGGCAACGGCGACTCTTCCGTGATGGATTGATCCTAATTCACGCGCGGCGACGCAAGTGGTCGATGGGCGCGTAAGCGCTGACAACGGAGGGGAAATCCGGACAAGAGAGAGAGGCCGGAAAGTACTGAGCGACGCAACGTTCGGAGGAGAGGATGAGGCGGTTCCGAGGTCTAGAGAATTCGAACGCTTTTGCGGGGATACGGCGACTCTTTTCAGGCAGAAGTTACAAAGAAGATAAGGAATGGAAGTCGATCTAAGCGTTCATTTGATACATGCCGGAAAGCATTCGATTCCATGTGCGTGTGAAACGGGCAATTGAAAGGTGCCGGGACAGCGGGCAACTGCTATTCTCAGCGACGCGATGGGAGCGGACGAAAACAAGTTAGTGCGTGACGGCGAACAAGCCAGTGTTCCGCCTAACCACGAAAGCAATGATGGGTTAGAGCGCGGACTGGGACTGAAGGAAGCAGTCGCGCTCAACATGATCGAGATTGTGGGGATCGGCCCGTTCGTTGTGAGCGGAATCGTGATCCAGAAAATGGGCGGGCCGCAAGCACTGCTGGCGTGGCTGGCGGGGGCGGTGCTTGCGACGCTAGACGCATTCGTATGGTCGGAACTTGGCGCGGCGATGCCGAAGGCCGGCGGCTCGTACGTGTTTTTGCGTGAAGCCTACGGGCCACTGCGCTGGGGACGCCTGATGTCCTTTCTGTTTGTGTGGCAGACGTTTGTGCAGGCGCCGCTATCGATCGCTTCGGCTTCCATTGGTTTCACGCATTATGTTGGTTACCTGCATCCGCTTTCCAAGCTGGGAGCGAAGGCGATCTCCGGCGGCCTGGTGATTTTGCTGGTAATCCTGCTGTATCGGCGCATCACCACGATCGGGAAAATTTCTCTATTTTTGTGGGCCGGAGTGATCGCAACGCTGCTATGGCTGATTTGGGGAGGGATGACGCACTTCAACGCGAAAATGGCATTTGATTTTCCGCCCAATGCGTTTTCGCTTTCGTCTTTATGGTTCGCGGGGCTGGGTTCAGCGATGGTGAGCACCATCTACAGCTACTGGGGTTATTACAATATCTGCAATCTGGGCGGCGAAATACGCGACCCGCAGAAAAATATCCCGCGCGGGATTTTTCTATCGGTGCTGGGCATCACGGTGCTGTACCTGGCGATGCAGACCAGTATTCTGGGAGTGATCCCATGGCGTGAAGCGCAAAATTCGAAATTCATCGTAAGCACATTCGTGGAGCGGCTTTACGGACACACCGCGGCATCTGTGGCGACAGGAATGGTGTTGTGGATCGCGCTGGCGTCGGTGTTCTCGGTGTTGTTGGGATATTCGCGGGTGCCCTACTCGGCGGCGCTCGATGGGAATTTTTTCCCGATTTTCGGCCGCCTGCATCGCACAAAAAAGTTTCCGCATATTTCGCTGCTGGCGTTGGGCACGCTGGCATTTTTCTTCAGCATCAAGCTGGACCTGGAAACCTCAATCGCCGGAATTCTGGCGGTGCGGTTGATCGTGCAGTTTATCGGGCAGGCCGTGGGCGTGATGTTATTGCGAAAACGATTGGGAACGGAGCGGCTTCCCTTCAAAATGTGGTTGTACCCTTTGCCGGCGGTTTTGACGATGATCGGCTGGGCGTGGTTGTTCTGGCACACTGGCGCGGCACGCAAGTGGGGATTGCTGGAGATCGCACTGGGTGTGCTGGCGTTTCTGGTTTGGACGGCAACGATGAAACAATGGCCGTTCGAGAAGAATCAAAATGTCGATGCAGCCGCATCATCAATCGAAGCGGCGCCTTAACAGTTGCAAATGACTTTCCTGGACTCGAACCTGGAGGAAGTGTTGAAAATTCGCGCGACATTATTGGTCATAGGGATGGTGATGCTCGGTTGCGGTGCTCTGCGAGCGCAGATTGCGTCGTCGCCGGGGACTGGCCGCGGCTTACCGGAAACGATAGACGCCATCGACAGCGCACGCGTGACTACGCGCATCCTCTATATAACGGCGCATCCGGACGATGAAAGTGGCGCGGTGCTGACCTACCTGGCGCGCGGACTGCATGCCGATGTGGCGCTGCTCTCGCTGACACGAGGTGAGGGCGGGCAAAATACGCTGGGTCCGGAACAGGCACCGCAACTCGGCTTGATTCGAACGCAGGAGTTGCTGGCCGCGACGCGCGGCTACGGCGTGAGGCTTTATTTCACCAGCGCGAAGGATTTCGGATATTCAAAAACCCCGGAAGAAACGGAAAAAATTTGGGGCGATCAGGTGCTGGACGACATGGTGTATCTGATTCGCGATTTCCGGCCCAACATCATCATCAATAACTGGGGAGGCGTGCATAGCGGTCACGGACACCATCAAGCAGCGGGAATCCTGACGCCGAGGGCAGTACAACTTGCCGCGGATGAATCATACAAAACAAAAATGAGTTGTGAAGATTGCGGGCCGTGGGCGACGTCGCAAGTGTTGGATATCGAGCGCGGGAGCGAACAGCCGCAGGGCTACGTCCTTCCTCTTGACGAAATATCTTCCACATACGGACGCACGTGGCGGCAACTCGGAATCGATGCATTTGCAAATCATCGCACCCAGGGGATCACTTTATTTCTAGGTTCGACCTTCTTGCAGCGGCCCATAGCGGTGCATAGGGAAGACGGGAAACCTTTCGATCCGAAGTCATTGGCCGTAACTATCGCAGAGCGGTTCAAGGGTTGCACGCCGATTGAACTGGCGGATCGCGATCTGGAGAGCTCGCGTGGAGCTGTTTTGCAACTCGACTGGAAGCGTGCAGGCGAAAAAATCAGCCATGCCGCGGCCCTGTTGGATGACGCCCCGAAGAAATGCGGACCAACACCGTTTTCGCAAAAGGAAGAGGCCTGGGAACAGTTACTGGACCGCACCGCGACGAGTTCGCGAATCGACAAAGCTGCCGCGCTGGTCGCGGGTTTGGATGTCAGCGCACTTGCGGACCGCAATAACGTGACGGCAGGCGAAGAATTCCACGTTTTGACACATGCGCGATGCCGCGCGGAAGCCGCCTGCAAGGCCGGCGAATCAAAACTCGTGTCCATTTCCGCGTTGAATCAGAGCAAAAGAGAAGGCGATATGGACAGGGGGCAAATATTTACGATTCAGGTGCAGAGCGATGCCAAGTCACCGGGCGGTCTGATCGGAAGCCTTTCGTCGCCGGATTCCCAATACCAAAATTCCGCGACGCCCGCCCCCATTTCGGAGGTGTGGATCCGATTCCGGCTTGCTGGGCGCGAGTATTTGCACCGCGAGCCAGTGAAGTTCTTCGACGCGAATTCGACTCACGCGGACCTGGTGCCGTTGCAGATTGTGCCTTCGTACTCGTTGGCGGTCGAGCCGAAACAGTCGATCGAAATTTTACCCGTGCGGCAGCACGATTTCGATGTGCTGCTGCGAGTGCATTCCTATTCGAGCAAACCGGCAACGGTGAGTGTAGGTTTGGAGGCGCCGGGCGGATGGAAAATCAGCGATGCGACGGAAGTGAAATTCGATGGCGTTGGTGACCGCTATGCGAAAGTGCATGTAAACCCGCCAGCGCAACTGCCGGAAGGAAATTTGACCATCAATGCCTACGCCAAGCGCGGCGAGGAAAAGTTCACGACTTCGATTGAGCCGCTGCCATCCATGCCAACTCTTTTGTGGGAAGAGCCGGCGCAGTGCGTGGTGCACGCATTCGAGATCAACGTGCCGAAAAATCTACGCATCGGCTACATCACGGCGGAAAGCGAACCAGTGCCGGACGCGTTGAAAATGCTGGGCATCCAAGTGGATATGATCGATCCCGCGGCGCTGGCGTTCGGTGATTTGTCAAAGTATGACGCGATGGTCATCGGGATTCGCGCGTACGAATTGCGCAGCGATCTGCCCGGCGCCAACCAACGGTTATTCGATTACGTTGCAAACGGTGGAACAATGCTGGTGCAGTACGAGCGCGACTTTGCCTGGGCCGGGAAGAATTACGCGCCGTACCCCGCGCAAATTACCAGCAAGCCCGGCGAGCCGCTGCCACGCATTACCGACGAAAGAGCTGCGGTCACATTCCTGAAGCCGGATGATGCGCTGCTGAACAAGCCCAACAAAATCACCACAAGGGATTTCGATGGCTGGCTGCAAGAGCGCGGACTTTATTATTGGACGGAATTCGATCCGAGATACACGGCACTGCTCTCCATGCATGATCCCGGTGAAAAAGATTTGAACGGCGGACTGGTTTACACCAAGTATGGACGCGGAACTTATATTTACACCGGACTGGCGTTCTTCCGCCAGTTGCCGGAAGGAGTGCCGGGCGCCTATCGCCTCTTTGTGAACCTGCTCAGCGCTTCGCGCTCGCAATGATGCGGAATAGAAGTACGATTCTTGGGCGGAGCAAATAGCGTCTTCGCAGAACGATTCCCTGAGGTGCGTTTCATGAATTGCGTCCATGCCCGCCGCAACCTGTTGCGGATCTGTGCTTTGTTGTGGATTGCCGCCATGCTGGTGCTTTGCACCAGCTCTTCGAATGCGCAGCAGAAAGACAAGAAGAAGAAGAAGGACGTTCCAGAAGTGGTGGACAACAACAGCGCGAATCCAGTGGTTCCGCTGACGGACGAACAGCAGATTGACTACATGATTTCGGAAGTGCTGGGGGCTTGGCAGATTGGAGACTCCGCGCGCATGCGCAAGAATTATTCTGACGATGTCTCGGTGGTCAACGGCGGTTGGGCACCGCCCATTATGGGTTGGGCGAATTACGAAGCTCTTTACAAACTACAACGATCGAAGATGCAGCAGGTACGCATGGATCGCAGCAACACCTATATTAAGGTGAACGGAAATACGGCGTGGGCGTGTTACCAATGGGAATTCGCAGCGGTGATTGAGGGCAGCCCGTCAGCGGCGCGCGGGCAAACCACCTACGTTTTCATCAAGAAAGATAACCACTGGTTGATCGCGCACGATCACACTTCGGTCGTACAAACGGCCCCGGCGCAAGTGCCAAGCGTGCCTGGTGGCGCAGCAAAGCCAGCAAAACCGGACAATTAGAAGCGCAGTGGCCTAGAAATTTTTTAGTCCCTGATACAGCCAGAACCCTGCGATGAAAAGCAGCAACCCGCCCGCAGCAACGCCGCTGGCCATAATCGGACGCGATAGCGTGTTGATTTTCTGCACCAGATCGCGCTGTTCCTTGGCCATACGATCTCCGGACGCCTCAATAAAGATCTGATCGTCCTCATGACTTTCGAGCAAGCTCCGCCAAATCAGCAATACCAGGAATATGGCGGTGACGATGCCCCAAGCCACCAGCATGTAGAAGATGGGTCCCGTGAGCGTTTCCATGGTGACCTCCCGTGGGAACCGAACCGCGATGGCAGGTCTTGCGTTGGCCCCAGCCCCTGCCAAGGGGTAAGTACGGCTGGTGGGCGGAGTATAGCACCAGGAATTAAAAAAACCAGCAGATCGTATTAGATTTCGAATGCATGAACGGGTTCGGGAAGCACCGCTAAGTTATTTGTACCCCTATAGTTATGGACGCAGCATAACCGCCCCTGTTTTGGCGTTGGTAAGCGTCAACTGCGTCGAGCTGGAATAGATGCTGTCCTCTGCGCTGGTGCTGTCCGGCAAGGCCGCGTGAGCTGTACGGCGAAACCGAAGTCGCGTTGATCAGCGTCTGATCTAAAAAAAGTTGCGTGGTGAATTTGGGTGAGCACCGAGCCGGACGAACAGAGCGTTCGGATCGTGCCATGAATGTGGATGGTCCGGCCGCTATACCAGCCGGGCACGATGAGACACCGCCCGACGGACTGCCGACTTCAGGCGGCAGGTGAGGGCGTTAAGCAACTTGACAATAAGTTAGTTGTCTGGCGGACTTATAACATGGAGATACAGCAAGCAAAAGACAGTCGTTACGTCAAGAACGC
>WNFE01004091.1_pt1 | contig 15993 bp, 11 predicted proteins | sample 5400451 | NCBI WGS metagenome assembly WNFE01 (sample SAMN13153344, study PRJNA577476) | soil metagenome | isolation source: 200 cm saprolite under Douglas fir tree site 2 hole 2 | place: USA:California | collected 2015-04-18 | reverse complement strand
GGTAGCGTATCCTTTGCTAAGGGTAGAGATTAATAAAAAGCCAAAGAGAGCGACCGAGCCCTTTGGGGCCAGGACGACTTGGTCCAGCGGGCATGCAGTCGCTGCACCTGCAGATAGATGGCCACTTCCGCACCCCGGCGACTACTAAAGCAGCAGGCTTGTCGGAACTTGCGGCGCAATTCGCGATTGGTGCGTTCCAGCAGGGAAGTGGTGCGTACAAGTTCGCGAGCGATACCCCCGAGAGCTGAGATCGCAATCGTCTGCTCAAAATTCCGTTGCAGGGTTGCCACCGCTTTGGGTGCCTGCTCCCCCCAAGTATTGGCGAAGGCGTGCAAGCGCTCGCGCGCCTGGGCGGGGGTCTCTGCTCGATAAATGGCACTGGCTTGTTCCAACAACTGCTCACGCAACTCGCGGCGGGCCTCTCCACTGAGGTCTTCGCGCGCTTTGTCGGCGACATTGCGCAGCTTGTGAAAGACACAGCGTTGTTCGATCACCCGCGTACCGTACACCTGAGCCACGGCGGCCCCCAATTCACCTTTGCCATCGCGAATGATGGCCTGCAACCCGGCTTCTGGGCGCACGCCCCGTTCCCACAGCCGATCAAGCAAGCGTTGCCAATCGGGTTGGGTTTCCCCCTCGGCGAGTTCCCAATCGAGAATTTCGCGCCTGCCACTGCCATCGGCCCACAGTCCCAAAGCCACCAGCAGCACCATGCGCTTACCCTTGTGTTGCTGTCGCCGTCGCCCGCGACGATCGGTTTTCAGGGTGCCCGTCGGCACTTGGAGCCGCAGCCAAATGCCATCGAATTGGATCACCGCCGGCACTTGCGTAATGCGACCTTGGTGGGCTTGCGAGAGCAAAGGCGTAATCTGGTTGATGCGGCAGTACGAGCGTGCGCAACCCGATACTGCTGCCCACCGCCTCCCCCCAGCGCTCACATAAGTGTCGCAAACTTTCGCCCAATGCGCTGCCCAAGACGACATCCTGGTCCAGATCCAGCCAGAAGCGCTCATATTTCTCCAAGATCGTGAAATGGCAGAGCACATCATGCCCACACTGCTGACATTCCAGCATCGGCACTCGCAACGCCTGGATGCTGCCCCAGCCCGTTTGCAGGCTGCGCCGATAATGGCCATCGCGCGTAAAGTGTTGCGCATCGCAGCAGCCACACTGCCCACACACCCAATCGACTTCCCGTGGCTGTCCGCTGATATGGCGCACCGCTCCTTTCTCGCGTCCCAACTTGGCGGTTACCTCGGCTTCCAGCAGCGCTTCTACTACGGCTTTGACCGCCGCTGTGGCTGCCCCTTTGGCTCGTTGGTAGACTTCTTCCAAGATGGCTTGCCGCTCGTCTTCTTCCAGTTTCCCTTGTCCAAAGTGTATAGTCATAGTGCTGATCCCTCCTGGTGGTTGAGCTTGGTCTTTTTCTTTACTCTACCACTTGGAGGGCCTCAGCTCCTTTTTCTGCCGCTTTTCCTCCTTTTTCTCTACCCTTAGAAAGAGATACGCTACCGCATACACCAGAGGATTGACATTACCGCCGCTCACGATGCAGCAGACACGTTTTCCCTGAAATCGTCCGGGCTGGGCAAGCAAACTGCCAGGAGCCAGAGCTTCAGCAAGCTCTACTTTGAGGTTAGCGTAAAGGAAGTAGCGCCGCAGGGCTTCAAGCGTCAATGCATCAACAAGATTATACGACTGCTGACACCATGAACAACTTTCATGCTGCCGGCATTCATCCCAAGTTTGTGGAGCACAACAAGAACGACAACCGGGCTTTCTTGACTAATATGCTATGGTGTACAATAACTTTAGTCGAATGTCCCTGTTCATGGGGTTCGTGGTCGGTCGTGGCCTGGTTAGAGCTAGCCGCTGGAGAACACATGCCTACCGCGTCCAGTTGGATCCTATATTCCAGGCAAGGAGGCTCCCGGTGGTATCAAACCTGCGCTTGCACCTGCTGGGCGAATTCCTGCTGCTCTCGGGTGAGACGCCTCTGACCGGCATCGATGTGCCCCGCCTTCAATCCCTGCTGGCCTACCTCGTGCTTCATCACACCGCTCCTCAATCACGTTCACACCTGGCCTATCTGCTCTGGCCTGATTCGACCGAATCGCAGGCCCATACCAATCTACGCAATGTGATCCACAAATTGCGCCAGACCCTGCCCGATGCCGATACTTTCCTGCAGGCTCAACGGCAGGGGCTGCAGTGGCAGCCGAATGGGCACTGGACGGTCGATGTGCTGGACTTTGAACAGGCGCTGGCCAGGTCGGAGGAGGCAGAACGGGCAAAGAACATGATCGCGGCGCGCCACGCCCTGTCGGAAGCGGTGGACCTGTACCGGGGTGATTTGCTGCCAAGTTGTTACGATGAATGGATCCTGCCAGAGCGCGACCGCCTGCGCCAACAATTTCTCAAGGCGCTGGAACGGCTGATCGACTTGCTGGAACAAGAGCGTAACTACGAGGCTGCAATCAGCGCTGCTCAGCGCCTGCTGCGCCATGATCCGCTGCACGAGGCGGTCTATCGCCACCTGATGCGCCTGTATGCCGTCAGTGGTGATCGCGTCGCCGCTTTACGTACTTATCACGCCTGTACCACCGTCCTTGAACGCGAGCTAGGGGTAGCGCCCAGCCATGCTACCCGCGAGGTCTATGAGCGCCTCGTGCAGGCGGATTCAACTTCGTTAGAAAAGCAAGTCTCTACCACGACCTTACTTGCCACTGTACCGCTGGTGGGTCGCCAGCGTGAGTGGGCGCAGCTTCAATCCGCCTGGCACAAGGCTGTCAATGGACAGCCACACCTCGTGGTGCTTTCAGGTGAAGCAGGCATAGGCAAAACGCGACTCGCCGAAGAGCTGCAGACCTGGGTTGGACGGCAAGGCATTCTCACAGCAGAGGCTCACTGTTACGCCGTGGAAGGAAGGCTGGCCTATGCACCGATAGCGACATGGCTGCATACGGATACCTTGCGTGCGGGCCTGCAGAAACTCTCAGAGGTCTGGCTTACGGAAGTAGCGCGGCTGCTGCCCGAGCTTCTAGTAGAACATCCTGCTTTACCTCGTCCCGGTCCACTCACAGAAAGCTGGCAGCACAGGCATTTGTTTGAAGCTCTCGCCAGGGCTGTTCTAAGCGACAACCATCCCTTGGTGCTGCTGGATGATGTCCAGTGGTGTGACCGCGAGACCATCGAGTGGTTGTACTATCTGCTGCGTTTCGATAAACACACGCGGCTGCTGCTCGTTGGAACCGTACGCACAGAAGAAATCACGGACGAGCATCCCCTGGAGTCTTTGTTGATACGCCTGCGCCGCGATGGATTGGTGACTGAGATTGCGCTCGGAGCGCTGGATGCTTCCGAGACAGCCTACCTGGCCGCTCACCTGGCAGGGCGTACCCTCGACTCGGCCATGACGAGCAGCCTGTTCCGGGAAACCGAAGGCAACCCCTTGTTCGTGGTAGAAATCGTGCGCGCGGGAGCCTTGGAGAAAAATGGCGCCGGGCAAGCACAGGCAGATAGCCCAGGCGCTCAATATGGCTCCATGCTGCCGCCAACGGTTCAGGCGGTGATCACAGCGCGGCTGACACAACTCTCTCCTGCGGCACGCGAGGTGGGAGCTGTAGCTGCCGTCATTGGCCGTGCATTCACCTTTGATGTGCTGGCAAAAGCCTGCGCAAGTGATGAAGATACACTGGTGCGGGGATTAGACGAATTGTGGCAGCGACGTGTTGTGCGCGAACAGGGTGAAGATGCTTACGACTTCAGCCACGACAAATTGCGCGCGGGAGCCTACACGGCTTTAAGCCGCGCTCGGCGGCGGCTGCTGCATCGACGTGTGGCCGAGGCTCTTGAAAGCGTGCATGCGAGTAACCTGGATGCGGTCAGTGGACAGGTCGCGGTCCACTACGAGTACGCCGGGTTGCCACAGCAGGCGATCTCATACTATCACCGGGCAGGTAGTGAAGCCTTGAGGGTCTATGCCAATACGGAGGCGATTGCTTTATTCCGGCGCGCATTATTGCTCCTGGAAACAACTTCACCCGCTAGCTCGCAGCCAGAATTGAGCGCTCACCTCTACGAGCATGTGGCAGATGTTCTCTGCTTGACCGGGCAGAGTGACACAGCAAGAGACGCCTATCAGCAAGCTCTCGCCCAGGTGCCGGTGCAGGCATCCGTCTGGCAAGCGCGCCTGCAGCGCAAGACAGCAAAAACCTGGGAGACGCAGCGCAGGTACCAGGAAGCGTTGCACGCCTACAAAATGGCCGAAGATGCCCTTGGTCTCCAACCTGCTGAGACGGCTCTGGACTGGTGGCGGGAATGGATAGAGATTCAAGATGGCAGGATAGAAGTTTATTACTGGCTGGCCCAGTTGCACGAGATGACCGGGCTCATCGAGAAAACCTGGGTAGCCGTGGAGGAGTATGGAACGCCGGCTCAACGCGCTGCATTCTTCCTTTCCCTGGCAGGTGCTAACCTTAAACGCGATCGCTATGTAGTATCGGAGGATACACTCAGGTATGCACGCATCGCTCTAGAAGCATACCGGGAAACCGGCAACTTGATCAAGATAGCCTGGGCTCAATATAATCTTGGTTTCTATCACTTATTGCTTGGCAACCTCGACGAGGCCGAGCAGCTGATGCAGGCTGCCCTGGCAATCGCAGAGCGAACCGGGGATGTGACGGTGCAATCATATTGCTGGACCTACCTGACTATCGGGAGGCGCATACGTGGACAGGTTGAGAAGACGCCGCTCGTCTACCCTTTCTATTCGGCTGCGCTCTTCCCCTTGATCGCTGTAGCACTGGCCCGGCATCAAATCGTCGAAGCGGTTAGCCATGCGCGGGCGCTGCTTGCTCCTGAGCAACGACGCCTGCCTGCTGCATTGACAGCAGCCCTGCAAGCAGCAATCCAGGCATGGGAGGCGGGTCAGCCTGAAACTGCGCGTGCGCATCTCGAGCAGGCGCTCGCCTTAGCCCAGGAAATAGGCTATCTCTGATACGGAATATAAGCCGCTTTCCCCTGTTTCCTCTTTTTTGATTGTCCGGGAGATACCTCCGAATGGCTCAAACATGAAGACCAGGAGGCAACCGAGGATGATGAGAAGCGCTAAGTGGCAAGTTATCTGGATTGCGTCTTCAGGTTAGCGCCTAAAGATTGTATTTGTGGAAATTTTACAGGCATACAATCTTTAGGCGCTAACCTAAAGATTGTATTTGTGGAAATTTTACAGGCATACAATCTTGGCGGTGCGAACCTGAAGGCTGCTTACGCGCCGGAGCAGCCTCGATAACCAGAGCGGAAATCCTACCCGGCGAGGAATCACGCTTGCAGCGGTGGCTGTCCACCATAGAATGTCTTCAATTGCTCGTCCTGGTTGATCATCTCGGTCAGGTAGTCTGAAAGGGCGAGCATTGCCTCGTCTCTCATCTCGCCTTCTGGAGCCCGGGGGAGCCAGAAGATGTTGATGTGTGTGGGGGCCGGTTCTCTGATACGAAGCTCGGTGTACTCCGTTCCTTCGACTGGCTCGGAGATAGACTCGATCAGGATCTCGGTATCACCATCTTGTTCCGTGAGTGTGATTTTCACCCCAAATTCGACGGGAGCCATCGGCTCTGTGTCGGTTTCCTGAATAGAGCCCTCCTGGATCTGTGCCCACAGGCCATGGCTTTCGTCCTCTGCCAGTCGCTCTCGTTCGACCTGCTCCTGGAGCAGTTGTTTGTAGCTCTTCTTAGGAGTTGGCAGAAGTTCAGGGGTAGGGACTCCAGCGTTGCGGAGCATCGTCCGTACGTGATTGCCTGCCTCATAATGGGTGCCATAGGCGGTATCCGGGTCGGCAACCTGGCGGGCAATCATCATATCCCGTGCAAGGCTGGCCTTCATGATATTCTGGGCAAGCTCAGAGCTGGAAGCGTAATCGCCGATGTCCTGGCGGGCGGTAATGCCCTTGCGTGCCCGAATCTGCCGGGCCGTTTCACGATAGAGCCCCATATACCCACTATTCCAAAATGTAATATACTGCTCGTTTGTTACTACTCCTGCCTGTAGTGCCTGGGTTGCGAGAGCCTTGTTGTGCTCTCGAAGGAGTTCCCTCCACTCCAGACGCAGCCTGTCCTCTTCTGTTGGGGTGATCTCGTACAGGCGGGTGGTCACAGCGAAGTAGCTCTTGGCCAGGGCAATTACAGGCTTGGATCCATCAGACGAGAGCACGGCTAAATAGCAGGCATGGCGCGAAAGATGGAAGTCGGTCGTCGTGTATGGCCTGCCTGTCTTGCGGGTGCTGATTTTCGGGACTTCCCGAAAGATGGAAGAGGGGTCTCCTCCACTCTCGCGATACACAGTCATCGCTTCCTTGAGCACGTTGTAGAAGTCCTGCCAGTACTTGTAGTCGAGGATTGAATAAAGTTCCCTTGCCGACCAGTATTCCTGCCCGTTTTCGTCGATGTGCTTGATGGCCTCAAATGCGGATCCATGTGGTGCAGGCGGCTGCGCTGTGCTCATTGTCTTATCCTCTCCTGTACAAGCTGTGTGTATCATTACCCGTACGCAGGGTGCTTACACGTGATCGAGCATGCCTTCCGGTAATAAAGGCTCCGCTGGGCTTCCTTCGATGAGAAAGCAATATCAGACGTATGGAACAGGCGCTTCACATTGTGTGTGCTCGAATCGCGCGATACGTATCGCTGTAGGTACTGCGCCCGTCGTGAGCTGTTTCTCTTTCCCAGCTATTTTAGCCCGTCGTGAATTCACTGTCAACGATGGAGGAGTGCTCACGTAGGTAGTACTGGTGCTGAGGAGCCCTCCACCTGACGATGAGTCCCAGTGACAACCTCAGCAGGAACCTTGCCACGCATGGTTTACATATCCCGGCAGGGACGCTGTCAGAATCTATCGTCGTTCCTAACCATTTGCAGGCCTTACAAAAAACTCTACTGTCATGTCCGACACTATTGTGATAAACTTTGTCGGTGAGGTGAGCGGCATAATTTTGTTTGCCCTGACCCAGCCCTTGAAACTAAACAAATGCCTGCGAAGGAAGTAAGATATTCATGAAACTTGGTCTCTACTGGTCGTATGCCACGCGCTCACTGATCCGGGGTGGGCAGCGAACCGTGCTTGCCATCTTTTGCGTTGCAGTAGGCGTCATGGCCATCGTCGCGTTGCAACTGGTCGGCCTCAGCGTCAATCAGGCCCTGATCGGCAACATCGTCGAGGCCAATGGCGGTGATATTCGACTGAGCGCTGACCTGGCACCTTTACGCCAGCGCGACCTGGCTTTCTTTGATCGGCTCAAGCAGCAGGGGAGCATCACCGATTATGCGACAGCCTATGATCCGGGCGGCACTATTACCCTTCCAACAGGCGAGGAGGAAACCTTTTCCTTCATTGTCGTCTCGAGCAACTTTCCCCTGGTAGGCCAGGCGAACTTCATCGCCCCGTCGCACAACCTGACATTTCAAAGTATTGTCACAGGCAATCATGTTGCCATGAGTTCGACCGTCTTCAATGCTCTCAATGCTCATATCGGCAGTACCTACCGCGTAAAGACGCTGGATGGACGCTTTGTGCCCATTACCGTTGCCGCCGAGTTTCAGGAGGATGGTGTCTTTCGTGGTCCCCAAATCTTCATTTCTCAGGCTGCGTTGAACGCCACTCCTGGCCCCAGGGGTCTCACCGAACCGGCTCAATATGGCACGATCTACATGACCGTGCCCGCCTCGAATCTCAATTCAGTGAAGGCGCAGTTGAGCCAGCAGTTTCCGTCTGCCCGTGTCATCACTGCTACTGACCTGCTCAAGCAGCGCCAGACCCAGGTTGACCAGATTCGCCTCTTTTTACACATCGTCGGCTTATTAGCGCTCTTCATCGGGGGTATCGGCATCATCAACACCATGCAGGTGCTACTGCGCCGTCGTCAAATTGAAATCGCTATGCTCAAAACTACTGGCTATCGCCAGGTCGACCTCTATACCCTCTTCGGGCTGGAAGCTGCCCTCCTGGGTATTGTGGGAGGTATCGTCGGCACGCTGGTGGGATTGGGTATCAGCTACCTCGTGCGCAGTGTCGTTGAGCGTGCATTTTTCATCAACCTGCCAATCGTCCTTGACGCACTCACGCTTGCATCCGGCCTGCTTATCGGGCTGGCAACAGCGCTGATCTTCGGGCTGCTGCCGATTGTGCAGGCCAGCCAGGTGCGTCCACTGTCCGTGTTACGCGAGCTTAATGAACGCAGGCAGATCTCCTCGTGGCTCATCACTATTGTATTGCTCGTCATCTTGTCGTTGCTCTTCGTCGCGCTGGCTGCGGTCATCCTGGGCGACGTGGTAACGGCGGTAATAGCCGTCTACGGTGGCGCTGGCGTAATTTTTTCACTTGCGCTCGGATTTGGCCTGCTGGTGCTGGCCGTCTCCAGGCTGCCGGTCTATGAGAGGCCCAGGCCGCGCATGCTCCTGTGGATACTCCTGGCCATTGGTATCACTCTTCTATCGGTACTCGCTCTCGTTGCTCTCTTCTTGCTGGGTCAGGCGGCCAGCGCTTTAGCAACCAGGGCTGGCAATAGTCTGATTGGTACGTACGTGCTGGTTGTGTTAGGTGGTATGGGTATTGTGCTTGTAGGCGGAGCGCTCGTCTACTTACTCGCAACTATCGTCAACGGCGTGGTTGTATTCACACCACGTTCATGGAAAACCGCCGTCATGCTGGCTTATCGCAACCTGGGAAGGCAGCGTGTACGCACCACAACCACCCTGACGGCTCTTTTCGTCGGCGTCTTTGCTATCGGCCTCGTCCTGATCCTGGGCCAGGGCATCAAAGATGCCATCAATACTACACTGAGCACGCTTTTCACCCATAACGTCTTCGTCGTCGTATCGCCCAACCAGAAGCAAGCGGTGCAGGATCAACTCGTGAGCCTGAGAGGTATCGATTCCAGTAAAACACAGGTGAATCCGGTGGTGCCACAAGTCTACCCGATCCTTGTTGCGGGTCGGGATATCAATACCATCCTCAGAAGTGTGCGTAAGACCGATAAAATTGACAAAGGAGATATTGTTGGCGATCTGACCAATATCGAAGGCTTCGACGTAGGCGGGGGCAAAAGCAATCTACCCACGATTACGCTTAAGGTTGGTCGCAATCTACAGCTAACGGACGCCGGCACCAATGCTGTTGTCCTGAGTTCAGAACTCGAACAGTCCCCGGTAAAATTGCGCGTTGGTGATACGATCGTAGTGCAGAGCGTGGATGGTTCCGTTACCAGGATTCTCAAAGTAGTGGGCTTCTTTGACAGCTCAATGCCCATGGGCAATCCAAACTTCTCCGGGATATTGGCTGATACGACTGTTGCAGAGCAGCTTGGAGGATCGCAAGCGCTGGAAGTCTTCTCGCTCAAGGTTGATCCGGCACAGGTGCCCACACTGCGCAAGCATCTAAACCAGGCTGTGCCGAACGCCATTATTCTCAGCGTTGTGGATATCGATACCCTCGTCAACCAGGTGCTTAATAACCTGATTATTATGCTGACAACGCTCGCTTCACTGGCGATGGTCGCCGGGTTGATCATCATCGCGAACGCCGTGGCGCTGGCGATGCTGGAGCGGCGGCGCGAAATCGGCATCTTGAAATCCGTCGGCCATACGAGCCGGTCGATACTCGCCACTGTGTTGATTGAAAATGGCCTGGTGGGCCTGCTTGGTTCGCTTGTCGCCATGCTCCTTGCGGTGGGTGCAATCACCGCTCTCAGCAGGTTTGTCTTCCATACAGAACTGGCTATCGGCCTATCGCTGGTGGCGCTCATCATCGCCCTTACTTCGCTCGTTACCATGGTTGTAGCAACGCTCGTCGCCTGGAGTGCTGTGCGCGTGCGCCCGCTGGATGTGCTGCGTTATGAATGAAGATCCCCCCTCCACAACCTTTGCATCTCCTCGCAGTTGCCCAGCAGGTATTCCAGCGTCCCCTCCGCCTCTACTCTCCCCTCCTTGAGGACAATTAATGGAGTTCCCTATTTCTATATCCCTGCGACTTGGCTGCGCTGATGATATCGACGATAAAAGAGCCACGGGGCAAAAGCGCGCTCGTGGCCACTAGAATCAAAAGAGCCACGGGCACACTCTCGCCCGCGGCTGCTGCCTTTGCCACTTCACGGACCCCATAGGTATGGAACAGATACTGGATCAGGCGTATTCTGGTCGTTGTATGCCGGAATGCCTTCTTGAATCTTACGGATTGGGCGACGTATGTCGATTGCTACCTCTGAGAGTATCGTAAAGGTTCCTTCTAGTTTATCTTTGTGTTTCCGAAGCATATTGACTACAATTCGTGCCCTGTGCTCCATCGGTATTCGTGTCGCCATCCGTAACAAGATCACTCCTGCGGTTGGCCTACGCTCATCAAGAACTAACCGTTCGAAGTCTTTGTCCGAGGTGATCAGCAACGCCTTCTGCTTACGCGCGATCTCCAATATCTCTCTATCCTCAACACTACGTGAGACATACTCCACCTGGTAGCCCTCTACTCTCAACCGCGTGGCGATCTTTAGTGGCACGTTCTCATCAACGTAAATAATCATGATGCGGCCTGGTCAAGAGGGTAGACAACCTCTGCTCGTAATGTATCTGCGGCAAATGCGAGTGCTGCATACCCCGGCCAGTTCATCAAGGATTTGCTCGACAGCGATACGGGTATCTTTAATAGCAGGTTTCCCAAACAGTATGTTGGGGTTCGAGGTGATGTATTGTCGATAGTCTTGCATGGTATATCCCTCGTATTCACAGATATTCTTCCTCAATTAAGTACATTGATCCGATGTGAAATCCCTGGTAATTGTATCCTACCCTTTCGCATTCCACAATGTTGTGCGTGCATCGGTACTTGAACTATGCCCCGCTTCAATCAGCGTGCGGCGGGCAGCGCTAATCCGCCTCCAAAGACAAAGCGCCAGAATGTGCGTCCATGCTCAGTTGGCCCGGTTCCCACCAACGGCCGTGCTGCCCGGCCCGAACCGCGCAGGAAAGCTAATAAACCCGTCATCTCAACTAACAGAGCGACCCATTCCAGCCGCTCCAGTTTATGTAAGACCGGCACAGGTGCACGTGTGAAGCGTAGTATCAATGAGATCAGCGCCGAACTGGTTGAAATAGCGGAAGAGATAAAGACCGCCCCCAAAACCTTGCTGCGCGACCAGAGCGGCACGCTCGTCGCCGTTAACAGCACGCCGGTATAGCCGCCCAGGAAAAGGCCGAATGCGGTTCCAGGCAACGCAATCAAGCGCTGGGGAAGTGCAGCCAGCACTCGCGAACCCCACCAGCGTCCCAGGATACCATCCCTGGCAGCCTGGATAACCGTCGTAATCCCGCTAAATAGCGAAAAGCCCACCAGGCTCCATGTTCCCATTGACATAGGTGATTTGACTTTAAATATACGCAACATGTGCAAGAAGCGTTCGGGTCTGCCCAGGTCTTTGGTAAGCAGTAATGGGCAGGGCAACACCGCTAAGAGTGAAAGATAATAGCCCGTGCGTGCAACGGCACGATCCTCACGCGAGCCGAAAAGCGAGGCAATACTGGCAATGACATAGCAACCTGCAGCCAGCCCGCCAAAAAAGAAATACCAGATGATCTCCCAGCGCCAGACAGGAGCTTTCAGTACGGGATAGTCGTAATATGATGCCTCTTGTAACTCGCGTTCCGCGTCCGGTGTATAACCAGTAGTAAGTGTTGCTAATCGCTCGGCGAGCTTTAATGATGAAAAGCCTTCCCGAAAGGGTGCCTTTGTGGTTAGAAGACGGTTTTCCTCCATTAGAATTCCTCCATAGGCCTATTCTCTGAAAAAGAGAATCCCGAATAAACCCAGCACTGCTGCCGCCAAGATCGTCCAGAGGGATGCAGGAACGACATTATTCGAGGGGCGCGGTGGATTCTCCGGCAGGTTATACACCTCTGGCGCATCAAGTAGCAGAAAAAACGAATTCAAGCCTCCCTCGAGGATAGTGTCATCCACGCCATAAAGACGCGCCTCTTCAACCCCACGCTCATGTAGGATGCCCAGGCGCTCGCGGGCATGTGCTTTGAGTTGCTCCACTTCGCCAAATTGTATAGAATCGGTGGGGCACGCCTTGGCACAGGCTGGTTCCATGCCATCTTTCAAACGATCGTAGCACAGTGTGCATTTGTGAGCCGTGCGGTCGCCATACTCATCACGCGCAATCACCCCAAAGGGGCAGGCGACGACACAATAGCCACATCCATTACAAATATCCTGCTGCACATAGACTGTATCAAACTCGGTGCGAATAATCGCCCCCGTCGGACATGCTTCCTGGCAGGGAGCATTGGCGCAGTGTTTGCACACATCGCTCTGCATGAGCCAGCGATCGGTATTGAAAAAGGGGAGTGCTGTCTCCGGCGGGATAAGTGGAATAGTGCCTTCCAACTGCGCCTGTGCTATCTGGTCATCGATGTACGCATTGCGCCCGTTATCACGGCGGCCAATATGCTCGATGAATTGCACGTGTCGCCAAGTTGTAGCGCTGAGTTGCCCCGTATTATCGTAGCTGGACCCTGTCCAGACCGGATCGCTGGCGGGCAACTGGTTCCACTGCTTGCAGGCAATCTCGCAAGCCTTGCAGCCAATACACAGGCTGGTATCGGTGAAAAAGCCCATAGCCGGTTGGGATGGTAATGGCGGCTCTTTGTTGCCTACCAGCAGAGATACCATAGTTCTTAGGGGAGACCCCTGGGATTGCCCTGACCGTGCAGATTTAACGGCCATAGAATCCTCCTTTATTTGGAAAGTGGCACTGTGAATTGCGCCCGCCTATGGAAGGCGCCCAGAGCGCACATTACAGGTGAATGCCTTGGCCTCCTCGATGCTCACGTTTGGTTCCAGTACCATATGCGTCAGGTCATTGGTAATGCTGCCGGTGCTCTTCCCCTGGAAGCCCCAGTGGAAGGGCAGGCCAATCTGGTGCACCACGCGCCCGGATACAAATAACGGTCGCATGCGGCGCGTCACCATTGCCCGTGCCTCAATCTCACCGCGCGGAGTACTGACGATCAACCACTCTCCGTGCTTGATGTTTTGCTCTGATGCCAGTTCGGGACTGAGTTCGGCGAACAGCGTCGGCTGCAGCGCATTGAGCCAGGGCATCCAGCGTGTCATCGGCCCGCTGACGTGATGTTCGGTCAAACGATACGTTGTAATCACAACCGGGTAGTTTGGATCACCTACCGCGGCCAGGCGATTGTCGGGCCTGTCCCGGTAGTACTTTGCAGCCGGGTTACTCTGCTGGTGATAGAGCGCGTTATGAACCGGCGATTCTGCCGGTTCATAGTGTGCCGGTAGAGGGCCATCATTTAGCCCTTTGGGAACAAAAAGCCAGCCCTTGCCATCCGGCTTCATCATGAATGGATCGCTGCCGGAATGCGCATCCATACCCAACGCGCCGGGCGGCGGGGTGTAGTCCGGCGGTTTGTTTAGAGGGAAGTCCGGCACATCCACGCCGGTCCATTTTTTCTGCTCCTCGTCCCACCACACGTATTTCTTGCGTTCCGACCACGGGCGCCCTTGCGGGTCAGCCGAGGCGCGGTTATAGAGAATACGCCGGTTGGCGGGCCAGGAGAAACCCCATTTCTGGAATGTGTAACCATCTGAGGAGATACGCGAGGCCGCGCGGTTATTCCCCGGCTCTGGATATACCCCGCTGTAAATCCACGAGCCGCAGGCCGTACTTCCATCGCTCTTGAGCACCGCGAATCCCGGTACGTGTGGAGCAGCACGCAGCGTAGAGAATCGTTGTGCCTCAGCCCCTGTATTTGTTTGGGCCGGTTGACGTACATAGTAGCCGTTGATCTCTTTCAATACCAGCAGAGTGTCTGGCTCATCAAGAATGCGTGACCTCGGTTCCGGCTCTTCTCGATCATAATCCCACATCAACGCCTGCAATGGCCAGTCTTTCGGTTCGGTACTCACGGCATAGAGCTCTTTCAAACGCTTGCCCAAATGGTAGACAAACCACAGGTCTGAACGTGCATCGCTGGATGGATCAACTGCTTTATCTCGCCATTGCAACAGGCGCTGTGTGTTCGTGAAGCTGCCCTCTTTTTCGGTAGAGGCGGCTGCTGGCATGAGGAAGATCTCTGTCTTGATCTTGCTCGAATCAACTGGCTCGGTATCCGGCCCAAATCCCGGCTGCTTATACCAGAATGCCGCCGATTCTACCTCGTAAAGATCGCGTACGACCATCCAATCCAACTGCTCTAATGCCTTGCGCTGCATACGCGCGTTAGTGCTGCCTGCCGCGGGATTCTGGCCGAAGAGCAGGTAGCCGCGTACTTTGCCATCCAGCATAGTATAGCTGGTTGCAAGGTGAGAATGGTCCCCAATCGTCTTCGGGAGCCAGCGATAACAGGTATTGCCGTCTTCCTCGTTTGCCGCTTCACCATACCATGCCTGGAGCAGGCTCCTGATATATACAGGGAAGTTAGCCCACCAGCCCGTTTTCTGACCCGCCGTATCGATGTATTCAGCCAGCGTCTGCTGCGCCGACAGTGCGCTTGGCTGTGGCATATAGCCCGCCAGCAGGTCATACAGCGTCGGCACATCCGTCGAACCCTGGATCGACGCATGCCCGCGCAGCGCCATAATTCCCCCGCCTGGACGACCGATATTGCCGAGCAAGAGCTGTATCATCGCGGCAGCGCGTATTATCTGCACACCTTTCGATTGCTGCGTCCACCCGACTGCGTAACAGATCGCCGAAGTGCGTTCCCGCCCGGAATTCTCGATCAGCGTTTGCGCAACCCGTAACCATTGCTCGCGCGGCACACCACATACATCCTCGACCATCTCGGGTGTATAGCGTGCAAAGTGGCGGCGCATAATCTGGAAAACGCAGCGTGGATGCTGCAAGGTCGGGTCGGTGAGCGGTTTCCCATTGGTATCTCGCTCGTAGTCCCAACTGCTTTGATCGGTATACGTCCCGCTTTCGGGATCATATCCAGAGAAAAGCCCGTCGAGATCTTCCGTATCACGAAAGTCCTCGCGGATTAGCGTGGCAGCATTTGTATAGTGCACCACGTAATCGTGAAAGTAGCTATTGGTCTCGAGCAGGTAGCGAATAATCGCGCCCAGGAAAACGATATCGCTGCCGGCGCGCGTGGAAATGTATAAATTCGCCAGCGCCGAAGTACGCGAATAGTGCGGGTCTACATGGATAATCTTCGCCCCGCGCTCCTTAGCTTTAACTACATTCGCGAAAGCGACAGGATGGGCCTCGGCCATGTTACTGCCCATAATCAAAATAGCATCGCTGTTCACAAGGTCTTGTGGAAAGGTCGTGGCGCCGCCACGTCCCAACGATGTACCCAGACCGGGTACGGTGGAACTGTGTCATATACGGGCCTGGTTCTCAATCGAAACGATCCCCAGTCCGCCGCCGAAGAGCTTTTTCATCAAATAATTCTCTTCAACGTCCAGCGTTGCTCCGCCGAGAGTGGCTATGCCCAGCGTATGATTCACTTCGCGCCCATTGGGCAGGCGCTCCACGAATGTCTCGTCGCGCGTCTTCTTCACACGCTGCGCGATCTGCTCCATCGCCCACTCGAGCGATTTGACTTCCCAGTGATCGCCGTAGGGCGCGCGGTACAGCACCTGTGTCAGGCGGCTGGGGTTCACTGTATACTGGAACGTAGCCGATCCCTTGGGGCATAATGTCCCCTGATTAATGGGACTATCCGGGTTTCCTTCGATGTCGATGACCTTGCCATCTTTCACATAGACATTCAATCCGCAGCCAACCGCGCAGTAGGGACAGACGCTGTGCACAACCTGCGCATCGCGAATACGTGGGGCTTTCTCGTGGCTCTCTATGCTGAATGGCTGTACTCGAGAGCCTACCTGCATGACCTGTGAGACCACCGATTGTAGCGGTTCAGGTAGAGATGTACGTTCTTGCATAGGACGCTAACCTCGATTCCAGGAAAAATATCAGGC
>WNFE01007628.1_pt1 | contig 15994 bp, 16 predicted proteins | sample 5400451 | NCBI WGS metagenome assembly WNFE01 (sample SAMN13153344, study PRJNA577476) | soil metagenome | isolation source: 200 cm saprolite under Douglas fir tree site 2 hole 2 | place: USA:California | collected 2015-04-18 | reverse complement strand
GCGACCTGACCAAGGTGGGCGTGTACGGCCGCCACGGCCTGCCGGGCGCGCGCACGCAGCACGAGATCGGCATCCACTCGGTCCGCTCGGGTGACTCGGTCGGCGAGCATACCGTGAGCTTCGGCAGTCTCGGCGAGCGGCTGGAGCTGACGCATCGGGCGCTGAACCGCGACACCTATGTCCGCGGCGCCCTGCGCGCGGCGCGCTTCATCGCGCAGGCCAAGCCCGGCCTCTACTCGATGCAGGATGTCCTCCAACTCAAATGAAGATCGTCAGGCAACTCACATGAAGATCGTCAGGTTCAAGGCGGCGGGCAAGACGCGCTACGGCGTCCTCGACGGCACCCACATCGTCGAGTACTCGGGGACGCCGTACGGGACGTTCAAGAAGGCGCGGAAGCACTACTCCGTCAAGCAGGCGGTGCTCCTCGCGCCCGTGGTCCCATCCAAGATCGTGGCGGTCGGGCTCAACTACCTCGACCACGCCGAGGAGATGCGCCTGGCCGTGCCCGACGAGCCGCGGATCTTCCTCAAGCCGCTCTCGTCGCTCTGCGGCCCCGACGACCCGATCGTCTACCCCGCGCAGTCGAGCCGGGTGGACTACGAGGGAGAGCTGGCCATCGTGATCCGCAAGCGCTGCCGCCACGTCCCGGCCGAGCGCGCGCGCGAGTACGTGCTGGGCTACACCTGCCTCAACGACGTCACCGCCCGAGACATCCAGAAGCGCGACGGCATGCCGACGCTCGCCAAGGCCTTCGACACCTTCTGCCCCATCGGGCCGTGCATCGCGACCGACATCGACCCCAATGCCGTCGAGATCGAGACCTGGGTCAACGGCGAGCGGCGCCAGGCCGGCAGCACCAAGGCCTTCATCTTCCCAGCCGAGGACCTGATCGCCCGCGTCTCGGCGGTCATGACACTCCTGCCCGGCGACGTCATCGCCACCGGCACGCCCGCCGGCGTGGGCCCGCTCGAGCCGGGCGACCGCGTCGAGGTGCGCATCGACGGCGTCGGCGCCCTCAAAAACCCCGTCATCAAGCTCTAGGAGAGCTCAGTGGCCGAGTCCCCCAAGACCTTCGAGATGGCCGATCGCCTCCGCAAGCTGCCGCCGTACCTCTTCGCCGAGATCGACAAGAAGAAGCGTGAGGCGCGCGCGCGCGGCGCGGATCTCATCGACATGGGCATCGGCGATCCCGACCTGCCGACGCCGCCGCACGTCATCGAGGCGCTCAAGCGCTCGGCCGAGAACGCGGCGAACCACCGCTACCCCGACTACGAAGGGCTGCTGTCGTTCCGCGCGGCGGTCACGCAATGGTACAAGCGCCGCTTCGGCGTCACGCTCGACCCCGAGACGGAGGCGCTGGCACTGGTCGGCTCGAAGGAAGGCACGGCGCACATGCCGCTCGCCTGGGTCAACCCGGGCGACGTCGTCCTGGTGCCGGACCCCGGTTACCCGGTCTACGCGGCTGGAACGTGGTTCGCGGGCGGCGAGGTCCACTTCATGCCGCTCCGGCGCGAGCACGGCTTCATGCCCGACCTCGAGGCCATTCCGGAAGACGTCGCGCGCCGGGCCAAGATCATGTACCTCAACTACCCGAACAACCCGACCGCCGCCGTGGCGACCCCGGAATTCTTCGCCAAGGTCGTCACGTTTGCGCGCAAGCACGGCATCATCGTCTGCCACGACGCCATGTACAGCGAGCTCCGCTTCGATGGCTACAAGCCGGCCTCGTTCCTCGAGACGCCGGGGGCGAAGGACGTGGGCGTGGAGTTCCACTCGCTGTCGAAGACCTATTCGATGACGGGCTGGCGCATCGGCTTCTGCGTCGGGAATGCGCGCTACCTGGCCGGTCTCGGCAAGATCAAGACCAACGTGGATTCCGGTGTCTTCCAGGCGGTGCAGGAAGCTGGCATCGCCGCGCTCACGGGGCCGCAGGACGTGTCCGAGCAGTACGTCCGGATCTACCAGGAGCGGCGCGACGTGGTCGTCGCCGGCCTCAAGGCGCTCGGGTGGGAAGTCGATGTGCCCAAGGCGGCATTCTTCGTCTGGGCGCCCGTGCCCAAGGGCCTCGACTCGCGGACGTTCGCGTCGAGGCTCCTCGAGGAGGTCGGATGCGTCATCACGCCGGGCGTGGGCTTCGGCCCGTCCGGAGAGGGCTTCTACCGGGTCGCGCTGACGATCGACGCCAAGCGCCTGGCCGAGGCCATGCAGCGGCTCAAGGGGCTCAAGCTCTGAGCGCCGACAAGGTCTTTCTCGAAGACGTGCGTTTCTACGGACACCACGGGGTGACCAAGGCCCAGCAAACGGTCGGAGCCTGGTTCTCCGTGGACGCGGAGCTCCACGTGGATCTCGCGCCCGCAGCCGCGTCGGACGATCTTCGGACCACCGTGGATTACGGCCTCGTGGCCGCACGCATCGTGGAGGTCTCGACCAAGGAGCGCGTCAATCTCCTCGAGCGGCTGGCCGGGCGGCTCACGTCCATGCTACTGGCCGAGTTCCCCTGCACCGAGGTGCGCGTGCGGGTACGAAAGCTGACCCCTCCCATGCAAGGACTTCAAGGCATCCCCGGCGTCGAGATCGCGCGCCGGCGCTGAGCGAAGCGACGGCCCGGCATGGCAAAGGTCTTTCTCTCCGTCGGCTCCAACCTGGGCGACCGGGCGGCACTGCTGCGACAGGCGGTGGCGCGCCTCAAGACGATGCCCGGCATCGAGTTCCTCGACGCCTCGCGCGTGTACTGGACGGAGCCCTGGGAGAAGCGGCCCGGGCAGAGCGCCCGCAACCAGGAGTCCTGGTTCTTCAATTGCGTCGTCTCGATCGAGACCACGATGGAGCCCCATGCCCTGCTCGAGCAGGTCCAGGACGTCGAGCGCGTGATGGGCCGCACGCGCGGCGCCGGACGGCCCGAGGACCAGCGCTACGAGCCGCGCACGCTCGACATCGACATCCTCCTCTACGACGACCAGGTGATCAGCGGGCCCGATCACCTGCACATCCCGCACCTACTGATGCACGAGCGCGCCTTCGTCCTGCGCCCGCTCGTCGACCTCGCCCCCGACCTGGAGCACCCCGTCCTCTACCAGACCATCCGCGAGCTGCTCGAGAGCCTGGCGGACGAGCACGAAGTGCGCCCGTCCGACCTGCCGGCTCGGTGGTTCGAGTAGCCGGTTCCTGGAACCCTCGCCGTGGCCGACGACGAGTTCAGACAGCAGGCGCTCCAGCACCTGGACGCCCTCTACAACCTCGCCGTCTACCTGACCCGCAACGGGTCGGAGGCCGAGGACCTCGTCCAGGAGACGTACGCCCGCGCGCTTCGCTTCTCGCACCGGTTCCAGCCGGGAACCTACATGCGCGCCTGGATGTTTCAAATCCTGAGGAACACCTTCTTGACCTTCTACCGCCTTCGCGAGCGCGAGCCCGCGATCAGCGAGGCGGGCGTGCCGGACGGCGAGGCCCCGATGTTCCACCACGCTCCGGCAGAAGACGGCGAGAGCGCGGGCGCCCACATGGATCTCGAGCGGGCGCTCGGGCGCCTGTCGGAAGAGTTCCGGACTCCGCTCCTGCTGGCCGAGGTCGAGGGGCTCTCGCTCGAGGAAGTGGCGCGGATCATGGATTGCCCGGTCGGGACCGTGAAGTCGCGGATCTTCCGGGCCAAGGAGCGGCTGCGGGGGCTGCTCAAGGACTACGGCGGACAGGGAAAGGCCTGACAGACGACATGACCGACAACATCGAGACTCACGGCGGCGAACCGGACGAGCTCTCGCGACTCTTGCGCGAGCGCGTGACGCGGCATACCGCGACCGCGGGCCTGCGCGCGGCCGTCGCCGAGACGCTGAGCCCGTCCAAGAGCCGCCGCCGGCCGTGGCTCTGGATGCCGCCCGCGCTCTCGGCCCTCGCCACCGCCATGGTCATGGTGCTGTGGTTCCTGCCCGCGCTGCCGCGCCCGGGCGGCGATCCGCTCCAGCTGCTCTCCCGCGCCGTGCTGACCGAGCACGCCCGCGCGGTGCTCTGGGGGGAGGCGCGGCCCGACGCCGTGCCGGGCGCCCTGCCCCGCGTGATGGAGGAGAGCGGCGTGCTGCTCAACTGGGTCTTCACGGGCGACCAGGACCTCCGCCTCGTCAACGCCCAGCCGACCTTCCTCGAAGGCCGCCGCGCGCTGGCTCTCACCTACCTGGACCGCGACGGCCACTCGGTCAGCTACATCATCGCCCGCGATCCCAACGTGGCCATCCCCGACCTCGGCCGGGTGCAGATCGCCAAGTGGCGCCCGCTCGTGACCAAGGACAACGGCTTCTCGATGATCGTCTGGAAGCAGTCCGGGCTCGTCTGCATGATGGTGTCGGATCTCGTCTCCGACGACGACATGAACCGCTTCAAGGGATACTTCGTCAAGGTCCGCTCAGCCACCGAGCTGCGAAGCTACTAGTCCGCCGGCGGGCGCTCGGCCGACCACGGCAGCGCCATGACGGCCCAGGCGACCATCACGACCTCGGAGTCGCCGAAGTTGTACTCGGAGAGGCCGGCCACCAGAAAGCCCGTCACCGCTGCGATGCTGCCTGCGACCAGCGCCCGCTCTCGTGCGCGGTTCGCGTCGAGCCCGCGCAGCACGCCGATGGCGCGGCGGTAGAAGGCGATCCAGATCGCGAGCCAGCACGCCAGGCCCAGCACGCCGCGCTCGACCAGGATCTGGAGCGGCGAGTTGTGGACGTGGCCGGTGCGCTTCTTGAAGGCCTCGGGCAGGGCGTAGCGCGTGTACTCGCGCTTGACGCCGCCGGGGCCCCAGCCGAGCAGCGGGTGCTCGCGCCACATGCTCACACCGCTCCGCCACATGTAGATGCGCTCCTTGATGCCGGCCTCGTCGGGATCGGACATGCTGCGGAAGCGATGGCTCAGCTCGCGCGGCCCGAAGAAGAGAAGCGTCGGGAGGATGACGAGGATCGCCAGCAGGGCCCAGCGGCCGCGCCGGCTCATGGGCAGGAACGCGGCCGCGCCGACCCCGAGCCCCAGCCACGCCCCGCGCGTGTAGGTCATGGCGAGACCGGCCGCGGTCACGAGCCACACCGGCGCGGACCACGAGCGGAAGCCGCCCGGGAGCACGCGCGGCAGCGTGGCGAGCAGCACGACATTGAGCACGCCGGCCAGCGTCATGTAGATGCTGTAAAACGCCCGGGCCCGGTCGCAGCGGTGAAAGAACCAGCGCGCGAGGCCGCCGGCGGGCTCGGGCACCGGGCACGTTGCGACCTGGACGAGGCCTGCCAGCGCGGCGACGACGGCGGAGAGCGCGAGCCAGGAGACGAAGCGGTCCCCTGCCCGCGCGTCTACCAAGGCGTCGGCGGTGACGTAGAGCGCAAGTACCAGCAGGAGCGTCTTGGACGCGATGAGGCTTGCCTCGACCTGCCCCGATGTAAAGGCGGAGAGCAGCGACGCCACGGTGAAGGCCAGCACGGGGCGCCAGAGCGGCCACTGCTGGGCGCTGCGGACTTGGGGATCGCGGAGGCGCCAGAGCCAGAGCAGCGTCAGGCAGATCAGCGAGCCTTCCGCCAGCGTGATCGAGAGCCCGAGCCCGACGACGAACGCCGCGAGGAGGCCCCGACGGAGCGCGATCACCTCAGTACGCGTTCCGGTCGAAGAGCACCCGGAAGAGCGTCATGCCGATGATCTTGAGGTCGAGCGAGAAGGACCAGCGCTCGATGTATTCGATGTCGTACTCGATGCGCTTCTCGAGCGAGGTATTGCCGCGGAGCCCGTGGACCTGCGCCCAGCCGGTGACACCCGACTTCACCTTGTGGCGCAGCATGTAGCCGGGCACGGTCTGCCTGAACCGCTCGACGAAGACCGGCCGCTCGGGGCGCGGCCCGACGACGCTCATCTCCCCACGCAGGACATTCACGAATTGCGGCAGCTCGTCCAGGCTGAAGCGGCGCAGGAAAGTCCCGATCGGCGTCCTGCGATCGTCCCCCGCCGCAGCCCACACCGGACCCGTCTCGCGCTCGGCGTCCATGCGCATGGTGCGGAGCTTCATCATCCGGAAGCGCTGGCCGTCGAGCCCCATCCGCTCCTGGCCGTAGAGCACGGGGCCGCGGGAGGTCAGCTTGACGGCGGCCGCAAGGATCGCCAGCACCGGTGACAGGAGCACCAGCACCGCGAGCGAGAACACGACGTCGAAGGCGCGCTTGGCGACCTGGTTCCAGCCGTAGAGCGGAGATTCCCGCAGATGGACGAAGGGCAGTCCCTCAAACTCCTCGACGCCTCCGCGCAGCGACGTGAATCGCCCGAGATCCGGCACCACGTGGATGGTGACTGGTTCGTCGCCGATCGCCTCGAGAAGTCCGCTCAGCCGGCCGTACTCCTCGTGGGAGAGCGCCAGGATGACGTGATCCACCTGGTGGGCGTCGAGGACGGCGCGCAGGTCGGCGAAGCCGCCGAGCGGCTGGGCGCCGGCCGCCGCGCGCTTGTCGTCTCCCACCAGGCCCAGGACCTCGATCCCCGTGTCCCGCCGCGAGTGAAGCCGCTGGACGACCGCGGCCGCCAGCTCGCCGCCACCCACGACCAGGGCGTAGCGCAGGTTGTAGCCCCGCCGGCGCGCGACGCGGAGGGCTTCGCGGAAGACGTAGCGGGCAAAGGACACCGCCACGATCGAGAAGACCCAGAAGTAGACGATGACCACGCGCGAGTAGTCGTACTCGCGGAAGAAGAAGGTCATCACGCTGACGAGAACGAGGGCGCCCACGGTCGAGGCCTTCGCGACGTCGGCCACCTCCGACAGGCGCGACCCGATGCGGCGCGGGCGGTAGAGGTCGAAGCCGCGGAAGGCGATGCCCCAGACGATGAGGATGGGTACGAGCATCAGCAGGTACGGCTCGAGGAACGGGATGCCGTGGACGGCGGGCGGCCCGGCGACGTAGAAGCGCACGAAATACGCGAGGAGCCAGGAGCCGGCGACCAGCAGGAGATCGCCCGCGAGCATCACCTGCTCGAGGAGCCGCGAGCGCGCCCTCAGCACGGCTTGCGCTCCGCGAGACGCGAAGCCAGGTATCGCTCGATCCGCTCCTTGAAGAGCGGCCGGTCGAAGGCCTCCGCGCGGCGGCGCAGGGCCTTGGGCTCGAAGCGTAGCGATCCCGACTCGAAGCGGCGGATGGCGGCGACGAGATCACCGGCGTTCTGCCGATCGAAGAAGATGCCCGTCGCGGGCTCGCTCCCCCCCGGCGGGACGACGGTCTCGAGCGCGCCTCCCTCTCCCAGCGCGATCACGGGGCGCCCCGAGGCCATCGCCTCGAGCGGCGTGATGCCGAAGTCCTCGACCGTCGGAAAGATCAGCGCGCGGCAGCGGGCGTACAGCTCCGCCGTCTCCGCATCGTCGCGCCACCCGAGCAGCTCGATCGTGGGGCCCGCCATGGCCCGAAGCCTCGCCTCCTCGGGCCCGGTGCCGACGACCACCAGCCGCCGCCCGAGACGGTTGGCGGCGTCGACCGCCAGGTCCACGCGCTTGTACGGCGTCAGCGCCGAGACGACCAGGTAGAACTCGCCCGGGGATTCATCGACGCGGAAGCGGGCGACGTCCACGGGCGGATAGATCACGTCAGCGGTGCGGCCGTAGTTCCGTTGGATCCGGTCAGCCACGAAGCGCGAGATCGCGACGAAGTGATCCACCCCGGCAGCCGTCTGCCGGTCCCAGCGCCGGAGCGCCGCGGCCACCGGGGGCATCAAGAACGGCAGGTAGTGGCGGTAGTCGCGGCCGGCGCCCGGCAGCCGCTGGATGAACGACGTCACGATGCGCCGATTCTCGATCGAGGGCGAGACCGACCCAGGCACGTGGAGCAACGTAAAGAGGTCCGCCTCGGGGAAGAGCTCGCAGAAGACCTCGAGGCAGCGCTCGCCGCCCCGCATGCCGGTCAGCCAGTCGTGAACCAGGGCGGTGGCCATTCCGCCTCGCCGGGCGGCGCTCAGCGCGACGACGCGCGTGTCCGCTGCCGCCAGTAGTCCAGGAGCTCCGTCAGCGTGCGCTCGAAGGGGATCTCGACCTTCCAGCCCGTGGCTGCGTGCATTCTCGACGGATCACCCTCGAGGATCATCACGTCGGAGGGACGCAGCCGTGCCGGGTCGGTCTTGACCTTGATCCCCTTGACCGTGGAGAGATTCAGCACGAAGTCGAGCACCTTCTGGATGGACCACGACCGCCCCGAGCAGAGGTTGTAGACCTCGCCGGGCTCGCCGCGCTCGAGCAGGAGCCAGTAGCCGCGCACGATGTCGCGCACGTCGGAGTAATCGCGGCGCGGAGTCAGGTCGCCCACGTAGACCACGGGCTCGCGCAGCCCGGCCTCGATCTCGGCCACCTGCCGGGCGAAGTTGGACGTGACGAAGACGTCGCCGCGCCTCGGCCCCTCGTGGTTGAAGGCCCGCGTGCGGATGATCGGCAGGCCATAGCTCTTGAAGTACTGGTACGCCATCATGTCCTGAGTGACCTTGCTCACGGCGTAGGGCGACAGCGGCCGGAGCGGGTTCGACTCCTTGATCGGCAGCTCGTCGTCGAGGACCAGGCCGTACTCCTCGCTCGAGCCCGCCGCCAGGAAGCGCGGCGACATCTTGAGACCGCGGAGGGCCTCCAACAGGTTGACCTGGGAAATGATATTGGTCTGGAGCGTCTCCGCCGGCGCGTGCCAGGACACGCCCACGAAGCTCTGGGCGGCCAGGTGCACGACGTAGTCGGGAACGGAGATCTCGAGGAGCGCCCGCACCGAGGACACGTCACGCAGGTCGGACTCGATGAAGGTGACCTTCGAGCGCAGGTGCTCGATGTTCTCGGTCTTGCTCCGCCACCGGTTCGAGCCGAACACCTGCGCACCCCTGCTGAGCGCGTACTCGGCCATGTGGCTGCCGACGAAACCCGTGATTCCCGTGATCAGCACTCGCATCCGCGACGCTCCAATGGAAGATTCACTCACTCGCGCAACTCGATCGATTATACGCCAGGGGTCGAGGCCCGCCCCCCAGCAAAACGACGGACCGCGCCCCGGTAGAGGTCGGCCGTCTCGGCCGCCATGCGCGACGCGGAGAAGCGCTCCTCCACCCGCCTGAGCGCGGCCTGCCCCATGGTGGCGCGGCGCGCCGGATTCACCAAGAGCGATTCCATGGCGCTGCCGAGGCCCTGTGGGTCGTCGGGCCCGACCAGCACTCCCGTCATCCCGTCCTCCACCGCGTCCACGTGCCCGGACACGCGCGTGGCCGCCACCGGCAGGCCGAGGGCCATCGCTTCGAGCAAGGCCAGCGGCAGGCCCTCCCTGCGCGAGGCCGACACGTAAAGATCGAGCGCGGGGAGAAGACGGGAGGCATCCGCCACGACGCCGGCGAAGTGGACCCGCGCCTCGATGCCGAGCGAAGCCGCCAGCGCGCGCAGGCTGCGCGCCTCGGGCCCGTCGCCGATCAGAACGAGCCGCGCGGACGGCTGGGCGGCAGCCAGGACGGCGAAGCCGCGCAGCAGGACGTCGAGCGCCTTCACCTGGTCGAAGCGGGCAACCGTGCCGAGCGCCAGCGCATTCGGGTCGAGGCCGAGTGCCTTCCTTGCCGCAGAGCGCGGCGTCGCGGCTTGAGTGATGCGATGGGCATCGATGCCGTTGACGATCACGCGCGTCCTGCCCCGGGGCACCAGGCCCAACGCCTCGGCATCGCGCGCTTCGCTCTCCGAGACGCAGACGACCGTGTCTGTCATCCTCCCGAGACGACGCTCTAGCGCCAGGTAGACGCGCCCGAGCCCCGCGGGATAGCCCGAGTAGTGAATGCCGTGAAAGGTGTGGATGGCGGGCACTCGCGCTCGCCGCGCCGCAAGCCTGCCATAGAGCCCGGCGCCCTTGCCGTGCGAGTGGACGAGATCGAATCCACCCTTGCGGATGAGGCGAAGCGTGGCCCCGAGCGGCCCGATACCCAGCCGGTGGGTTGGAATCGCGACGAAGGGCGCGCCGAACTTCCCGAACATCCGTTCGTATGGCCCGCCGCCGGGGCCCGCGACGGTGACGGCGAACTCGCCGTGCGGGAGATGCCCGGCTAGCTCGCGCACGTGCGCCGGGCCGCCACCCAAGTCGGTGGAGACGATGAGCTCGAGAATCCGGATCGGCTCAGCCATCCGAGCGGCTCCCGGAGCGCCTGAGCGCTCGCCGCGCGGCGCCGGGAAGAGCCTGGGCGAGGAGCGGGCGGAGCGCCCAGACGGCGCACCACGGCGGGTATGCGCCGCTTCGCACCGCCCTCCAGCGGATGTGCGCTTCCGCCTTGAAGCGCTCGCTCTCGCGAGCCGCCGTGACACGGCCCGGCAGGAGCCGCCGGATGACCAGCAGGTCGGAGAGATTCGCCATGCGCGTCACGCGGCTCATGCGCATCCAGAGATCGTAGTCCTGGGCGACCGGAAAAGCTTCGTCGTAGCCTCCCGCCTGCACCACCGCGACCCGCCTCATCACGATCGAGGAGTGCACAAAGGGATTGCGGCGGATGAGGGCGCGCCGGATTAGGGCGTCGTCCGTTGGCGGGCGAACGATCGCGACCTCTTGCCCGGCCGCGTCGGTTTCGCGTGCCGCCGTGCCGAGGAGCCCGACCTCCGGATGCCGCTCGAGGTATTCCAGCTGCTGCTCGAAGCGCCGCGGCAGCGCGATATCGTCGGCATCGAGGCGCGCGAGGAGAGGCGCCCGGGCCAGGGCCAAGCCGGCGTTGAGCGCCGACGTGAGACCGCCGCGGGCCCGCCGGATGATCCGGAGCCGCGGATCGCGAAAAGACCTGAGGATAGCGGGCGTCGCGTCCGACGATCCGTCGTCGATCACGATGAGCTCGAGGTCCGCCGCCGTCTGGGACAGCACGCTCTGGACGGCTTCGCCCACCTGCGGCGCGCCGTTCCAGACACCCATGAGTACCGAAACAGCCGGGGCCGTCACCGCTGCGCCGTGCCGCTCCGGCGCGTCTCCATCGCCAGCACGCCGGCCCAGTGCCTGAGGAGGGGAAGCCGACCCAGGCGGGACTCGAGACGAAAGCGGCGTGCAGGGTCAGGCACGAGCCGGCCCATGTACGGAATCCAGTATCCCGAGAAGCGCGGGGGATCGAAACCGCCGATGCGGCAGAGTCGGCGCAGCTCGCCGCGAGTCAGGAAGTCGTGGGTCGCCCAGCCCTCCTCCCGCGACCAGAAGTCCCTAGCCCGGTAGTACTTCACCCACTTTCGGGCGAGCCGCGCGATGCGGCGCAGGTTGTGGTGGGGCTCGACGACGAGGAGGCGGCCGCCCGGGCGGAGCATCCGCCCGAGCGCTTCGAACACCTCGGCCCGCCGGTGCATGTGGTGGAGCGACTGGATGACAAAGGCCGAGTCGACCGAGTGCGGAGGCAGGCGGTCTACAAGCTCGGCGGCCGAGGCGGCCAGGATCTCCACGTTCGCCGCGCCGCCGGCTGAGCACCGCTCGCGGAGCACGCGCTGCATGTCGGGCACCGGCTCCACCGCAACCACGGTCTCCGCGCGAGAGGCGATCAGGCGCGTGAAGTAACCGCTGCCCGCGCCCAGCTCGAGCGCACGGCCGTATCCCACGCCCGCCCAGGCCTCCTCCACGAGCTGCTGCGCGGGATACTCGTGGTGATCGGCCTCGGCGTACCTATGCGTCGCGTCGTACGAGGTCGCGCCGCTGCCCGAGTACATGCCGACATTGGCCGCCAGGTTGATCCGGTCGAGCTGTCCCTGCAGCTCGTCCGGCAGCAGGGCCATCTTGGCCGGCTGGGGCAGGACGAGGTACATCAGGAAGCGCCACGGCCCGCTCTTCACGGCGCCGTCGTCTTCCGGAAGACCATGTTCAGGTACGGCAACGCCAGCGAGGGCGGCCAGCCGATGCGGCTGAGCCCGGCGCAGACGGCTGAGAACAGCGGCAGAACCGACCGGCGCGTGCGCGAGCGGGCGGTGTCGTGGAAGAAGCGCCAGCCGTACCCTGCCTGCTCGGTCACGTCCTCGAGCCCCCGCATGCCGGAAGAAGGCAGGCATTCGCCGAGTGAGGCGTTGCGCCAGCCGGTGCCGTCCATCGTGAAGCCGGCATAGCTCTCGCCGCGCATCCGGCTCGGCCGCAGGGCCTTGGCGTACGCGTACGCCAGCCGGGGCGGCAGCCACTGGATGAGCGGCAGGCCGACGGAGTGCGTCTCGAGAGGAAAGAAGCGGTTGGGCGTGTCAAGGATCGTGATGTGGCCGCCCGGAGCGAGCACGCGGTAGTACTCGTCCACGATCTCGCGGCGGCCGTTCACGGGGAGATGCTCGACGACGCCCAATACGATGACAAGGTCGAATCGCCCGTCGGGATACGGCAGATGCCGCGTCTCGTCGTTGGAGAAGAGACGCACCTCCCTGACCCGCCGGAGAGGCATCTCTTCGACCTTGACCCGCACGATGGCGGCGAACGCGGGATCGGTGTCGAAGGTCGTCACCTCGCGCACCTCAGGACGCTCGGCCAGGTATTCCGTGATGTGCCCGAAGGAGCAGCCGACCTCCAGCACCGAGAGGTCGCGCGCGCCGCGGGCGCGCAAGTAAGCGAAGAGCGGATCGAGGAAGAGGCGGCCCCTCGTTTCCTTGTAGGAGAGATACGGCGGCGTGCGCGCGGCGCCCTTGCGCTCGACGAGCATCCGGATCACGCGCGCGCTGTATTTCGTCGCGTACCTCCGCCCGTCGACGGTGAGCACGCGGCGGTCGCCCAAGTCCTCGAGGCGGTACGGGGGCTCGTTCATCCCCAACAAGATATCAGGTCGCTGATAACGGCTCTCCGTTTCAAGGGCCCGCGACCCGCAGGCTGTCGAGAAGGGTCCAGATGCGAGGCGGCGAGCGCCGCGGCACCCCGAGGCGTACGCTCTGTACGTTGAGGGGTGCCGCAAGCTCGCCCCAATAGGTACGTACGTATGGGTTGCAGATGGGCCCTTATCGGCGGCCTGCTTAAGCCGGCTTCTCCAGGACGATGAAGATGCGCGTGGCCAGCCAGCGCGCCAGCGGGCGCAGGGCCGACTCACCCGCTCGCGCAAGCCCCTGGAAGAACCCCGGCAGCGGGCGACCCACCTTGAAACCGAAGGTCGCGAGGTAGGGCAGGCCGACGAAGGGCTCGGCCCTCACGAGGTGGAGCGGCAAGCCGGTGTCGCGGAGCTTCGCCAGGGCCAGGTAGGGAATGGCCGCATTGCCGTCGAGCGCGGCCTTGGCTAGGGACTCGAAAGGCCGGGCCACGTCCACGCCGAGCCGGCAATCCTCCTGGTGAAAGAAGCGGTAGAGCACCCAGGACGGCGGCGTGATCCAGGGCTCGACCATCGCGAGCCTGCCTCCCGGCCGGAGCACGCGCGCGGCCTCGGCGAGGAAATCGAGCGGGCGCGGCAGGTGGTGGAGCGTGTCGACCATCACGACGGCGCCCACGCTCTCTGAGCGGAACGGCAGCACGTCGGCGTCGCAGCGGACGTCGACCGAGAGCCCGGGGACGACGTCGGTGGCGACGAGGGCCGGCGCGCACTCCTTGAAGAAGCCGGGGCCCGAGCCCACCTCGACAACGGGACGGCGCGCGGCGACAGCGGCCAGCAGCCGGTCGAACCATTCCCGGTACACCGCGCGAAGCTCCGGACGCGCCTGCCACGCGGCGCGATGCCGCGCGAGGGTCAGCGCGTCGCTCATGCCGCGAAGAAGAGGCGCCCCGCCGCCAGCGCAGACATGCGCAGCAGGAGCCACCCGTCGGCGAAGCGGCTGATGTTCGGCGCGCCGTAGGTGCGCTCGCGGTAGCGCACGGGGATCTCGACGATGCGGAGGTTGAGCTTCGCGGCGCCGAAGATCAGGTCGAAGTCACCGTACGGATCGAAGTCACCGAAGTGCGCACGGCCGGCCGCCAGGTGCGCGTAGTCGTCGCGCCAGATGACCTTCGTGCCGCAGAGCGTGTCCTTGATGGCCTGGCCGCAGAGCACGCTCAGCAGCATGCCGAAGAAGCGGTTGCCGAGGAGGTTCAGGAAGCGCATGGCCTTGGGGTCCATGGTGTAGACGAGGCGCGAGCCCATGACGAACTCCCCCGCTCCCGACACCATGGCGTCGTAGAACTGCGGCAGGTCCTCCGGCGCCACCGAAAGGTCGGCGTCGAGAATGATGAGCATGTCACCCGTGGCGTGCGCGAAGCCCAGCCGCACGGCGTCGCCCTTGCCCTTGCCGGCCTGCACCATGACCTTGATGTCCCGGTCGGGGTAGGCCGCGGCCACCCGCCGGCATTCCGCGAGCGTGTCGTCCTTCGAGTGGCCCTCGACGAAGATCAGCTCGGTGCGCGAGCCGAGGGGCGGCAGCCGCCGGATCACCTGCTCGACGTTGCCCTTCTCGTTCCGGCACGGGCAGACCACGGTCACGCTCGGCGGCCCGGGCCTCGGCTGCGGGATCGGCCTCGCGACCACCCAGTTGGTCCACACGAACCAGCGGAACACGGGAAGGTGCGCGAGGAAGCGGTTGACCCAGCGGCTGATCGGGCCGAGCCTCAACGGCAGCAGGATGTGCCCCCGCGAGCGCACCGTCTCGAAGCCGGCCAAGCGCAGCAGGTTCTCGATGTCGCCGACAGTGGTCCAGTTCAGCAACGGCAGCGGGTACTTGAGCCCCAAGGCCTCGAGCAGCTGCACGACAGGCTGCCAGACGCGGCTGTACCAGTTGATGACGATGCGCGTGCCTGGATGCGACAGCGCGCGGAGCTGATCGAGCGCCGCCCGGATGTCGAAGAGATAGCCGACGAGGTCGGAGAGGACGATGTAGTCGAACGTGCGGCCGGGGAGCTCGAGCTTTTCGGCAGCAGCGTGATGGAACTCGAGATCGGGATGGCGCCGCGCGGCCTGCTCCACCATGGCGCCCGAGAGATCCACGCCCACGCCTTCCGAGGGCTCGAGCGAGGCGAGAAGATCGCCCGTGCCGCAACCCACCTCGAGCACGCGGGCACCGCGGGGCACGTAGAAGCGCGCGAGCGACGCGATCGTCGAATGGTAGCCGGGGTTGCGGGTGCGCCAGTAGTCGACGCGGCCGGCGTAGTCGTTGAAGAAGGCTTCGAAGCCGGAGAGATACTCGTCGAGCGCGGCGGGCGGCCGCTCGCCACGCACCCGGCGCGCCCAGCGGATCGCGTCGCTGGCGGTCACGCTAGGAGCGGCCGCCTCCCTGGCCGAGGTACCACTCGACGGTGCGCTCGAGGCCGACCCTGAACGGGGTACGCGCCTTGAAGCCGAACGCCGCTTCGGCCCGGGACGTGTCGAGCGCCCGCCGCGGCTGGCCGTCGGGACGGCTCGGGTCCCAGACCAGCTCGCCGCGGTAGCCGACGATAGCCTTGATCAGCTCGGCCAGGTCCCGGGTGGAGATCTCCGAGCCCGAGCCCAGGTTGACCGGCTCGCTCGAGTCGTGTCGCTCGGCCGCCAGCACGACGGCTTCCGCGGCGTCCTCGACGTAGAGGAACTCGCGCGTGGCCTTCCCAGTGCCCCAGCAGGCGACCGACGGCGCCGCCGCGCGCTTGCCCTCGAGGCACTTGCGGATGAGCGCGGGAATGACGTGCGAGCTCTCGAGATCGAAGTTGTCCCGCGGGCCGTAGAGATTGACCGGTAGCAGGTTGATCGAGTTGAACCCGTACTCCTGGCGGTAGGCCTCCGACTGGACCATCAGCATCTTCTTCGCGAGGCCGTAGGGCGCGTTCGTCTCCTCCGGGTAGCCGATCCAGAGGTCCGACTCCTTGAACGGCACCGGCGTGAACTTCGGATACGAGCAGACCGTGCCGATGGCGACGAACTTCTCGACGCCCGAGAGCCTGGCCTGCTCCATCATCTGCGCCCCGATCATCAGATTCTTGTAGAAGAAGTCGCCGGGGTGTTTCTGGTTGGCTCCGATGCCGCCCACGACGGCCGCCAGGTGGATCACGATGTCCGGGCTCGCGTCGCGGTAGACGCGCCGCACCGCCGCCGGGTCCACCAGGTCGTAGTCGCGGCTCCGCGGCACGAAGATCTCCTTGGCGCCCTCGGCCCGCAG
>WNFE01001711.1_pt1 | contig 15995 bp, 14 predicted proteins | sample 5400451 | NCBI WGS metagenome assembly WNFE01 (sample SAMN13153344, study PRJNA577476) | soil metagenome | isolation source: 200 cm saprolite under Douglas fir tree site 2 hole 2 | place: USA:California | collected 2015-04-18 | reverse complement strand
TCGGCCCGCCCTTCGCCGAGCGCGGGTTGGTGACCGACGAGTATATCGACGCCTTCCGCGTGCTGTGGACCGAACGCGCGCCGCGCTTTTGCGGCCGCTACACGCGCTTCGACGGCATCGTCCTGGAGCCCAAGCCCGTCCAGCGCCCGCACCCGCCGATCTGGGTCGGCGGCGAGGGCGGCCCCGCGCTCCGCCGCGCCGCCCGCGTCGGCGCCGCCTGGTATCCGATCGGCTCCAACAACAAGCACCTGCTCGACACGCTGCCGCGCCTCCATGCCGGCATCGCCCGCCTGCGCAAGGCCACCGCCGATGCCGGCCGCGACCCCGGTTCAGTCGGCGTCGGCTATCGCGTCAAGCGCTATGGCGCGGTAGTGCCGGCCGTCGCCTCGGACGGCGAGCGGCGGCTGTTCTCGGGCAGCGACTCCGACATCGTTGCCGACTTGCGGGATTTGCGGAATGCCGGCGTCACCGCCATCGACTTCGATTTCGGCCGCCCGACCGCCGTCGAAGTGATCGCCGAAATGGGCCGCTTCAGGAAAGCGGTGATCGAAAGGATCTGATCGCCGGGAGCGCGCCACTGCCCGTGGCGTAACCTCCGCGCTGACGTGGCGTATCTTTCGCTATCGACAGCTCATGAGCGCCACGGAGTGGCGCGCAATGGTCGTTGTCAGTTGGGACTGGCCTGCGTCTGATTCGGATTTTCGACGACCGTTATTACGCTCAACTGCGTGTTGAAGGTCGTGGTGAGGGTGCTAGGCGCATTCACATTGATGATCGCTTGTATGAGGGCCTGCAGCGTGACTGCGTTGCCGGCGTTGTCCGCGACGAGTGTGTTGATCGCGAGGAGCGTCGCTGCGGCCGCCTGGGCGTTGCCCGCGAGGGTGGCCAGCGCCGTGCTGAGGTTGCCCTGGACGACGACTGTCGGCGTGCCCGGCGTGCCGCCGAAGATGGTGCTCACCTGCAAGCCCGGCACGGTGATCGTCTGGGTCACGCCGTTGGCGGTCACCGTCATGCTGTTGCCATAGACGAAGATCGAGGTCGTGGCCGACGCCTGGACGCCAAAAACCGCGATGCCGCCGCGAATGCCCATCGTGCTCGACGGCGTGGTGACGGTGATCGCTGCCGTCTTGCTGATCCGGCCGCCGATCAGGCGGAACACGCCCTTGCTGGCGTTGACCGCCAACTCGCCTTTCTGGGTCGTCGGGTCGTAGACGAACTTGTCGATCGTGAGCTGGGAATTGGGGCCGACCGTCAACGTCGTCCCGTCGAGAAACACCAGGTGCGCACGATCCTCGTTTGACGTGGAGATGATTTCGTTGGCCTGGACGTCGGTCCCGACGCGCAGCACGCGGTCGACCCCGCCGGGCGGCTTGCCCATTGGCTTGTTCTCCGTCGCCTGGGTGACGCCGATGCGCGACTGAGCCTGCGCGGTGCTGAACAGGGCCAGCACGGCCGCGCCGACAAGCAGGCCGCGCAAGAGCAGGAGGACGAGGACATTGGACTTGGACATGACTCTACCTCTTCCCGGGTGAGTGGTTCACGCGCCCCGGCTCCGGGACTGCTTCGGCATCTTCAACAGCAACTGCTCGGCCGGCTTGCGCACGTCCGCGGGGAGGGTGGGAGACTGGAGCGCCGTCTCGAGATAGGTGCGCGACACTTCATAGGATTTGAGGCGATAGTACAGGATGCCGAGTTCCAGCCTCACCCGCGGCAGGTTGGAATCGATCAGCAGCATGCCTTCGTAGGTCGAGATTGCGCCTTCGAGGTCGCCGACCTGATTCGCCACGGTGGCGTACTTGAGCGCCACGGCGAGATCGCCGGGCTTATCCAGCATGTCTTGGAATGCCGCGTTGTACTGGCGCTGCAGCTCGGGCGACGCCCTTTGCACGGGATCCGCCGGTTGGCAGCCGACCAGGATTGCCGCCGACAATAGAATTGCTGTTAGTTTGTACACTCCCCACCCCCAACTTTGCTCTTTTTAGCCCATTTTCGGGCGGGCTGCAGCTTTTTTTAGAAATCCCCCTGGATGTTTGGGAAAAGCTGCAAATTTTTTGTAAAATCTCGCGTCAGTTTTGCCCAATTCCTGTTTGGTTGGGGAAGGGCCTGCGGATAGCCCGGGCATGCTCGTGGAGCTCCGCCGCCGACAGGCAGGCGGGGACCGCCGCCGCGCCCGCACATCATCCTTGACCCGCATGGCGCCGGAATTCCCAAGCATCTCACAGTCCTCCGGCAACGCATTACGGTGGAAATTTCCACATGAACAGGAATATCGCCTATCAAAGCCCGTTATCGTAGCATCCGGCCCAAGGCACCACACACGCAAGGAAGTGCTCAATGGCGGACGCCCAGCTGGTCGAGACCCTGTCGGGTGGAGGTTCCCGAACGCTTGCGATCGACGTCGGGGGGACAGGCCTCAAGGCGTCGGTCATCGACGACGCGGGCAAATTGCTGGTTGAGCGTGTGCGCATCGATACGCCGGTCGGCGCCCCGCCCGAGAAGATCATCGAGGTGCTTGCCCTTCTGGTGGCCCCGCTCGGCGCCTACGATCGCGTCTCGATCGGATTCCCGGGTGTCGTGCGCGACGGTCGGGTTCTGACGGCACCGAACCTCGGCAACACCGGCTGGAAAGGCTACGGTCTCGCCGCCGCGCTCGGCAAGGCGCTCGGCAAACCGGTGCGGGTGGCCAACGATGCCGACCTGCAGGGACTGGCGGTCATCGCCGGCAAGGGCGTGGAAATGGTCATCACGCTCGGCACCGGCTTCGGCACAGGTCTCTACGTCGATGGCCGGCTGGGACCGCACCTCGAACTCTCTCACCATCCCTTCCGCAACGGCGAGACCTACGATCAGCAGCTCGGCAACGCCGCCCGCAAGGCGATCGGTGGCGTGCGATGGAACAGGCGCGTGCGGAAGGCGATCGCCAATCTTCGAACGCTGACGAACTTCGACCGCCTCTATATCGGCGGCGGCAACGCCAAGAAGCTCGACTTCGAGCCGGCGCCTGACGTGACGGTCGTCTCCAACGAGGCGGGCCTCCGCGGTGGCGTCGCGCTCTGGCAGACGGACCGCAAGCCCGCACAAGCGAGCTGACACCTTTCCGTCAGAGCGCCTATTCCGCCGCCACGGCCTTGGGCTTGCCGAGCGCCTCGGCGATCTGGACGGCGTTCCACGCCGCGCCCTTCAGCAGCTGATCGCCGGCCACGAACAGCACCAGCCCGTTGGGATTGGACAGATCGCGGCGGATGCGGCCGACATGGATGTCGAGATCGCCGCTGGCCTCCAGCGGCATGGGGAAGTGGTTGGCCGCTGCATCGTCGACCAGCTTGACGCCTGGCGCGCGCGCGAAGATGGCGCGTGCCTCCTCGGGCGACAGCGGCTTGTCCAGCTCGAGCGTGATCGCCTCGGAATGGGCGCGCAGCACCGGCACGCGAATGCAGGTCGGCACGACCGCAAGCTCGGGCATGTGGAACATCTTGCGCGTCTCTTCGATCACCTTGTTCTCTTCCTCGTTGTAGCCGTTCTCGGCCACCTTGGTGTTGTGCGAGAAGAGGTTGAAGGCGATCTGGTGCGGGAAGACCTTGCGCTCGACCGGCTTGCCGGCGGCGTAGTCGCGCACCTGGTCCTCCAGCTCCTGCATGGCCTGGGCACCCGCGCCCGACGCCGCTTGATAAGTCGAGACGACGATCTTCTTCACGCCGGCCGCCTTGTGGATCGGCCATACCGCGACGGCGAGGACGGCCGCCGTGCAGTTCGGGTTGGCGATCAGCCCGTCATGGCGCGCGAGGTCGCCCGCGTTCACCTCGGGCACCACCAGCGGCACCTTGGGGTCCATGCGGAAGGCCGATGAATTGTCGATCACGACGGCGCCGGCGGCGCGGGCAGCCGGCGCGAACTCGCGGCTACGGCTGGCGCCGGCGCTGAAGAAGGCGATGTCGACGCCCTTGAACGCGGCGGCTTTCAGCTCTTCGACCGGATACGGCTTGCCCTTGAACTCGAGCGTCTTGCCGACCGAGCGGGCCGAGGCGAGCAGCTTCAGGGAAGCGACGGGGAAGTTCCGCCGCTCGAGGACGCGGAGAATTTCCTGACCCACCGCGCCGGTGGCGCCAACGATGGCGATGTTCTGTGCGGTCATAGTGCCGGCAAAATACATGCTGGAGGCGCGCCGCTCCAGTGGCGCGTCATTGGCCCTCGCGCCTCAGTCGGCGGCCTTTTCGTGCTTTTTGATCGCCGGCATCAGGCCCGTTGGATCGACGAGCTTGCCGTGCGCCAGCATGTTGTGGGCGTGCGCCAGGTGATGCAGCGCGAACGACGTCTGCATGGCGCTCACCCTGCCCTGGGCATCTTGTGCGGCGTTCACCGCCTGCTTGACGAGCTTGAGCGCAAACAGCGGCTTTTGAGCAATGCGCTCGGCCATGGCCATGCCGAAAGAGTCGAGCTCGGCGCGCGGCACGACGTGGTTCACCATGCCCAGCCGATGCGCTTCGGCAGCACCCATCCAGTCGGCGGTGAACAGGAACTCCTTGGCCTTGCGCACGCCCAGCTCCCAGGGATGGGCGAAGAACTCGGCGCCGCCCACGCCCATCGCCACCGTGTGATCGAGGAACTCGGCGTCCTCCGAGGCGACGATGAGATCGCACGGCCAGATCAGCATCAGGCCGCCGGCGATCACCTTGCCGTGGACCAGCGCCAGCGTCGGCTTTGGGATGTTGCGCCAGCGCTCGCAGAAGCCGATATAGATTTCCTGCTCGCGGGCATATTGCGCTTCCGCGCCGGGCTTGCCGAAGCCGCCCCAGGTGCCGACCGTGGCGTGCTTCTTCATGTTGCCGTGGCCGTCGGTCTCGCGCAGGTCGTGGCCCGAGGAGAAATGCGGGCCGTTGGCCGACAGCACGATCACCTTGACGTCGTCGTCGAGGGCGGCGCGATCGAAGGCCTCGTTCAGCGCATAGAGCAAGGCGGTGTCCTGCGCATTCCGGGTTCCCGGCCGATTGAGAATGATACGGGCGATTCCGGCCTGGGGCGTCTCATAGAGAATGGCATCGGTCACGGCTTCCTCCCTCGCTGTGCTGCGACTGTACGACGGAGAAGGTAGGTCCGCCAAAACGAAGAGGGCCGGCATCGCGGAAGATGCCGGCCCCTTCGATCATAGGGAGACAGAGGGTCTAGCGCGCGGCGTGCGCCTCGACCTTGCGCGAGGCGGCGCTGGCCGCCTCGACCACCATGTTCTTCATCGCCTTCTGCAGCTTGTCGAAAGCGCGCACCTCGATCTGGCGGACGCGCTCGCGGCTGATGCCGTATTCGGACGACAGGTCTTCCAGCGTCTTGGGCTCATCGATCAGCCGGCGCTCGACGATGATGCGGCGCTCGCGGTCGGTCAGCTGTTTCAGGGCGGCGGCGAGCATGTGCTTGCGCTGGCCGAGTTCCTGGCTTTCGACAAGGCGCGTCTCCTGGTTGGGCGTGTCGTCGACCAGCCAGTCCTGCCATTCCATGTCGCCCTCGGCCTTGACCGGAGCGTTCAAGGAGGAATCGGGCGCGGCGAGGCGGCGGTTCATGTTGACCACCTCCTCCTCGGGGACCCCGAGGCGGGTAGCGATCTTGGTGACCTGCTCGGGCGAGAGGTCGCCCTCCTCGATCGCCTGCATCTGGCCCTTGAGCTTGCGCAGGTTGAAGAACAGCTTCTTCTGCGCCGCCGTGGTGCCCATCTTCACCAGCGACCAGCTGTGCAGGATGTATTCCTGGATCGAGGCGCGGATCCACCACATGGCGTAGGTGGCGAGGCGAAAGCCGCGGTCCGGGTCGAACCGCTTGACCGCCTGCATCATGCCGACATTGCCCTCGGAGATCAGTTCGGCGACCGGCAGGCCATAGCCGCGATAGCCCATGGCGATCTTGGCGACCAGGCGCAGATGGCTGGTCACCAGCCTGTGGGCGGCTTTGGAATCCCCATGTTCGCGCCACGCCTTGGCCAGCATGAACTCCTCCTGCGGCTCGAGCAGGGGAAACTTGCGGATATCCTGGAGGTAGCGGCTGAGATTGCCTTCCGGGGTGAGGGACGACGGCAGGGCGGGAAGGTTGGCGGTGGCGTTCATGTAGCTCCCCTTTCTTTGGTACGCGGGGTGACGAGCGTTTAGCACTCTCACTCATCGAGTGCTAAATCCGAGTCTAGAAGTCGGACGACCTCCAGGTCAACCAAATCCTACTAATACCCTCGGGTATTAAAGGTAATACTTAACGGTGTTCAGTTCAGACACCAACTTCCTGAAATCTTGAGGCAATTCTGAGGCGAAGCGCATGTCCTGTCTTGTCCGTGGGTGCTGAAATTGGAGAATCTGCGCATGTAATGCCTGCCGTCCGAAGTTTTTCAACGGCTCCGGCGCAGCGGCGTTGCGGGCCTTTCGCCCATAGACCGGGTCGCCCACCACCGGGCAACCAAGGTGGGCGAAATGGACGCGGACCTGATGGGTGCGCCCGGTCCCGAGCTTGGCTCCGAGCAGGCTTGCCACGGGCTTGAGCGCCGGCCCGAAATGGCGTTCGACCCAGTATTCGGTGACGGCGGGCCGGCCGCCGCTCTTGGGTACCGTCATGCGCTTGCGGTCGACGGGATGGCGGCCGATCGCCGCCTCGATGGTGCCGCGCTTCTGCTTGGGGCCACCCCAGACGAGGGCCCGGTAGATGCGGGTGAGGTCGTGGCTGGCGAACAGCTTGGAGAGCGCCCGATGGGCGAAGTCGTTCTTGGCCACCACCATGACGCCCGAGGTGTCCTTGTCGAGGCGATGCACGATGCCGGGGCGGCGCACGCCGCCGATGCCCGACAGGCTCGCGCCGCAATGGGCCAGCAGCGCATTGACCAGGGTCTTGTCGGGATTGCCCGGCGCGGGATGAACCACCATCCCGGCGGGCTTGTCGACGACCAGCAGATCGGAGTCCTCATAGAGGATGTCGAGATCGAGCGCCTGCGGCTGCGGCTCGGCCGGTTCAGCCTCCGGAATGTCGACGACAAAGCGCTCGCCCGTTTTGACCTTGCGGGATGGCTCTTCTATCGTCCGGCCGTCCGCCAGCGCCACGCGGCGGCTTTCGATCAGCGCCTTCACGCGGCTGCGCGTGAGGGACGGCAAGGCCGCGGCCAGCGCACGGTCGAGCCGCTCGCCCGAGGCGCTGTCGTCGAAGGTCACGAAGTGGCGGCCGGCGTCGCTCATGGAGTGTTCTTGGCGTCCCCTGCTCAGGCCTCTGCACCGCTGTGGTTGAAGGTGCTGGTTATCGTGATGGGCCTGCTGATCGTGGCGGGCTTCGTCGTCATCGCGGCCGAGATCGCCCGCCGCATGTCTACGCCCAACGCCGGCCGGCCGCCAACCGGGACGTTCAGCGAACGCATTGCGCTGCCGTCGGGTGCGCGCGTGGTATCGATGACGACGGCGGGCGATCGGCTGGTCGTCCATGTCGAGACGCAGGGCGGGCCGGCGGCGGCCTACATCGTCGATCCGCGCAACGGCGCCCTGTTGGGCACCGTCGAATTCCCGCCGGGCCCCGGCCGCTAGATGATCGATCACCTGTCGATCACCACAACCGACCTCGACCGCGCCCAGGCTTTCTACGACGCGGTGCTGGGCGCGCTCGGCTATCCCAGGGTCAACCGCCGCGCCGAGGCGATCGGCTACGGCGTGCGCGAGCGCACGCCCGACGCGGCGCCCTACATCTCGGTCTATCTCTGCACGGCCAGTCTGGTGGCGGATAACCGGCATTGGTGCTTCCGGGCGCCAAACCGCGCCGCCGTGCGCGCCTTCCACCAGGCAGCCCTCGCCAACGGCGGAACCGACGACGGTCCGCCCGGCATCCGCGAGAGATACAGTTCCGACTATTACGCCGCTTTCGTACGCGATCCCGACGGCAACCGCCTCGAGGCCGTAACGCGCCGGGCAGAGGATCAGGCATGAACTTTCGCAGCGACAACGAAGTCGGCGCCCACCCGGCGATCATCGAGGCGGTGGGCCGCGCCTTCACGAGCGGTCCCGCTCATTCCTATGGAGCCGACGATTGGACGCAACGGGTCGAACGCCGGCTGCGCGAGCTGTTCGACAAGCCCGACCTCGTGGCCTTCCCGGTCATCACCGGCACCGCTGCCAACAGCCTTGCGCTGGCATGCTGCACGCCGCCCTGGGGGGCGATCTATTGCCACCCGACGGCCCACATCGCCTCCGAAGAGACCAACGCGCCGGAGTTCTTTACGTCGGGTGCGAGGCTTTTCCGTATCGATGGTGCGGCCGGCAAGGTCGATCCGCAGAAGCTCGCCGATGCCCTGGCCCAGCCGGTCTACGGCGTGGTGCATTTCCCGCAACCCGCGGCCGTCAGCATCACGCAGGCGACCGAGTGCGGCACCGTCTACGCGCCCGAGGAGATCGCGGCTATCGCGACCTCGACGCATCGCCACGGGCTCAAGCTGCACATGGACGGCGCGCGCTTCGCCAATGCGCTGTCGTTCGTGGGCTGCTCGCCAGCCGAGCTCTCCTGGAAAGCGGGCGTCGACGTGCTGAGCCTCGGCGCCACCAAGAACGGCGTGCTCAGCGCCGAAGCCGTGGTGTTCTTCGATGCCGGCCTGGCGCGCGAGTTCGCTTTCCGCAGCAAGCGCGGCGGACACCTCCTGTCGAAGATGCGCCTGTTGTCGGCGCAGCTCGACGCCTACCTGGCCGACGGCCTGTGGCTCGACAATGCCCGCCACGCCAATGCCATGGCGCGCCGGCTGGTCGCCGGCCTGACGCCGCTCAAGGGCACGCAGCTTCTCTATCCGGTCGACGCCAACGAGATCTTCGTGGTCCTGCCGGCGCACATGCACGACGCGCTGCAGGCCGCCGGCGCGCAGTATCATCCCTGGCCGTCGGACCGGCCGGGCGAGCGCGCCTTTCGCCTGGTCACCGCCTTCGACACCGATCCCACCGACGTCGAGCGTTTCCTGTCCATCGCCAGGTCTGTGTGAGTAACCCATGACCCATCAGCGCACCCTCACCGCTGCCCACTGGGGCGTCTACGAGGTCGAGTACGACGAAGCCGGCAAGGCCAAGCGCCTGCATCCTTTCTCGAAAGATCCCGATCCCTCGCCGATCGGCCTGCACATGCTGTCCGACGAGGTGACGCGGCTGCGCGTGCACCGGCCGGCGGTGCGCAAGAGCTGGCTCGAGAAAGGCCCCGGCGCGGCTCCCGAGCGGCGCGGCCAGGAGCCGTTCGTCGAGCTGCCGTGGGACGAGGCGCTTGACCTGGTCGCCGGCGAACTGACGCGCGTGAAGGAAGCTCATTCCAACCGCGCCATCTTCGGCGGTTCGTACGGCTGGTCGAGCGCCGGCCGCTTCCATCATGCCCAGAGCCAGGTCCACCGCTTCCTGAATTCGGTCGGCGGCTATGTGCGCCACCAGGATTCCTACAGCCTGGGGGCGGCGCGCGTGCTGATGCCGCACATCGTGGCGCCCATGGACGAGCTGATGTCGATGCACACGCCGTGGGACGTGCTGGCCGACAATTGCAAGCTGTTCGTGGCCTTCGGCGGCGTGCCGCACAAGAACAGCCAGATCAATGCCGGTGGCGCCACGATGCATCACGTGAAGGGCGGGCTCTACGGCATGCGCGACAAAGGCGTGCGTTTCGTCAACGTCACGCCCACCGCCGACGATCTCGACACCGGCGGCAACGTCGAATGGCTCGCCATCCGGCCCAACACCGACGCCGCCCTGATCCTGGCGCTCTGTCACACGCTTTGGCAGGAGAAGCTCCACGACCGCGACTTCCTCGATCGCTGCACCGTGGGTTTCGACAAGTTCGCGGCCTCCCTCGCCGGCAAGGATGCCGTTTGGGCGGAGAAGATCACCGGCATCCCGGCCAGCCGCATCACGAGCCTGGCGCGCGAGATGGCCGCGACGCGCACCACGGTCAGCATCAACTGGTCGCTGCAGCGCAGTCATCACGGCGAGCAGCCGTTCTGGGCCCTGGTGACGCTGGCCTGCATGCTGGGCCAGATCGGCCTGCCGGGCGGCGGCTTCGGCGTGGGTTACGGCCCGGTCAACCTGATGGGCAGCGGGTTTCCCAAATATTCCGGCCCGACCCTGCCCCAGGGCACCAATGCGGTGAGCGACTTCATCCCCGTCGCGCGCTTCTGCGACATGCTGCTCAATCCCGGCGGCAAGCTGCCCTACAACGGCCGCGACCTCACCTATCCCGACATCCGCCTGGTCTATTGGGCGGGTGGCAATCCCTTCCATCATCATCAGGACCTCAACCGGCTGCGCACGGCCTGGCGCAAGCCCGAGACCATCGTGTTCCACGAGCAGTTCTGGACGCCGGCCGCGCGCATGGCCGACATCGTGCTGCCGGCCACCACCAGCCTGGAGCGCGACGACATCGGCTATGGCAGCCGCGAGCCCTTCCTGATCGCCATGAAGAAGGCGCGCGATGCGGTGGGCGAGGCGCGCGACGACTACTGGATCTTCGCCGAGATCGCCCGGCGCATGGGCAAGGGCCACGACTACACCGAGGGCCGCGACACCATGGCGTGGCTAAAACATCTCTATGAACTGTCGCGCCAAAAATCGGCCGAGGCCGGTGTGAGCATCCCCGCGTTCGACGCCTTCTGGCAGGCCGGCATCGCCGAAGCGCAAGGCAAGAACCGCGAGCCCGTGATGCTGGCGGCCTTTCGCGCCGATCCTGCTAAAAATCCGCTCAAGACGCCGTCGGGCAAAATAGAAATCTACTCCGAGAAGATCGCGTCGTTCGGCTACGACGACTGCCCCGGCCACGCCACCTGGCTGGAGCCGATCGAATGGCTGGGCTCGAAGACGGCCGAGCGCTATCCGCTGCACATGCTGTCAGACCAGCCGGCCGACAAGCTGCACAGCCAGCTCGACCACAGCCCGCATGCGCGCGCCACCAAGGTCAAAGGCCGCCAGCCGATCACGCTCCATCCCGACGATGCGGCCGCGCGCGGCATCGCCGACGGCGACCTTTTGCGCGTGTTCAACGACCGCGGCGCCTGCCTTGCCGCGGCGCGTCTCAGCGACCGCATCCGGCGCGGCGTGGTGCGGCTGTCGACCGGCGCGTGGTTCGATCCGGCCGATTCGGGCTCCAACCGGCCGCTGGAGAAGCATGGCAACCCCAACGCACTCACCCTCGACATCGGCGCCTCCAAGCTGAGCCAAGGCTGCATCGCCCAGACCTGCCTGGTCGAGATCGAGCGCTTCGACGGCCCGCCGCCGCCGCTGACCGCGCACCAGCCGCCCGCCTTCACGACAAGATGAATCATGCTCTTCCGGACCGCGAGCCTCTGGCTCGCTCATCCTCATGAGCGCGCGAGACCCTTCGGCAAGCTCAGGGCAAGCTGCGCGCGGTCCGGAAGATCATGACGCGCGCCTCTAGCGCGCCAGCGCGCCGGCGGTGCAGCCCGATCGGGGGGCGATCTCGCCGAGCGCTTGAACCTCGACCAGGTTCGCCCCCTGGGTCTTGGCCAGGAACATGTTGAGCGTCGCGTGGTGATCCTTGCCGATGGTCACCGCTCCGCCGGGAGAGTCGAACTTCAATCCTTCGAGCGCGTCGATCAGGGCCTCCTTGTCGACCTTGCCCGCCTTCTCCAGGGCGGCCTTCACCGCAAGGAGCGTGTTGTAATGCGTCTCGACATAGTTGGAGATGGCCATGTCCGGACCCGCCTTGGCGCGCGCCCGCGCGACGAACGCCTTGGCCTTGGGATCCTGGCTCGCCACGACAAACGGTACCGCCGCGTAGATGTTGTCGACCTTGCCGCCGAACGCCTTGAGGTCGGCTTCGGTCAGGCCGAGGAAGGCCACGGTCATGGTCTTGAAGACGCCGCGGTCGGAAGCGAGCGGAATGAACTGCATGCCGTCGCCCTTCAGCGCGTACAGCAGCACCTTCGCCTTGCTGTCGGCGACGCGGCTGATCAGGGGCGTAAAATCCTTCTCGGTGCCCAGGGTGTACTGCTTGGCGACGACCCTGCCGCCCAACTTTGCAATCAGCGGCTCGGCGGCGTCGAACATGCGATGCGGCCAGTCGCGGTCGGCGCCCAGCAGGAAATAGTCGGCGCCGAATGTCTTGGTCATGTACGGCAAGAGCGAGTCGAGCTCCTGGTTGGGCACCGTGTTGAAGGAGAACATGTAGCGGTTGCACTTGCCGCCTTCGTAGTTGGTGGCGTAGAGCAGCGGCGTCTTATGCGCCGCCAGCACGGGCACAATGGCGTCGAGATTCTGCGAGGTGATGGGGCCGACGACGGCGAGCGCGCCGTCCTCTTCGACCATCCTGCGCGCCGCCTCGGTCGCAATGTTGGGCCGCGTGCCATCGTCGCGATAGACGATTTCCACCGGCCGCCCCAGGATTCCGCCGGCAGCGTTGATGTCGGCCGCCGCAAGGTCGAGACCGAGCTTGGCCTGCCGGCCGTAGAGCTCCACGCCGCCCGAGAACGGCAACACAGCGCCGATCTTGATTGGGTCGGCGGCATCAACCTTGGTTGGGACGAACGCCCACGTCGACACCATGCAACTACACAGCGCGACAAGCGCCGTCTGCTTGAGAGTCTCAATTCTCATGACGCAATCCCCCGACAAAGTCCGCCGCGCTCGCGAGGCTAGCACAGGTAAGTGAATTCCGTGGCGACGCGCCGACAAAACGCTTCCAATTACCCAATACTACGGCGCCGGCATAACCGGGTTCGGATTGATCGCGGATCGGGAGCGCGACTCGATGGGCATCGGCTTCGGGCTGTCCCGCCTCAATCCGAATCTCTTCGCTCGTCCCAGCGAGTTGATGTTCCAGGCGTACTATCAGGCCCACCTTTTCGCGGCGACCTTCCTGCAGCCCACCATCTCCTACATCCCGACACCCGGCGCCTCGCCGACGCTGCCCGGCGCATTGACGACGACGCTACGACTCACGGTCCTTTTCTGACCGGGCTCACGCCGGTCCTGTGGAGCGCCCATCGAGCTTGAGCGTCTGCAAGATCTGCTGGAAGCGCGGGTTGTTGTGGAGGGGACGGAAGTACGGATTTTGCGCCGTAAAGCACAGGTAGGTGGTGCGCGCCTTCACGCAGTGCTCGAGAGCATCGAGCGCCCGTGACGACTCGCCGGCGGCCATCCATTGCATCGCCGCCCCCTCCCAGCGATTGGTGCGCTCGAGCAAGGCGATCCACACATCCATCGCCTGTCGCCAGCCCTTGCTGCGAGCCAACGCTTCCACCTGCTCGGCAACACCCTGGGCGACGCTCAGCCCCCGGAGCGTCGTAAGACGCTCGGCCATCGCCTCGTCGCGGCGACCGAGCTGGTCGAGAATCATCATGCGCCCATAGTGTGCCCGGGGAGAACCAGGAGCGACCTTCAAGCTATCGTCCACGGCCTCGAGCGCGCGGTCGCCTTGGCCTGCCATCCAGTAGACGATTGCGAGATGCTGGAGCGTCTCGACGCTGCGCGGATCGAGCCGCCGCGCCTGCTCCATGGCTTCGATCGCTTCGTCGTGGCGGCCCATCGCGCTCAGGAACTGGCCGAAGGTGCCGAGCGCTTCGACCGAGCTGGAGTTAAGGGCGACCGCATGCGCCAGGTCGGCCTCGGCGCCGTCCCAGTCCCAGTCGTACTCCATCTTCACGCGGCCAAGTGCGGCCCACGCCTCGGCCAGCCCCTCGTCGAGGGCGATCGCCCTCTGGGCAGCCCGGCGCGCCATCGGCATCGCCTCATCGACCTGCAGCGGCCGCAACATCGCGGTCGACGCCATGAGCAGGTAGGTCGACGCGAGCCCGGCGTGGGCCATGGCATAGTCGGGATCGAGCACCAGCGCCTGTTCGAACAGGCTGAGCGCCTTCATGAGCGGCAGCCGTGTGAAAGGCTTGAGATGGGCCCGCGCCTCGAGTTGCAGGAAATAGGCCTCCGCCGCTCGCGGGCGGTAGCTGTGCAGGCCATGGTCGACGGCCGATAATTGTGGGAGTGAGGTCGTGACCCGTTCGGCGATCGCGTCCTGCAACGCAACACCGTCCACCTGGGACTGCTCGAAACGCTCGCTCCACTGCGTGCGGCCGCTCGCCACATCGATCAGGCGTGCCGAGATTTGCAGTCGTTCGGCGCTGCGCCGCACCGCGCCCTCCAGCAGGTGCCCTACCCCGAGCGTGCGACAGGCCTCGACCGTATCGCGCGCGCCGGCGAGATCTTCCACGGCGCCGACCGGCCATACGGTCAGGCCCGGTACCGCGCCCAGCGCGGTGCTCACCGCGTCGGCAATGCCGACCCCGAGATAGGTGTCGGCTTCGGCCAGGTCGCGCGTCGAGAAGGGCCGCACCGCAAGCGGTCTGGCCTCGGCCATCGGCGGCCCGCTGACGGCTTGCGGCGCCGGGTCGGCCTCCGACAGGACACGCACCGGCACGGCCAGGCGATAGCCTGCCCGGGCGACTGTCTCGATACAGTCCTCGGGCGGACCGGCCCCGAGCGCCTTGCGCAGGGTCGACATATGCACGGTGAGCGTGCGGTCCTCGACGACGACGTTGGGCCAGAGCTTCGCCCGCAGCGTTTCATGCGGGACCAGCCGGCCGCCGGCCTCGGCCAGCAGTACCAGGATCTGCCAGGCCTTTGCAGGAACGGCCACGCGCCGGCCGCTACGCGTCAGCCGGCGCTCGGCAGGATCGAGGACAAACGGACCGAACGCATAGATCGGCATCGTCTCCTTTTATACACCGGCTTTATCCAATCTTGATCTATTCTTGACCTCCAAACGCACGCGACGCCGCGGAAAATGATCCATCGTACCGGCGGGTTGGGCAGCGTCTGCGGGGCAAGGCGATGGCGTTGGGGGCTCTTTTTCGATGGCCGAGACAGTCCGGTGGCGATCGCGCTATCGACGGTGGCTGTCGGCCGGCTGATCGAAGACGCCTGAGCTTCCGGGACATTCGGCCAGCATGGCTCGTGGCGTTTTGTTCGGCGTCGCTTATCGCCACCGGCGGAGAGGCAGCGGCACAGAGCCCGCCCAGCCCTGCCGGTAGGTCGGGCTCCACCGAGACCGTCGCGGCCGTCAGCGGCAATCCGGCCGCCACGACCTTCTCGACCGGCACCGGCTGGCTCGGACGCCAGCTCGGTCTGCGCGACGAATGGGGCGTGACCCTGGGCGGGGTGTGGCTCGCCGACACAAACCTGGTGGCCGCCGGCGGCGCCCAGCCGGGCGGATGGACTAACAACAGCGCGCTTTTCGTCGGCCTCGGCATAGACGCCGACAAGCTCGTCGGCTGGCAAGGCGCTTCGTTCGGCTTCCAGTTCCTGCAAGTCAACGCCGGCAACACCAACGGCGAGGCCGGCAGCGTGCAAGGCTACAACGGCATCGTCGGCCCGCCGCCCTTCAACCGCACCGAACTGTTCCAGGCATGGTACGCGCAGGAGATGATCAAGGACGTCCTCAAGATCCGCATTGGCCGCGTCAATCCCGGTGCTGACTTCAACAACGTCCTGCGCCCCGTCACCTTCACCGACAGCAACCAGAACATTCCGTCGGTCAGCGGCCTGATCTACTCGACGGTCTTCGCCAACGGCACGCTGATCGGCTTCCTGCCCGGCTACTACAACTCGGGAAACGGCGTGACCGTCAACTTCACCCCAACCAAGTCCTTCTACCTCAACCTCGGGGTCTACGACGGAAACAACGCCCTCCGCATACAGACCGGCATGGTCCCGCCCTCGTTCAACGGCTACTACTTCAACATCGGCGAGATCGGCACCAACTGGACGCTCGGCGAGGGCAATCATCCCGGGCAATTCGGCATCGGCCTCTGGCACCAGACGGGCATCCTCACCGCGCCGGGCGTCACACAGGACGGCGCCGGCGGCGTCTACCTGTTCGGCTCCCAGCGCATTGCCCATGGCGTGAACGAGCGCGTCCCGAGTTCGGGCATCAGCAGCTTCTTCCAGTTCGGCGCCAGCAACGCCCAAACGTCTCCGATCAACCAGTACTACGGCGCCGGCCTCACCGGCTTCGGCCTCATCGGCGACCGT
>WNFE01001705.1_pt1 | contig 16017 bp, 15 predicted proteins | sample 5400451 | NCBI WGS metagenome assembly WNFE01 (sample SAMN13153344, study PRJNA577476) | soil metagenome | isolation source: 200 cm saprolite under Douglas fir tree site 2 hole 2 | place: USA:California | collected 2015-04-18 | reverse complement strand
CGCTCAGGTGCACACGCTTGCCGATCTGCGCGCACGAACCGACCAGGGCGTGCGAGTCGATCATCGAGCCTTCGTCCACGTAGGCGCCGACGTTGATGAACATGGGAGGCATGCAGATGACCGATGGTGCAACGTAGGCTCCTTCGCGGATGGAAGATCCTCCTGGCACAAGACGAACACGATCGGCGAGAGTTAGTCGGCGGGCCGGGAAAGTGTCCTTGTCGACAAAGGAGAGTACGTCGCCGTCTGACATTTGTTGTAACTCGCCGAGACGGAAGCCGAGTAGGATTCCTCGCTTCACCCAGGTATTGACGGCCCAGTGTCCGGCGACTTTCTCGGCGGCGCGAATCTCGCCCCGAGTCAGGGCGGCGCGGAAGTCGAGAAAGGTGCGACGGGCTTCGTCGGGGTTGCTGATCTTTTCGCGCGTGGAGAGGTGTTCAATGGCGGACTTAAGAGTGAGTAGTGAATCTGACATAGGAAAGTAGAGGGTCTGTGGTGAAACTCGCTGTCTAACCTCAGTGGCTAAAGCCGGTTCTGAAACAAGCCAGCGACCGCAGCGCTGAAGCGCTGCGCCACCCAAAATCAAATGCAAAAAACTAATGACTCAGAACTGAAAAGCTAACGGCTAAAAGCTAAGAGCTAAATGCTAACGGCTAAGTGCTAAATGCTGCTCTTACCCCACGCACTTGCATTCGCTACGGATCAGAACGCCGGCCATCTGATGGGTTGCCTCGCGCGCCTCGGCGAGATTGCTGTACGGTCCGTGCCAGCGCGAATGATTGGGATCGTGCCCGGCGGGACGCCCTTTGCCGGAACTGCACTGTGCACAGGATGCGCGGTGCAGAATCGCTTTGTGCGGGCCCGCTGCCCAATTTTCGTAAATATAGAATTCGGCGGCAGCCGACGGGGGAGCCGCAGGCCGGGTAATCAATCCGGCGTCGGCCGCGATCTTCTGCAGCTTCGATCGCGTGTCGCGGCGCATGGGAAGCAAGGGCAGGCGATAAACCTCTTCGATCTTACCCATCATCGCTAGGACGGCTTTCACGGGCAGCGGGCTCGACTCGATGAAGTTGGCCTGCATCAGCGGAAGAAACTTGCGGTGGATGGTGCGCGCTGTCTGCCAGTCGTTGTTCAGCGCGGCGCGCGTCATCTCCGCCATTTCATGGGGAATTTCGTTGGACGCAACCGAGACGATGCCCACGCCGCCGAGCGCGATCACCGGCAAAGTGATGGCGTCGTCGCCGGAGAACACCAGAAAACTCTCCGGCACCGAGTTCAGCACTTCCGCGATCTGCGACATGTTCCCGCTGGCTTCCTTCACGCCCGCGATATTGGCGACCTCGCTCAATCTCGCCAGGGTCGCAGGTTCGAGATTGGCGGAAGTGCGGCCCGGCACGTTATACAGAATGACCGGCTTATCGACCGCTTCGGCGATCGCACGGAAGTGCCGATATTGGCCCTCCTGTGTCGGCTTGTTGTAGTACGGCGAAGCGGTCAGGATGGCGTTGACGCCCGGCCGCGCCGCAACTTCTTTCGCCTTGGCCACAGCCTCTTGCGTCGAGTTGGAGGTGGCGCCGGCGACGATCGGCACGCGACCCGCGACGACTTCGATAGTCACATCGATGACGCGCAGCCACTCATCGTGGTTGAGCGTGGGAGTTTCTCCGGTGGTGCCGCAGGGAACGAGGAAATCGATGCCCGATTCGACCTGCCAGGCAACCAGATTGCGCAGCGCATTTTCGTCGACCGCGCCGTCCTGAGAGAACGGTGTGACCAGAGCGGTGCCGCAGCCTCGCAGTTGCATGGTTAAAGGATAACTCTTATCGCACGCGCTTGCATTTGCCGGCCGTGAGCTGGCGGAGAGCCGAGACTCCGGCAAAATTGCCGATGCCTCGCGTTGCTCAGGATGACAATTCTTCTGAAGTTTTCAGAATGACAATTCTGAAGTTTTTAACGAGGCTCTAAAGTTCTCGCCAGACGTCGCGGAAATCGTAGAAGCCTGTTTTCGCCGCCAGCCACTCGGCCGCGCGCACAGCGCCTTCGGCGTATCCCTGGCGGGACTTGGCGTCGTGACACAAATAGATTCGATCAGCGGCAGAATTGAAGGCAACTTCGTGCATGCCGACCACGTCGCCCTCGCGAAAGGAGACGATTTCGACTTCTTTTTCCCTGCCTCCGGACTGGCTCAAAATCTTTTGGATGGTGAGCGCAGTTCCCGAAGGAGCGTCCTTTTTTTGCTCATGGTGACGCTCGAAAATCTGGCCTGAGTAATCGTATTTCAGGGCAGCTCCCGCGGTCGTGACAATCTCGAAAAACAGGTTTACGCCGATGGAGAAATTCGATCCGTAGAGAAAGCCCGTTTCTGCGGAGAGAACCATTTCGCGCAGGCGCGGCACTTGGTCGTACCAGCCTGTAGTCCCGACCACGAGGTTTTTCTTTGCACGGATGCAGGCTTCCGCATTCGCTACAGCCGACGCGGGCGCGGTGAAGTCGATCACCACGTCGATAGCGGCGAGCGAATCCGGCGTAAGAGCGCTGGCGCCGGCGTTTTCAGCGGCAAAGAGAACTCGCACATGATGCCGGCGGGCACGCGCGACGTCCGCAACCAGCGATCCTGTTTTGCCACGCCCTAGAATCAGGAGATTCATGCCGAAACCTTGAACCGCAGAGTGCGCTGAGCACGCAGAGAGAATCTTGCAAAACCTTGGGCTTTTACACCCTTTGTTTTTCTCTGCGCACTCTGCGTCCTCCGCGGTTAAATGACACTACGCAAACACTTCCGGATCCGCCTCCGCGAAAAATGCCTGGTGCAGCCGCCGGACCACCTCGGTCGCGTTGTCTTCTTCAATCACGAAGGTCAGATTAATTTCGGAGGCGCCCTGCGAGATCATGCGAATCTTCACATCTTCAAGGATGCCAAAAACCTTGGCGGCGATTCCGGGTGTGTCCCGCAAATTCTCGCCCACAAGACAAACGATCGCCTTGCGCCCCTCGTATTTTACGTCCGCGAGCTTCGCCAGATCGGCGGCCAGCGCTGGGATCGCTTCGTTGGTCTCGGCCGTTACCGAGACGCTGACTTCGGAGGTGGAAACCACGTCCACCGCCACTTCGTGTTTATCGAAGGCCTCAAAGATGGACTTCAAATATCCGTGCACCAGCAAACGGCGGGGTGCGGCGATCTCTACCAGCGTGATCTTCTTCTTGAGCGCAATGGCTTTGAAAATGTTCGAACAGCGAGGGGCGCGCGCCGTGATCTTCGTCCCTTCGCAAGTCGGGTTCAGCGAGTTCAGAACATAGACTGGAATATTGAGGTGAATCGCGGGCATCACGGTTGCCGGATGCAGAACCTTGGCGCCGAAGTAGGCGAGTTCGGCGGCTTCGTCAAAGCTGATGACCTTGATGCGGCGGGCCTCGGGACAAAGGCGGGGGTCGGTGGTCATCATGCCATCGACGTCGGTCCAGATTTCGATGCGCTCGGCATTGAGGCCAGCGCCAAAGATGGCTGCGGAAAAATCCGATCCACCGCGGCCGATGGTGGTGGTGACGCCCGCGCGATTAGAACCAATGAACCCGCCCATCACCGGAACCTTGCCGCCGTCGACCAGAGGCTGAACTTTCTTGCGCAGGCGCTCGTTGGTTTCATCGAACTGGGGAACCGCGCGAGTATAGCTGCTGTCGGTTAATAGACATTGGCGCGAATCCACGTGCGCACCCGGCAGTCCGCGGGAGGCGAAAGCGGCTGCCACAATTTTGCTCGAAAGCACTTCGCCGAAAGAGGCAACGTAATCATAGGTGCGGGGAGTGATTTCACCGACCGCGCCAATGCCGCGCAGCAATTCGTCCAGATCTTCGAAGTCGGCGCCGAGGTCGCCATGAAATTCGGTGAACAGGGCGGTGCCGAGCAGTTCTCCGGCAGTGTCATAGTGACGCTCCCGCAAGGCGCGCGCCATTTTGAGAGCGGTCTTGCGATCGCCGCCACCGGCAGCCTTTCCCATAGCGAGCAGGGAATCGGTGACCTTGGCCATGGCACTGACCACCACCACCGGGCGGTCCGCCAACCGACCCTGAACGATGTGCGCTACGCGCTCAATCGCTTTTGCGTCTTGTACGGAAGTCCCGCCGAACTTCATGACGATCATGGGCGGGGCTGCTCCTCGGTTTCCCGTAGAGACGCGGCTTGCCGCGTCTCCCGCGGCGGAGACGGGGCAAGCCCCGTCTCTACGCTAAGACCTGTGGTAGGTTTCCCTATCACCCGAGATACCCCTTCGCCTTGAGCAACTCGGCATTCAGCAGCGCCGCGCCGGCGGCGCCACGAATCGTGTTGTGCGATAGGACGGTAAACTTCCAGTCCAGCACGTTGCACTTGCGCAACCGGCCGACCGCGGTCGTCATGCCTGCGCCGAGGTCAACGTCGAAGCGCGGTTGCGGACGGTCCGCCGCAGTCATGTAGACGACAGGTTGTTCGGGTGCGCTCGGCAGGCGCAGTTGCTGCGGCTCGGCGCGAAAATCGTTCCAGGCGGCGATGATCTCCTCCGGCTGCGCCTTCTGTTTCAGCCGAATCGCAACCGACTCGGTATGGCCATCTTCCACGGCGACGCGATTGCATTGCGCGCTCATGGCAAAAGGAGCGGGGTCCACGCGTGCACCGTTTAGCGTCCCCAGTAGCTTTTGCGTTTCCTCTTCCATCTTCTCTTCCTCTTTGGCGATGTAGGGGACGACGTTGCCGAGAATATCGAGCGAAGGCACTCCGGGATATCCAGCGCCGCTGACCGCCTGCATGGTGACCACCATCACCGTCTCCAGCGCGAAACGACAATGTAACGGAGCCAGAGCCAGGACGAGTCCAATGGCGGAGCAGTTAGGGTTGGTGACGACGAAGCCACCGGACTTGCGTCGCGAGGGTTGGGTCTCGATCAGTTGGATATGCTCGCCATTGACCTCCGGGATCACCAGGGGAACGTCTTCCTGCATGCGCAAGGCGCTCGAGTTGGAGACAACTGCGCAACCGGCGTCGGCGAACTGCGGCTCCATTTCGCGGGCGATCGCGGCATCGAGGGCGGCGAAGATAATTTTCGGGGCGCCTGCTGGCTTGGCGGCAGCAACTGTCATTTTGGCGATGTTAGCGGGGATTGCGGTTTTCAAGCGCCATCGCGCAGCTTCAGCATAAGGCCGGCCTTCCGAACGATCGGAAGCGGCGAGCCATGCGACTTCGAACCACGGATGATGCTCGAGCATTTGGATAAATCTTTGCCCGACGATGCCGGTGGCACCGAGGATTCCTACGGGAAGTTTCTCTGCCATGGTAGATTTTGATTTTATACCAGCGAAATTTCGGCAGGGAATGCCGTCGCGGGCACCGCAGGCGAGAAGATGCGGAAAGTGTGATGGATAGGGGTCGCGGCCAAATATTGAAAACCCAGGGGACGCGGGCTAGGTCCATGACTGCGTTCACGCGGTCTCGTTGCTAGGTTCGGCCTTGGCCGAGTTCTTGCGGAAACGAGTACTCGTTGAGCGGCCCGAACTTGCGCTTTTCCGCGTAGATGCGCCAGCGCCGCCACACGATGCGCAAAGCGGCCATCACCGGGATGGAGAGATAGACACCGAGGATTCCGGCAATTTCGCCGCCCGCGAGAATGCCGAACAAAGCCGCCAGCGGATGTAATTCCACACTGACTCCCATGACGCGGGGAGAGATAACGTAGTCCAGTACCATCCGCCACAGGAACAAAAACAACAGCAGGAAGCCCCAGTGCTGGTATCCCGCCAGCACCGCGACGGTCATCATCACAGCGCCTGCCAGCAGCGGCCCTGCGAGCGGGACGAACTCCAGCGCGCCTCCGGCAGTGCCGAGCATCAGCGCGTACGGAACTCGCGTCGCACCCAGGAATGAGGTGTACGCCACCAGCGATAGCGCCGCCAGGGTCAACTGGGCGCGAATGAATTGCGCGAGCATCTGGTTCAGATCCTGAAGCACATCCTGCAGAAACTCACGCTGCGTGCGCGACTGCACCAGCGCCAGCAGCACTTCATGGAAGCTGCCACCATCGCGCAGGAAAAAAATGGCGAGGATCGGCACCAGAAACAGCAACCACACTTCCTGCGCCGCTTCGGCGGCGCGAACGCCAATTCGCTGCGCCAGGCGAGATAAGTCCTCCCGGCGACTCATCAAGAAGTCCTTAATACGTTCCTGGGTCGGGGCGCTCCAGCCGTGCTGGCTTCCGATTCGCGCGGTAAGCTGGCCGATCTGGCCGGAGAACTGGCCGGTGCTGGCCTTATCCATAAGTCCGGGCAGCGATTCTGCCAGGCGGGCGCTTTGCCGTGCAATCCTCGGACCGACCAGAAAACCGAACAGCCCTAAACCAACCAGAAGCAGAAGATAAATGATCGTGATCGCCCAGGCCCGGCTGCGGACCAGTTTCTCCAGCCGCCCCACCGCGGGATTAATGAGGTAGGCAAAAAAAATGGCGAAAAGAAAGAGAATCAGCGTACGCCGCGCCGCATAGAGAAAGCCCAACCCCACGGCGAACAGGAGAGCCGTGAGCAGCACGCGCGACGTGCGTGAATCAAGAATCGTCAAGAGTTATCCCAAGGGGTCCGGCGCCACATGCGAACAGCCTCTTCTCAAGTGCCCAGGCTATCTTCGCCCAGTTTATGGTAACGCTTGAGATAGAGTGCGATCCAATGCCGAAAGGGGCTGACCTCCCGCGAGCTGGTGGCCTGCTCGTTCGTCGTGTGCGTTCCCGACTAATCCCGGACCACTTCGGTATGTTCGCCCAGGACGGACATCCGCATAACCTTGAATTGATCGTCGAGCCAGAGTTGCCATGTGCCCGCATCGTTCTTCAGTTCCAGTTTGAGTAAATCCTGCTGCCCGTTCTTCAGGCTCACCTTTTCGCGGCCCAGGAACTCCGCGCTGAGCGGCGCCGAAGAATGTTGGCGCGGGTTCAAGGTTCCAAACTGAGCGCGCTGCTTGAGCGGGCACTGCACTTGGCCCTTTTCCTGTTTGCAGGCTGCGCCCAGAAACATCCAGGCCAGCACTTCGCGGTGGACGAAGAAGTAGTCGTCCAGGATGCGGGTCGATGCCGGCAGCAGATAGGGCTGCTCGTGCTCTTTCTCTTCTCCAGCTTTCCACTTCTGTGTCAGGAAATCATCGTTTGGAAGTACCACCGATTCCGCTTTCTCCGGGCTCAGTTCCTTCCACTCGTAACGCCGGATGTCCCCGCCAGCGGTAAGCTGCATCTCGGAAGTTTGCACGGCCTGAGTGGGAGCATTCTCCGTCTTAAACTCGGACTGGATGACGCTGCCGTTGGCGGTCTGATAAATCGAGAACGTCTCGGTTCCTACGCGATGGCCATTCTGAAACACACCGAAGGAGCCGGAGTCGACGTTCTGTCCTTCGTGTTCCTTCTCCTTCTCTTTTGGCATGGGCGCAGCGCTCGCCAAGGAGCCCGATGCCGCAATGCACCAAACCAGAGCCATCATGAAAGCGAGCAGCCGATAAGACAACTTCACTGTGGTTCTCCTGTTCCGAAACGTGCGGGGGGAATCTGAGATGAGCCGGCGGCCTCGGCTTCCCCCCGAAACTGCAACGTACGCTCGATTTCAGCGCAAAGGGAGGCCGGATCTCTGCCTGATGTGACGACGGTAACGCTTGCCTGACGGTAGTGCGGCAGCCGGGACTCATAGAGCCGGCCGAACTCGGCGAGATCGTCTTTTCGTAAAGGCCGTTTCGCACCGTCCTCCAGACTGCGCCGCCAGAGTTCGTCCAACGGAGCCTCCAGAAATATCGAAGTCCAAGACCGCAGCAACTCACGGTTCTTTGGTTGCGCGAACGCTCCACCCCCCAGCGCGACCACGGTGTCGCGCTCTAGCGATTCCGTCAAATCGCGAAGCGCGTTGGTTTCGGCGAGCCGAAACCCGGGCTCCCCTCTGTCCCGAAAAATCTCGGAAATGGTTTGCCGCTCGCGGGACTCGATTCGGGCATCCAGATCCACAAAATCCCAGTCCAGCCGCCGGGCCAGTTCCTGGCCTACGCTGCTCTTGCCGGACGCCATGAATCCCACAAGAAACACCGCGCGCACTTCCATGGCACTCCATAGCACGAGATGGGCAAGGTTTTAACCCCAGGTCCACGCCCATCTGCTCCCATTAATTTTCTGTGGTTCAGCGTTGCTTGAGCCGGATTTTACCACTGAAAGAGCGCAGCACGACCTCCGACGCCGCTTTGCCGACCGTGCCAAAGAAGGAACGCCCCGCTTCCACGGAAAAGCGGGAGTGCCTGGGTTGGAGGGGGAAGTCGTTTTGGACCCGGCCCAGCACCGAGTGCGCGCTGAAATCGGCCGAGACATCCGGGGGCGCAAGGGCCTCAATATCACCGGTGTGGGTGGTGAACTTATAGTCGCCGCCGGAGCCGAAGTCGCCATCGTAGAAAATCTTTCCGCTGCCGGAATTCGCCTGCACCAGCGGTCCCGTGACCGACTTCAAATGGACGTCGCCGCTGATCGAAGCGATCTCGACGTGGCCGTTGCGAACATCGGTAAGCGTGATGGGCCCACGCATCGTCCGGACGTGCACATGACCGTTATTTACGTCGCGAACATTCACCACCGCATCCGTGCCTTCCAGGGTCAAGTCTCCCTGCAAGCGCTCCGCCGACAGGGGACCGGTCGAAGAACGGAGATTGAGGGTGGCGTCAGGCGGAATCAGCAGTTCGTAGTCAACCTGGCCGGTTTGCTGGTCCCCGCCTTGCAACAGGTGCGACGCGATTTCAACTCGGTTGCCATTTTGCAGCTTGTCGACTTCCACTTTGTCCGACTTGAGCGTGGCCGTTACCACGACCTGATTGCTACTCCCAGGCTTGACCGAAATCGCCCCGTACTGCGTATCCACGGAAACATTGGCGTTGGGGCCGACCGTGAAACGGAATTCCTTCTTGATCTCGGCGAAGGCCGCCGCCGATAGACAGGTTGACAGAACCAGAGTCACGACCGTGGTTTTCTGAAAATTCGCTCGCTGAATACTCGCCTTCGGAAGACCCGCCATAAAGCGCCGCCCCTGCGGCCGGCAATGCCGGTCCGCCCTTCCACTATTGAATGCGATCCAATGCTATCTGGTAAAGAAGTGCTTTCTGCTGATAAGCATCCATCAGATGCTGCCGGGCATCCGCATCCTCTGGATTCCGATCCACGTAAGCCTGCGTTTCCCGGATGTCGGCATTCACCGCGCGCAATTGGCTTTCATACGTTGCCCGCATCGAAGGGGCACGGGTCGAAACTTCACTCAGAAACTGTTGATCTTCCGCGCTCTGCTCGGGTTCTACCGCATGGCCTGCAGCAGGTTCTGTGATCTTTATTGGCTTAGCGGGCTTCTGTTGCGCCAGCTGTTGCGGAGCCGGGGTGGACACTGAAGACGCGTCAGGGGCTGGAGTCACGGCGGCCGGCGATGTCGCTGGAGCTACCGGCGCTTGCTGCTTTGCCACTTGCGGGGCTGATCTATGGCTCACCACGTAAGAGCCTGCCGCCAACAGCGCAGCAGCAACTGGCGCCAGCCACCACGCGCTCCATCGCCGTCGTGGAGATGCCGGGACGGGGACAAGGACGGGCCGAGTGAGCGCGGACGTTGGCTCGGACGTCGGCTCGGACTCGGGCTCATGGATCAGCCCCTCGGCGCGCAATTCAGCGGCAATTCGCACCCACACCCTTGGCGCCGGTTCTTCGGTTGCTGCCAGTTGCCGGGCTTCAATCGAGATCAGCTTCAGGTCCGACACCAGCTCCGAGCAAGCGGAACAGGCCTTCAGGTGAGTCTCAAAGTCAGTTTGCAACGCGCCGTCCGGCACGCCGTCGATGAGCTCCGGCAGAACTCGCTCTACATCTGAACACGTCATAGCCGACCCTCTCCCCAAATACCGCAACTTCCGCTTACCCAGTCGTTATCCAGTTTTGGCCTTTTCGGCTCTCATGAACTTCAAATAATCCCGCAGCTTCAATCGTGCCTTGTGAAGCTGCGACTTGCTGTTGCCAATCGAGCATCCTACGATTTGGGCAATTTCGTTATGCTCGAATCCTTCCACGTCGTGCAACACAAAAACCGTCTTATAGCCCGGCGGCAGCCGGTCAATCGCGCGCTGCAATTGCAGGCGATCGATGGAACCCGTCAGCTTCACGTCCCTGGTACCGAATTCTTTCCTGGGAGCTTCGTCGTCCGCTTCCAGAGTCTCTTCGAGCGACACCACCGGCAGGCCCTTCTTGCGCAGTTGCATCAGGACGACGTTGACCGTCATGCGGTGCAGCCAGGTGGAGAAGGCCGACTCGCCGCGAAAGGTGCCGATCTTGCGAAACAGCTGAAGAAATGCTTCCTGGGCCAGATCTTCGGCCTGCGCGGGATTGGAGACCATGCGCAAACATAGCGAGTACACGCGGCGTTTGTGCAGGTGATACAAGACTTCGAACGCTGCTTCGTGGCCCTGCTTCGCCTGCTCTATAGCCTCTGCTTCGGTGATGCGTTGCTTCGGGTCGGTCAAGTCGCCTTTTCCGGCCGCTACTCGTTCAGATGCGGCTTCGAACTCTTTTCGTTGTACAAATTTGCCGAGGGAATCGCGGAAACGCTCTCGACCGTTCCTAAGTCGTCAGAATACCAAAAACCGTAGCTTGCCGGATAATCCATCCAGCCAAAGTACCTCGCCAGCCAGACCCAAAAATCACTTTCGTAACGCCCCACCCGTCCTGCCACACCCATCCCGTAGAGACGGAGCTTGCCCCGTCTCACTCGCGGCGGGAGACGCGGCAAGCCGCGTCTCTACAGGAAATTAGCTGCTCTCTATGCCTTTGCCGTGATCGTCTCCAGTCCATGCCCGTGCGGGCCGGTTTCCCGAATCCGTAACAGAATCGCGAAGGCGAGCCCGACAAATCCAAGGATCGAGAAGATCCACATGCCGAGCCCGTATCCGCCCGGGTTATCCAGCCCGGCGTGACTGTAGTCGTTGGCCTTGCCGATCAGCAGGTTCAGGATGAAGAACCCGATCTGCTGAATCAGGGTCATCAAAGCGTAAGCGGTGCCCAACCGGTTCTGATCCACGATATAGGCCACCGACGGCCACATAACCGCCGGAATCAGCGAGAAAGCTATCCCCATCATGCAGACAGGCACGTAGAGCGAAACATCGGTGTATCCCATCAGCAAATACACCGGCATCAGCAGAATCGAGCCGAACATCATCAAAAACGCACGCTTCCCGATCTTGTCGGCGAGCAGGCCGAAAAGAGGGGTAGCGATCATGGCCGAAAGGGGAAGCAGGCTGTTGAAGAATCCTGCCCGCTCGTGCGCCAGCACCCGCATTGCTTCTGAGGCGCTTACGCCGCCATGGGTTGCCAGAATCTTATTGGTGAAAAAGTCGATGGCAAATGTACGGAAGGGAAAGATTGCCGAGTAGAAAGTGAAGCAGAGCCCTACAACGAACCAGTACGAGGAGTTAAAGCGGAAAATCTGCCCGAACTCCAGCTTGTCGATGGAGCCAGCCTGTCCAAGTTCGTACCGTCCTTCGGCCCGGCTTTCGAGCACCCAGTAGATGGCCGAGCAGAGCACGGCCAGCACCCCCGCGCCCACGGCGATGAACAACGGTCCTTGCCAGCTCGGTTCGCCCGCCGGGCCATTGGGATAAAACACTTTGTTCGCCCATGTCGGCGAGTTGTCAGCCGCCACCGAGGCTAGACGGGCAATGGTGAGGTTGATCCCGAAGGCGAAGCTCAGCTCCTTGCCCTTAAACCACTTGGCAAGCACGGTCGTAACCGCAACGACAATGGATTCGCCGCCCAAGCCCAGCACGGTGCGGCCGGCGATCATCGCGCCAGGCTGCCCGCGCGCGGCGGTGAGCGCCGCACCGAGCAGGCAAAGTACGGCAAAGAACGTAATCGCCTTCTTGGTTCCAAATCGGTCAATGACGATGCCGCCGATAAGCAGGGTTAAAACCGCCGCTACGCTATAGGCCGAGTTTAACCAGCCAAACGCGGTGGCGGAATAACCCAGCTTGTCGATAAAAATGCGTTCCAGCGGGTTGATACTGTCGTAAATGTAATAGGTGCTGCCCATCGCCAGGCTGACGAACAGCAGCACGGCCCAGCGATAAAGACGAGACGGTTCCGGACGTGCAAGCTCAGGCATGAAGATACTCATCCTCGGCGCGCAACGGCGCCTGCCGTTCATTCGTGAAGAAGAGCAACCGCAAGAAGATAACAGATTGGGGAAGGGAATTGCTCGCCAACGGATGGGGATGGCGTAAACATCATTACTTACTCCAGCTTTGTTTCGGCGCGTGACGCGGAGTAGAATCTCATTAGAAAGAAGGTCGAGAAAATCAGGCGATGCTGACCGTGAACGAAGTCATCTCGAGAGATCCGGAAGTGCTCGGCGGCACACCCGTCTTTCGCGGCACGCGCGTCCCATTTCAGGCGCTGCTGGACTACCTGGAGGGTGGACAGACGCTAGTCGAGTTTCTGGATGACTTTCCTACCGTTACCCGCGAGGCTGCGATCTCTGCCCTTGAACAGGGAAAATTGCTTCTTGTCAACCAACTGGGATGAAAATCCTCTTGGACGAGTGCCTCCCCCGGAGACTCAAGGACCGGTTTTCCGGTCACGACTGCCACACGGTACCGGAGGCATTGCTTGGCGGCAAAGAGAACGGCGAACTTCTCGCAATTGCAGAGCGTCAGGGGTTTGAGATTTTCCTGACCATGGACAAGGGGCTCCAATACGAGCAGAATCTTTCTGGTCGCCAGATCGCCGTCATCATTCTGCGCGCCAAGTCGAATCGCCTAGCCGATCTCGTCGCTTTGGTTGAGGCTTGCCTTACACCGATGCGCTCGATCAAGCCGGGTCAGATTGCTCGGGTCGGGGAGTGACATGCCGGTCAAGAAATGAAAAAGCCCTTGGCCTCCACCGGAACGTGGTGACCAAGAGCCAAAAACTGAAAGCTGCCAGCTGAGAGCTGAAAGCTGAAAGCTGCTTCCTACATCTTTTCCGTCTTGCCGTCGTATTTCACCGCGCCGTTCTTCTCATTCTGGCGAGTGACGTCGTCGTTGGTATAGACGTGAGCTGCCTTCTTGAAGCCCTTCGCTTCACCCGCCGCCTGCGCCGCTTCCGCGGAGGGTTCCCCCGTGAAGTACGTCCACCCAGCGCGCGCTTCTTCGCGTCGACCGTGTTCTTCTTCGTGCGAACGTTCTTCACGCACGGCTTCGTGCATCGGATGTCCTTCGCGCCCAAGCAACTCGGGCGACAGATGCACCTGCGGCGTCACGATTGGGGCACCGCCCTGGTACCACACGGCTACGGAGTACTCCGAACTCGTCGATCCCTGAATCTGCGATAGCGTCGCGTTGGTCGCGCCCGCGATTAATCCCGTGGTGGCGTTGCTCGCTCCCACCGGATTCGGCGAAACCGTCTGCAGGGACACCTCCGGCGTGGTCACAAGCGGGATAAATGGGCCGCATCCATAAAAGCAAGGGCCGTATGTCGAGTGAGCAAAGGGCTGTTGCCCGAACGCCGCTACCGCCAGCAAAACCACTGCCATCAGAACCAAATAGGGTCGCATACCGCCTCCACAGGGGCTAAACGCATCCCTGCCTCAAGTGCAGTTTGCTGGCCAGTTGCAGCGGGGCGGAAGACAACCAGAATGTTCGGAGATTCGCGGCGCTCTCGGCTAAAAACCTGAGATACAGGCGAACGACCCTCGCGAAGCTGGTGAAAACTGGTGCGCACAACCTGCAATCGATTGGCGCAGCTTCTGGTGGAGCGCCGGGCGTCCCCGCCCGGCCACCTCGAGTCTGGACAAGCAAGGGCCCTTCTCGCCACCTTATAACTCGTCATGCGGTCACGATCTAACTGCCCACGTACCGCGCATACAGACTGCGCGCAACGGCCGTGTCGGTCGTCCCCTTGATGATCGCCCGGCCGTCGGGAAACAGCGTCATTTCATACGGCTCGCGCCAGAACTTCAGCACAAACTCGTTGTGGCGGACGTTGCCATGAGGCTGAAGGCGGGTGCTCAGCTCGGCAAAGTCCACCGGCCGCTGCCGTTCGTGGATCTGTACGGAATTCCTGCCGCATAACGTAATGTGCGGCCGCCCCTCACCCGCCAGATGCACAAAGTCTCCCGAGCAGGCCCGGCATCCCGCCCGCGAATGAGCCGCCGCCAACTCCGCCCGTTCGTTCGTCCAGACATCCCAGGAAAGCAGCGTCCGCCGCATTTTCGAGCGGGCGCCCACCAGAAACTTCAGCGCCTCGGTAGCCGCAATCGACGCCACCAGATTCACCGCGGAATTCAAAATTCCAGCTGTCTCACAGGTTTCCACGATCCCACGGGGCGATTCAGGAAAGATACATGCTAGGCAAGCGGTTTCGCCGGGCAGGATGTTCATGGTCACGGCATAACTGCCGACCGCAGCGGCGTAAATCCAGGCCACGGAATTTTTCACCGCATAGTCGTTGATCAGGTAGCGGGTTTCGAAATTGTCCGTACCATCCAGAATCAGGTCGCAGCCGCCGAGCAGGGAATCGACGTTCGCCGGAGTCAGGTCGGCGACGTGGGGCTCGACGGCGATCTGCGAGTTAAAGCGCGCGACGTGCCGCGCCGCCGCGAGCGCCTTGGGCACCGATTCGCCCGCATCGTTCTCGTCAAAAAGCGCCTGCCGCTGCAGATTGCTGGGCTCGACGTAGTCGCGGTCGAGAATCCGCAGCCTCCCGACGCCCGAACGCGCCAGCGACGAGGCCAGAGCAGAGCCGGTAGCGCCGCATCCGACGATGACCGCGCGGGCCTGCGACAGCCTCTTCTGCCCTTCCGCCCCGATCTCCTGAAACAGCACCTGCCGTGAGTAACGGTCCTCTATTTCCAAAGCGATAACCTTAGCGATTACCTTTCCGGGCCTTTCCAACCAGTATTATAGGTGCCGGTCGTAAAAATTTTCCTTGCGAGCAACATGTGGCGCTTAGCCATTCATCGAACCCGAAAGCATTCGTGGTCGGGCATCCTGAATTTTGGGAGGGACTTTTGCGGCTCAGCGGCGCCGCTCGGATTGTGCTGGTAACTTTGGTGCTGGCGCACGGAGCAAGTTGGGCGCAGGGTTCACCCCCTGCCGGGCAGCAACCAGCCGAATCGCCCTCCCAGTCCGGAACACAATTCGGAACCCAGTTCGGAACATCATTCGGAACCATTACGCCCTATCTCGGTCTAGCGATTGACCAGATCGAGATGCCGGGCGTGCCGCCGGAGGACGCGGCTGCGCTGCTGGCGGCCACGCCGCTCAAGACCGGCGAACCGCTTACCCGCGAAGCTTTGCACGACGCGATGCAGGCTCTTTTTGCCACCGGACGCTTCTCCGATATTCAGGCCGAAGCCGACCGCACCGACACCGCTGGCGTCAGGCTGCGCTTTCTGACAACCGCCAATTTCTTTGTGGGTATGATAGCGATTGAAGGCGTTTCCACCAATCCATCCGCGAACCAGCTGGCGAGCGCGACCCGCCTGCAACTAGGCGAACTCTACGCTCGGGAGAAACTCGACCGCGCTCTGGCGGGCATCCAAAGAGTGATGGAAGACAATGGATTCCACCAGTCGAGAGTGACCATCTCCGAAAAGCGCGACGAGCTGCAGCACCAGGTCAACATGACCTTCCATGTCGCGCCCGGGCCGCGTGCCGTGGTCGGAGAGATCGCTCTGGAAGGCGACGCCGGCTATTCCACGGAAGAGATCAAGGAGATCGCGAAACTGCATTCCGGCGATGGGGTCGTCTCGAGCCGCATTACGCGCGCCCTGCAACGAATTCGCAGCCGCTATCAGAAGCAGGACCGGCTGCTCGCCCAGGTCTCAGTGGCCAGCCGTACCTATCGCTCCGGGCTGAACACAGTGGACTACGTCCTCAAAGTGGACCGTGGTCCGGTGGTGGAGATTGCCGCCGAGGGATTTAAACTCAGCCAGCGCGTACTTAAAAAGCTGGTGCCAATCTACGAAGAAGGCGCTCTCGACGAC
>WNFE01001703.1_pt1 | contig 16019 bp, 17 predicted proteins | sample 5400451 | NCBI WGS metagenome assembly WNFE01 (sample SAMN13153344, study PRJNA577476) | soil metagenome | isolation source: 200 cm saprolite under Douglas fir tree site 2 hole 2 | place: USA:California | collected 2015-04-18 | reverse complement strand
CCTACGACCCGGACAAGGACTTCGTGCTGATCTCGTGGATGAACGCAGGCCACCTGCCGACGATCGTCAGCAAGGAGGTGGCGGCGAAAAACCTCGCCGAGTTCGCCGCCTGGGCGCGCGGCCGCAAGGTCTCGCTCGGCACCTATGGCGCCGGCTCCTACAGCCATGTCGTGGTCGAGACGATCAATCGCCACTACGGGCTGGCGATCGAGGCCGTTCATTATCGCGGCGAGGCGTTGATGTGGCAGGACGTGGCCTCCGGTGCCGTGCAGGGCGGCACCGGCAGCATCGCCGGCGCGGCGAGCGTCCTGCAATCCGGCAGCGGCCGGCCGATCGCGGTGCCGTCGATGACGCGGTCGAAGAAGCTGCCCGACGTGCCGACCTTCAACGAGCAGGGCCTGACTGAGCAGGCCTTCCAGGTTCGCGGCTGGATCGGCCTGGTCGGCCCCGCCGGCATCAAGCCCGAGATCGTGCAAAAGCTCTCCGACCTGATGGTCGAAGGCGGCAAGACCGAGCGCATCCAGAAGATCCTCGACACCTTCGGCATCGACGAGTCGGCGCGTGACAACCGCTACTTCGAGAAGGTGGTGCGCGAGGAGGGCCCGATCTGGATCGACCTGATCAAGAGCCTGAACCTCGAACCGCAGTAGGTCGGCGGGCTGTAAGTCAGCGGCCGACGGCGGCGAGCACGGCGGCGGCATCTGCTCCGGCGTCGCGCTTCCGGGCATCGACGGCGCCGATAGCCGTGGAACGGAGCTGTGGTGTGGGCGTTCCCCATCAATTAGACGTTTGCATTCTGGCTCTGGCTGCGGGATAAATTCCGCTCCAGGACAACCACAAGTGGCGGAGCCGCGTAGCGCCCGGCAACGAAAAGGACCCCTCGTTCATGGCTCTCGACGTCTATGTCGGGTCGCTTACGCGATACTATGCCGGTGAGTGGGAGAACATCGCGGAGAAAGCCGCCCGTGAGCGCGGCGCCCCCTACCGGATCGCGCGTCCCGGCGGGTCGGATCGGCACAAGGACCCGCAAACGATTCAGGCGGCGATCGAAGCCTGGCGTTCGGCCTTGAGTACCTCGCTTGGCAGCAATATCGCGCGGCCGCTCGACTGGGACGATACGCTGGAGGCGCCCTACTTCACCGGCCGTCCGGGCTGGGACGGTTTCGGTTCACTGGTCCTGTGGGCGGCCTATGCCGAAAATCCGGCGCTGCGCCGGCCTGACATCCTGCCCGAGGAGTGGGACAACGACCCTGCCTTGATACGCAGCAACGCGTCGGGCTTCCGTTCGCGCTACTCTCATTTGGTGCGCAATGTCGAGTTGTGGCTGCCGACCCCGTTCGAGTTCACCTTCGAAGGCGAGGATGTCGACGGCAGGCGCGTGGTCGTCGGCTCGACCATGACTTTGCGCCGCCAGCTCGACGAGCTGAATGTGGCGACGTGGAAGGCAAGCGCCGCCGTGGTCGGCCAATGGGGCCGCGAACCGCCGGCTGAAGACACGGCGCTCGAGCTTTGTGCGCGCTATGCCTTCGCGATCCTGCTCGACCTTTCCCGGGCGGCGGTCGAGCGCAGATTGCCGATGAAGATGGATTACTGAAGCATCAAGTCGGCGAGCGTCAGTGCTGCCGCGCCAAGCAGCATGAGGCCGCCGAAATGCGGACGGCGGAGTGCTGCGAGGTTGCCGATGCCCGAGCCGGTGAAGAGGATCAGGGCGACGATGCTGAGGAGTTGATTGCCGCCCTCGATGCGCGCGGCGAGGACGGCGATGCCAAGAACGGCCCAAGCCAGCGACGGCATATGAAAGACCGCGCGGATGATGGCGCGGGTGGAACGGGATTTGAGGACTCCGCCGGGAGTGCCGGCATAGAGCGGGCCGAGGATCATGCGCTCGCTGATCAGCGAATGGCCGATGGCGGTGGCGATGCCGAGGACCGCGGCTCCGGCGGCAAAGGCGATGGTCATTGGAGTGCGGCCGGCCCCAGCCCTCCCCCTGTGATGGGGGAGGGTGCCCGAAGGGCGGGAGGGGGCAGAGTCAGGCTGCGGATGGGGCCGGCGGCGGCTCGGACGCGGGCGGGCGGTTGCGCCGTTCGTTCATGAATTCGTCGAACTCGGCGCGGTCCTTGGCGGCGCGCAGCCGGTCGAGGAAGTCGCGGAACTCGCGCTGCTCTTCGTCGAGCTTGCGCAGCGTCTCCTCGCGATACTCGTCGAAGGCGACGTTGCCGCTGGCGTCATAGCGGCCCCAGCGATGGCGGCGGCGCCAGGCGCGGAATTCCTCGCGCGCTTCGCGGCCGTCAGGTCCAGACCAATGGCCGTAGCGGCCATGCCTCGAGCAAAACATGCGTCCACTCCATTTGAGATAGATGAGAAGGGCGAGGCCGATCGGCCAGAAGACGATGAAGCTCACGACCACCAGGGCGATCCAGGCGGGCCGGGGGATGTCGTCCAGTCTTTCCATCAGGCCCGTCATGGTGGGCTCCTTTGCAGCGTTAACGATGTAAATGTTAACGACATTTACATTGGGCATTCCGCCAAAAGGAGTCAAGACCCCTTCACGCTTTTTGGGGAAAACCCAATCCCTGCAGGTAAATGAGCATCTCCGATTCGAGCAGCTCCTCGGCGGTCATGGGCAGGGTGCGGCGTCCGGCGTCGCCGCGGCCGAACAGCGAGGCGATGCCGTGCGCCATCGACCAGACGTGCAGGCTCATCATCATCGCCGGCGGCCGTTGGCCCGACGGCAGCATCGCCACCAGCGCGTCGGCCGCGGTGCGCAGCACGCCGAAGGCGCGGTCGGCCGCCGCGCGCAGCTCGGTGTTGAGATCAGGTGGCAGGCCCGATTCGAACATCGCGGCATAGTAGGCGGGCTCGGCGCGCGCGAAGGCGAGGTAGGCCTTGCCGACATTGTGGAAGGCGGTGAGGGCATCGGGCCTGCCGTTGGCCCAGCCGGTCGACAGCATCGCCTCGAAGCGCTGGAAGCCTTCGCGCGCCACGTCGGCCAAGAGCGCCTCGCGGTCGCGGAAGTGGCGATAGGGAGCGGCCGCGCTGACGCCCGCCGAGCGGGCAGCGTCGGCGAAGGTGAAGCCCGCCGGGCCTTTCTCCTTGATCAGCTCGCGCGCGGCCTGGATCAGCGCCTCGCGCAGATTGCCGTGGTGGTAGGCGCGCTCGGCTCGGCGTTTCCAGCTCATGTTAAGGCAGTTTACATTGAGGAGCGCGAGTCCGCAGCCTCAAATCATGCCAGTCTCCAAATAGACCGAGCAGAGGCAGAACATGGAATTGTGGACCACCGGTGTTGCTGCGGCGCGTAGCAGCGCGCGCACTGCGCAGGAGATCGAGGCGGCCGGTTGGGACGGCATGCTGGTGGTCGATTCGCAGAATCTCTCCGGCGACCCCTATGTCTCGCTGGCGTTGGCCGCGACCGCCACGACGCGCATCGGCCTCGGCACGGGCGTGACCAATTCGGTCACCCGCCACGCGGCGGCGACCGCGACGGCGATCACCAGCGTCAATCGCGTCTCCAACGGCCGCGCCGTGCTGGGCATCGGCCGCGGCGATTCCGCGCTCGCCCATCTCGGCCGGGCGCCGGCTCGGCTGGCGCAGTTCGAGCGTTACCTGCGGCAGCTGCAGACCTACCTCAGGGGCGAGTCGGTGAGCTTCGACGACATCGATATCCCGCACGACGTGGCGCCGCCGATGTCGGCCTTGGCGCTCCACGACGCCCCGTCAGCGAGCCGCATCGCCTGGATCGCCGACGGCGCCAAGGTGCCGGTCGAGGTCGCCGCCAGCGGTCCCAAGGTCATCGCCATGGCGGCGCTGCACGCGGAACGGGTGATGTTCACGCTCGGCGCCGATGTCGAGAGATTGACCTGGGGCATCGCACTGGCACGGCAGACCCGCAAGGCGGCGGGCCTCGATCCCGATGGCGTCGCCTTCGGCGCTTACGTCAACCTCGGCTGTCATAACGACATGGCGGCAGCGCGCGCCTTGGTGCGCGGCGGGCTCACGACCTTCGCCCGCTTTGCGGTGATGCACGGCAAGGCCAGCGGGCCGGTGTCGGCGGGCGACCGGGCCGTGCTCGAGGCATTGCGCAGCAACTACGACATGCGCGCCCACACGCGCGGCGATTCCCGCCAGGCCGGCACGCTGACCGACGATTTCATCGACCGCTTCGCCATCGTCGGCCCGCCGGAGCGCTGCATCCAGCGGCTGCGTTCGCTCGCGGCCCTCGGCCTCGACAAGGTGGCGATCAGCGGCGGGACGCGCGGCGCGGCCGCCAACGATATCGCGGTGAGCAAGCAGCTCGTCGCCGCGCACGTGCTGCCCGCCGTGCAATAATCAACGCCAGATCTTTCTCCCGTTGCCCGGCAAGCCGAGTTCGCTCCACATCGCGTCGACCTTGTCGATGACGGCCTGGTCCATGCGGATCTGGCGGCCCCACTCGCGGTTGGTCTCGCCGGGAAATTTGTCGGTGGCGTCCAGCCCGATCTTGGAGCCGAGGCCCGACACCGGGCTCGCGAAGTCGAGATAGTCGATCGGCGTGTTCTCGATCACGGTGATGTCGCGCGCCGGATCCATGCGCGTGGAGACCGCCCACATCACGTCTTTCCAATTTCGGGCGTCGATGTCGGCGTCCACCACGATCACCCACTTGGTGTACATGAACTGCCGCAGATAGCTCCACACGCCCATCATCACGCGCTTGGCGTGGCCGGCGTAGGCCTTCTTCATCGAGACGACGGCGATGCGGTAACTGCAGCCTTCGGGCGGCAGCCAGAAGTCGACGATCTCGGGGAACTGCTGCTGGAAGAGGGGAATGAACACTTCATTCAGCGCCTCGCCCAGCACCGACGGTTCGTCGGGCGGCCGGCCGGTGAAGGTCGAGAGATAAATCGGTTGGCGCCGCATGGTGATGGCGCTCAAGGTGAACACCGGGAATTTCTCGACGCTGTTGTAGTAGCCGGTGTGATCGCCGTAGGGACCTTCGTCGCCATAGTCGTCGAGGCTGACATGGCCCTCGAGCACGATCTCGGCTTCGGCCGGCACCTTGAGCGGCACGGTCTTGCAGTCGACCAGCTCGACCTTCTTGCCTCTGAGCAGGCCTGCGAACTGATACTCCGACAAGGTGTCGGGCACCGGCGTCACGGCGGCGAGGATGGTGCCGGGATCGGCGCCGATCACGGCGGCCACCGGTAGCGGCTCGCGTTTGCCCGCGCCCTTCCAGCGCTGGTGATGCTGCGCACCGCCGCGATGTTTCAGCCAACGCATCAGCGTCGTATTGCGGCTCGTCACTTGCAGGCGATAGATGCCGAGATTGAAACTGTCCTGTTTGTCACCCCCCTGGCGATTCGGTGGATTGGGGCCTTGCGTCACGATCAACGGCCAGGTGATGAGCGGCGCCGGCTCGCCCGGCCAGCAGGTCTGAATGGGCAGGCGACCGAGATCGATGTCATTGCCGGTGAGGACGATTTCCTGGCAGGGCGCGCCGCCGACCGTTTTAGGCTTCATCGCCATCACGCTGCGCAGCAGGGGCAGCATGTCGAGCGCCTCGCGCCAGCCGCCCGGCGGCTCGGGCTGGCGCAGGAAGGCCAGCGTCTCGCCGACGCCGCGCAACTCATGGGGCTCGCGGTCCATGCCCCAGGCGACCCGCTCGACCGTGCCGAAGAGATTGACCAGTACCGGGATGTCCGAGCGCGTGCCGTCGGCCCGCACGACGTTCTCGAACAGCACCGCGGGACCCTTCTCGGCCAACAGCCTCGTCTGGATCTCGGTCATCTCGAGATGCGGCGACACCGGCGCCTTGACGCGCACCAGCCGGCCGCATTGTTCCAGCCGGGCGATGAAATCCCGAAGCGAGGCGTAGGGCATAGGGTCCTTTAGAGCAGGCAACCGGTGGCTGTCATCCCGAGGCCGCAGGCCGAGGGACCTTTAAGGCCATGAGCAAAGGTGCTTCGCTTCGCTCAGCATGACATTTCGCGGTAGACAGGCGCCGTGCCCCATTCCGCCATACCGGTTGAGTTTGAGGATCTACTCAGTCCCGCAGGAAGGCGGGTGCTCGCCGGCACGCATGCCCTGTGCGGCAAGCTCGCCGATCCCAAGGTTCGCTTCCTGGAGCGCAACGATCTTTTGGATCGCGCCAAGGCCGAGCGGGTACGCCGTGCGCTCGAGGCAGCGTTGGTCGACAAGCTCGAAATCCTGGAGCGGCCGATTCTACCGGAGAGCATCTTCGCCATGCGCCACGACTACGGCGAGCTCCTGCCCAAGACCAGTCGGGCGCGCACGATCTACTTTGAAAGCCGGCGCGAGCCCGGCGCCAAGGAAGCGGAGCGGATCGGGCTGGTGCGGCTCATGCGCTCGGCATCCTTCCGCGCCTTCGCCGAGGCGCTGGCCGGCCGCAAGCTCGCCGCCGGCTGGGGCCTGCAGGCGCTGCGCTACGGGCCGGGCGATTATGCCGGTCCGCACAACGATCATCATCCCGAGAACAAGGACGCACGCGGCGGTTACATCGACCTGCATATAAGCCTGTGCTCGCCGGGCGTCGCGCATCAGTGGCTGGTGTATAGCCGCGCCGGCCATTTCAGCCAGATCGTATCGGTCGCCAAGCCTGCGTCGGTGACGGCCTATCGCCTGCCGTTCTGGCACTACACCACGCCGCTGGTCGCCAAGCGCGGCCATCTGGAGGCCGCGCGCTGGGTGCTGCTGGGGACATTCCTCTACCGCTAGCGGCAACCCGTCCCGCCCGCCGCTCGTTTGTCTGCCATGGGCCGCCTGGAACACCTGCATTTCCCCAACGAAGGCGCGTCCTATCGCCACGCGCGCAACGCGCTGCTGGGCGAGGAAATGGAGCTGCGCCGCCAGGTCGAACGGGTCGCCGCCCATCGCCGCGCGCTGCCCAAGGGCGGCGCGGTGCGCGAGGACTACGTCTTCGAAAGCGCGGGCGAGAACGGCAAGCCGACCGGGGTGAAGCTCTCGCAGCTCTTCGCGCCGGGCAAGGACACGCTCGCGGTCTACAGCTTCATGTTCGGCCCGGAGCGCGAGCGGCCGTGTCCCGGTTGCACGCACTTTCTCGACGGCCTCGACGGTTCGGCCCAGCACATCCTGCAGCGCGTCAACTTGGTCGTCGTCGCCAAGTCGCCGTTGCCGCGGCTGCTGGCTTTCGCCAAGGAGCGGGGCTGGCGGCACCTGCGCCTGCTGTCGACCGCCGGCAACGACTACGACCGCGACTATTTCGGCGATTCGACCGCGCTTAGCGCCGCGATGCGCGATCAGCAGGAATTCAAGCCGGGCGAGGAATGGGACATGCCGATGCTGAACGTGTTCCGTCGCGAGGGCGGCGCAATCCGCCACTTCTGGGGCTCGGAACTCCTCTACGTGCCGCCCGAACCCGGCCAGCAGTATCGCCACAACGACCTTTTGGACCCGGTGTGGAACCTGTTCGACGTCACGCCCGAAGGGCGCGGCGATTTCGAGCCCAAGCTCGACTATCGCTAGCCGCTATTTCGCCGCCAGCGGCACCACGCTGATCGAGTTGCGCGGACTACCTTCGATGATGCGGTCGGTGTAGACGAGATAGACCAAGGCCTTGCGTTTGGCATCCCAGAAGCGTGTCACCTGCGTCGTCTTGAAGATCAGCGAGGCACGTTCGCTGAACACCTCGTGCGGGTTCTTGAGATGCACGAGCTTGGCCTCGTCGATCGGGCCAACCTGGCGACAGGCGATCGAGGCCTCGCCCGGGTCCTCGGCCAGCCCGATTGCGCCTTTTATGCCGCCGGTGCGCGCATGCGACATGTAGCAGGTAACGCCCGGCACGTCGGGATCATCGAAGGCTTCGACGACAATCTTGTCGTTCGGCCCCAGCCATTTGAACCGGTAGCCGACGGAGCCGATTTCCTCGGCGACAGCCGGCGAGGCCAGCATCAGCAGCAGAGCCAGGATCGATCGGCGCATGGACAGGCTCCCTTGTACGGGAGGCTCAGACGGCACGCAGTCCTTGGTTAGGCACTTCGCCGCCGGCCTCCTTGATCGCCGCACGATACTCCTTTTCGGAGGTGAAGGGCTTGGCCTTGGGGAAGTCCTTCTTGCGGCCGAGCCGAATGGTCCCGGTCGAGGGCTCGACGACCAAAAGCTCGCCCGCGCGGCCGAGCAGCGGGATCTCGCGCTTCCAGCGCGAATAGACGCGCCGCGCCGAGGCGGAGAAATCGACGTAGGTCGTGAATTCGCTCCTGTCCTTGATGAACAGCGCCTCGTAGGTGGCGATGAACTGCTCGACGAAGGCGCGATCGACGATCTCGAGGTTGGACATCATCCAGCAGCGATCCTCGAACACCCAGTAGATGCCGATGCCGACGAACTGCCGCTCGCGTGTGAGGTAGGGATAGAAGGGGAAGCCGCGGCAGGCGATGGTGCGGTTGTCGCGCTCGCAATGGCGCGCGCCCTTGCAGTGGATGGCCATGCAGTCGCTGGTGAGTTCAGCCACGATCTGGCGGGTCGCGTAGTCGTAGGGCGTGAACTTCGACCACAGATCGGACCGCCCTTTGAGCAACTCGAACTCGACCTTGTGCACCACCGGCACGGCGTTCTGGGTCGAGCAGCAGACCGGCTCGCCGCCGTTCAACGGCGCGCACTTGCGGCCGCAGTCGAAGCGAGACACCGGCGCGGTGAAGCCCTCGTACAGGCTCGCGAAGTCGCCAGGCGTGATGGCTGTCTGGGGCATGCGATGCGCGGTTTAACACGGATGAGGCAGCACTCGCCACACGACGGTTTCACGCATGCCGCGGTTCTCCAGCTGCAGCGATGTAGGAATTTCGTAACGTGCCCGCTCTTCGAGCCCTTGGGCGCTGAAATAGTTGCGGCCGGGATCGCCCAGCAGCACCAACCGACCGAGTCGAGCGTGGCCGCGCAGCCAGGCGAGCGCGCGCGCCGACATCTCGCGCTCGTAACAGACGTCGCCGGCGATGACGACGTCGGCATCGGGCGCGCCGTCGGGGCCGGCGAGCCAGTCGTCCCGGCTGATCTCGAAGCTGATGTCGTTGGCCCGGGCATTGAGGCGCGCGGCGACCAGCGACAAGGCATCGATGTCATTGGCCAGCACGGATGCAGCACCTGCGCGCGCCGCCGCCAGGGAAGAGACACCGGAGCCGGCGGCAAAATCGATCACGCGCTTGCCACGCACCTCGGCGGGATTGTCCAGAAGATAGCGGGCGATCGCCTGGCCGCCCGGCCAGCAGAAGGCCCAGTACGGCGGATCGACGTTGTGCTCCTCCAGCCACGCCTCGGTCGCCTGCCAGATCGGCACGTATTCGCTGGCCAGCCACAGCTTGAACTCCGGCACCATCGCCGGCGCCTCGAGGGCGGTATTGGCACGAATGAACGCCTCGGGATCGGCGGGCAGGCGCGACATGATCTAGGTCAAATGGCCTGCGATGATGGCCGCGGTCAGCAGCACGCCGATCCAGGCATTGGCCTTGAACTTGGCCAGGCAGTCGGCCTGGTCCTGCGGCTTCAGGAAGGCGATCTGCCAGGCGAAGTGGAGCGCGATCGCGAGCAGGATGGCGAAATAGTTGAGGCCAAGGCCCGCGAGATGACCCGCCAGCGCCCACGCCGCGAGCGCCAGGAGGGCGAACAGCGTGAGCCAGCGCCGCGGCGCATCGGCGAAGCGCCGCGCCGTCGAGCGCACGCCGATGACGGCATCGTCGCGCTGGTCCTGCATGGCGTAGATCGTGTCGTAGACCATCGTCCAGGCGACGCCGCCGGCATAGAGCGCGAGCGTGGCCCACGACAGCGTGCCGGTCACCGTGGCGTAGCCGACCAGCGCGCCCCAATTGAAGGCGAGCCCCAGCACGACCTGCGGCCACGACGTGTAACGCTTCATGGTCGGGTAGATCGCCACCAGGATCAGCGAGGCGAGCGCCACGCCGCCGGCGAACTTGTTCAGCTTGAACAGGATGGCGGCGCCGACCAGCGACTGCAGCACCATCCAGATCAGCGCATTGCGCAGTGTCACTTCGCCCGACGGCAGCGGTCGACCGCGCGTGCGCTCGACCTGGGCGTCGACCTTGCGATCGACGATGTCGTTCCAGGTGCAGCCCGCGCCGCGCATGGCGACGGCGCCCAGCGCGAACAGCGCCAGCCAGCCGGCCAGCCGATCCCATTGCGGCGCCGCGCCCAGCGCCAGCGACCACCAGCACGGCAGCAGCAGCAGCCAGGTGCCGATCGGCCGATCCCAGCGCGCCAGCCGGCCATAGGGCCGCGCCCACGGCGGCAGGTAGCGCAGCGACCAGTGCTGCCGGTCGATGTCGGTGAAGCCCCCTGTTCGGTCGGCCGTCATGGCGCCATCATGCAGCGATGACCGAGGGAACTCCATGAGCGTATCGCGTCTGTTCGTCGAGGCCGACCTTGCCGCCGGCGGCGAGGCACCGCTCAGCGAGGCGCAGGTCCACTACCTGCGCCACGTCATGCGCCGGCCCGATGGTGCCAAGCTGCTGCTGTTCAACGGCCGCGACGGTGAATGGCAGGGCACGCTCGAAGGGACCGGCAAGAAGGCGGCCGTGGCGCGCGTCGCCGAGCGCATGCGCGAGCAGGCGCCGGAACCCGACGTCTGGCTTTGCTTCGCGCCGGTGAAGCGCGCGCGCATCGACTACATCGCTGAAAAGGCGACCGAGCTCGGCGCGGCGCTCCTGCAGCCGGTCTTGACGCAGCACACCATGGTCGAGCGCGTGAACGTCGACCGTTTGCGCGCCAACGCCATCGAGGCGGCGGAGCAGACCGAGCGGCTCACCGTGCCCGAGGTGCGCGCGCCCGTCGACCTCGCGCGCTTGCTCGCCGATTGGCCTGTCGGACGGCGCCTGCTGATGTGCGACGAGACCGGCGGCGGTCCACCGATCGCCGGCGTGCTGTCCGGCCTCGATGCGGCCGCACGGGCCGCCCCGTGGGCGATCGTGATCGGTCCCGAAGGCGGCTTCGCCGACTCGGAGCTTAGCGCACTCCGTCGCATAAAGGACGTAACAGCGGTGGGCCTCGGTCCGCGCATCCTGCGCGCCGATACGGCAGCCCTTGCCGCCCTTGCCTGCTGGCAGGCGCTGGTCGGCGACTGGCAACGGCCGACACCGCGGCTCGCCGCCGATTATCGCACATCTAGGATCATCGTCTGACCGCTTGCGCTTGGCCCCGCCGGTGTGGGAGACGGGGACTTGAACAGCATGAACCAGCCGCGTGCTCGCGTGAGAATTGCTCATGCGGGCCGTGCCGCTCCCGGCCGCTTCAAAGCTGCGGGGCGACCAGGGAGTAGAAGGTCGTATGTCCGCACCACCGTCGGGCGGCGGCACGCCGATCGAGAATCGGCGGCAGCTGATCGAATACTTTGCGGCCGGCAACAAGCCACGCACTGCGTGGCGGATGGGCACCGAGCACGAGAAGTTCGGCTTCCATACCGCGACGCTGAAACCGCTCGCCTATGACGGGCCGGACGGCATCCGCGCCATGCTCGAGGGCATGACGCGCTTCGGCTGGGAGCCTGTCGTCGAGGGCAACAACGTCATCGCCCTGCAGCGCGGCCTGGCCAGCGTCACGCTCGAGCCGGGCGGCCAGTTCGAGCTCTCCGGCGCGCCGCTCGAGACCCTGCACGAGACCGCCGACGAAAATGCCCAGCACCTCGACGAGGTCAAGGCGGTGGCGGGCGAGATCGGCGCCGCCTTCATCGGCCTTGGCTTCGCGCCGGAATGGACGCGCGAGGACATGCACTGGATGCCCAAGGGGCGCTACAAGATCATGCGCGAGTACATGCCCAAGAAGGGCAAGCTCGGTTTGGACATGATGCTGCGCACCTGTACCGTGCAGACCAATCTCGACTTCGAGTCGGAAGCCGACATGGTGAAGAAGTTCCGCGTCTCGCTGGCGCTGCAGCCGCTGGCGACCGCCCTGTTCGCCAACTCGCCCTTCAAGGAAGGCAAGCCCGCCGGCTTCAAGAGCTACCGCAGCCATATCTGGACCGACACCGACCCCGACCGTTGCGGCATGCTGCCCTTCGTATTCGAGGACGGGTTCGGCTTCGAGCGTTATGCCGACTACATGCTCGGCGTGCCGATGTACTTCGTCTACCGCGACGGCAAATACATCGACGCCTCGGGCCAGAGTTTCAAGGATTTCATGAAGGGCAAGCTGCCGGCGCGGCCGGGCGAGCTGCCGACCCTGAACGACTGGGCCGACCACGTCACGACGGCGTTCCCCGAGGTCCGGCTGAAGCGCTATCTCGAGATGCGCGGCGCTGATTCGGGTCCGCTGCCGGCGCTCAATGCGCTGCCCGCTCTGTGGGTCGGCTTGCTCTACGACCAGACGGCACTCGACGCAGCCTGGGACCTGGTGAAGGACTGGACGGTCGCCGACCACGACGTGCTGCGCGCCGAGACGCCCAAGTCCGGCCTGTCGATGGTCTTTCGCGACCGCCTCCTCGCGGAATGGGCGCGCGACGTGGTCGAGATCGCCCATGCCGGCTTGCGCGCCCGCAAGCGCCTCGATGCACACGGCAGCGACGAGACGGTTTACCTGGCGCCGCTCGACCGCGCGGTGGCGAGCGGCCTCGCCCCGGCCGACGAACTCTTGGCCAAATGGCAGAACGAGTGGCATGGCTCGTTTGAGCCGCTGTTCCGCGACTACGCCTACTGAGGTATCGTCGGGCCATGCTCGACCGCTGTGATCGCGTGCAGATTGCCGTCCACGACGCCGCCAAAGCGGCGCAGCGTTTTGGCCAGCTTTTGGGCAGCGAGATCGCGCGCCGCGATCATAGCCGCCATCTCGGCGCCCGGCGCACGATCGTGGCGGTGGGCGAGAGCGAGTTCGAGCTTTGCGAGGCCGACGGCGCAGGACTGACGCAGGATTTCCTCAGCCGGCGCGGCGAGGGCTTGATGACGGCAGGCTACTGCACCGCCGACCTCGACGGCATGGTCAAGCGATGGGAGGGGCTGGGTGTCCCGTACGACCGCGACGCCGAGCAGCTCTATCTCGCGCCCGAGATGACCTTTGGCCTGCCCATGGTGATTTCGGAGACCACCTACCGGCCGCGGATCGGGCCGGTGTCGAGCCTCTACGAGACAACCAACACCTTGGTGAGCGACTGGCGTCGGGCGGCGGCCTTCTATGCCGGCCTGTTCGGGCTTGATCCCGCGCGCTTCAGCGAGATCGGTAGCGAGCGCTTCGGCTATATCGGCACGCTCACCTTGTTCGATCCGCCCAACCGGCTAGACCGCATCGAGCTCAGCCAGGTGACCGACGACGTGCACGCCATGGGCCGCTTCGCCAAGAAGTACGGCGACTCGCTTTATATGTGCTACGTCGAAGTCCACGACTGGCCGGCGGTGCGCGGCCGCCTGCTCGAGGCCAAAGCGCGCTATACGCCGCGCGGCAGCGATCCCGCGACCGATCCCGACGGCGGCTGGGTGCATCCCAAGGAGCTGCACGGCCTGCTGCTCGGCATCTCGCGCACCGGGCTCGCCTGGGACTGGTCGGGCCGCAAAGATCTGGTGCCGGCAGCGTGAAACGTCGTCTGCTCGTCTTCGCCTTGCTCGCCGCGCCGCTCGTGGCACGGGCCCAGCCTGCCGACTGGCAGACCGTGGTCGGCCGCGACCTTCGCTTCCGGCTGGAAATGCCGGCGCCCGCCGAGGAGACCAAGGCCGGCGAGAAAGAGAAGGGCCACACTTCCGAGCGCATCGCCTGGGCGTCCAAGCGTGACGGCGAGATGTTCGACTTCGACTATGTCGACTATCAGCCCGGCTGGTTCTCCGACCGCGACACCAAGGAGATGGCGCGCGATCTCGGCCGCGGCGATGCCGAAAAGGCCTTCCCGCGCGCCAAGTTCAAGTACGTGCGCGACGAGCCCGTGACCTTGCAGGGCTGGGACGGCTATGCGCTCGACATCGAGGATGCCGACGGCGCCGTCGTCATGATGCGCACCTACATCGTGAAGGACCGGCTTTACCGCCTGCTGGTCACCGCCAAGAACGACGAGGCGAGCAAGAGCGCCGCGACCCGCTTCCTCGATTCACTGAGATTGGCCGAGACACGGCAGTAGAGTCACGTCGTCCTGAGAGCTTGTGATTTTTTGCTGGTGCGGGCGAGGAGAATTTGATTCGGTGGATCGAGGCGGAGGTCTCGATGACGAAACAAGAAGAACGCGATCTGTTCGGCGAGTTGGCGCAGCAGGAAGCGCCGGAGGGCGATCCTGGACTGCCGCGCTATGTCGAGGCCAGGCGGGACGAGATCGTGTTCGAGCGCTTCGAGTTCGATGAGCTGATCGGAGCCGACCATCCGGCTCGGGTGATCTGGGCTTATGTCGAGCAGGTCGACCTGTCGGCGCTGTACGAACAGATCAAGGCGCGCGCTCATACGCCGGGCCGGCCGGCGGCCGATCCGCGGGTGATGCTGGCGGTGTGGTTGTACGCCTGCGTGGAGGCAGTGGGCAGCGCGCGTCAGCTCGAGCGATCGACGGAGCAGCATCATGGCTTCCGCTGGCTGCGCGGCGGGGTGCCGTTGAACCACCACCTTCTGTCGGACTTCCGCTGGCAGGCGGCGGAGGTGGCGGACCGACTGCTGACGCAAGGCGTGACGGCGTTGTGGTCGGAGGGCCTGGTGAGCTTGGCGTCGCTGAGCCACGACGGCATCCGCATCCGGGCGTCGGCGGGCGCGTCGAGCTTCCGCCGGCTGGCGACGCTGGAGCGCCTGCTGGGCGAGGTCGAGGAGCGCATCAAGCGGCTGCGGCAGGAGATCGATGCCGATCCCGATGCCTCGAACCGCCGCCTGCAGGCGGCGCGTGAGCGGGCGGCACGGGAACGACAGGAGCGGATTGGGGCGGCGCTGGAAGCCTTGCGGACGCTGCAGGCCGAACAGGCGGCGGCCAAGCAGGAGGACCCAGCCGAGCCGCCCGATGGTCAGGCACCGCCATCGGACGATGCCAAGAGCAAGAAGAAGGAGCCGCGTTGGTCGACCACCGATAGCCAGGCGCGCGTCATGCGCATGCCGGATGGCGGCTGGCGGCCAGCCTACAACGTACAACTCACGGCCGATCTCGATAGCGGCGTCATCGTCGGCCTCGGTGTCGACACGACCGGCAGCGATGGCGGCCTGATGGCGCCGGCCGCCGAGCAGGTCGAGCAGCGTTACGGCCACCGTCCGCAACGCTTCCTGGGCGACGGCGGCTTCACCAGGCTCGACGACATCGCGGCGCTGGCGCGCAAGGCCATCACCGTGTTCTGTCCCCTCAAGCCCAGGCGCAACCCCAACAACGACCCGGCCAAGCCGCGCTATGGCGACCCGCCCGAGATCGCCGACTGGCGCCGTCGCATGGTCGACGACGCTGCAGCCGGCCCGGCAAGCTGGATGCGACGACGAGGTGAACATGAGCGCGTCAACGCCAACTTCCGCCGCCAAGGTCTGCAACAGTTCAACGTCAGGGGCAGCTTCAAGGTCAAAACGGTCAGCCTGCTGCATGCCCTGGCCAACAACATCATGGCTGCTGCCCGCCTCAGGGCGGCGGCAGCCTGAGGCCGACGCCTTTGCGATCGACCTCGCCAATCGTCGACGCCTAAATGGATCACAAGCTCTGAGCGTAAGCGAAGGACCTCATCGCCGCTTGCCACCGGCATGAGATCCTTCGCTGCGCTCAGGATGACAGATAGGCCTTCTTGTCGACTAAGACGGGCCTTCATTCAACGCCGCTCTATGCACTCCCTCAAAATCGTTTAGCTTGGCTGCGGGGGGAGCGCGATTTACAGCCTTGAGGCCACTCGGGGCAAGGGCGCTACGACAACGTATGGACGTCGCTTTCGTCACCGACTGGCTCAATCTGGTGCTGCGCTGGGCCCACACCATCGTGGGCATCGCCTGGATCGGCGCCTCATTCTACTTCATCTGGCTGGACAACCACCTGCATCCGCCGATCGATCCGGCCGATCGCGCCAAGGGTATCGGCGGCGAGGTTTGGGCGGTCCATGGCGGCGGCTTCTACACCGCCAAGAAATTCGTGCTGGCGCCCGAGAAGCTGC
>WNFE01001702.1_pt1 | contig 16020 bp, 20 predicted proteins | sample 5400451 | NCBI WGS metagenome assembly WNFE01 (sample SAMN13153344, study PRJNA577476) | soil metagenome | isolation source: 200 cm saprolite under Douglas fir tree site 2 hole 2 | place: USA:California | collected 2015-04-18 | reverse complement strand
TCCGGTTAGCTCCGCTCGGAGATCACGCTGTCGCTGTTCGGGCTTCCAGAAGAGTACGCACGGTTGGGGATAAAGGTCCGCATCTTGGCGCTTCGGGCCGGCGTCTTGAAAAGCGATGGGGTGAGGCTTGTTTCGATCCTCCTATAGATGTCAAGGGACAATTTCAGGCTTTCATGCGGCGCTACGAATCGCCTGCTCGCGTGGGCCGACCAAGGTCCTATAGACCTCCCTCGCCACGTATCTCTTTAGGCAGCGGAAGGTCTCGTTCTTGGATTTGCCTTCGGCTTTGCGCTTCGCGAAATAGGCCTTGGTGGCCTCGTCATATCGCAGCCTGACGAGGACGATCTGGTGTAGCGCTGCGTTGGCTTGACGGTCGCCGCCGCGATTGAGCCGGTGACGCTTCACCATGCCGGACGAGGCCGGAATCGGCGATGCACCGCACAGCATTGAGAAGGATGCCTCGGAGCGAAAACGGTCCCCACTGTTCCCGGCCGCCAACACCAGGGTCGCGGCCACATCTTGACCGACACCGAATAGCTCGCGCAGTTGAGGGACGAGTCGGACAGTGAGGGCGTCGAGCTCTTTCTCGAGTGCGCGGACCTCGTGGTCGAGCGCGACGTATCGTCGAGACATCGAGCGTAGGGATAGCTTGACGGCCGAGGTTGGGTCGGACGCTCCTTCTACTCGGTAGGCACAGCACTTCCTTATCAGTGCAGGCGTCCTCATGTGGCGCAGCTGCTCACGAATGGGGTCGGGGGCCATCACGATCAGGCCCTTCACCGCGTTCACCGCTTGAGTTCGCGCTTTGATTGCAGTCTGCTTGGCGATCTTGAGCGCTCTCACCATCTCGACGCCGGCATCGCCGGCTTTGGGTATGGCTGTGGCCTTGCCCGATAGCACCGCTCCCGCGGCGGCGTCGGCATCGATGGGATCGGACTTGCCTCCAAAGCGTCGATCCCGGCGCACTGGACGGAGCACCTCGATGACGGCTTGGCCTTGGGCGCGGAGAAATCTGGTCAGACCAGCGCCGTAACTGCTGGTGCCCTCAATGCCAAACGTGACGACTGGCCCGAATTCTTGTGCCCACGCCAAAAGGCCGGCGTAGCCGCGTGGGTCGGTTTCGATCTCGAGCTGGCCGAGGTGGCGGCCCAGTCCATCTTTCGCCCTGGCGATATGCGAGTGCTTGTGGGTGTCGACTCCTACGGTGACGTTTGATGGAACGTCTGCGATACTCAGTGCTGCCATCGGCCTCCTCTGCTGGATGGATTGGTGGTCGGCAGCCGGGCGCGCGGACACTACTGCGATGGGGCTCTTACCAGCCTCCTATCAGGTCACTGCTCGCTCGGCGCCGTCTTCTAAATGGTGGTCGCTGACCCCAGAGCGACAGATCGAAACAAGGGCACGAGGCCTGTATTCAGAGGGGTCAACCCTGTGGCAGCAACCACCGGTTCGGATCTTCGCAGTATTCAGAATTGGCAGGGCGAAGTCGCTAATACAGAACCCGGCTTACAGCCCGCCCTCGACCCACCTCTTCGCACCCTTACAACAGGGCAGCGATCATGGCATCAGCGACGAAGCGACCATAGGTTTTGAGCGGCATGCCCCGGCGCAGAACCAACAGCTCGTAGAGCTCTGGAGCGGTGTAGGTCCACATCACATTCGCGGCGTCAGCCACGGTCATGCCGGCCCGAAGATGACCGGCGGCGGCGAAGCGTCGTGCGTTGTCGGTCATGCGGCGGAGGCGGTTCGCATACACCTCCTCGAGAAGGTGCTTGAGCTCCGGATGACTGCCCGCGGCATCGCGCACCAGGAGCATGATCGGAGCGGCCAAGGGAGCGATCTCGGTCACGAACACTCCCCAGCGCGAGATGAGCTTTCGGGCATCGGGCTCATGTGCCTGCAGCTCGTCCGATCGCTGCTCGGCCGGCACCGGGCCCGTGCCCTGGAGCGCCCGGGCGCTCATGGCACGGACCAGCCCCGGCTTGCCGCCGAACGATTTGTAAATGGTGTCCACGGAGACGCCGGCGTCCTTTGCGATCGCCGAGATCGTCGTGGGTCCGTAGCCACTGCGCAGGAAGCGCCTCTGAGCCATTTCGATGATCCGGTCGTGGTTTCGGCGGGCCTGCTCGCGGCGCAGGCTCGCGTCGTATGAGCGGCCCTTGACAGCCCGAGACTTTCGGCCCATACTCGCCATTGGTTCCAGTCTACTGGAATGAAATCGAGGTGGGAAGGCATGGAGCAATCTCTTGCGACGATCGATCGGTTGGTGCTCGTGACGAACCAACATGATCTCGAGGCCTTGACCGCGTGCTTTGCCGAGGACTACCAGAACGAGACTCCGGCACATCCAGCCCGAGGCTTTCGCGGCCGAGCTCAGGTGCGCCGGAATTGGGAACAGATCTTCGCGTTCGTCCCTGACATCCACGTCGAGGTTGTTCGGGGTGCCATCAAGACCGACACCGTCTGGACCGAGTGGGAGATGCGAGGCACACGGCGAGACGGGAAGCCCCACTGGTCGCGCGGCGTCATCGTCTTCGGTGTGAACGACGACGCCATTCGCTGGGCTCGGTTTTATGTCGAGCCCGTAGACGAAAGTGACGCGACGGTCGACGACGCCATCCGCGAGCGGGTGGTGCGGCAATGATCCTGGTTGCCGGCGGCACCGGCCACCTTGGGATCGAGCTGGTTCCTCTTCTGACTGCCCGAGGCATCCCTGTCCGGATCCTGACGCGCGATCCGGATCGCGCGCGACAGCGCCTGGGCGAAACCCCGGAGTTCGCCAAGGGGGACGCGCGGAGTCCTAATACGTTGGAAGCCGCTCTGAAAGGCGTAGACGCCGTGGTTTCGGCGATGACAGGCTTTGGGCCCGGCGCACCTGGCCCCCGGGCGGTGGACTATGAGGGCAACCTGAACCTGATCAGGGCGGCGGAGGCGGCAGGCGTGCGCCGCGTTGTGCTCGTATCCATCCACGGCGCCACAGCCGACCACGCGATGGAGCTCTGGCGGATGAAGTATCGCGCCGAAGAAGCCCTTCGAGCCAGCCAGCTCGATTGGGTCATCGTGCGTCCAAACGCCTACATGGAGCTGTGGGCCGAGATTGTCGCCGGACCAATTTTCAAAGACGGCAAAGCGACTGTTTTCGGTCGCGGAGACAACCCCGTCAACTTCAACTCGGCCAAAGATGTTGCAAGTTTCGTCGAGCTGGCGCTCTTCGATCCCGGTCTAAGCCGCACAATTCTTTCCCTCGGCGGCCCGGAGAACCTGACCTTAAACCAGCTGGTTGGTCAGGCCGAGCGCGCGGCCGGCCGCAAGGCTGCTGTGAAACATGTTCCCTTGCCGATGATGCGGCTGATGTCGTTCGTGATGCGGCCTCTCAAGCCTGATGTTGCCGCGATGATTCAAGGCGGGATCGCATTCGACACCGTCGATATGACCTTTGACGCGGCCGACCTGCGTCGCCGCTTCCCTCAAATCGAGCTCACCCGCATGGCCGACGTGCTCGCCCGGCAGGGAGCCGCCACCACGGCACCAACCTCAGCCGAGTCGTCGCACTAAGGCCGCCATGGGCAGGCTTTTCGGAGCGAAAGTCGACTGTAAATCGCCTGAGGGAACGACTAGGGAACAGCCGCACTCGGTCGGACCGTGCCGCTATGCGTCGTTTTCTGCTCAAGAGCGGGAATGCTGAACTCGCCTGGAATGAACGCGGCTTGAGCCGCCCTCGCCCCACATTCGTAGAGATGTGAATACGAAATGACCTGCCGGCCAATGGGCTGACGGCTGGTCGCCGATCACCCACGCCCGATGCCGACGCTGCTGGATTGCTAAGGGTCGAGGGATACAGAAGACTTTGCGTACCAGTACGCATTTAATACGCAGCCGCATCGTGTCGCTACGTGTCGTTAGACGTCGTCCTGTATTCGACATGGCAAAGCTCAATTCGCAAAACGAGAACCCGGCTACAGTCCGCCCTCGACCCAGCTTCTCTATCCCTAAAGCCGCAAGTTGCGGGGCCGCAGGGTGCCAGATCCAGATGAGTCAGCTGTGATGCAGCGGGATTGGGGCGACAGCAGCGACGGATCCAACAATTGTTTCCCGCAGCCGGACCGCAACAATAAGCCCTGAGATGGCTGTGAGCGCCGCGACGGTCGCGATCGCAGCCGAGAAGCCGGCAACATCCGCGATAGTGCCGGCAACGAGCGCCCCGACCGCGTAGCCGGAATCGCGCCAGAGGCGATAGATCCCGACCGACGTCGCCCGGTCGGGAGTCCGCGCGGCATCACCGATGACCGCGAGCAAGGTCGGGTACACCAGGGCGGTGCCAGCGCCCAGCACGACGCTTTCGGCGACCCACCACGCAAAGCCGGGAACGACAGCGAATCCAGCGATAGCGACCGCCTGGAGCAGCATCCCTGACACGATCAGCCACTTGCGGCCCAGATAGTCGCTGATCCACCCAGTGGCCAGCTGACCGGCTCCCCAGACGGCGGGGTAGACGCCTGCCAGGAGCCCGATTTCGCGAAGCCCGAGCCCGTGAGCGGCAAAAAAGAGTGGCAGCAGTGCCCAAGCCATGCCGTCGTTGAGGTTGTTCACCATGCCGGCCTGGCACGCACTAGACATCGCTCGGTCGCCGAAGCTGACGTCGAGAATCAACTTGTCAACCGATCGCGTTGGCGTGGCGCCCGAGGACTCAAGTTCCATATGCCGTGCGGTTTCGCGCGTGGTCAAAGAAAGCAAAAGCCCGGAGATGGCGAGACCCTCGGCGAGCCAGTACGGAGTGGGGCGGATGCCGTAGCTCGCGGCAAGGAATCCGGCGAGTGCCGCCGCCGCTGAAACACCCAAATAGCCCGAGGCTTCGTTCAAGCCGAGTGCGAACCCTCTGCGGCGAGGTCCGACGAGATCGATCTTCATGTTCACTGTGGTGGACCAGGCCAGGCCCTGATTGATTCCAAGCAGCACGTTTGCAAATATCACCCAGCCCCATGAGGGCGCAAAGATGATCAGGACTGGAACGGGAAGTGCTGCCGCCCATCCAGCGAGCAAGACTCCGCGACGGCCAAACCGGTCGGCGAGGCGGCCGGCCATGAAGTTGCTGGCCGCCTTGACCAAACCGAAGCTGATCAGGAACGACAGGATCGCTACCCGGCTGGCGAGATGAAAATCGTGTCCGGCAAGCGGCGCCAACGTGGAGCGCTCGACGCCGACCACGCCCCCAACGAACGCGTTGATCGCCACCAAGAGCGCGAACTGTTGCCAGTTCGCGCGCAGGCCTAGTTGGATCGCCTGTGCTGCCTTCATCCGCGGGCTGGCCTCAGGCGACAGCGCAGCGGTTGGGTCCCGCCTCCAACTCACCGGGATCGCCGGGCATGTCTCCGCGCTCGTTGAGCTCAACGATGCGGGAGTGGTTCGGCGGATTTGGCGGAATCCGCGTCAGAACGGCCTCTACGAATGCGGCTGAATCGAGTCTGGTCAGGGCTACCGAATGCCGGATCGTCGCGACCGTCGTCGCCAGCACGCGGTCATCGAAGGGTACTGGCTCCGAGACATGGCCGGGTAAGACCTGAGAGGCTTCGGGTAGCTGGAGGAGACGGCGGACCGATTCATGAAGGAGGCGCGCGCGCGTCGCCAACTGCTGGCCGGTGCCGCCCTCGAGGTCTGGCCTGCCGACGCTATTGAGAAACAAAGTGTCGCCGGTAAACGCGGCAGCGCAGTTGAGTAAGTAGGTCGTGCTCTCCTCCGTATGACCAGGGGTGCGCATGGCAAGCAGCGCCGTTGAGCCGAAGATGATTCGGTCGCCGTCGGCAACTGATCGGACGCGATACTGAGTGCGGTCCTGAGCGGGCATCCACATATCAACACCCTCCTGTTGGGCCAGCAGTCTCGACCGCGAAAGATGGTCAGCATGGATGTGGGTGTCGGCCACCGCAGCTAACCGCCATCCGCGCTCACGAAGTAACCGGACGTAGACGTCGGGATCCAGCGAAGCGTCAATGACGACCGCCTCGGATTGTGATTCCACGATGTAGGAGAGGCATCCCTTTCCAGTCCTCCGGACCTGGAGGACATCGCAGCCAGAGATCGTTGTTTGGGCGGTGTTCCAGGCAAGCGACCAAGCACGCATCCCGCCCTCAAGTGTCATCGCTTGCACTCCCTGTGCCCTCAGCAGGTCCGCTGCTTTCGCGGCGGTTGCGCCCATTCCACAGACGGTGACCACGGGCCCGGGTGGGAAATTGAAATTGGCGAGCGGGCCTAAGCTGCCAGATTTGGCGGCTTCGTATGCGTCGAATAGGAGGCTGCCAGGAATCGACCACTCGCGGTCGGCCGGCGACCGGATATCGACGACGGTCACCGGCTGCCCAGCAGCAAGAAGCTCCTGGAGTTCCCGGGCCGAAATTCGATCAGCCGTCATCGTTCAGCCCGGCGGCCGCATATCAGGACATAGCCAAGGAATGGGACTGCCTTCGAGATCCGGGGCATCATCCAGACCATCCGGTGGCGGGCGGCGCTACTGATCATTCCGCGCGCAATGACACGGATTGCGTTGCCAAAGCCTTCGTCGGCGATGAACCCGCGGGCAGTCATCATTTCGAATGGACCTGTTTTGACCTGGAGGTCGATTAGGCCGGCAGAGCTGTAGCGCGCGAGCCAATCATCAACTGTCTCGAAGAGCATGCCCGGACAGACCTCGCCAAGAAAAGCGTGGCGAGCCTCTGGAGTTGGAGGCCGCTGCCACTGGAACTCGGTCGCGAGCACCAGGCCGCCGGGCCGGCAGACGCGAACCAATTCACTGATCGCTCGGTCGCGGTCGACGAACATCGTCACCGCCTCCGCCACGACGCGATCGAAGTGGCCGTCCGCGTAGGGAAGAGCACTGATGTCAGCCGCCTCCACCGATACCCGCTCGCCGACCCCGGCCGTCTCGACGTTCGCGATTGCACGCTCTCGCATGTCGGGAGAGATATCGGCGGCGATCACATCCAGTTGGACCCGCTTCGCCATCTCGATAGCCGTCGTTCCAACGCCGCAGCCGATGTCGAGCACCCGCTGGCCAGGTGCCAAAGCCGCCAGTCCGAGCAGCTCCTCTGTCGACTTGCGGCCGCCTGGATGGATCACCTGTTTTCCCAGGAGCCCGAAGAGAAGGTAAGGGTCTGCCTCAGCGATTGGAATGTGCCGTACCTCGACCATCGCCCGCCACCTCCCGGAGTAGTTGCACGCAATTGTCTGCGGATATCCTCAAATTGTCAAGATATCAATTGAAGACATGACAATAGGCCCCGGAACGTGCATAATGCCGCCAATGCCAGACCGCGCGGTCAAGACCGAGCTCTTTGATCAATTCGCCAAGGTCGCTCAGGCCTTAGCCAGTGGGCGCCGGGTTGAGATCGTCGACGTGCTGGTCAACGGGGAGCGCACTGTCGAGGAATTGGCTCGCCAGGTCGCCATGTCGGTAGCGAACACCAGCCGACACCTCCAGGTCCTCAAGGAGGCCGGACTCGTGGCCGCGACCCGGGATGGCACGCGGGTGCGGTACCGGCTGGCATCACCGGTCGTCTATCAATCCTGGGTGGCCCTACGCTCCCTGGCTGCCGAGAGGCTACCGGGTGTCAAGGGTCTCGTGGAGGCGTACCTAGGCTCACGGGAAGGCATCGAATCGATCAGCGCTGACCAGTTGCTTGCCAGGCTCAAGGCGGGAGAGCCGCTGGTCATGGTCGATGTGCGTCCCGCGGAGGAGTATCAAGCGGCGCACGTTGCGGGCGCGGTTTCGATTCCGCTTGAGGAGCTAAAGCGTAGGCTGCGGGAATTACCGCGCGACCGCGAGATCGTCGCGTACTGCCGCGGCCCCTACTGCGCCTTCGCGCCCGAGGCGGTCCGAACCCTACGCGCACACGGTTACGCTGCGCGGCTTCTTACCGACGGGCTGCCGGAATGGGTCGCCGCCGGGTATGGTGTCGAATCCGACGGAGCCGGCGTTCCGAGGGCGGGTCGATGAAGCGGGCCCACCTGACGGCGGATCGGCAGACGGCGATGCTGGCCGACCGATACACGCAGCGCGCCGAGGTCTATGACGCTTTGTGGAGTCCTATCATCCGGCCGGTTGCCGAGCGCCTCGTTGCACGTCTTCCTCTATCCAGCAGCACCAGGAGCGTCGTCGACGTCGGCACTGGCACAGGGGCGTTGTTGCCAGCGATACATCGGGCGGCTCCAAGCGCAGTGATTGTCGGCATCGATCGTTCACTGGGCATGCTTCGCCTGGCCAACGAGAAGCACTGGAGTCATCTGGCACTCATGGACGTGCAGAAGCTGGGGCTACCCGCCAACCGTTTCGAGGTAGCGGTCGTCGCTTTTGTTCTCTTTCACCTGCCGTACCCGGAACAATGCCTCGCCGAGGTCAACCGGGTGTTGAAGCCGGGAGGCGCAGTCGGCACGGTTACGTGGGGGTCGGAAAATATGCCGCCGGCCAACACCATTTGGGATGGCGAGCTGCAAGCAGCCGGCGCCCAGATCTTCGAGCTGCCCGCGGTCGACAATCGGGGCTGCTGCGACAGTACCCAAAAGATGACAGCGCTGCTCGAGCAACCAGGCTTTGTCTCTATCAAGGTTCGGAGTGAGTCGATTGAGCACCGATGGCGATCAGAAGATCATTTCGACTACCAGGTAGGAAGCACCTCGCGACTGCGTCTTCAGTCATTAAAGGTCGAGGATCGTGAGGCTTGCTTGCGCCGGGTTCGGGATCGCCTGTCCGGTGCCGACGATGAGCAGTACGACTACCGCGGTGAGGTGTTCATAGCGACGGCTGTCAAAGCCGATCATCCAGCGGGTAGTCACTAGGAGAAGACGATGGCCGAAATACTCGAGGTCGTCGATCTAGAAGCCCTGCGCAAGGAGGTGCGCGAGAAGTACCGGGAAGTAGCCGAAGATCCCACGGCCGAGTATCACTTCCATATTGGCCGCGCCCATGCGATTCGACTCGGCTATCCTGCGACCCCGCTCGACCAGCTTCCCGATTTCGCCTGCGAAGCATTTGCTGGCGTGGGCAATCCCTTCTATTGGGGCGGGCCGAATCCTGGTGAGAAGGTTGTCGATCTCGGCTCCGGGGCCGGTATGGACTCGTTTCTGTCCGCGCTTTGGGTAGGCAGCGAGGGAAGAGTAATTGGAGTCGACATGACTCCCGAGATGCTGGATCGCAGCCGCGCGACGGCAGCCAAGTTGGGACTGGACAATGTCGAGTTTCGCGAGGGACTGATAGAAGATTTGCCCGTTGAGGATGGCTGGGCGGATGTCGTGATCTCCAACGGCGTGATCAACCTCTGCCCGGACAAGATCGGCGTCTATCGGCAAATCTATCGGGTGTTGCGGCCCGGAGGCCGTATGACAGTTGCGGACATCTGCCTTGAGCGCCCCGTCCCTGAGGAGGCGCTTCGTGACATCGATCTCTGGACGGGTTGAATCGCCGGCGCCCTGCCGTGCGCAGGGTGGGAGACGGTGATCGGTGGTGCCGGACTCATTGACGTCGAGCTGGCGAATCCACTCGACACGTTCGCTGGAGCCCGCGGAGAGGAGAGCGCTCGGGAGTTCGGCACGCTCGGCTACTCGATTCGAGCGCGCCGCCCAGAGTGAGCGATTGCTGCACACCCAAGGGCTACCGGCAGATCTTCAGCGAGAAGAATGCGGCCGGAGAAGCAAAGCGCTACCAGCGCAACGGCCTCGATGGGACGTCCAAGCGAATCTTTGGTTTCATCAGGGAGCGGAGCGTCGGTGGCAAGACACTGCTCGAGGTGGGGGCTGGCATCGGAGCCATCGAGATCGAGCTGCTCAAAGCCGGGATGGCACGGGCGGTCAATGTTGAGCTCACACCCACCTACGAGACTGCTGCAAGTGAACTCATAGTCGAGGCTGGCCTCAGTGACCGCGTCGAGCGAAGGGTCATGGACTTCGCCGAGGCGGGGACCGAGGTTGAACCCGCCGATGTCGTCGTCATGAACCGCGTCATCTGCTGCTATCCGGACATGCCCAAGCTGGCCGGTGCGGCGGCCGATCAGGCCAGAGGCATGCTGGTGATGAGCTTTCCCAACCGCCGCTGGTGGACCCGCCTCGGTCTGACCCTTGCCAACTTTGGGTTTCGATTCATCCGGATGCATGTCCGAGTCTTCCTGCACCCGCCAGCGCTAATTCTGGCTGCTGTGGAACAGCGCGGATTCGAGACAAGACACAACCAGCCTGGTCTGCTGTGGCAGGTGGTCGCGCTCGAGAGGATGGTCTGATTCAAGCGTGTAGGGCGCCGATGGGAGCGGAGGCCTTGCGAGTGTAGGTTTTCCGAATGATGTGGGATACAGAACGTTTTGCGTACCAGTACGCATTTAGTACGCAGCCGCATTCAATCCGGACGTGCCGTTAGGTGTCGTCCCGTATTCCAAAGGTTGAGTCCCAGTTCCGCGAGATAGAACCCGGCTTATCGCCGCTCTCGGCCCACCTTCCGTATCCATAGAGCCGCAAGTTGCGGGCCGCACATTGCGGTCTCTGCTCCACGCCTAGCAACGGCAGGCGGCACGGACAACGTAAGGGCTGGGCCGATCCCGCTCCAAAATGCGGTCCTGATCCAGATCAGGTCAGCAAAGCCTCGCGCAGCAGCCGGACGATGTGCGTGCGGTAGCGCTTGAGCGACCAGCCGCCGTCGACCACCAGGTATTCGTACATGTGGGGTGACGTCAGTACCAGGAACAGCATTGCGGCCTCGTCGAGCTTGAGACTCGGGTTGAGTCGACCCTGTTTCTGAATCGTGGCAGCGAGGGGCCGGAACGTGGCGAGCCTCCGACGCATCCGACTGTGCCATACCTTGTCAGCAGCAGGCTCTTCACGGCGGGCCGCGTGTACGAGCCGGACGGCCTCATAGGTCAGAGGAACGTATCGAACCTGGATGTCGGCCAGTCGTTCGAGAATCTCCTCGGGGGTGTGCGCCCCCCGCAACCTGGTGAGGAGCTCTGGGAGGCCAGCCCTCGCCTCGGCCTCGTCGGCGACCGCAAAGAGCAGGTCAGCTTTGCCGCCGAAATGCAGGTAGATCGTCCGCCGTGTGACGCCCGCCGCCGCGGCGACCTCCTCAAGTCCGGCGGCGTGGAGGCCTCGCTCCTGCCACAGGCGAGCGGCCGCTTCGATGATCGCTTGCCGCGTCCGCTCTCTCTGGCTTGACATTCGGGTCGAGAGTATGTATACAGCATGTGTCGCAACTACACAGGTTGTGTATGAGGATTAAGGCGTGTCAGCCGACGACAACAAGGCGCTCATACGGAGATATTTCGAGGCGATCGACGGGGCCTGCGCCTACGGGAACGCCGACGTTCTCGACGAGTTTGTGGCTCCCGACTTCGTAACGCACAACCCGTTTCCGGGAATGGCTCCTGGCATCGAAGGCGCCAAGCAACTTTTCATGATGTTTGTCGCCGCCGCACCTGGGAGGCACGTCGTCGAGGATCTGATCGCGGAGGGGGACAAGGTCGTCGGCCGGATCACCGCCTACGGAACCCACGAAGGCGAATTGCTCGGCATCGCGCGAACGGGCAAGCCGATGCGAATGACCGGGATGACCATCTGGCGAATCGCCGACGGCAAAATCGTCGAGCACTGGAGTGAGATGGACACGCTGGGTTTGCTGCAGCAGCTCGGCGCACTCACGATGCCCGTGCCGAAGCCGATCTAGAAGGGCTTGAGCACCATCAGAAAGATCAGCACCGCGAGCCCGACCGCGCCGATCAATAGAGCGGGGATCGGTCTTGCGCGGCTGAGGCGCTGCGCGAGCACATCGTCCGACTCCTTGGCCGCGTCGCGGGCCATGTAATACGGCCGGGAGATGAAGCCCATCGCGCCCAGAAGCGCGACCAGCACGACGATCCCGGTCCAAATCCAGGCCCGGCCCCACAGGTCCGCCTGGAACGCCATCCAGACTCCGGTGATGATGACGATCAGCAGGGCGGGATTGGAAATGAAGCTAGACCGCTGCGACAGCCGCAGCAGCTGTCGGGTATCCGGAGACACAGTCGAGCGTAGGAGCAGCGATGCCCCGCCGGAGATCCCGTGCGCGAAGAGAAACACGGCGAGGCCGAACAGGTGGAAGAACTTCAGCCAGACGTACAGGTTCGTCAGCGCTGCCATCGTAGGCGCCTTTCGGGCTGCTGACGACTCCATTTTTCTCGAACGTCGAACAGGCCACTCAACATGGAGGTGAGCGAATGTCGAGCCTAAGAGCGTCTGCGACTGCGTGGATGATGCGTCGGTTCGCGAAAGAACGGATGGCGGAGGGCACGCTCGAGCAACAAAGGCAGCGCTATGAGTCATGGGCCGGCCGTACGAAGCCCCCAGAGGGCACGATCGTCGAGGCGGTCAGGATCGGCGACCTAGAAGGCGAACGTCTGAGTCCTCCCGGTGCCGACCTTGCGAGGGCGTTGCTGTGGTTCTTCGGTGGCGGTTACATCGCAGGTTCGCCCCTCACGACGCGGGCGCTGGCGGCCAGGATCGCGACCTTGACGGGGGCCTGGGCCCTGGTCCCGGCCTACCGGCTACGTCCCGAGCACAGCATCGACGCAAGTCTCGAGGACGCGCTGGTCGCCTATCGATGGCTGGTTCGAGTGCTCGGGTCTGCCAATCAGATCGTGGTCGGCGGCGAGTCCGCAGGTGGTGGCCTCACTGTGCGGCTGCTGTGCGCGCTCCGCGACGCAGGAGAACCGCTCCCTGCCGCGGCGGTCTTGATCAGCCCGTCCACAGACCTGTCGATGAGCGGGCGGTCGATCCAGACAAATGCAGCCTCCGATGCCCTCGCCAGCTCGGCTTTCCTGACGGAACTGCGCGAGGTGCTCGATCTCCGCGATCCGCGCGATCCATCCGTTTCGCCGCTGTATTCCGACCTGTCCAAGCTGCCGCCAATTCTGATTCACGTGTCCGGCGATGAGGTGCTGCTCGACGACTCCGTCCGCCTCGCTGAAAAAGCTCGTGCGGCGGGCGTCGAAGTGACGTTGCGGGTATTCCCCGGGTTGTGGCACGTCTTTCACTCCCAGCCCAGCATTCGAGAGGCTCGTGAGGCGGTGAAAGAGATTGGTTTCTTCGCTCGGGACCGGCTGGAGGCCCGCGCAGCGCCTAACTACGCGTGACCCGCCGCCGCCCACACCAGCGTCACCATCGACTCGACAACGGCGCGGTCGTTGAGGCCTTGCCTGCTGGCGAGCGATCTCCACGCCTGAAAATCAACTGCATGCAGCGAGCAGCTGGCGCCGCGGCTGATCCAGAAGTTCGGCCTCAAGCTCGAGATCCATGGTCAGCCGGCGACGCCCTGAACCATCTCTGTCATGAGGATTGCGGCCTTTTCATCGTCGAGGCCTTGACCCTCAGTTAGCGACCGCCACGTCCAGAAATCGATGGCGTGGCCGAGGGCCGCCATGAGCGACTCTCGACGCTCCCCTGCCACCTGCCAGCCCTCGGCGAGAATGCCGCGCTGCCAGTCTCTTTGCTGTGCCTGCATCGCAAAAAGGCTTTCCACCCCAGACACACCTTCGAAGTTCGATATGTCAGCCAGGACCACACGATTTCGGCGGTAGCTGGGGTACAGCTCGGTCAGAGCGACGAGCAGCCTTTGGCGGGGATCGGCAATGGCCTGCCAGCTGACCGGGTTGGGCGGGGGATCGAGCTCCATCCCGTGGAGGGTGCAGGCCATGAACAGGGTCAAAAGGTCGGGGAAGTGGCGCTGGACGGTGGGCCGCCGCACGCCCGCCAGCCGTGCGATGGCGTTCATGCTGGCCCTTGACGCTCCGATCGTCATATGCAGCTGGTAGGCGGCCTCGACGATCCGGCGCCGGTTGTCTTCCTGTCGCCGGGCTCGGGCGTTCAGGCGGTAGCGGCGGGGCATCCCTGGTCTTTCACGTGCATGTCTGAACTTGAATCTTGACAGACGGCCCGCCAGAGCCGATCATGTGCAGGGTTGCAGATGAAATCAAGGGTGTATGACATCTCGCTCGAGACCAACGTGGCCGCGGAACGTCTGCTGGCGGCCGCGACCGATTTCTCCGAGCGAAGGCCGGACCTCTGGCCGACCATCACCCGACAGCGATACCGCGTGTTCTCGCTGGGCGATCACTCCGCCGAAACCGAGGAAGGCACCAGTCCCGTGCACCACAGATACAAGTACGCATGGACCGACGACGGGGCGGTGCGGGCCACCACCGTCGATGCGTCCGCGATGACCACCGGTTCGATCTGGGAGCTGCGGGTGCGGCCAGGCGAAGGCGGTGGCAGCAAGGTCCACATCCACGTAGAGATGGGGTTCAAAGGCCTCATGTGGGTAGCAGGTCCCGTGATGTTTCGGCTGAACGGAGGGGGCGCTGAGACATACCGAAAGTGGTTCATGAAAACACTCGCTGTGCTGGAGGCGGAAGACGTCCGCAAGGCGGAGTGAACGCTGTCTATGCCGGCCGCTTCTATCCGGTGGGCGTTCAGGGCCGGATGGCGCGTCTGCTGGAAAAACTGATGGTCAAGCGCTTTGGGGCTGTCCCCGGGATCGCGCGCGTACAGCTCGCAGACCTCCGGCTGGCCTATCGGATGACCCGGCTGTTTCAGCTTGTCTATATGGGCCGCCGGTTGAGCACGACCAAGGTCCAGCGGGAGATGGTCGCGACAGTGGTCAACGGCCTCATCGGCGGTGCGCCCTGACTCGGCCTGCACTCGGCGGCCTTGCGCCGCCTCACCGGGCTCGAGCATCTGGATCACGAGTTCGCCACTACATGGCCTACCTATGACCTCGACCCGAAGACGCGGGCACTGCTCGGCTACGCGAAGAAGCTGACCGAGGCACCAGCCACCATCGAGGATTCAGACTTCGGTCTTCTTCGCGAAGCGGGTTGGGACGAACGAGGCATCTACCAGGCAACCTCGCTGATCTCCTTCTTCAACTTCACCGGCAGGATGGAGGCGGCCTCGGGCCTACCGATGGACGGCCAGCAACTCGGCGATCAGCTCATCCGCATGTTGTAAGAGGACCCCTTACCCCGTCCGGTTGAGTGCGTGTTCGTCGTCGGTGGAACCCCAGGAGGCGATCGTGTCGTTGAGTTTGCGCAACAACCGCATGAACTCCTCCATCTCGCCGGGACCCAGCCTCCGGCTCCATTTTTCTTGAACCCGCCGTATGTTGCGCCGGGCGGGCTCTTCGGTTGCCCTGCCTTTGGCGGTCAGCCTGACCATCTTTGCCCGCCCGTCATATGGGTGGTTGGCGGTGCTCACGTAGCCCCGCGACTCCAGATACTTGACCAGCGCCCCCATCGATTGTTTGGTCATCTGAGCCCGTTCAGCGAGGTCGGTTATCCGGGTACCTCCTGAGTCGAGGTTCATGAAAACCGCAGAATGTGCGGGCCTCAGATCGGGATAGCCGGCTACAGCCATTCCCTCGTGAAGCTCGGTCAGCAGCGCCCGGAGTGGTTGCCTCAGCAGCACTCCAAGCATTCGCCGATCGGGTTCAGCGTGGGGCATGCTTGACAATTATAGGAAGGCTCCTTACCATTTGGTCAGGCGCCTTACTATCGGAGAGGTTGGAGGAGTGCGATGAACCGTTCGTACACGCACCAGGGGGCTGGCTGGCACCTGAAGCCGGGCGAAGGTGAGGGGTGGTGGTTTCTCGGTAGCTTCATGCGGTTTGTGGCGACTGGAGAGTCGACTTCGGGAAGCTTTGCACTGATCGATGAGGTGGCCGGCCCGGGCCGGGCCTCTCCGCCGCATATTCATCACACGGAAGATGAATTGTTTGAAATCCTCGAGGGCGAAGTTACATTCACCTGCGGCGAGGAGACGCATGTCGCGGGTCCGGAATCGTTCGTGTTCCTGCCTCGCGACGTTGTGCACAACTTCCGAGTTAGCAGCGACACGCCAGCGCGCATGCTGCTGTGGATCTCCCCGGCTGGACTGGAAGGATTCTTCAAGGGAATGGGGGTGCCTGGCGATATCGGTGCACCACCACCGCCGTTGTCGCCAGACATTGAGAAGCTGCTCGCTCTA
>WNFE01002682.1_pt1 | contig 16028 bp, 19 predicted proteins | sample 5400451 | NCBI WGS metagenome assembly WNFE01 (sample SAMN13153344, study PRJNA577476) | soil metagenome | isolation source: 200 cm saprolite under Douglas fir tree site 2 hole 2 | place: USA:California | collected 2015-04-18 | reverse complement strand
ATTCGGTTTTTCCGGCTTGGGACGGGCCCAGCGTGGGGCGACGGATTTCCGTCGTCCTGGCACTCGATGGCGCACCATCAGGCCTTCTTCCCGGTAGAGGCGATACACAAGCTTCTTGCCCACGGCCCACCCTTCTCGATTGAGCAGCACGCGAATCTTCCGGTAGCCGTACCGGACCCGCGTCTGGGCCATCTCCCTGATCCGCTGCCGGAGCAGGGTGCGCGGATCGCGATGACTCCGATAGTGATAGGTGGCCCTCGCACAGCGGACGGTGCGGCAGGCGCGCCGCTCACTCACCGCATACGCGGTGCACAGATACGTCACCACACTCCGCTTCCGCGAGGGCCTTAGAATTTTTTTGACAGGACGTCCTGGAGCATCACTTTATCCAACGACAAGTCCGCCACCAAGCGCTTCAGCTTGGTGTTCTCGTCCTGCAGTTGTTTGAACTCCCGAACCTGTTCCGATTCCAGTCCCGCATACCGCTGCTTCCACCGGTAGAACGTCTGCTCCGCAATCCCGAGGTGGCGGATGAGGTCGGAGACGGGGGTCCCCATCTCCGCCTGCTTGAGTACCGCCACAATCTGCTCGACACTGAATCGTTTTCGTTTCACGGCGTCCTCCTTCCCCTTCCCAGGGGCGATTATGCCGGAAACTCTCCCTCAAATCGGTATCAAAATCGGGGGGCCGACCACTAGTCTGTACCGAAATTCGTGGCCGTCTCCTCCCACATCGATTTTGAACAGATTTCAATCTGTTTCCGATATCTTCCCTGGCGCATTCTCCCTCTCCACATTACATGCGCGTCACAACAGCCAATGACTGCTGCTACGGACACCGATGACTCAGGAGGAAGAACTGTGGAAACTTTATGGAGAATGATTCAGGCTCTTGACTTACCCGATCGCTGCCTGTACGATTATTTTATACATACGTTATTGGTGATGGAGTTCACCAAGAACCGTCCTGTGTTGTTAACGCAGGACTGATAACTCCTACCTGAAACAATCTGGTAGGAGTTTTTTTATGGAGCCCGCAGCAGAGTTCGTCGCCCCTCCTACCTTCCTTCTTTCAGTCTCGTATCCCACTGAGAAGCGCAGTCTCCGTTCTGTAGTGTCAGTACGTCAGGTACTTTTTCTCTGCTGCGGCGGGGAGCGTACCGTTACATTGAAGTGTTCTTTTTACATCTAACCGGGGAGGCCCCCATGATACCTATTTCCAAACTCGTGTGTATCATTTCTTGTGGCTTCTTGCTGGGTCTTGGTCTGTCAGATAATGCGGCTTTGGCTGGAGACGAAATGAAAGCGGCCCAACCGGGTGAGCGCATAGGCGGGCAAGCTGGACGGGATTACGATCAAAAACAATGGAAGCTCGTAGCGGCCCAAACCGGGTGAGCGCATAGGCGGGCAAGCCGGACTGGGATACGAGCAAGATAAACGGCAGCGCGTGGCTGCCCAATAATCTGCTTGACCTGACTGGACAAATTCGGTCCAGTGTGAATCATGGACTGAGCATCAACGGGTCGGTCGGCGCAACGCCATGTACACGTCCCTATTGATGTCTATAGGGCTGACATTCGGCACCATCTCCGCCCTGTATGGGCTCAGCCATGAGTTCATCAGCCGTGACCAATACGCCATCCTCGTGACCGTCGTCATCCTGAGCGCGATCGTGCCCACCGTCATTGCCGAGCGATGGTTCGATCCAGGCGGTGCGCCGGCCGAAGAGGCCTTGAGCCAGCGTGCGACCGATCGTGTCGCGGCGAAGCCGGACAAACAGCCGATCCCTGTCGGTTAAAGCCGAGCAAGGAGTACACCATGTTTCGTACAATCTTAGTCTGCAATGACGGATCGGAAGGCGCCAAGAAGGCGCTCCAGGCAGCGATTGATCTCGCCAAGCGCGATGACGCAGAGCTCCATGAGATCTGTATTGAAGAGCATTTGCCGCATTACGCGGCCACGGTCAGCGAGGTGGTCGAAGCAGAGCAGGAGATGACCGACTACTTCCGTCGAGTCGCGCGAGGCGCCGAACTGGTCGCGGAGGCGTACGGCATCCGGCTCACCTCTCACGTGCTACCGGGGCACGTGGTGGAAACGATCGTGCAGTTTGTGAAGGACCGCGGCTTCGATCTGCTGGTGATCGGATTCATGGGCCACTCCCGTATCTTCGGTCACATCTGGGGCGGGACCTCGCAAAACTTGACGCGGCTCGCTTCCTGTTCGGTCTTGGTCGTGAAGTAAGGGGGCTACAAGGACAAGTGGATGAAGTAGTGAGTCGGCTGGGACTCGAACCCAGGGCCCTAGCCTTAAAACGGCGATCGGTGGAGATAGGGATAGAGTGTGATGGAGTGAGACCGTGAACGATGTTTCGTTGAAACTATGAGCAATTCTCCCTGAATGAGTGCGATGGAGTGCGATTGCGGGAGATCCGGAATCGGGAGCAAAACCGGGAGTAGAAAAACTCGAACCGGTGGGCTCACACGACACAAGACTCAGCACCGACTCCTCTTACATCATCTCGTCCTGAACGTCTAGAAAGACCTGAGGGACCTTTTATGGACACGAAGCGACAGCAATCACTCTCGCCATCCCAAACGCGCCTGCAAGTCTTGACACCTCCTCACGGACGGCCTAGCCTTCCAGCAGTCAAGGAACCCGCTTTCGCCCAAACTCCTATTTCCTGAGCGGGAGCGGACTTCTAGGGAAGGCCAAACACCCTAGCTTTCCATACACGCAAGTCTATGAAGAAGTAGGAGTGAACTCTATTCTGAAAATGGAAAATCGTGGGTTTTGGGTCTTGGCAATTTTAATTTTATTGTTGCTGCCCGGTAGCATTTTCAACCCGATCTACTCCAGCGAGGACCTTGCGCGCCTTCCTTGCGAGTCAACCGCTTCCAGGTTTTTCTACCCTGTGGAGTTCGACGCAGACGGCAACATCCTAAACGAGGATCAGCTGCATGCTGCGAAGGTTGCAGCAATAACACGGAGGGACATCATCATCTTCGTTCATGGTTGGGACAAAACCGCGGGGAGCGTAGATGGGGACTATCAAGATTTTCTGTGTCGCTTATACTGGCGTGGGGTGGACAACCAGTATCTTGCCGAAGACCAGGCAATAGTCATCGGCGTGTTCTGGCCCTCTACAATACTCCGCAATCACGAAGACTTCCCTCTGATAAAACCCTTCTCCTATTACATCATAAGAGCACGGGCAGATACGATTGCAGTGGAAGGAGTTCAAAAGCGGCTCTTACCAGCGATCCTGGACACAGCAGAACGTGATCATGAGATGCGTCTTCACATTATCGGTCACAGTTTTGGCGCACGGAGGCTTATCAAAGCCGTTTCTGATTATTTTAGTAAGAGCATCATGGACAAACTTCCTCACTACTTTAGCTCTGTAAACGTTGTCCTTCTCCTGCCCGCTATCGAACCAGGCATAGAGAATTCGCAGGCATCCCAATTTACTTTAGAGATAAATCAGGTGTTGGGTGAGATGGATCGAGTGAGGCGTATGAAGCCCGAACATCTTAGAATATTCAATGTCTACTCTGAACGGGATTGGGCAAACCGTTTTCTCTTCCCTATCAGTGAAGCTTTAAATTTCAAGATGCCCTACTGTTCGATAGGGGCATGTGGAGAACCTTCTGCCCCTGTGCTCACTGTTGACGAGGCCGGAACCATCAACGAGTGGACGCCCAATATTGGTAGAATCTGGAACGTAAGAGCAGACTCAATCATCTCGTCCCATTCAGATATCTACAAGGGTCGAATAGCTGGGTTAATTTGGAAATTGATTACCGCAAAGGAGTTAGCTCCAAGTGATCTGGAGATAACCCGGTCACTTACGCCATAGTTATTTTGGCACCGATTTGCTGAAAAACTCGGCCTTCACGCACTGCCAATAAATAACATCATGTATCAACTCCCCCGTCTTGCGGTTTGATCCTTACCCTTACACTAGGCCTCCCTACGAGGTCCCATACCCTTCTCGATTCGTCCCTACCGTCGCTCCCCTGTGCCGTGTCCTGTCACGTACCACATGGCAGTTAGATGTGGGCGCTACTCTCTCATTGAAGCACTTGCTAGACGGATATTTGAAATTTAAATGGAAATTGTAGGAGAGCAGTAGAAGAGAGGAAAAATCGGAGTGAAAAGATAAAGGTGCCAGGCCCCATTTCGTGGCGCGTGGGCCATGCTCTCGAGAACCATTCGCAGCCAGCACCAGGGATCAGAAATTCACTTCGGTCTAGCCATAGGCGACTAGACGCCGACTCTCTCCAACAATGACTTGCCGAGCGGCGTAAGCTCGCCGTTATTTCCGGTGTAGAGATCTGTGACTCTGCAGCAATAGTATCCGTGCATCCCTTCCCACAACTTCGTACCATCTTGGCATCCTCCTAACGGCCCGGGTAAAGTACCGTGTACGGGTATCAATTTGTTGCGGAACTCTTCTGGCCGTTCTGGAGACACAACATAGAGTTTTAATCCGTGTTCACTGATTGAGTCTGCGATAACCTTGTTGATGTGTTGGTCTCCAAACCCATATCCGATAACGACCAAATCACAGCTTGGTCCACTCAAGACTTGTTCAAATATGGAATGGGACCACTTTAGGTAGGGCTCGCGATCAATTAACCCGGTTTTCTCACTTCCGATGACCATCGCATTGGAACCATCTGAAGATTTCCACCAATATGACCCGTGAAGTTTCAGATATACAAATCGACCGTACGCTGTATCATTCCAAAAATTGGATTGTAGCTTTTGAACTTCGCCCCGGCCTGGAAGTACATACTTGTAGTCCGCTGTCTGAATTCTCGGAAGTGTATAATTAAAGCAACCGAAGTTATCGATTCCCGGAATCCACAAGTCGAACAGTGAATGTGAGCCGTTTGTAAAGAATCGTTCCATGAGTAAGTCTTGATTCAGTGTAAAAACAAATCCCCTCTCATTCGCCCCGGTACCTGCAAAAGCACCTACAATTGCCTTACATACTCCAGTTGCTGGGATCCTGATTCCTGACACGTAAAACGCTTCGTGCATCTGCTGATACGATCGTCCCACGGCTATTGTGAAGTCCTTCCGCACGTCCTCGTCAAATCTGTCGGAGTGCATCACCTCACTATAGGCGAGTTCGTAATTCAATTGATTGAGGAGGTGTTTCCGAAGTCCAAAATGCTGTTCAATTTCAGGCTGGCTGAAGATCACAGACCACATTTCGGTGGCCAGATACCCACCAAAGTCTTTCGAGAAGCCCGCTCCCGTTAACAAAACTTGTCGTCTAGCTTGGAACACTTAAATCCTCGCTCGTGTACTGTCCCACTTAATTTCTGCGCAGTTTGTTGAACATTGTAAACTATACTGTCTGCAAAGAATTCAGCCAGTTTCGAGTCTCCACTTCTGAAGGGACATCCAGGCACGCTCGCTCGTGACTCTGGTGAGAGACCCTCGGCTGTCTTCTGCTGCAATGGGTTTTGAATAAATTCAGTAGGTTTCCTGCATCCAGTTGACTAAGCTACCTGTCTACATTTTAAGCAGGGCACAACATTTTAAACAAATCGTGCTCCGAGGACCTGTATGTATGTTCCCCAGTGGTGCATACGCAAGGGCATAGAAAGTTTAGCTGATCGTTTGATAGCATTAGCGGGTGGCCGTTTTATCGTTAGCAACAGTTGGGTATCGGTGTCCCACGACTGTGCGGTTGCTCTTCACTCAGGGAGGTGAGTTATGACCTGTCCACACGTGACCGCTCTTAAGCCCGTTCCCGCTCGCACTCTAGGATGTGAAGAATGCCTGAAGCTTGGATCGTCCTGGGTGCATCTACGTCTCTGCCTGACCTGCGGTCATGTCGGCTGTTGTGACAGCTCGCCCAATCGCCATGCCACGAAACATTTCGCGCACACGACCCATCCGGTGATGGCCTCTTTCGAGCCCGGCGAGCGGTGGGCCTGGTGTTATGTCGATCAGATGGATCTGGAAGTGCCGGCGCGTGTCGCGCCGTCCTTGCGGTAGTGAGGAAGGCTCGTTGCCCCCGAGAGGAGGTTGAGACATGGCCGACCAGGACTTGCACAGGGTCGCTTTCCCCACCCTCGACGACGTCCAAGTCGCCACGCTGGCCAAGTTCGGTACGCGTCGGGCGTTGCGCGACGGCGAGCTGCTGTTCAAGACAGGGACACGTGACTACAAATTCTTCGTCGTCGAGCGCGGCGCAGTGGAGATCGTGGAGCATTCGAGCGGCGAGCCCAAGACGGTCACCCTGCACGAAGTCCACGCGTTCGGCGGCGACGTCAGTTTAGTGACCGGCCGGCCTGCGCTGATCAGTGCAGTGGCCCGTGGGGACACCGAGGTCTTCGAGATCGCGCCCAGTGACATCAGGCGTATCATGGGCGAGCGGCCTGCGCTCGGCGAGCTCCTCCTGCGGGCGTTTATTGCACGGCGCGAGCTGCTGGTGGCGTCAGACTTTCAGGGACTCCGAGTGCTCGGGGCCGGCTCCTCGCGCGACACCTTCCGCATTCGTGACTTCCTCGCCAGGAACCAGGTGCCGTTCACCTGGATCGATGTGGATCATGACCCTCAGGTGGGCGAACTGCTGCGGAGCTTCGACCTCAGCGAGGCCGACACGCCGGTGGTCGTCTTCGGATCTGAGCCGTTGCTGCGGAATCCATCGACGCGGGCATTGGCCGACCTCATCGGAGTCAGACGGCCGCTGACACAACGGGTCTATGACTTGGTGATCGTCGGTGGCGGTCCAGCGGGGCTGGCTGCGGCCGTGTACGCATCGTCGGAAGGGTTGGCCACCGCCGTGATCGACGCGACCGCCCCGGGCGGACAGGCCGGCACATCCTCGAAGATCGAGAACTACCTCGGCTTCCCGACCGGCATCTCCGGCACCGACCTTGCGAACCGCGCCATTTTACAAGCCCAGAAATTCGGCGCCCAGTTCTCTTCCCCCTCTCAGGTTGCTCGCCTGGAGCTTGAGAAGGACAAGACCCGCGTGTGGTTCGACAACGAGCATGTCGAGACGCGATGCATGTTGATCGCGACGGGCGCCGACTATCGCAAGCTGGACGTTCCAAAGCGCGAGCAATTCGAAGGCTTGGGCGTCTACTATGCCGCCACTACGACGGAGCTGCAGCTCTGTCGCGGCTCGGAGGTCATTGTGGTCGGCGGGGGTAACTCCGCGGGACAAGCCGTCATGTTTCTTTCGGAGGGGACCCGGCGCGTGTTCTTGCTTCTCCGTGGTGGCGGCCTGCGTAAGAGTATGTCCAGCTATCTGGCGGACCGCATCGAGGGTGCCGACAACATTGAGGTACTGGCCGACGCGGAAATTTGCCGCATGCTGGGGGACCAGTGGTTGGAGGCCGTCGAAATCAAGAACCTCCGCACCGGTGAGACGCGAACAGTCCAGACTCCTGCCATGTTTACCTTTATTGGCGCGATCCCCTGTACCAATTGGCTGCCTGCTGAGATCGAGACCGACCCCAAAGGGTTCGTGAAGACTGGCCGACTGGTGTCATCTTCGCCCTACTGGACGGCCGATCGGGAACCGTTCTTCCTCGAGACTAGCCGTCCCGGGGTCTTCGCGGCCGGCGACGTGCGACTCGGCTCCACCAAGCGTGTCGCCTCTGCGGTGGGGGAGGGGGCCATGGCGGTGCAGTTCGTTCACGAGTACCTGGCCTCCGGTTGAGCGCATGAGTCCTCTTGTCTCCTTCCGACAGGTTTCGGCCCGCATCGGTCAGAAAGATATTCTCTACGATCTCAGTTTCGATGTCGAAGCTGGAGAAACCCTGGTGCTCCTGGGTCGTAGTGGTTCGGGCAAGACTACCGCCTTGAAAATGGTGAATGGCCTGCTCCTGCCAAGCGCCGGTGATGTCTTGATCGAGGGTATACCCACGACCGCCTGGGATCTGATCCGGCTCAGGCGTCGGATCGGGTACGTGATCCAGGATGCGGGCCTCTTTCCGCATTTCACTGTAGCCGCCAATGTCGGACTGGTTCCGCGTCTGGAAGGTTGGCAGTTCCGCGACATCGATGCCCGCGTCCAGCATCTCCTGACACAGGTCGGGCTTCTTCCGGCGCAGTTCGCCACGCGCTATCCCCGCGAGCTGTCCGGCGGCCAACGTCAGCGGGTGGGTGTCGCCCGCGCGCTCGCAGCAGATCCGCCGTTGTTGCTGTTGGACGAACCCTTTGGCGCGCTTGATCCAGTGACCCGTGTGGAACTGCAGCAGCAGTTCCTCGACCTGCGAGATAGGCTCAACAAGACGGCTCTGCTCGTCACCCATGATGTCAGGGAAGCGTTGTTACTCGGCACCCGCATCGGGGTTCTTCACAACGGGCGGTTGGTCTTTCTGGGTGGACGCTCCGAGTTTCTCGATGCCCACGACCAGGAAGTGCGGGCCTTTCATACCTGCCTCGAGGAGAAGTGGAAGGAGACGATCTGATGTCTTCCGGGTTGGCGCGTGACATTCTCGATTTGACGCTCGAACACCTATTCCTGGTGTGCCTCTCCATGACGATTGCAGCAGCGCTTGCCATTCCGGCGGGCATTCTGCTCACCCGGCGCACCTTCCTTCAGCGGTGGGTGCTGGGGTTTGCGAATATCATGCAAACCGTGCCGAGTCTGGCGCTCTTCGGGTTTCTGATTCCTCTTCCTTTTCTCGGCGGGATCGGCAAGCACACGGCAATTGTCGCGCTCGTGCTGTACGCGCTCCTGCCGATTCTGCGGAATACTCTAACCGGCATTCTGAACGTGGAGCCCGGCGTGCGTGAGTCGGCGATCGCCATGGGCATGACGGGACGGCAGCTCCTCTGGGAGGTCGAACTTCCGCTAGCGACCAGGACGATTCTGGCCGGCCTGCGGATCGCGACCGTGACGACGATCGGGACGGCGACGATTGCCGCGGCCATTGGCGGCGGTGGGCTCGGTGTGTTTATCTTCCGCGGCCTGGCATCCGTCGATACGACGCTGCTCCTGGCCGGCGCGGTTCCGGCTGCCTTGATCGCATTGGTGGCCGATCGGGGACTCGAATGGGTCGAACACAAATTGTCGCCTGTTTGATCATCGGGTTGTGGGCGAGCGGGGTCGTCGCCTGTACCAAGGAACGACCGATCACGGTCGGCTCGAAGAACTTCACCGAGCAGGTCATCCTTGGAGAGATCGTGGCACAACATCTGGAACATCGGCTTGGCCGCCACGTTGATCGCCAACTGAACCTGGGTGGGACCCTGTTGGTGCACCAGGCGCTCGTGAACGGCGACATCGACCTCTATCCTGAGTACACGGGGACCGCGCTGACGACCGTCTTGAAAGTACCGCCGGCGCATGATCCGGTTGCTGCGATGGCCCTCGTCCGAGCCGAATATCATGCGCGGTTCGGCGTGGAATGGATGGATCCGTTAGGCTTCAATAATACGTTCGCGATGGTGATCCGTGGAGAAGACGCTCGGAAAAGCAAGACTGCGACCTTGAGCGAGGCGGCCCGGTATAATCCGGGCTGGATCCTCGGTGTGGGATACGAATTTCAGCAGCGGTCGGATGGACTGGCTGGGTTACTGAAGACCTATAATCTTCCCATCCTTGAATCTCCTAAGACCATGGACCTCGGATTGCTGTACAAGGCACTCGAACAACGAGAAGTCAGCATGGTGGCCGGGAATGCCACCGATGGCCAGTTGTCGGTTCTTGATGTGCTGGTTCTCAGGGATGACAAGCGTTATTTCCCCCCGTACGACTGTGCCTTGGCCGTGCGGAGCGAAAGTCTTGAGGCCAACCCTCCCTTGCGGCAAGCCCTCACCGAACTGGCCGGACTGTTCACCGACCTGACCATGCGCAAGTTGAACTACCAGGTGGACGGTGCCCATCGCCCTGTCCGGGAGGTCGCCGAGCAATTCCTTCGGGACGCCGGGCTGCTTCGCTAATCGGCAATCAGAAGGTTCTCGGCAAACGCCCATTCGGTATCGATCCATTGCGCTTCGCACAGGAATCCCGTGCGTCGAGCGATGCCAGGAATCTCCTCGACGCGGAATTTGTGGCAGGCTTCCGTCCAGATCGTTTCCCCTTTTCTGAAGATACAGGTGAAGTCCGCGGCCCGAATCGACACGGTCTGCCTCCGTGTCGAGCGTAGGTGCATTTCGATGCGACAGTCCATTTCCTGATACCGGACGTGGTGTTCGAAGTGTCGTAGGATAAAGTCTCCCCCGAGTTCCCGATTAATCCGGGCAAGCAGATTGTGATTGAAGGCGGCGGTCACTCCGGCCGGGTCATCGTAGGCCAGCAGCATGTCATGCACCGATTTCTTCACGTCAGCTCCCAGCAGAAGGGCGTCGCCGGGCTTTAGATGCCGACGGATGTCGCGCAGAAACTTCTCTGCTGCCGGTGGATCAAAATTGCCGATGGTGCTTCCCAGGAACAATACCAGGAGTGCCTGATTCGGCCGGCGACGAGTCGCTGCTTCCTGAAGCCCTTCCAGATACGATTTCTCCAGTCCGACGATGCTGATTGCACCGACGTTTCCCAGTTCTTGGTGGCATTTGATGAGGGCCGCAGCGGATATGTCGATGGGGAAATAGGCCACCGGCTCTCGATCGGCGAGCGCCTCTAATATCCAGCGAGTCTTTCGGCCGCTGCCACTCCCCAGCTCGACCACTGCCACGGGAGGTGGAAGATGTTCGAGCATGTCTCCGGCATGGCGGCGGAGGAGGCGCTCCTCGGCACGGGTCAGCCCATATTCGGGTAGCAGGGTGATCGCTTCAAACAGCGCCGTTCCCAGCTCATCGTACAGATACATCGAAGGTAGTTCGCGTTGACCAACCTTCCTGAGGCTGTCGCTCACTGCAACGGCGAACTCCCGGACGGCGTCGGCTTGTCCAGTCTGTGAGAGCATCATGTTAGTCCTCCACACAGCGAAATCCGGCATAGACATACGGGTAGTTGGGCCGGAACCAGTTGCGAAATGATCGGCGCAGCAAACCGGCGTCTGTCCGCGAGGACGCCCCCTTGAGCACATAATGGTCGCCATCGAAGAAGCGCGTTGAGTATCCGGGATAAAACGAGAGGGGCTGGAATCCGGGAAAAGGCTGAAAGACCGTCGCAGTCCACTCCCATCCGTTACCGACCAGTTGGGAAATTCCGAATGCGCTGTCTCCGAGCGGGGTCGCGGTCACGGGAATAGGATCCCATCGGTTCCCGTTGAAGTTTCCCCGTCGGGTATCCGGCACGTCATCGCCCCATGGATAGGATCGTTCTTCTTCGCCATCCGGCGTCCCATATGCGGCCCGATGAAATTCCGCTTCGGTGGGCAGTCTCTTTCCGGTCCAGGCTGCAAAGGCGCTCGCCTCCTCATGGGTGACATAGACCGGCCAATCCATCGGTAACGGCACTTCTCCCGACATGGCTCGCCACCACCACTGGCCCTCGCCCCACGTCCAGAAGTGCGGCGGCTTAGCACCGGCGCGAACGAATTCGAGATACTCTCCATTCGTGACCTTGTACTTGCTCATGGCAAACGCAGAGACGGAGACCTCATGGCCATCAAATTCGTTGTCCCATCCGAATTGATATTGGCCATCGAGGGGCGCGCGTCGTTGGCCTAAGGTCACCGCGCCGCCAGGAATTTCAATGACCGTACGAACGGGAGTTGGGCTAGGTGGAAATGGCGCGACCAGCGGAATATCCTTTTGCGTGGCCGATAGTTGATGGAGGAGATAGGCGAATGTCTCGGCATGCATCAACCGGTGCTCGAACGCAACAGAGAGCACATCTTCAGATACCTGGTTCGAGAGATCATCTACGGCCTGCCGGACGCGTAAATTATACCGTTGGACTTCTGCTCTCTCCGGCCAATCGGAGCGCTTGTCCTGTGGTAACTGCCCTGGATCCGGATCGATCCCGAACGCGAAGAGTTGGTCGAATTCCGGATGGAATGACGGAACCCCTGCTGCCTGCCGCACGAGATTCCAGTCAAACGCCTCGAGATGACCGAAGTAGAAAATCGTCCGGTGGCGCTCGGGGACCGGTCGGTCATGGAAGGCTCCAGGCCGAAGCAGGCCGAATAAGGCATCGGTGGCCGCGCGAGCTTGAGCCAGCATCTGCGCTAGATGAGTGGCCGTGGTCGTCTTAGCGATCATAGGCTTGTACTCCCTTCCAAAAGGCCACGTATCCTGCAATGTGCTTGGCCGCCTCCTTGGGTGAAGGATAATACCAAGCCGCATCCTTTTCGTCAGCCACGATGTCGTAATAGCTCGGCTCCCCTTTCCAGGGACATGTCGTATGCGTCACGCTTACTTGGAGGGGCTCTCGTTTGATTGACTGGGGCGGGAAATAGTAATTCCCTTCGACCACTTGCCCCTCGTTGTCGGACGCCACGTGGTGCTCCATGAGACGTACCGCATCCTCGGAAAGGCGCTTGGAGCGTGCCTGGAGTGTGGTGTGGTTGCTTGTGGTGGCGTTGAGGAAGATGATGTCGAGATGCTCTTGCGGCGGGTCGAGGACGCCTGGCTGGACATTCATGGAAACTCCGTCTGTCCTTGATGCCACAGGGTATGCGACAGCATCGCACGCTGTAGTTGCTGGTACTCCTCCGGTGTATCAATGTCCATAATCCCCTTGAGGAAGGGCACACGCACGACGTCAGAAGCGTGAGCGGCGATGATGTGTTTCGCCCCCGCTAGGGAAAACGAGTGATTCGATGTCGGACCTAACCCTGGATGCCCATGTTCTTGTCGGAGAACTTGTTCATGGCTTCTTGATCTTGCCCTGCCGAATGCAGCCGAACAGATCGTTCAGCCGTTGTTGTCGATGCGTCGTGCTCATCGTGTTTCCTCCTCGCGTGACTGATTGGCAAATGTCATGCCGGTTATCTGCACCTCCCGATAAGGATCCAGCCAGATGAGCGACTCGGCGACAGATTTCCCACCTGGGTCACGGTAAAACACCAGGGAGCGCTGGAGATCCTTCACATAGAAGACGACGTGACCGAGATAGTGGGCTTTCATGTCGTGACTCCTCGTTACCCGATCGGAATCAGCGCGCCGTTTATCTGGCTTGCTTCTCTAGATGCGAGAAAGATCAAGGTCTGCGCGATGGATTCGGGCCTGACCCATTTCGACGGATCGGCATCTGGCATGCTGCTCCGATTCGCCGGCGTATCAATGGTCGTGGGCAGAACTCCGTTGACCGTCACGTTCGATCCGGTCAGTTCTAGCGAGAGGGCGCGGATCAGAGCGACAAGGCCCGACTTCGACACGATGTAGGCCGCCGCCCCAGGGAACGGCTCCAGCGCCGCTCGAGCGGCGACATGCACGATGCGTCCCATCCGCCGTTCCAGCATGTGAGGCAGCACCGCCTTTGAGAGTAGAAAGGCCGCCGTGAGATTCATGGTCAACATCCGATGCCAGAGCGAAGCGTCGGTTTCCACGACACGACCTATGGCAAACCCGCCAACTAAATTGATGAGCGCGTCAATGTGACCTGCCGTTCGGATTACCTCATCCACGAGGCGCCGGATGTCGGCTTCATCGGTGACATCCGCCTTCATGTCCGTGCGACCTTCCGCTTGAACGGACGGTGGATGCTGGTCGACCGTGATGACCCGGGCACCTGCCGCAACGAAGAAAGGAATAACCGTCTGCCCCAGCGCTCCGGATCCTCCGGCGATCAGCACGACATTGCCATCCGCTCTCATCTTGCCCTCCATCGCGCGCTCCTCACGCGTTTCCCCTGCTACCGTAGTAGACCCGCCGTGTGACAGAAAAAGGGGACAGGCTGCTTTTCCTATTACCTGCCAGTTGCATGGAGCGTCCTCGCGTCATGAAAAAGTAGTCCATCCACATTTCCGTTCCCATACTCCTTTAGGCGTCAATCCGTTCACGCATGCCGGCGTAGACGAAGGTGCGGACCATCTCCCGCGCATAGAGGTCGTGCGGGAACCCGAGCTCGATTTTGCTCACCTTGTCGAGGCGTTCCATCTGTGTCGGATCCAATTTCAGGTCAAGACACGCCAAGTTGTCCTGGAACTGGCTGAGCTTCCGGGCACCGATGATCGGAATGATAGGTTGGGTTTGTTCTCGCAGCCACGCGAGTGCCACCTGAGCCGGCGAGCGCCCCACCTGCTTGGCGATAGCGACGACCTCCTGTGCAATCGCTCTTGAGCGATCGCTGAACTTGGCGAATTGCTCCATGGCCGGCCCATCGAACCGAGTCCCGGCTGGTGCCCTGAGCTGTCCGCTCTCACCGAGATGTTTGCCGGTCAGCACTCCGCCCGCTAGTGGCGACCAGGCCGTGACGGTCAATCCGAAGGCGTGCGCCATGGGCAACAGCTCACGTTCGGGTGTCCGCTCGTTCAAGCTGTATTCGATCTGTAATCCCACAAACGGCGTCCAGCCACGCAGCTGGGCCAGAGTGTTGGCCTGAGCAACCCACCAGGACGGCGTATCGGAAACGCCTATATAGAGCACTTTGCCTTGGTGGACGAGATCATCAAAGGCGCGCATGACCTCGTCAACGGGAGTCATAGCATCCCAAACGTGCAGCCAGTAGAGGTCGATATAATCGGTCTTGAGCCGCTTCAGGCTGCCCTCAACTGATTGCATCATGTTCTTGCGCTGGTTGCCGCCGGCGTTGGGATCGTTCACAGGAGCACTGTTGGTGAATTTCGTAGCGAGAACAATCCGCTCGTGTTGACCTTGCATAAACTCCCCGAGGAAGGATTCACTGGTTCCATTCGTATACAGGTTGGCGGTGTCGATGAAGTTGCCACCGACATCGAGGAATGCATCGAAGATCTTCCGGCTTTCTTCCTTGGACGACCCCCAACCCCAATCCTCGCCAAATGTCATCGTGCCAAGACAAAGTTCGGAAACTCTCAATCCGCTTTTACCGAGTAGTTTGTATCTCATTGTCCTTCCTCCTATGCCTTTTCCTCTGACTGCACGATCCCTTCCACGATGCACCTATTTAAGCAGCCCGTCGCCACCAACTTGGCGCCTTCCCGATACATCCGGCCGAGCAGCGCCTTCCCGTCCTCGCGGGACAGAAAAAAGGGACAGGCTACTTTTTGTGGCTTGAATCGGCGGGCAAAGGAAATCGGGTAGGCCGCCGAACGCACGGCGATCATCGGATCGGCCGCCTCGATGCCAGGAACCACCGCTCCCGGCAGGAAGAGCAGTGTGTCTGCGGTGTGGCTCTCTGTCGTAGTTTTGGTGATCGCGATCGTGCCCAATTCGACCTTCTTGCGCGTATCCGGCCACGCGATCGAGGGGTCGTCGATCTTGTCGTCTTGCGCGGCTACTTGCAGGAACAATTTGAACTTGACGGGACCACGACGAACCCGCGCGCGGATCTCAGTGGTCAGATAGTCGGGCCCCATCGCCGAGAGCTGCTCCTTGGTCAGGAATTGCTCGCCAGCAACGGGTTGGAGCTGGTACCGACCGAACGTGGCAGCCCCCTTCGCGTTCGTGAACTTGAATGCGTTCACGCCAAAATAGGCCAGGGTTGCGTAACTCACCGGAGCCGGCTTCGGAGCCTCCAGGAAAGCCTTGGCGGAGGGATGACTGCTCAAGAACTGGTCAAGCGCTGTTGGTTGGGGATCTTCGGGTTTGGTTGCTGCGATTGCGAGAAACAAATCTCTGAGCTCGGTTGCCGTGGCGACGGGGAAGCCGTTGAACGAATTAACCACTATGTCGGTCTTCGAGCCATCAGGGAGGTCAAATTTCACCGCCATGCCGCGTGGGCTCGCGCCGGGGTCAGTGTCGGGGATGGCCGGGAGCCCCGTCGAGTTGGAGAACCGAATGGTCGCGGGAACCGGGGTCTTTTTCTTTTGAAGGTGCGCGGCCTTGCTCACAGACGTCGCTGACGCACTCGGCGTGAACGTGCCTTTCAACACGACGCCCTTCGCGTGGGTAGCGCGCGCTCCAGGATGGACCCCGAATACGCCGTTGAAGGCGTCCACCACTTGCTCAGGCACCGATTTCTGACTGGCAGGGGCGTCTTGAGCGACTCCGACAGTCGGGTTAGCAAGGGCGAAGGCC
>WNFE01001698.1_pt1 | contig 16035 bp, 14 predicted proteins | sample 5400451 | NCBI WGS metagenome assembly WNFE01 (sample SAMN13153344, study PRJNA577476) | soil metagenome | isolation source: 200 cm saprolite under Douglas fir tree site 2 hole 2 | place: USA:California | collected 2015-04-18 | reverse complement strand
TTGGTGGGATCCATGGCGGGATCGAAGACGCCCCATTTGCGCTCGATCTTGTAGGGGCCGGGGGCGCTGGCCAATTCGGGATGGCCGACAAACCAGGCGGTGCTGTGGCCGGGCATGTCGAATTCGGGGACGACGCGAATGCCGCGATCGCGGGCATAGGCGATGAGGTCGCGAATTTCGTCTTGGGTGTAGTAGAGACCGTCGGAGCCTAGCGTGTGCAGCTTGGGGAATTTTTTGCTTTCCGCGCGGAAGCCTTGATTTTCTGAGAGGTGCCAGTGGAAGACGTTCATCTTCACCGCTTCGAGACCGTCGAGATTGCGCTTGAGGACATCGAGGGGGATAAAGTGGCGCGCTACGTCGATCATGAGGCCGCGCCAGGGGAAACGCGGCTTGTCTTGGATGGTGAGGGCGGGAGCGGCAAAGCCGTTGGGGGAGACTTCGACCAATTGCAGGAAAGTTTGCAGGGCGTGCATGGCGCCTAGCGGGGTTGGGGCATCGATTCTCGCGCCGTCGGGGGCGATGGAGAGCGTATAAGATTCGTCTTCACCGAGTTCCTGGATTTCCCTGCTGGCGTGGTCGGTGTGCGCGGTTAGGGTGGGCTTTGTGGAGAGCTTGGTGGAAAGAGGAATGGCGGTTTGACGGGAGAGTTGGCGGAGAAAGCGCTGGACTGAGCGATCGAGGCGCGGTTCCGTGTGCCCGGTTAGGGCTACGGAAAAGGAGGAATCAATGCGCAAGTCGTCGGTGCCGGTTTGCAGGTTTGACGGCATGGGCATCAGGTTGAGCTTGGCTTGATCCTGCGCAGTTGCGCTGGTGGCGCACAGCAGAAGCGCAAATCCTATCGCGCAGATTCCCTGCATCCAGTCACCGAACGTCATAGTTGCGCACTCCCTCAGGTATGGCTGCGGCGTACTGCTGCCGTATCGCCCGACTGCTCAAGGACTTACAGCCTAGTTTTTCAAAATGTCGGGGTGGAGTATACCTGCCGGGAGCAGTTTTGGAAATCGGCAACCGTCGAGCAAATCGCCTGAGTTCCTTATTCAGAACTTCAGAGTTCTGCTAAAGTGCGAGGGCATAGCAATGTGTAATTTTTGCGGGGTTTCCTGCGTATTAGTGTATGGATGCGCCGAGATCAGACCGGATGAGCGCGCCAGGCAAGCCAGAGCCTACGGGGGCGATATCTCGGGCACGGACAGGGGATGCCGATGCCTGGGGAGAGCTTTATCGGGAGTACGCGCCGGCGATTTTTCGCTTTTGCCGAAGGGCGCTGCCTACCCGTGAAGACGCCGAAGACGCGACCATGGACATTTTCGCAAAGCTGATGCGGGATAATAGATTGCAACAATACGACCAGAGCCGTTCCTTCACGGCCTGGCTCTACAAGGTGGCCGCCAACCATTGTTGGGACGTGCTGCGGCGCCGCAAGACTCGCCAAGATAAAGAAACCGAGGATCTGGAAAACGTGCCACTGGAGCATCCGGATCCGAATCAACTGGACAGGCTCATCGAGCAGAAGACCAGCGAAGAAGTGCGGAGGGCGCTGGACAAGCTGGGCTCGCGCGCACGCATGGCGCTGGTGATGCGCTACTACTCGGATATGAGCTACGACGAAATTGCCGATGCGCTGGGAGTGCGCCGCGCCTTTGTGGGCGTGGTGCTGCTGCGCGCACGGCATGAACTGCGGCAGGCGCTGGGGCAAAGCGGCGCGCTGGCCGCGGGAGGGACCACGTGAGGGCAGACGAAAATTTGTCGGGAGATGCAGAGCAGCATCTCGACGAAATGACTTGTTTGTTGTATATCGAGCGGCAACTGGACCGCGCACGGGCACAAGAAGTTTCCGCGCATACGCAGGAATGCGCCGCTTGCAGGACATTGCTGCGCGCGCTGGAACGCGAATCGCGCTTGCTGACACGCGCGATGCTGGAGGAAGAGGAGGCGCTGCCGGCCAGGCTGGCGCAGTTTCAGGAACGGGCGCGGCGGTCGATGCAATGGATTTGGACCGTAGCGTTTGGGCTGGCGGCAACAGGAGTGTATGCGCTGTACACCGGCTACGTTGAGCCCTGGCAGCGGCAGTTGGAGCAGGCCGGGTTTGGCGGATCAAATCTCTTGAGCTTGCTGATTTTTCAAGGCGCCTTCTGGAAAGGATGGCAATCGATGATCACTTTGTTGGAGGTGCTGGCGCTAGTGACGTTGGCGGGCTTTGCGCTGGCGTTCTTCCGCAAGCGCGTGCGCCGGGGCTCCGCTCTCGCCTTGGTGTTGACCGGATTCTGCGCGTCACTCCTGTTGCAGCCGGCGTCCGCGATGGCCTCGGAGACGCGGCACGCTGAATCCGTCGGAGTGGCGCAAGACGAAACCATTAAGGGCGATATCTTCCTATTCGGCGACCGCGTGCGCGTGGATGGCACGGTCGAAGGAGATGTTTTCCTCTTCGGCCACAACGCCAGCGTCACCGGGCACGTGAAGGGCGACGTCATTGCCTTCGCACAGGCGCTAGAAGTGAACGGCCAAGTGGATGGAAATGTCCGCGCGTTTACCAACACGCTGACGATCCGCGGAACCGTGGCGAAGAACGTCTTGACGTTCGATGAGGTGGTGAACGTCGAATCGGCGGGCAAGATCGGGGGGAGCCTGACGTTGTTTGTGGAGACCTTGAACCTGGAAGGAAGCCTGGGGAAAGATCTGTTCATGTTCGGGAAGCACCTTGCTTTGTCGGGCAAGGTCGAAGGCACGGTAAAAATGAAGGGGGACTTGCTGACCATCAACTCTTCCGCGCAGGTAGCGGGCCCTATTCATTTCGAGGGAAATAAGGAGCCAGAAGTATCAGCGCAAGCCAAACTCGCTTATCCGGTGGATTATCGCAAGATGAAGGAAAAGCCCAAATACATGGAAGGCCACTATTACGTGTGGCAGGTGATCTGGCTGGCCGCATTCGTTTTGTTCGGGCTGGTGTTGTTCCAGTTGATGCCGAAATTTGCTGCGGAAGCTGTGGCTAGCGCGGAACGTTACGGCGCATCGTTTGGATTGGGCGTTCTTGTTTTCTTCGGCGTGCCGATTGCCGCAGTGATCGCTTGCGTCACAGTGGTGGGATTGTTCGTGGGGATATCCGCATTTTTCATTTGGTACGCAGCTCTTTATTTTGCGCAACTAATTGTAGGAGCGCTGGTGGGGCAATGGCTGATGGGACGCACGCAGGAGACTTGGCCACTGATCGGCAGAATGGCCGTGGGAATAGTGATCGTGCGTTTGGCGACAGTTGTCCCGATTATCGGAGGCTGGGTAAAGTTCGGGGTAATGTTGTGGGGCTTGGGGGCAATTTCGTTGGCGCTCTACAATCGCTTCCAACCGACCATCGCGGCTAGTGCGCCGTCGGGACCGTATATGCCGCCTCCACTGCCGCCCAACACCACGGTAGGCGGAATGCAGCCGGCGTAAGAATACAGCAGCGCAAAAAAGTGAACGGGCCGGTCCGAGATGAGTCGGGCCGACCCGTTTTGCCTTTTGCGGAGGCGGGGAAATTCAGTGCGTGCGAACCTTCGCGGCGCTAAATGCCGGAACGATGGATGAGCCAAAATAAAGAGCGCGGATCGACGCTGTCTGTCCCGAGGACAGACCTGCGGAACTGCTGACGCCATCGTAATTGGTGTTGACCGTTCCTGCCGACAATTGGACCTGGACCTGTGTGGTCACACCGAAGAATGATGGCAGGGACTGAATCGAAACATTTGGAGCCGCTGGGCTAGTTAGGCTTCCGGTCACACGCGTGAAACGCAAATACAAGGCATCCGCGCTGACCGCCGCGGTTGGCGGCGTGCCGGAAGCGGCTGTGAAAGCGGTGACGTGAACCGCGACGGTTTGCCCAGGGAGCAGGATGGATGCATCGGTGCCCCCAAAGGTCGTGACGGGCACGGTCAAGCCTTTGGTATCCACGAGAAAGGGGCTGGGGCTGACGAGCGTGACGTTTACCGGCGTGGCCAGAGCGAGATTGCTGCCGAGCTTACTGTTGGAGGTGGCCAGTACGGAGTCGTTGGTGATGATTTGAAATTGAGTGCTGGAGGAGGGTATTACGGTGACAATGCCCTCAACCCAATCGCCCGTAGCGGTAGCTAGCGGGTCGTACTCCAGCAAGGTGAACGTACCATCGGAGTTTAGAACCGTATCCAGGCTGGCTACCTGCCCCTGCACGATACAGCCGGAAAATGACAGGCTTAGATTAAAGGCCGTGCAGTTGGGCGAAAACACGGTCGAGGAATTTGCGATGGCGGTGAGCGGGCCGCGCGTGGCCGTTTGCACGGTCACCGACTGAGTTGTTGAGTTGACCGCGGTTACCACTCCTGTGACGTCTTCCACAAAGTCGAGTTGTCCAGAGGCGAGGCTGTTCGCTGTCGAGGGTAGAGCATTGGCGCTGAGGACGTTCGTAGCAGCGAGATTGACCGCCGTGACAACTTGGGGCTGAGAAGCGCTTACGGTCAGTGCATTGCCAAGATTGAAGTTAATCGCGAGTCCGGTCTGCTGGTTTGCCGACAATGTTAGAGGAAACGGAGCAGAGGTTATTTTTGGTGCCGCGGCTGCTCCGCCGGAGATGGTGGCTACGCTGTTGGGCGCGCAGCCGGTATTGCCTAGCGTTTGCGTACAGAAGGTGACTACCGGATTCGAGATGCTTACCGTGATGCTGGAGTACGAACCGGCGGGAACCGCCGCGGACGTGCCAAGAAATATGGAATCGCTCTGTAACCTGGTGAGATCGACACCGATGGTAGTGGCGTTCAAAGGTATGTTTACGGCGGCTCCCGTAGCGGGGGTCAGTGTGATGGTGTTGATATCGACAAGAAGCGAAAGAAGGTTGGTGTTGGGCGGCGGCACGAGAGGAGCTGCCGTCAGTGTCACGCTGAGCGTTGCAGTTCCGCTGCCGCCGCAATTCACCGTGCAGGGTTGCGTTGGCCTACCACTACAGGCGATCAGACCTACAGAGCACACTGACAGCAGTAAGGCAAAGCCTTTCCGGAAATTCATGCAGCCCCCAAGGCAGAGTGAGCGTTCGAGCCAAAGCCGGATGCCACGGCGCAACGCCTAGGTATGACTCTAGCGCTGCCTGCGAAGAATATAGATGCAAACCGCGAGCTGATTGTTCAACTCCTAAATGCGGCGCAAGCTCCGATGAAGCACAATACGAGAAAGGACCGGCTAGCATTAGCCTTGCTCATGTCCCGTCCAACGGCAGGGAGCGTTGTCACGGCCGCGTCCGGGCTACCTCACTGTGTGTGCTATCTTTGGCGGGGTAACAACGATCCTTTGCGGACAGTAGATCGGAACGGGGCCGACTTTGGGGAAACGCAACACGGCTGCGGCGGGCATGGATGGTGCGACGGCGGTACAGCGGCAGAAGCTTCCGAACGAGCGTCGATTTACTCAGGCCGACGATGAAATTCCAATGCAACGGCCTGATCATGCAGAAATAGATAGCGCAGCAACTGACAAAAAGTCAGCGCCGAACATGCAGGAAGTGTTTGGGCCGGGCGGTTTGCTCGAACGCTGCATGATCGGCGGGTATGAGCACCGGCGCGCGCAGCTGTTGATGGCGGAGTTGGTGCAGGATGCGTTTGAAAGCCGGCATCATGTGGTAGTGGAGGCCGGCACGGGTACCGGGAAAACTTTAGCGTATTTGCTGCCAGCGATCTGCAGCGGGCGGCGCGTGGTGATATCCACGGCCACCAAGTCTTTGCAAGAGCAGCTCTATCAAAAAGATATTCCATTTTTGCAAAAACACTTTGCCCCGGAATTGAAAGTGGCGGTCATGAAGGGACGCTCGAATTTTCTGTGCCGGGCCAAGCTGCACCAGATCGCTGATCAACCCATCCTCAAGGGAATGGAAGAGATGGATGAGTTCCGGCAGATTCAGGAGTGGTCCAAGCTGACGGAAAGCGGAGACCGCGCGGAGCTTACGTTTCTGGCGGACGATTCAGAATTGTGGACGCGCCTGGATGCGCGGCGCGACACCTGCACGGGGCAGAAGTGTGCGGACTTCAAGCAATGCTTCATTACCGCGATGCAGCAGCGCGCCAAGGAAGCGGACCTGATCATCGTGAATCATCACCTCTTCTTCGCTGATCTGGCACTGAAACAGGACGATTTCGGGAGTATTTTGCCGGAATATTCTGCGGTAGTTTTTGATGAAGCGCACGAGATGGAAGACGTGGCCAGCGATTACTTTGGCCGGCAGATTTCAAATTACCGTTTCGAGGAACTGGCGCGCGATGCGGATATCAGCATGCGGCTGCTGCACCTTGGAACGCCGGCCCTGTTGCGGCGAACGCAGCGGATTCGCGAGCGTAGCCGCGCCTTTTTTGATGTTTTCCCCGCGCGCGATGGGCGCTATCCGTTCGAAAGAAACGAACGCGAGGCATTCCTTGAGGAGCACCGCGACGCATATGATGCCTTGACGAACGCGTTGAAAGGGCTGGAAACCGAATTTGCGGCGCTGGCGCAGAAACCGGAAGAGTTGCTGCGCATCTCTCGGAGAAGCTTCGAGATCCGGCAGGAACTAGCCTTTTTGTTCGAGTCGCACGAGCGTAATTTCGTGTATTGGTACGAGCGCCGAAACAAAGGTGTTTTTCTGGCCGCAACGCCCATTGATGTCAGCCAGGTTTTGCGGGCACGTCTGTTCGAGCAATTCGATTCGATTGTCCTGACATCAGCCACTCTCACGGTTGCTGGACGTTTTGAATATATCCGCCAGCGCTTGGGACTCGATCACGCTAAAGAGGGGGCGCTACCGCCGGAGTTCGATTGGGGCCAACAAGCGCTGTTATATATGCCGCGCGGAATTCCGGATGTGCGCAATCCAGCTTTTCCGCAAGCGGCGGCGGATGAAATTGTGAAATTGCTTGAGCTCAGCGAGGGGCGCGCATTTTGTCTATTCACCAGTTACGCGCAGATGAACGATTTATTCGAGCGCGTGCGTGGGCGCGTGTCTTTTCCGTTGCTTTTGCAAGGAACGGCGCCGCGCTCTGTGCTGTTGGAAAGGTTTAAGAACACCCGGGGTGCGGTGTTGTTTGCGACTTCGAGTTTCTGGCAGGGCGTCGATGTGCCCGGCGACCAACTTTCTTGCGTGATCGTGGATAGGTTGCCGTTCGCCGTCCCTAGTGATCCCATCGTGGCCGCCAGGGTAAAGGCATTGCAAGAGGATGGGCGCAATGCGTTTTCGGAATTTCAGGTTCCGCAAGCAGTGCTTTCGCTGAAACAAGGGTTTGGGCGGCTGATTCGGACTAAGACCGATCGAGGCGTGTTGGCGTTGCTGGACAGCCGGATTCAGCGGATGGCCTATGGTAAAATTTTCTTGGAGTCCCTCCCTGGGTATGCGACCACGCAGGAACTGAGGGACGTAGCTAAATTCCTCGAAGAAAAGATTTAACACAGAGGACACGGAGAGCAGAGCACCGAGGTCGCAGAGAAGAAAGAGCTTATGTTTCAGGTCAGCGTGGAAGAGACATTTTCGGCCGGGCACGCGCTCCGCGGATATCGCGGAAAGTGCGAAAACGTGCACGGGCACAATTACCGTGTGCGTGTCACGGTGGAAGGTCCGCAGCTGGATTCTATTGGGTTGTTGTGCGACTTTACGGAATTGAAGCGCGTGATTCGCGAGATTATCGGCGGGCTGGACCATCAGTTCATGAACGATTTGGAGCCCTTTCGAACTGTGAATCCTTCGGCGGAAAATTTGGCGAAATATTTTTATGACGAGGTCACCGGGAACGTGAGGGAGTTGCCGGCCGGCGCGCGGGTTAGCGACATTGTTGTATGGGAAACGGATACGGCTAGCGCTCAATACCGTCCAGGGAAGTAGGAGAGCGACTGAGCCGTAACAGCCGACCGATTAACCGGTGCGTTAAACTTCATGTTCATTACGGAAATTTTCAAATCGATTCAGGGAGAGGGCACGCGCGCCGGTCTGCCTTGTGTTTTTGTGCGGCTGACAGGCTGCAATTTGCGGTGTACCTGGTGCGATACCGCTTACGCTTTTCATGGCGGCAAGAAGATGAGCGTCGACGAAGTGCTGGCGCGCGTTGACGAACTCGCCGGGCGACGTGCAGGTTCGGACGCTTCCAATGCGATTGTGCCGCTTGTGGAGTTGACTGGTGGCGAGCCTCTCCTGCAAGAAGAAATTTACGAGCTGGCGGAGAAACTGCTGGCGGCAGGTTATACGGTGCTGATTGAAACGAGCGGCGAGCGATTTGTTGGACGCCTGCCGCAGGAGGTCATCAAGATCGTGGATGTGAAGTGTCCGGATTCGGGAGAGGCGGATACTTTCGAGATGAGGAATCTGGATGTTATCGGAGCGCAGGATGAAGTGAAATTTGTTCTTTCCACGCGCCGCGACTATGAATTTGCGCGCGACTTTACCCGACAGCATCGGCTCGCGGAGCGAGTACGAGCCGTGCTTTTTTCTCCGGTGTTTGATGATCCAGAAGGGAAGTGGCAAGGATTGCAGCCGCGCGCGTTGGTGGAATGGATCCTAGCGGACGGGCTGCCGGTGCGGCTGGGCTTGCAGCTTCACAAATTTGTGTGGGACCCGGCGACCAAGGGTGTTTAGCAGGCAACCGAGCTAGCAATCTAAACAACGGCGAAAGAATCGACAGTGATGCTCTATGGAAAGCAAATCTAAACAGGCGGTGGTGCTTCTCAGCGGCGGAATGGACTCCTGCGTGACGCTTGCGATCGCACGCGAGCGCCATGGTGTGGGCAACGTCGCCGCGTTGCATGCCGGCTATGGGCAGCGCACACAAGCGCGCGAGCAGCGAGCCTTCGAAGAGATTGCCGACTGTTACGGAATACGTGAGAGGTTGGTCGTGCGGTTGGACCATTTCCGCGCTATTGGCGGGTCAGCTTTGACCGACAAGGAAATTGCCGTGCCGGAAGGTGAGTTACACACGCAAGCATCGCACGGAAAGATTCCCGTGACCTACGTGCCATTTCGCAACGCGCATTTTCTTTCCGTGGCAGTAAGCTGGGCGGAAGCAATCGGCGCCGGGGCCGTTTATATTGGAGCGGTTGCGGAAGACAGCTCCGGCTATCCGGATTGCCGGCCGGAATATTACCGGGCGTTTCAGGAACTGGTGCGAGCCGGGACCCGGCCGGAAACCAGAATCGAAATTGTCACTCCCGTCATCACAATGAAGAAGAGCGAGATCATCCGGCGGGGCGTCGAGCTGGGAGCGCCGCTGCATTTGACGTGGTCGTGCTATCAGAGCGAAGATGCAGCCTGTGGCGCTTGCGACAGTTGTTTGCTGCGCTTGCGCGCGTTCGCCGAAGCTGGAGTAGCCGACCAAATTTCCTACCGGCGGATGGTGGCAGCGAAGTCTTGAGCTTGGCAATCGGCCCGGTTTGGAGATAATAGGCGCACGCCGGCGGGCCGGATTACACTGGCTTGCTTTTGTTAAAGGGAGAAAAGGGCATGAAGAGAGCTACTAAATTCTTTCCATTGGCCGCACTCATTTTTGGAGCTTTGATCTCGGTCCTCGCCCCAGGCGCTTCAGCACAAATGGGCTCAGTTAGCGGCGTGATTTTGGACGTGAACGAGAAGCCCTGGGCCGGCCTGACCGTTCAAGTGGTGAGCGATCAAGGTTTCAAACAGGAAGCGAAGACCGACAACGAAGGAAGATACAACATTCGTAGTTTGCGGCCTGGCATCTACGACGTCACGATCACCGCCTTTCCTCCACCGAACGATAAGCAACCGGCCTATCAGGTCTCCAAGGTCCGTGTGCAGAATAACGAGGACGCAAAAGCCGACGCTAATTTCAAGGCGATACTTGCAAAACAGGGCGCGGCCACACAAGAGGCGGCGAAAAAGCAGGAAGAAGAGAAGCAGAAGTTTCAGGGAATGAAGGAGCACTTTGAGAAAGGTATTGGGCTCCTAAACCAAGCCGGTCAAGCCAAGGCGGATTTGGCAAAAGCTACTGCCGACCAACGTGACGCAAAGAAACAAGAAGTGAAAGGGTTTGCGGATCAGGCGGTGACCGAACTGGAAGCGGCGAAGTCCGCGGCCAGCGAAAAAGATACTAATCTAAATTTGATCTGGGCGCGCCTGGGCGATGCCTACGACACCGATGGCCGAACGGATGACGCCATCAACGCCTATAAGCAGGCTATCGAACTAAAGCCCTCGGCGGCCTATTACAACAATCTGGGCGGCATCTACGGCCGGGCGGGCAAAATTCCAGAGGCGATGGAGGCGTACAAAAAGAGCGCGGAACTGGATCCGACAAATGCGGCGCAGGCCTATCGCAATGGCGGAATCACCCTCTACAATGCCGGGAAGATGAAGGAGGCGGTCGAGCCGCTTAAGAAAGCGACCGAGCTTGATCCCAAGAGCGCGCAAGCGTGGTATCTGCTGGGCGCCTCACTGGTCGGCTCCATGGATTACAAACAGGTCGGCAGCAAATTGGAAGTTGTGGTGCAGCCGGGCACCGTGGAGGCTTATCAGAAGGCTGCGGAGCTCGATCCTAACGGCCCTTACGGTCAGCAAGCCAAGCAAGGTTTGGAAGCGTTGCAGCAGATCGCTCCCGGAATCGACACTAAGACGAAAAGGAAAAAATCTTAGTTTTTTCTGTGTTCAACGTGGACCCTTTGTTTGGCACCCGGCTTCCTTCTTGCTGGCTGCCGACTCAAAAGAGGTTTCTGCTCTTGAACGACGGGCCGTTGCGGCTCGATGTGTAGCCAACCTTGCGAATCGCTTGTAGAATCTAAACCAGTGTAGCAACGAGTGGGTGTGCTGGACTTTGCCTTGTATTCCCGAATCCTAAGCTCTGGTCGCGGAGCCGAAGTGATGGTATCGCTTATGGATCGCGTCGTGGTGCCCTCGCATGTCCTGGTGCGCTTTCTGGACAAAGAGTCCGTGCTCCTGAACATTGAGACCGAACGCTATTTTGGTCTGGATGAAACGGGCACGCGCATGTGGCAGTTGGTGACGGCGGCGCCGAAAATCGAAGTGGCATATCAACAGCTACTCGACGAGTACGACGTAGAGCCCGGACGGTTGCGTGAGAACCTGACTGAGTTGCTGAATCGCCTGGTTGACAACGGCTTGCTCCAAGTGACTTCTTCCGATGTGGGAACGTCTTCGACGGTTTAGCGTCATGGATGCGGAGGCGCGCGGAATCTTTCTGCGCGCAGCGGCAGTCTTGCCGGTAATTTCCGTAAGCCTGAAAATGCGCGGGTTTCGAGCTACGCAGAAATTCCTTCTTCGCTCCCTTCCGGTTGCTCGTCAGACTTCTGAGGAATATTCGATTCACATTGCCCGCGATCTCAAGCGAGCAGAGCTTACCTCCCGCATGGTCAATGCTGCTATTAGGCACGTCTGGCGCGCTTCGACGTGTCTTGAGAAATCGCTGGCTCTATGGTGGCTATTAGGACGCCAGGGAATCGCATCTCAACTGCGTATCGGCGCGCGAAAATTGGAAGGTAAGTTCGAGGCGCACGCTTGGGTGGAGCGCGACGGCGCGGCCCTTAGCGAACCACAGCAAGAACATCGTCATTACGCGACCTTCGACGCCGCGTTTCCGCTGCAGAGTTCGGAGACCTCATGAGCGGCTTCGCCGGAATAGTCTCACTCGACGGTGCTCCGCCGGATGCGCGTCTGCTAGAGCGGATGGCTCAAACGCTGGCCTTTCGCGGCCCCGACGGCACGCACATCACAACGAAGCCCGGCGCAGGATTCTGCTTCACATTTTTGCGAACGGGACCGGCGCCGCAGTGCCCTTCGCAACCGTGCTCGCTTGACGGGCGAGTCTGGTTGCTCGGCGACGTGCGCCTCGACGGCCGCGACGATTTAAGGCGCAAGCTCGAGCAACACGGCGATGAAATCAGCGAGAACGTAACAGACGAGGAGTTGGTACTGCGAGCGTGGCATCGTTGGCGTGAAGACGCCCTTCCGGAGTTGATCGGAGATTATTCCGTCGCTCTGTGGGACACCGAAGCCCGCCAACTGTGCTGCGTCCGCGATCTGATGGGGGCCCGCCCGTTCTACTACGCGAAAGCGGGCAATCGCCTCTACTTCAGCAACACCCTGAACGCAATTCGCTGTGTCCCAGAAATTTCAACCGAGCTTGATGACCATTTCATTGGCGACTTCTTGCTGGAAGGTTGGAACTCAGATGGCGTGCGCACTGCCTTTCGCTACTTGTCGCGTTTGCCTGCGGCGCACAGTCTGCTGTACTCGAACCAAGCGGTGCGGGTTAGCCGCTACACTTCTCTTCCGATTGAAGAACCACTTCAACTGAAACGGATCGAAGAATACGTCGAGCAATTTCGTGAGGTTCTGGATCAAGCGGTTGCAGAACGGCTCCCGCGCGGTCCCGCGGCTATTCTCATGAGCGGCGGTCTGGATTCCACCAGCGTAGCGGCCATCGCACAACACAGTGCGAGACGACGCGAATCGCCATTGCAACTCCGCGCTTATACCTTAGACTATCAACCACTTTTTGATGACCGGGAAGGGCGACTAGCGTCCGCCGCGGCGAAGTTCATTGGTATTCCAATTAAAATTCGGTCCGCGGCTTTTCATTTGCCTTTTGCGGGATGGGACGATCAGCTACCGCCCATGCCTGAGCCATGTCACGATCCCTTCCGTCGCCTCTATGTCGAACAAAATCAGCAAATCGCTGAATATGCGCGCGTGGTTCTCAATGGCTATGGCGGGGACGGAGTACTTACTGGACAATCGTGGCCGTATCTCCTGCATTTGATTCGAGGACGACATTTCTGGGATCTGGGCAGAAGTTTTGGAGGCTACTTACTGAAGCATGGGCGGATTCCGCCTCTGCGGGGCGGTTTTCGCGGGGCGCTAAAGAACTGGTTCCATCCTCAAGATCCCATGGCCCGATATCCGAAATGGCTGTCACCAGACTTCGAGAAGAAAGTGGATTTGCGAGAGCGCTGGCACGAAATGCAGCGGCCATTCCAGAGTGCCCATCCTTGGCATCCGAAAGCCCATTCTGTTCTTAACGGCTTGTTCTTATCGAGCATTCTCGAAAGTGAGGAGCCCACGTGGAGCGGCGTCCCGGTGGTTCCGCGCGCACCACTGTTGGATCTTCGGCTCCAGCGGTTCCTGATGCGGGTTCCTCCCGTTCCGCTGTGCGTGGACAAAGAGCTTTTGCGGAGAGCACTCCGAGGCTTGTTGCCCAAAGAAGTTCTGTTGCGTGCCAAGACCATATTTCAAGGTGACCAAGTCGCAATGCAAATAGAGAGACATCTCTGGAGTCCACTACCGCTTCCGGCGCCCACGGGAACGATCCGGAAGTTTGTTGTCTGGGAAAAGTTGGGCGAACTTGTGAGAACCGTGCCTATCACATTTCCATGGGCCGATTTGCGCCCAGTCTCATTGATGTATTGGTTGCGAGCTATTGAAAGAGAAGAAAGGATTCAGTAGAGTCAAATTGGGAGATATCTATGGAGCGCACACGAGAGGCACCCTTGAAAAAGAGCTATCAGCCACCTAAGCTCCAGATCTATGGCGATTTGACTGAGATGACAAAAAAGAATCCGTCAAAGATGAGTGACTCCGGTATGAACAACATGTCCTGAGGATACTTTGATCTCGTCCTACCGCGCCTATGGGCTCACGTGTGTTTCGAACTTGCCGATTCCGGGATTTTTGTCCGAGCCTGTGAACTTCAGACCCGCGGACCTCCGCTGCTGGATCAATTCCGAACAACCGGATTGGGTTTGTGAGGCGCGAACTTTGCCGTCGCGCCTCTGCTATCCTGAATCTCAGGTCGAAGGAGCCGCGACTTCGGGTTGCACGCTCATCTCGTTTGGATCAGATGAGTTCTTCGAATTAGCCTATGGCGATGGAGCGCGGTTTCTCATTGACGGTGCTGGAACACGGCTGTGGGCTACCGGATCGCCGCCGCTGTCGGTCGATGAGCTGGCAACGTATCTTCGAGGACCGGTTATGGGGTTCACGCTGCGCCGCCGGGGAATCATCCCCCTTCATGCTGGCGCCGCGTGTATTAGGACGAGCGCGATCCTATTTTGCGGCGCGATCGAAGCTGGCAAATCCACCACGGCGGCGGCACTCGCCTCGCGAGGCATTCCTATTCTGAGTGATGACATCGCTGCGCTGCGCGAAGCAGATGGCCGATTTCAAGTCGAGCCCGGATATCCTTGGATTTGTTTGTGGCCCGACGCAGTTCTCAACCTGTTTGGAAAGCGGGATGCCTTGCCGCAGTTGACGTCGACCTGGGAGAAGCGTTACCTGCCGCTCGATAGCGGAAGTTTTGAGCCTGTTAGGCGACCTCTCGGCACGATCTATCTTCTCGCGCCGCGCACGAACGAACCGAGCGCACCTCGAGTGGAGTGCATAAACGCAAGGGAAGCAGTCTTGGAATTAGTGCAAAACACCTACATGAATTGGTTGCTGGATAGACGCCAACGCGGCTTAGAACTTGATGTTCTGAGCAGGCTAGCGTCAAACGTGGCTGTGCGGAGGCTCATTCCGCATATTGATCCAGCGCGAATCGATCTTCTCTGTGATCTGATTGTACGCGATTCAGACGCCACGATCGGTCGCCAAAGCTTTGTCGATTTGGTCTCCCCCCGGTAAACATGTATGCGCTTTACGACTTCGGGCAGATGACCGCGGATCGCGAGCGCTTTGCAGCTTACATGCAAGCCATCAAACAAGCGGTCCAGCCGGGTGACTCCGTACTGGAGATTGGGTGCGGGCCGGGTGTGTTTGCGTTGTTGGCTTGCCAGGCGGGCGCGCGAAAAGTTTACGCCGTCGATTCCGAGGAAATCGTGCACTTCGCCCGAGAACTCGCGGCCGCGAACGGCTTCTCTGATCGAATGGAGTTTATCCAGAGCGATTCTCGAAAACTCCAATTGCGGGAGCGTGTCAACGTCATAGTTTCGGACATTCGAGGCGCGCTTCCCTTCTTCGGCAAGAGCATCGAGGCCATCGAGCATGCCCGAAAGCATCTGCTCCTGCCGGGCGGCCGCATGATTCCGCAGCGCGACACGTTGAAGGCTGCGATCATCGAGGCCGGCGATTTCTATTCAGATCTCGTGTTCCCCTGGCTGGAGGCGGCCCCCACTTTGAACCTCTCGCTCTCCTTGTCGCTTCTGTTGAACGAAACCTATAAGAGGCGCTTCGGCTACGATCAACTCCTGACAGCAGCTCAGACCTGGGCTGTGCTTGATTACTCGACGGGCGCACAGGCGTGCGCGAGGGCTGATCTAGATTTCTTGGTCACCCGAACTGGTATGGCGCACGGGATATGTCTGTGGTTTGAGACGGAACTCCTCGATGGCATTGGGTTTTCCTCCGGCCCGAGCTCGCGAGGGACCGTTTATGGGCAAGTGTTTCTGCCGTGGTTGGAGCCAGTCCCCGTCCAACAGGGCCAGGAGATCTTTGTAAGCCTCCATGCAAATCTGGTCGGCGAAGAATATGTCTGGCGGTGGGAAACGAAGATATGCGCGAACGAGCCGAATGCCAGCCGATCCTTCCAGCAATCCACATTTCAAGGCGCCAATTTCACACCGCAGTCGTTGCGTCGCCGCGCCGCGGATTTTGTTCCATCATTATCCGAAGAGGGGCAAGCAAATCGCTGGATGCTGCAGGCGATTGACGGGAAGACATCCTTGCAGGAAATCGCGCAAGCGGCAGCAAAGAAATTTCCCCAGATCTTCCCTCGTTGGGAGGACGCGCTCCACCGCGCTGCCGAGCTTGCTACACAATTTTCGCGGTAAGCGACTCGTCATCTATGCATGCGCTAGCGACAACGCAGAAGTTTCCGCAAACTCCTTCGAGCCCAGATCCCAGACAGCAAGCAGAATGGCTGGCACTGCTGCAATGCTCTTCACCTCGTCCGGATCTAGATCGCCTTGCCGACGTCGTGCGAGATTCATTTAGTTGGCCTGTTTTCCTGCGGGCTGCCGAAGGACATCGCGTAGTCCCGCTCGCTGCTGCGTGCGTAAACCATTTGGATCATGCACTGATTCCGCAAGAGGTTCACGCCAAACTGCGTGCATTACAGCGCACAC
>WNFE01001696.1_pt1 | contig 16044 bp, 11 predicted proteins | sample 5400451 | NCBI WGS metagenome assembly WNFE01 (sample SAMN13153344, study PRJNA577476) | soil metagenome | isolation source: 200 cm saprolite under Douglas fir tree site 2 hole 2 | place: USA:California | collected 2015-04-18 | reverse complement strand
ACAACTTGATCAGGATCGCGAAGCTGACGGAAGCGTAAGGAAGGACGCCGGCCCCGGTCGGTGAAATAAAGGCCGAGAGAAAAGAAACAGAAGGAGCCGGCTCAAGCTCGTGTGAGCCGATTCTTCAACACCCTGCTAGTGCCCAGCGCTCAAGTAGCTGGCGACTTCGCCGCCGACCCTGCGCTTAATCTCCTGCAGCTCGGCCTTGAGGTCTGCAATCTGCCTCTCCTGTTCCACCGTCCGCCTCTCCAGCGCCTGGACTGCGATCATCAGGATTCCATCGAGGTCGCCCGAGGTGATGGTGGTTGGCGTTCCAATCGTTCCAACGGCATCGTTGCCAAAGGCAGCGAAGAAATCCTGGGCCATTGGGCCGTAGTGGCGAAATTGCTTCGCGTCCTGGCCGACATAGTTCCAGCTCGTTAGGCTTAGCCCTCGAATTTTGGCGAGCACCTCCCCTCCTTCCACGGGTCGGAAATTCTCCTTTTGCTTTCGATCGGAGGTGTAGGTGTAGGGCACGTTACCTTCGATGACGCTGACGCCTGTATTGCCAAGTCGAATTTTGTTGCTGGCGTTGACGATTGCACCCGAGCCGATGGCCGTGGCGTTGAACAAATTGCCAGAGGAAACATCGGCGCCATGCCCGACTGCCGTGTTGTCGGTGCCGGTGATGTTGTTTTCGAGCGATCTGTCCCCGATCGTGGTGTTGAAGGCGCCGGCAGTGTTGTAGGCGAGGGCACCGTACCCGATGGCGGTGTTCCGGTAGCCGGCGATGTTGTTCCGGAGCGCCTGCGGGCCCATGGCAGTATTTAAGTCCCCGGTGGTGTTGCTGCGAAGCGCTTCGAACCCGTTCGCGGTGTTCACGCTGCCGGTGGTATTGCTAAGGAGCGCATTGTACCCGCTGGCGGTGTTGCCGTCGCCGGTGGTGCTGAAATAGAGCGCGCTGTATCCGGTGGCGGTGTTGTAGTTGGCGCTGATGTTTCTGTAGAGAGCAGTGACCCCAGTAGCTGTGTTGTAGCTGCCGGTAGTGTTGTTCCTCAGCGCATTGTAGCCGTCGGCGGTGTTTTCGCCGCCAGTGGTGTTTCTATTGAGTGCAACTGCGCCGCTGGCGGTGTTTCCTCCGCCGAGGGTGTTACTGGTGAGTGCGCCGGACCCAGCAGCCGTGTTCCATTGAGCGCCCGTGTTGCTGCGGAGCGCTTGGAATCCCACGGCAGTATTGTTATCGCCCACGTTGTCGTGAAGCGCTTCGAATCCATTGGCGGTGTTTTGGATTCCGGTAGTGTTGCCATAGAGCGCACTGTGGCCCGTGGCGGTGTTTTGTTCGCCAGTGGTGTTGCTCGAAAGCGCTTGGAAGCCACTGGCGGTGTTGCCGCCGCCGACAGTGTTGCTGGTGAGCGCACTGTGTCCGGTCGCGGTGTTGGCCAAGCCGGTGGTGTTGCTGAAGAGCGCGCCCCACCCACTGGCGGTGTTCTGGATGCCTGTGGTGTTCTGGAAGAGGGCATTCACGCCAGTCGCGGTGTTGTTAGTCCCGAGCGTGTTGCTGGTTAGCGCTCCGGCCCCATTCGCAGTGTTTTCCCTGCCGGTCGTGTTGCTCCGCAGCGCATTGGCGCCGCTGGCAGTGTTGAAATTGCCGGTTGTGTTGAAATAGAGCGCGCTGTGTCCGGTCGCGGTGTTCTCAGTGCCCGAGGTGTTGCTGAAAAGCGCTGTCCGCCCATTGGCGGTGTTGCGCTGGCCAGTGTCGTTGCTTCCCAGCGCGCCGAAGCCCGTGGCGGTGTTGTCGCTGCCGGTTGTGTTCAAACTGAGCGCGCTGTTCCCGGTGGCGGTGTTTTCAGAGCCCGTCATCGTGAAATTGCCTGCGCCGCTGCCGAGAAACGTGTTGGAAGTGCCGAAGTTGTGAAGGAAGGGGACGCCCTCCTTCAAAACATTCCCGACCGTGGGGTCCGCGGAATCGTGCATCGTCAGGTTGCCGGGCACGTCCACGTCTTGCGCTTCGGCAGCGAGAAACGGGGCGAAAGTGAAAAGAACAGCAAAAAACAGAAGTGTCCCACCGGAGATTTTTGTCAAACTCATCTTGGATTCCCTCCCAGTAATTAGGCGAACGCTCCAATTCCCGGAGCAGCGCCATTCCCTCCCCATAGCACGCACTGCGGGTGACAGTCGCTTAACCCCCAAGCGGCGGCATTGGCTGTCGGGAATCCAAGGGCAGCGCCAAGAATGACACCCACCCGGATGGTTCAACTTCTGGAAAAGGTGGTGGGTAAGCGCGAGCAGGAAATTCTTCGCGCGAGTACCTGGAGTCAATCGAGAGGTTAGGCAGCGAACTTCGGAAGGGGCTTTGACCCTGCCGCTATCGGAGAGATCCAGCTGGCGGGCGCGGTTGGAGATCTCGGTGGACTGATCGGCGGCGGTCCTGTTCGATGACCAAGCGCAACAGCGGATTGACCGATAGCACGATCGCGGGCGGCTCGATTGGCGTGCGACTCCCACCGGCGGTTCCCGGGGCGAATTCGGATCACCCATAACCACAACCTAAGTAAGTCAGGGACAGGGAGGCATGAAAGCATGAATCGGACACAGTTGAAGCTGGATGCAGCAACCGGGCGACGGCTGGCCGTTGAGGCGAGCTGCGACACCAGGACAATCGTCCGGGCGCTGCGCGGTGAAAAAATCCGTGGCCTGGCCGGGTATCGCGCCCGGGAGGTTTTGGTGCGCCATGGGCTTATCCAGGCGGATGAATGCCCATTCGAGGCAGTCCCGCTGCGAAAGGCCAAGTAAGCAATGAACGACAAATCATCCATCAATTCCCATTCCCCATCACCGCGCGACTGCCGCGCTCCAGCAAAATGCCGGGAGTGCGGCGAGTTGGTGTTGTGGGTTCGCTGGCCCAAATCGGGCAAGAAAATGCCGATCAACGCGGCTCCGAAGCCGCCTCCGTGCGGCAAGGTGTTGGTGAATTACAAGAGCCAGATGAACGAGCTTCTGGCTGAAATGACCAAGGCCTTCGCTCCACCACCAGGCCGGAAGCTGTACGAATCCCATTGGGCCACTTGCACTGGCGATCGGGCCACTCAGATGCGGATGAATAAACAGCCGAGGGGCGGCGCCGACGGACTGGCGAGCGGGGAGTAAGTCGTGACTAGCACGCCTCGGCTGTCACCGCTCGGTGAGGCAGCGCTCCGTTACGCACAAGTCGGTATGGCGGTTTTTCCCATCTTTCCAGGAAAGAAAACCCCTCTCACCGAGCACGGCTTCAAAGATGCAACCAAGGACCCTGCCACCATCGGTGAGTGGTGGGCGAAGTGGCCGGATGCCAACGTTGGTATCGCTACCGGCGCAGTGAGTGGAATTTTCGTCGTTGATGTCGATCCCCGCCACAGCGGTAATGACACAATCTATGAGCTGCAACCGAAATTCGGAAAACTGCCTGATACGCGAATGGTTCGAACCGGTGGTGGTGGAACACACTTCTATTTCAAACATCCAGGTTGGCTTGTTCCGAATAGCTCTGGCCGGATTGGCCCCGGCGTCGATGTTCGCGCCGATGGTGGCTACGTGCTGGCCCCACCGTCAATCACGGATGGGCCTTACGAAGTCTTGCGCGACGAAAATCCGCTCGAGGCGCCAGGATGGTTGTTCGGGCGACTGAAACATGGCTCGAATGTCCCGTCTGGTGAAAAGACATACAGGCAACTGGTTTTTAGCGAGGGACAGCGGAACAACGGATTGACTTCGCTCGCTGGCAAACTGCACCGCGATGGATTGGCCGAGTCCGAATTACTGGCGACACTTCATCAGGCGAACGGAAACCGGTGCGATCCGCCATTACCCACCGATGAAGTGGAAGCAATCGCCAAATCGGTGGCTCGATACGCTCCGCCACCGCAAACTGAGGTTTTGCCGGAGGATCCGCTTGCTCGCGTTCTGGCGCTGGAAGCAATGCCGGACAAATTCATGGCGGCCCAGCACCTGCTCCAGGATTGGAGCTTTATAGCTGCGCTTCGAGAGGCAGATCTCGTCACCTTCGATCTGGTTGCCGCCAAGTTGCACCAACTCGCCAAGATTACCAAGCCGGCGCTGAAGCAGGCGATCGAGAGATTCAGCCAACAACTTCGACCTGCAGCTGATCCGAAGGCGGCTGATGCCCCCGCAAATCCACCAGAGCTGATTGAAAAGGCCGAAAAACTGCTAGCCGATCCGAAGCTCCTCGATCGCTTCCACGCCAGTCTCGCCAGAGACGGAGTTGTCGGTGAAGAGAAGGCTGCAACCACAATCCTGCTGGCTGCAGTTACCAGGAAAACGAAGCGCCCGGTTCACCTCGTACTCAAGGCTGCCAGCAGCAGCGGCAAAAACTTCCTCACAAACGCGGTGATCTCTCGGCTCCCCAAACAAGACGTAATCACGATCAGCGACATGTCCCCACACGCTCTCCAATATTTACAGGGTTCCCTACGAGGAAAAGTCGTGGTGATCACCGAACACGAGGGCGCCGAGCGGGCAGAGTATCCGCTGCGGATCGCGATGTCTGAGGGTTCGCTTTCGATCTTGGCCGCAGAGAAGGTGACCGACGAGGGTGGCTCGCGAATCGAGAGCAGGCCGCGCACGGTTGAAGGGCCGGCCTGCTTTATTACCACCACCACCCGTAGCAGCCTCCACGATGAAAACGAAACCCGGATTCTGGAGGTGCCTCTGGATGAATCTCCAGAACAAACAAAACGGATCAACGAGGCAGCTGCGCGCCGCGCAGCGAAGCCGCCTAGCTTGCAGGACGAAGAACGGGCCGCAGCGGAAATCGAAGTTTGGAGATGCGCTTTGGGGATGTTGGATGCGACGGGGACGATCAACCCATTTGCCGTCGAGCAAGGGGATAGCTTCCCCAGTAGTCGAGTGCGCTCCCGCCGCGATTTTCAGCGTTTTCTCGGCCTGACCGCTGCGCACGCGCTTTTGCACCAACGGCAGAGGCAGCACAACTGCGATGGCCTGGTGGTGGTGGAGATGCAGGATGTGGTTGCGGTAAAGAAGCTTTGCCGGGGCCTCTTTGGCGACACCTCACCGCGATTGCGGGTACTTCAAGCCAAGCTTTGGGCAAAATTCGGAGGGGAAGAATTCAAATCGGCAGAGGCCGCCAAAATCCTTGGCTACTCCACGGACGCCACCCGCCGGGTCCTGCGCGAAATGGAAGCCACAGAGCTGGTCGAAGTGGCGCAGCAATCGAAGGGCAACAGGCCGGCCACCTGGAAGCTGGTCGGCGGAGGCGAGCCCGACTGTCCGACCGAGCCCGACTGTCCGACCGAGCCCGACTTTGAGCTAAGTCGGACAAACTCCTCGGAAATTACTGAGCAAACAACCAAGCCCGACTGTCCGACCGACTTTGCGGAGGATGCGAGTGGAACTAATACGGATCCCCTAGTCGCCGGTGATGAACAGGAGGATCAACAACCCCCCGAAGATCCCGGTCGGACAGTCGGACAAACCGATTTCGGTAATGATTTCGGCCAAGTTACCCAGACCGAGGCCGAAGTCGGACAAAGTCGGGCGGTCGGGCGAAGCGGCAATGGCGCTGCTGATCTGGAACAGACAGCCAACGGCACATTCAAGGTCAACTCAGGGCGCCAGCTGCCGATCATCGACGTGATGTCGGGCGAGACCGAGGAGCAGGCGGAGGCCAGAACCGAGTCGAATGCGCACTGCGCTGAGTGCGGGCGAACCGACGTCGGGGTTTCCGTGGTTTTGGACGATGACTCAAGGGTCTGTCGCCGATGCTGGAGTGGCGTGCGCTTTCAACGGGAAGCGAATTTTGGACAGGGGAACAGCTGATGCCTCTCTGTGAAGTCAACAACGGTGTGGGACTGGACACCCTTTGGGACGCGAACGACGTGGCGCACTACCTCAAAGCAAGCCGCTCTTGGGTTTACCAGAAGGCCGAGGCAGGTGTCATACCCTCGGTCCGAATCTTTGGACTGCTCCGCTTCCATCCTGGGGCGATACGTGCCTTTGCCCGCGAACCGATTGCCAACGGGCGTCTCTTACCACTAACTCGACGAGGCCATTGATGGATTGCACGGTTTGTGTTACAAACGGTGGCATGCGACGCGACGCAGTTCTCAATCTCCGGTTGCCGGTCGAAGTGAAGGACGCGCTTCTTCGAGCGGCAGAGGATGATCACGGCCGAAGTAATTCCGGAATGGCTGTTCGCATTTTTCGCGAGTGGTTAACCGGGCGCGGCTACCTCAAAGCCGAACCTAAGGCGCCAGCCACACGCCGAAAGAAGGGATAAGCATGGCATCGGTCTTTCGGCGCGGTCGGAAGTTCTACGTGAAGTGGAAGGACGCCCATGGCCGTTGGCAGCGCAGGGCGTCCACGGCGAAAACGAAGACCGAGGCCCGTCGGTTTGCTGAGGACCTTGAACGAAAGGCGGAGCGGGCACGACATGGGCTTGAGGCACTCCCGGTGGACGGCGGCGGCGAGACTTTCGACGAGTTGTTGAGCTGGTGGCTCGAGACGTATTCCTCGGGCACTCCCTCTCATCGCCGCAACACCAGCTCGGTGCGCCGACACCTTGTCCCGTCGTCGCTCGCGAAGATCCCGGCAGCTGCGCTTACCTCAGGGCAGCTGGAGGCATTCCTACAGGCAAAAAGCTCCGAGATCGGTCCGAACACGATTAACCACCTGCGGGCGTTTGTGAGCGCCGCGTTCACAGCGGCAAAGCGCGCTGGCCAATTTGAGGGCCCGAACCCGGCAGCGGGCGTGAGGCGACGGAAGGTACCGCGCCGAACACCCGACTACCTGAAGGCTGGCGAGGTTGGGCCAGTGCTCAGTGTACTCGCACCGCGCTGGCAGCCGCTCTTCGCGACCGCCATCTACACGGGGCTTCGGAAGGGAGAGTTGCTCGGACTTCGCAAATCGGACGTTGATCTCCGGTCTAGACTCCTTACCGTTTCTCGCTCGTACGATCGCGACACAACGAAGGGCGGACACGCCGACGTGATTCCCATCGCGGCCGAGCTAGTGCCGTACCTGGAACGTGCGTTGGCCCAGTCGCCCTCGACGTTGGTCTTCCCCGCGCCGGACGGCTCGATGATGAGTGAGCAGATCGGGTTGGAGCACGTCCTACGCCGGGCGCTCGGACGAGCCGGCATCGTCACGGGATACGAGCACGTCTGTCGGCGCAAGGGCTGCGCGCATTCGGAGCCAGCCGCTGATTCCGGATTACGACGGTGCCCAATCGATGGCCGAAAGCTCTGGCCGAAGCCGCTGGTCAGGCCAATCCGCTTCCAGGACCTGCGCCACACGACCGCCAGCCTGCTCATGATGTCGGGGGCAAACCCCGCTGCGGTCCAACGCATCCTGCGGCACAGCGACCCGCGCATCACGACTGAAATCTACGGACACCTTGCACCGGAGTACCTCCGCGCGGAGGTCGATCGGCTGAAGTTCGGTGTGAGTCCCGCGCCGGCTGAGCCGATCAGCATGCAAGCGAAGATCGTCGCGAATCTTGGTCCTCGTGGTCCAACCGTGGTCCAAGAGCGCAAAACCGACCCCTCCCGCGATGCCGCGCTACCGAGCAAAACCCCACGTCTCTCGAGGTTTACACGAGCGCGCCCGGAGGGAGTCGAACCCCCGACCTTCGGATTCGAAGTCCGACGCTCTATCCAGTTGAGCTACGGGCGCGAACGAATCAGGGCGACCAAGCGGGCTTGAACCGCTAACCCCCGGAGCCACAGTCCGGTGCTCTACCAATTGAGCTATGGTCGCCGCATTGCGGCGAAAGCGTTGACGGGCTGAGTATCCAAGAATCCAGATCACTTCAAGCCTCTCCCGTTAGCGTGGATTTCTGCAACCGCCTATAACGGCCGGTCGATGGAGTGAGCCAATTTCTTCAGGTTTTGCGCGTTGGGCCTTCAAGGAGAAATGCCATCCTAGTTTCGAATCCGAAAGGGGTGCCGTGATGCAAAGACTCGCGCTACTCGCAGCAGTGGGAATTTCTGGTGCAGCAGCTTTCCACAGCTCGTCGCGCTCTGTGCCGCTGGGCGCGTTGCGGCCGCTCACACCAGCGGCTCTGAGGGGAAGCAGCAAAGATGGCCTGCCGTACACGTCCCTGGACAGCTACGTTCGGGATTTGAAAGCGACCATACCGGAGGCTGGCAGCAATGCTTTCGTCGAGCCCGATCCCGGCGAGATCAATCAATTCGCCAACGCAATGCAAGCATTGTTGACCGGAGATGTCGACACCGCGCGTCAGCTTTTGGATAGGGTCTACTACGATCTTTTCGTTCTGAACGACAAGTCAGGCCCGACCTATCTGGTCACTCAAGAACGGTCGACTCCATTTCGCGGGCAGGGCACGTACATTGTCGATCTGCAGTACGCCCGCAACGTGATCGTCGAGGTACCGCATCCGTTGTGGGACATCAACACGCCCGAAGAGGGCGTCGCAGTCTTTCAAGCCCTCGGAGCCCGCGGTTTGTTCATTGCTGGGACGCACCGCTGCGCGAATCCGATGACAGAGTCAGGCTGCTCGGGAACGACGATTGCGTGTGGCCGGCCCGCGATCCTCGTTCGAATCTCCGACGCGCCGCACTTCACCCGCAATTTCATGTATGCGGCGCATGGTGCGACGCTGCAGCCACCTGCCGCGCTGTCGCTCAACCTGCACGGCAACGAAGGCGAACCCTACGCAGTTCAGCTGTCCGACGGGACTCGACGGTTTGCCGACGACACACCGCTCGTCAATCAACTCCGCAATGCTCTGCAGGCGCGGATTGGGGCGGACGCCGGCAGCTGTAATTGGGAGGCGGACGGCCTGGATGCGTCGAATCTGTGCGGAACCACCAACGCCCAGGGACGGCTCTCGAACAATTCGACCGATCCCTGTACCCGAAATGCCTCAAACCCATCCGGGCTGTTTCTGCACATCGAGCAGCATCGATACATCCGGGACAATCCTGGCGTCTTGATCGACGCCCTCCAGGAAGTGCTTCCACTTTGAGGTTGCCTCAGAGCACCTCAAGCGCCGACTAGGCCGGCTTCGCCGCTACGGCAGTCTCTTGCACCGGCTCGGTGGCCGGAGTGCGCTGGTACCACTCGACGACCTTGTAACGCCGGGCCACGAGCGCGAGGCCAACAGCAGCGAGATAGGCGAAGCCCGCGTAGTAGAAGAACAACGCGGTCCCATGGAAGAACGTCAGCGCAGACACGATGGCCACTGCGAGATTCGCGGCTGCGGTGGTGAGATTCCAAAAGCTCTGAATCACGCTTTTCATCGTGCGCGGTGCCTGCGTGTACGCGAACTCTAAACCGGTCACGGAGACCAGGATCTCGCTCACGGTAAGCACCACGTAAGGGACGATCTGCCAGAGGACCGAAAGTCTTTCGCCCGCGGACACCGGTATGTTGAGAAGTCCAGCGATCACGAACGAGGTCGCCCCCAGCGCCAACCCAATCGGCATTCGACGCAGCGGTTTGAGCTCCCACCCGATCTGTTTGAACGCCGGATAAAGGATGCCGGTCGTGAACGGGATGAGCAACATCACCAGAGCCGGATTCACGAGCTGCATCTGAGAGGGCTCGAAGTTGAATGGCCCGATTCGCAGATCCATCGAACGGGCTTGCACCACCCAGGTTGAAGCCTTCTGGTCAAACAGCATCCAAAAGAACGGAACGAAGGCAAAGATCGACAGCACCCGAAACACGGCCTTCACACCCTCCACCGCCTCTTGGGGGTGTTCGGATCGCGCGCCGTCGAGAAATTGGCGAGCCCGGCCGCGATGGCGCCAGGCGCTGCTGACGACCGCCAAGAACGAGTGGGGATTCTTTCCGGTCGGCGGAATCTTCACGTACTGGTTGCGCCCAAGCCAGAACACCAGAGTGGCGATCCCCATCAGGACGCCGGGAATCCCAAAGGCCACCGAGGGTCCGAACAGCCGGAGTGTCTTCGGAATGATCAAGGAGGCAAAGAACGACCCGAGGTTGATGCTCCAGTAGAAGATGGCGAAAACCTTGCTCACCAAGTGCTTGGTTTCCGCGGTGAATTGGTCCCCTACCAGAGCGGAGACGCACGGTTTGATCCCCCCCGAGCCGAGCGCAATCAGGGCCAACCCGGCATAGAACCCCGTCTGGGTATCGTGGAACATCGCCAAGCAGGCATGCCCGGCACAGTACAGCAGCGAGATGTAGAGGATGGTGCGGTATTTCCCCAAAAACCGATCCGCGAGAAGGCCTCCCAAGAGCGGAGTGAAGTAGACGCCGAAGACGAAGAGATGGAAAACGGCCTTGGCCGATGCCTCACGAGCTCCCTGCGCGGGTACCTCATTCTTCAACAGCCAGTCGATCAAAAATACCGTGAGAATGCTGCGCATCCCGTAAAAGCTGAAACGTTCGCAAGCCTCGTTTCCGATGATGAACGGGATCTGGGGCGGAAGCCGGGACGTGAGCGCGGGACTTGGCACGGCGGACTTCTACCTCTTGGCACAGCCGAGATGGAAACAATCAGCGGCCAGAGCCTAAATCGGCTAAATTGAAGGCCGATGCGTGAGCTGCGGAAAACACTCTGCAATCGCGATTGCCCCGACGCCTGTTCGATCGTCGCTCACGTCGAGGACGGCAGGGTCGTCCAACTTGGCGGCGACCCGGCGCACCCCGTCACCAACGGATTTCTCTGCTGGCGCACCAATAACTTTCTACCGCTCCAATACTCCTCGGCCCGGCTGAAGTCGCCGCTGTTGCGCGGAAAGCCGGTCTCATGGGACGAAGCGCTCGATTTCGCAGCCGCCGAATTGTTGCGCATCCGTTCCGAGTCCGGCCCCGCGGCGATCTTCAGTTACCGCAGCGGAGGATCGCTGGGCGCGCTCAAGCTCCTTACCGACTATTTCTTTTCCGAGTTTGGTCCGGTCACCGGCAAGAGCGGTGACATCTGCTCCGGGGCCGGCGATGCAGCGCAGATGCTGGACTTTGGCGAGGAGGACTCGAACGACCTGTTCGATCTGCTCAACTCGCGCAACATCCTGCTCTGGGGAAAGAACGTGGTGGTTTCCTCGCCGCACACCGTGCCGGTGCTCAAGGACGCCACGAGCCGAGGGACTCGGCTGATGCTGATTGATCCCGTCTGGCACAACAGCGCTCGACTGTGCGACTCGTTCGTCCAGCCGCGCCCTGGGCGTGATTTCGGTCTGACCATGGCGGTCGCCCGGCTTCTTTTTGAACGCGGCTGGACGGATCCTCAGGCCAGGAGCTACTGCGACAACCTCGAGCAGTTCCAGGCGCTCGCCCTCGGCCACTCGGTCGCCGCCTGGTGTGAAGACGCCGACGTCAAGCCTGCAGCGGCAGAAGAGATCGCCGCACGCCTCCACGATGGGCCCACCGCCATTCTGGTCGGCTGGGGCATGGGTCGGCGGATCAACGGCGGCGCCACCATCCGGGCGCTCGACGCCTTGGGCGCGATCTCCGGCAATCTCGGCATTCCGGGCGGCGGGGTCTCGTACTACTTCAAGCGCCGCAAGACGTTCGATTTCTCATTCATCCGCAAGCCGCCTCCACGCGACATCCTGGAGCCTCTCTTTGGTCCGCAAATGCTCGCGGCCAAGGATCCTCCGATTCGCGCCGTCTGGATCACCTGTGGAAATCCGGTCGCGATGCTGCCCGAATCGGCGACCGTCGATCGCGCGCTGCGCACGCGCGAGTTCGTTTGCGTGGTCGACGCCTGGGAGACCGATACCACCCGCGCGGCGACCCTGGCTCTGCCGACCACTACCCTGCTCGAAGACGACGACCTGCTTGGGGCGTACGGGCACCACTACGTTGGAACCTCGCATCCAGTCATTGCGCCGCCCGCTGGGGTGAAGAGCGACCTGGAGATCCTGCAGGAACTGTCACGACGCGTCGGTCTGGACGGATTGCTCGATGGCACGGCGCGCGAATGGAAACAGCGAATCCTCCGGCCGGAATCTGGAGCCTCGGTTGATCGGCTCGACGCCGAGGGTGCTCAACGCAGCGCAATGTCTCCGAAAATACTCTTTGCGGACCGCCGATTTCCGACGAAGAGCGGAAAGGTGAATCTGATCACCTCCGCGCCTCCGCGGTCGCAGGTTTCGGCAGAGTACCCGCTGTATCTGATGGCGATCTCAACGGACAAGGCCCAGAGCTCTCAGTGGTCCAAGGGTCAACCGGACGGACCGGCGGTGGTCACCGTGCACCCAGACGCGGCGCATGGACTCGCCGATGGAGCGCACGCGCAGCTCGAGTCCGCCATCGGGTCGATCGTGGTGCGCATTCGCCATGACCCTCGGCAGCGCCCTGACGTGGCGTTATTGGCGAAGGGCGGCCATCTGCGCGACGGGCGCTGCGCGAATTTGCTCGCCCGCGCCCGCGCCACGGATCTCGGCGGCGGGGGCGCTCTTTACGACGAAACCGTCCGCCTTACCGCCGCGCAATAGGTCTCGGCTACCAGCTCGAAAATTCGTCTCGCGGGAAGAGGTCGGTATTGAGCTCATCGAGCGCAAAGTCGCGACCGACGACCGCCGTGGCTACCGCTCGCGCCAAAAATTCTTCCAAGTTGCGTCTGGTTTCAGGTGGCAGAGTTGAGCGATTCGCGCCTCGATTGCGCTCCAAAAGTGCGGCACGATCGAGCTTGATTGGGCGATTGCTCGCCACCAGAAACTTGCTGCTGGCGGGCGAAGCCGCGTCCTCAATCACATAAACAAAGGGAAAGACACTTGCGGCCGTCTCGAGTATTCGACGGCTGGGCACCCACTGGGCAAACATCCCGTTGACTCGCAAACGAGAGCTCACCAGTTGATAAAACTCGCGCGAATAGAGGCTGCCAGAGAAGGGTGAGAGCGGCAGCAGCGTGTCGGTGATCACGAGATCGAAGCGTTCGCCGCTATCCAGCAGAAACTTCCGCCCGTCTTCAAAGCGATAATCGAGGCGCGGATTCGAAAGGAGCGGTTCCAGCTCGCGCATTCCCTTGTGATACAGGCTATCGAGAAGCGGCAGCTGCCCGGCACATATCTCCACGCAGGTCGCGTGCTCCACCCGTGGGTCAACGGCCAGCCCGTGAGGCGTCGAACCCATTCCAAGGCCGATCACGAGCGCACGGCGAGGAGCGGGATGGATCAGGACCGGCACGGCCCCTAACCGAACATGGAAGTCGTCAAAGGGCACGGCGTTCTGCCGCATGCCGGATATATAGAGGGCAAAAAATCGCGGTCGCTCTTCGAACATCCCGAGCACGCAGGAGCCATCCTCACGCGTCGTCATTTGCATTGGTGGCGCTCCATGGAGAGGAGCCCAGAACGCGACGCCGCTAGGTAGAAGCCATGCGAGAATTCCAAAGGCGCCCGCCAAGCCGACCACTCGCCCAACCATGCGCCGACCCTCAGCGAGAAGAGCGGCAGCCGCCAATAGGCACAAGATTCCGGCCAGCAATCGAAGCGTGGCTGCGGTTCCATATGCAGGGAGAAAGAAGAAGCCGGTGGCCAGCGTGCCGAGCACACACCCCAGCGTGTTTGCGAATAGCAATGCGCCGGTTCGACGGCCCAGCGTCTCGAGTTGATTCGAAACCACTCGATTCATGATCGGAAAGCAGATCCCCATGAGCACTGTCGGAGGTAGCAGGACCACCAACGGCGCCAAGATGTCGCGCGGAAACACGCGCCGTTTTCCTGCCGCATGCTCGAAATAAGCGGTAACCAGAAGCGGCCCGACCAATGCCGCTAGCCCAATTGCTGCCTGAAGTAAGAGAAAAGTGCGCGCGGGGCGGGTGAGGCGTCGGGCGAGGCGGCCGCCGAGCAACGACCCCAGGCCCAGTCCGACCAGATATACGAATAAGAGACGACTGAAGGTGTAAGTCGTCGAGCGCCCAACGACGTTGAGCAGCCGAAACCAAGCCACTTCTAATCCCAGCGCAGCGAATCCGGTAACTCCGTAGATGATCGCCCATAGAGGAAACCCAGCCTTGGAATGGGAAGCGTCTGATTGCGTTGGTGCGGGCGCTGAGTTTCGAATCGTCGCAAACCTCAAGGCGAGCAAGCCGGCGGCGACGTTCAAACCGGCTGCGATGCCAATTGCGCCCTGAAGACCCAGGCGGCCCAAAATCCACGGGCCCGTCATTGCAAAGGCTCCGACCGCAGCGCCAAGCGTATTGACGCCATACAACCGACCGACGGACGGAGCGATTTCCGCGGACCGCGCGACAACTCCTCGCGCCAGCAGCGGTAGCGTGGTGCCCATCATCGTCGTCGGGATGAGTAGCAGAGCAAAGTGGAAGGCGAACTGACGGGGAGTTGTGCTGATCAACGCCGAGAGCCGAGGGTAGAGGTTTTGCAGGACTTGTACACTCAGGGCGCCGAAGGCACCGATGAACAATTCCATCAGGGCGTAGAGCAATACCGAGGCCCGCGCGTCGACCCGATCGGCGAGCGCACCCCCGAGCAGATTTCCAAGCCCCAATCCCGCCATGAAAGCGGCGATCACGGTTGTTACCGAATACAGATCCATTCCGGCGTGCAGGGTGAGGATCCGTTGCCAGCCGGATTGGTAGATCAGCGCGGCGGCACCGCTGGCAAAGAAAACAGCGTACAGCACTGCGGTGCCGAGCCGAGGAATGGAGCCAGCTCTTAGGTCGGCGTTCGCTCCCAGTTCGTTCAGCTCTTAGCACCGCCTTTCAGCGAGTGCGTAATAGCCTCCGCGGGCAGGCCTGACCAGTCCAATCCACTTGCGTCCCACAGCGTGCGGCAGGTGGACCGACGAGATTTTCGGCCTTGGGCAGGCTCAGCGAAGCTGGGCGACGTGACCCCCGATGGGGATGGGTGGTTTTCCCTTCACGGACAGCTTCGCCTTCTCTTCCGGCAGCTCCATTGGCCTGTCACCAGCGTAAATCTTGTGACGCCCGCGGGCGGCAAACCATTCGCGCGTCTGAGCTACCGTGTGCATGTTTTCAACGATCTGTCGCCAGCCCACGCCAGTGTTGTAGGCGCAGAAGGAGATCTCGCCTTCCTGGGTCGCGTATGGAATCACGCACATCTCGGTCCGGCGGAAGTCATAGGTCCAGAGATCCTGGAACCACATTCCGCCGACCCACAAGATGGTCCAGTCCTTCTCCCGCTCTTTCTTGCCGAGAGCGCCGCCCATCTTTCCATTGAAGAAGAGCTTGATAAAATCTGTCAGCTCCAGGCCCGCAGGTGTCTTCCGGGTATCAAAGTTGCGCACAAAGGAAAGCGCAACCTGAGCCAGGGTCAGTTTCTTCCCGCGCGCCGTGTCACAAATCACCGCGATGTCTTTCATGAACTGCTCAACGTTGAAGAATTGCGTTACCGCCGACCATTCCTTCGTTTTGCGATTCGCGGCCAGCAGCACGCTCGAGCCACAGTTGGGATGGCAGGAGCAGGCGATCCCGCCGAATTTCGGCTCTTGAGGCCCGTTCAATGCGTTTATATGGTCCGCCAGCGCGGTAAACGCGCCCATCGCGCCCAGCGGATACCAGTCGCGGAGAGGATCGATTTTCCCATTGGTGTAACGCTTCAACTCGTGAGCGAGGTGCGAAATCGTGTATCGCTGACGCCGGCGATCCTCGTCGCTGATTTCCTCGTCCCGGCCGGTGAACGAGACCGGCTGGAAGGAGATACCACCCATCTTGTCGCAATTTTGAATCAGGAACTGCAGAAGCGGGCCGACCTGTTGATCGTTCACCGTATTCACCACGGTGGTCACCGGAGTGATGTCGATACCTGCGGCGTGCATGACTTCAATCGCACGCTGTTTCACGTCAAAGAGATTGCTGATGTGACGATGGCTGTTTGCCTCGTTGGTAATGCCGTCAAACTGGAAATACGCCATGTCGAATCCCGCTTCCTTCGCCTGGAAGGCGAACTCGGGCTCGACGGCGAATCGGATGCCATTGGTCGCGGCCTGGACCGAATAGTAGCCAACCTCCTTGGCGTATCGACATGCCTCGAGGAAGTGCGGCGACATGGTGGGTTCGCCACCAGAGAACTGAACCGACATCTGTCGCCGCGGCTTGAAGGAAATCGACGCGTCCAGGATCTCCTTGATCTC
>WNFE01006362.1_pt1 | contig 16045 bp, 16 predicted proteins | sample 5400451 | NCBI WGS metagenome assembly WNFE01 (sample SAMN13153344, study PRJNA577476) | soil metagenome | isolation source: 200 cm saprolite under Douglas fir tree site 2 hole 2 | place: USA:California | collected 2015-04-18 | reverse complement strand
CGTCGAAGGTCGCGCCCGGGAGCGGCCCCTTGTTCCGAGGATGCTTGTAATGGTCGAGGATCAGCTCCTGGTACATCTCGTACGAGGCCGACATCAGGCGAAGACCTCTTGGACCCGCTTGATCCCGCCGACCAGGGCGTCGACATCCTCGTGGTCGTTGTACACGTAGAACGAGGCCCGCGCCGTCGCGGGCAGGTCGTACCGCTCCATCAGGGGCTGCGCGCAGTGATGGCCGGACCGGATGCAGATTCCCTCGACGTCGAGGATCGACGCGACATCGTGCGGGTGAGCGTTTTCGATCGTGAACGAGAGGACGCCCGCCTTCTTGTTCACGTCCTTCGGCCCGTACGTCTTCACACCCTTGAGCCGCCCGACTTCTTCGAGGGCGTACTGCGTGACCTCCATCTCGTGGGCGCGGATCGCGTCCATGCCGAGTTTCGTCAGATAGTCGACGGCGGCCCCGAGGCCGATCGCGCCCGCGATGTTCGGCGTGCCGCCCTCGAAGCGGTACGGGATGTCGTTCCAGAGGGCGCGTCCGAGGTGGACTTCCCGGATCATCTCGCCTCCGCCGAGGAGGGGCTCCGTGGCCTCGAGCGCCTCGGCCCTCCCATACAGCACGCCGATGCCCGTGGGACCGAGCATCTTGTGGCCGCTGAACGCGAGGAAGTCGGCGTCGAGATCCTGCACGTCGATCGACAGGTGCGGGGCGGCTTGGGCCGCGTCGACCACGCACACCGCGCCGACCTCGTGGGCCCGTTTCGCGATCTCCTTCACGGGGTTGATCGTGCCGAGGACGTTCGAACACAGCGTGACGGTGACAATCTTCGTCCGATTGGTCAGGAGCTCGTCGTACTGCTCCATCTTCAGGGTCCCGTCCTCGTTCACGTCGACGTACTTCAGGACGGCGCCCTTGAGGTCCTTCACGAAGTGCCAGGGCACGTGGTTGGAATGGTGCTCCATGACCGTCCCGAGGATCTCGTCTCCCTTCTGGAGCTTCCCCTTCACGCCGTAACCGTACGCGACGAGGTTCAGAGACTCCGTCGTGGACTTCGTGAACACGATCTCATTCGGCGACTTGGCCTGGATGAAGGCGGCGACCTTCTCCCGCGCCCCTTCGTATTCGCGGGTGGCCTCCTCGCCGAGTTCGTAGATCGCCCGGTGCACGTTCGCGTTGTAGCGCGTGTAGTAGTCCGTCATCGAGTCGATGACTTGTTTCGGCTTCTGCGAGGTGGCGGCGCTGTCGAGATAGACCAGCCGCCGGTCCCGGACCGTGCGTTGGAAAATCGGGAAATCCGCCTTGATTGCGGGTACGTTCAGTAGAACCTTTGCGGCCTTCGCCATCGTTCCCTCGTGCCATGCCCGGCGGGCTACTTGAGACTTCTCGTCTCCCTCGAAAGGAGGGGATTCGGACGGCTCATCCGATGCCTCCCCCGAGCTCGAGTTCCAGGAGGCGGTCGACTTCGACCGCGTATTCGATCGGGATCCGGCTCGTCGCGATCGTTGCCGTTCCGAGGACGACCATCCGGACGGCCTCGTCCGCGGGCACGCCGCGGGACGACATGTAGAACAGCATCTCTTCGCCCACCTTGCGGACCTTTCCCTCTTGCGCGATCTCGGCATCGGCTTCATCCACCTCGATCGCGGGAGCCGTCTCGACCCGCGAGTCGGCATCCAGCATCAAGGACGACCAGTCGACGGATGAGGCGACCTCGGTCACGCCCGCCGCCACCCGGACCCCCGATCGGAGTTTCACGTGGCCCCCTCTCTGGACCACGCCGTGATTCGCGATCCTCGAGCGCGTGCGGGGCGCGAGGTGGACCATCTCCGCCCCGACATCCTCTTGCTGGCCCTTCCCCGCGAAAGAGACCCCGACGAAGTCGGCGCGGGCTCCGGGCCCGACCAGTTCCGTACGGGGGACCTTCCTCGTGCGATGGGAGCCGAGGTTCACGTCCACCCATTCCAACGTCGCGGCCTCGTGCACGCGGGCCCTCTTGGTGACGAGGTTGTCGACTTCCTTCGAGAAATTCTGGAGCGCAATGTACCGGACTCGGGAGCCGGGCATCGCGAGGACTTCGATGGCCGACACATGGAGCCGGTCCGGCGTATAGACGGGCGCCGTACAGCCCTCGATGTACGTCAGCTCCGAGCCGCGGTCCGCCACGATCAGGCTGCGTTCGAACGGCTGGACCTTTGCGTAGTCCTCCCGGATTTCCGCCTGGAGCGGAATCGGGACGGAGACCCCGGGTGGCACGTACACGAACGATCCTTCCGTCGCGAGGGCCGCGTTCAACGCCGCCAGCGGGTCATCGTCGGGGGGGATGATCGACAGGAGGTAGGTCCGCACGGGATCGGGCATCCGCCCGAGGGCCGTCGACAGTCCGTAGAATCGGATGCCGCGGGCCTCCAGGTCCTTCCGGACTTCGCGATATGCCTGCTCGGATGCCGCGAGGGCGCCGAGTCCCGGAGCGGACGGCGAGTCGTCGAATTCCAGGGCTTGAGGCGGGCCGGATTCCCCCGAGTCGAGCATCCCATCGAAGTCGACGTCGCGAAGGAACGCGGCCCAAGAGGGGATCCCCTCGGTCCGCAGCCGCTCCAGCCCACGCAGTCGGAGCCGCAGCATCCATTCGGGCTCGCGGCGGCTTCGCGAGAGACTTCGGACCAAACCCTCGGAAGGCCCCGGCCCCATCGGGACGACGCCTCCTGGTTCCTCCGGCTCGCGGGTCCGAGGGACGTCCGCCGAGGTCATCTCACTCCAGGGACACGATCTCCTTCTTCGACTCGAGGGCGGCCTCGAGCGTGTGCCACGGAAGGCTCGCGCACTTGACCCGGACGGGAAACTCCGAGACGCCGGAGAGGACGGCGAGCTTGCCAAGGGACTGCGTATCGACCGGATCTCCGGGTCGGCCGGTCACCATGCGGTGGAACTTCTCGAACAGCTCATGCGCCTGAGCCCTCGATTTCCCCTTCACGGCATCCGTCATCAAGGAAGAGGACGCCTTGGAGATCGCGCAACCTTGTCCCACGAAGGCCACGTCCGCGATCCGGTCGTCCGCGAGGCGAAGGTAGACCGTCACCCGATCGCCACACAGGGGATTGTGTCCGACCGCGGTCGCATCCGCGTTCGGAATCTCGTGGAAGTTCCTCGGCCTCTTGTTGTGGTCGAGGATGGTCTCCTGGTAGAGTTCGCGAAGATCAGCCATGTTCGGTCCCCTCCGTGGATCCCACGGAGAATCCATCGGGACGGCTCCTCATAAAGCCTCCCGGAGGCCGCTCCCGCGAGGCAACCGCGAGAGGATGAGCTGGTCGAGCTTGATCCGGATCGGGGCGACCTTGACCTGGTTCACGACATCCACCGCGAAGGCGTACGTGAGGATCTGGCGGGCGGCCTCCTCGTCGATCCCGCGGGATCGGAGATAGAACACGGCATTCTCATCGAGCTGACCGATCGTGGAGGCGTGACTGCACTTCACGTCGTCCGCGAGGATCTCCAACCCCGGGGTGCTGTCCACGAAGGCTTCTTTGGAGAGGAGGAGGTTCTTGTTGGTCTGCCGGGCGATGGTCTTCTGCGCATCCTTTCGCACGTAGATGTTGCCATTGAACACGGCGCGGGACCGTCCGTCCATGATGCCGCGATACAGCTCCACGCTCGTGCTCGCGGGGGCCGCATGGTCGATGCGCGTGTAGTTGTCGATCTGCTGCGTGCCCGAGGGCATGAAGAGGCCGTTGAGCACCAGGCTCCCACCTTCCGAGTCGAAGCGCGTGTGCACGGTGCTCCGCGAGAGCGCGCCGCCGAAAGCCATGGAATGCGATGTCACCGACGAATTCCGGTCCTGGCCGATCGTCATGGTGCCCATATGGAACGCGGACTCGGACTCCCGTTGAATCTTGTAGTGGTCCAAGGTCGCGGCGGGCCCGATGGACATCTCCGTCACCGCATTCGTGAGTGTGACGTCGGGGGCCCAGCCGGCGTACGTTTCGATCAAGGTCGCCTTGCTCCCTGCCCTCAGGCGGATCAGGTTCCGAGGATGCGAGACGACGGGGAGCTCGCGGGACGACGACACGAACACAAGATGGATCGGTTCCTCCACGATGGTGTTCTTAGGAATCTCCACATACGCGCCGTCCGTGAAAAAGGCCGTATTCAAGGCCACGAACGCATCGTCCTCATACTTTGGATGCCGCGCAAGGTCCGGCTCGAGGGTAGAGGGTTCTTCCTCGAGGACCTCCGCAACCGGCGCAATGTGGACCCCTTCCGGGAGCGGGCGAAGGTAGGAGAGGCGCGGCGCGTACCGCCCATTGACGAAAACGATCCGGCTCGTCTTGAGCACGCCGAAACCGAAGGGCTCGAGCCTCTCCGCGACCACGCCGTCCGGCCGGCCCAGGATCGCGGGCTTGAAGGGAATCCGAAGGAGGGGCGCGAGATTGGTGAATTTCCATTCTTCGTGTTTCTGGGTCGGGAAGCCCAGCGCCTCGAATCGTTCGATCGCGGACCGGCGAATCCCGCCAAGCCATGGAGGTCCCGCCAGCTCGGCCTCCGACGAAGCGAATTCTGCGACGTACGATTGCTTTGCGTCGACGGCCACCGCCACGATCGTCACCGGCCTCAGGCCCGCGCCGGCTGCGGCCTCGGGGCCTCCTCGACGATCCAGCCGTAGCCGTGCTTCTCCAGGTTTCGCGCGAGGTCCGCATCGCCACTCTTGACGATCCGTCCGTCCACAAGGACATGGACGAAGTCGGGGACCACGTAATCCAGGAGGCGTTGATAGTGTGTCACGACGAGCATGGCCCGCTTGGGGCTTCGCATCGTGTTGATCCCATTCGCGACGAGGCGGAGGGCGTCGATGTCGAGGCCGGAGTCCGTTTCGTCGAGGATACATAACTTGGGCTCGAGGACGGCCATCTGGAAGACCTCATTCTTCTTCTTCTCGCCGCCCGAGAAGCCCTCGTTCAGGCCGCGCTTCATGAACGTCTCGTCCAGGGCGAGGAGCTTCGCCTTGTCTTGCACGAGGCCCACGAAGTCCATCGCGTCGATCTCCTCGAGCCCGCGGTATTTGCGGATCGCGTTGAGGGCGGCCTTGAGGAAGTAGGCGTTGCTGACGCCGGGAATCTCAACGGGATACTGGAATGCCATGAAGACTCCCTCGCGGGCTCGGTCCTCCGGTTTCATCGCGAGCAGATCCTTCCCCTCGAAGTGCACGGACCCGCCGGTGACCTCGTATGTCACCCGACCGGCGAGCACCTGAGCGAGGGTCGTCTTGCCGCTTCCGTTCGGGCCCATGACCGCATGGACTTCGCCCGGCCGGACCGAAAGATCGATTCCCTTGAGGATGTCCTTGCCGCTGACCCTGACCTTCAGGTCCTTGATCTCGAGCATCGTCGTTCCTCCCGCACCGGAGTCGGTGTTCAGCCGACCGTTCCTTCCAGGTTCAGGCTCACGGTGATGAGCTTCTGGGCCTCGACCGCGAACTCCATGGGGAGCTTCAGGAAGACCTGCTTGCAGAAGCCGTTCACGATCATGTTCGTGGCGTCCTCCGGGGTGATGCCGCGTTGCTGGCAGTAGAATAGCTGCTCGTCGCCGATCTTCGAGGTTGACGCCTCGTGCTCCATCTGGGCCGTCGGCTCCTGGACCTGGATGTCCGGGAACGTGAAGGCCGCGCACGTGGAGCCGAGCAGGAGGGAGTCGCACTGCGAATAGTTCCGGGCGTTCGTGGCGCCCTTGTGGATCTGGACGCGGCCGCGGTACGTGTTCCGTCCGTACCCGGCGGAGATGCCCTTCGAAATGATCGTGCTCCGTGTGTTCTTGCCGATATGGAGCATCTTCGTGCCCGTGTCCGCCTGCTGGTAGTTGTTGACGAGCGCGACCGAATAGAACTCGCCCTGGGAGTTGTCTCCCTGCAGGATGCAGCTCGGGTACTTCCAGGTGATCGACGAGCCCGTCTCGACCTGGGTCCACGAAATCTTCGAGTTCACCCCGAGGCACTTGCCGCGCTTCGTGACGAAGTTGTAGATGCCGCCCTTCCCCTGCTTGTCCCCGGGATACCAGTTCTGGATCGTGGAGTACTTGATCTCCGCGTCATCGAGGGCGATCAGCTCGACGACCGCCGCATGGAGCTGGTTCGTGTCCCGAATCGGCGCGGTGCAGCCTTCCAGGTAGCTCACGTAGGCGCCCGGGTCCGCGATAATCAGCGTCCGCTCGAACTGGCCCGTGTCCTGGGCGTTGATCCGGAAGTACGTGGACAGTTCCATTGGACAACGGACTCCCGGTGGTACGTACGCGAACGAGCCGTCGCTGAACACGGCCGCATTCAGGCCCGCGAAGAAATTATCGTTGAAGGGCACGACGGAACCGAGGTACTTGCGCACGAGGTCCGGGTGCTCCTGGACTGCCTCCGAGAAAGAACAGAAGATGATGCCGAGCTCGGCCAGCTTGTCCTTGAAGGTCGTCGCCACGGAGACGCTGTCGAGCACCGCGTCGACGGCGACCCCCGCGAGGCGCTCCTGCTCGAGCAGCGGGATCCCGAGCTTCGCGTAGAGAGAGCGGATCTCCGGGTCGACGTCCTCGAGGCTCTTCACCTCCTTCTTCGGCCTCGGCGCGGCGTAGTAAATGATATTCTGATAATCGATCCGCGGATAGTGGACGTTCGCCCAGGTCGGCTCCTTCATCGTGAGCCAGTGGCGGAACGCGCGGAGCCTCCACTCCGTCATCCATTCGGGCTCCTTTTTCTTGCGAGAAATGAGCCGGACGATGTCCTCGTTGAGCCCCCTCGGGGCCTTCTCCTCATCCAGGTCCGAAACGAAGCCGTACTTGTACTCCTGCTTCGCCATCTGCTCCTGGATGGCACTCTTCGAGACCATGGAAACGCCTCCCGTTTTCGGGGAGAGGAATGAGAGACTATAACGTTGTTATATATATCTTTGGTCGTGAACCGGGAGAACAATCCTTGGACGTGGGACCGACGCATCCACGGCGGAAGGCTTAAGACGACCGCTCACCTTGAAACGGCTCGGAGACGCGGACGTCATGATGGCCTCGGAAGAGTTCCCCCTCGTGGTCACGGACACCGCAGTCCACCGCATTCGCGTGTTGCAGCAGAAGGAGAAACGCCCCGAGGCGTCCCTCCGACTTCGGATCATCGCGGGAGGGTGCAGCGGGATGCAGTACCGCATGGACCTCGCGGACGCCCCGAGGACGACCGACCTCATCGTGTCCGCCCAAGACGTGCGCGTGTTCGTCGACCCGAAGAGCATGACCTACCTCAAAGGCTCGAAGCTCGAGTGGGAGGAAGACCTCTTCGGCGGCCAATTCAAGATCACGAACCCCAACGCGAAGCATTCTTGTTCGTGCGGCCTGAGCTTCACGATCTGAGAGCCGCTCGGCTCACAGCGCATCCGCGAGCATCTCGGCCAGGTCCACGATGCTCACGGGCATGTTCCGCTTCGCGCCGACGTCTTCGAAGTGGAGCTCCGCATGGGGGCAAGTCGTCACCACGCTCGGGGCGCCCGTCTCCTCGGCCTGGTCCAAGCGCCGCTCGGCGACCCGGGCCGCCTGCTCCGGGAAGACCGCGGGAAAGCCCCCACCGGCACCCGAGCAGAGAGCGTCCTCATGGTGCGGCTGGATCTCCAGGACCTTGAGGTCGCGAATGAACTTCAGGGCCTGGCGAGGAGCTTCAAAGACCTTCGAGACGCGGGCCATATGGCAGGCGTCGTGGAAGGCGACCTTCTGCGGGAGCGGCTTCGTGAACGCGATCCGCTTCTCGCGGATGAGCTTCTCGACGTAATGGGAGATGTGGAACACGCTGAAAGGCGGGTTCCCGCCCCACTGCTTGTAGTCGCGGGCGAAGGCCCGGTAGCACTCCGCGCAGGCGGTGACGAGGACTTTCGCGCCGGTCTCCGCGACCGCTTCGACGTTGTGCGGCATGAGTTCCTCCTTCGTGATGTCCTGGTACCCCATCCGGGCGAGGGGTGCGCCGGTACACCATTCGTCCGCGCCGAGGACTCGATAGGGGACCTTCGCGGCATTGAGGATCTTCACCATTGCCCGCGCGATCTGTTGCCGCTTGTAGCTCGCGGCACACCCGACCCAGTAGACGACTTCGGGGGTCGGCGACTGGACCGTTCCGGGCGGGAGCCACGCGGCCCGCTTTTCCTGCGGTTCGCCGTACAGGTTCCGAGTCTCCAGGACGTTCCGAAGGTACGGCTCGAGTTCGGGCCGCGGATGGCCGGAGGCGACCATCCACTCTTTCACGTCGTCCCAGAGGCGGTCGAACGGGATGTCGACCGGACAGACCTGCTCGCAAGCCCCGCATCCGGTGCACTCCCAGGTGTTCCGCGCGAACTCCTCTCCCGGCTTCACGTGCCGACGGAGCAGGAGGTCCAGAGGCCCGCGCATCTCGTATTGCCGGAGCGCGAAGATGCGGCCCCGCGGAGACGCCCCTTCCCAACCCGCCTCCTGGTAGGCGGGGCAGACAGGCACGCAATATCCGCACATCGTACACGCATGGACGTCCTCCTGAATCGGAGGCATCTTGGCGAGGCGAGGCACGCGAACCCATCTCCAAAATCAGGTGCGGAGTTCCGTCAGCTGTCGCTCGGCCTGGCTCGCCTGGCCCTCGTCTTCCCGCGCGAGCTCCTCGAGGACGGCCCGGACGGGGGCCGCGACCTGGGAGGCGGCTGCACGAAGGATCCCCGCGGACTTGTGACCCGTCTCCGATGCAATCTGCCAAGCCTTCGTCAGGGCGATCTCCTTCTCGAAGGCATATCGAGCGGCGCCGCAACTCGGGCATTGGTTGGGCATGGACTTGGCGATCTCCTTCTCGAAGGCGTATCGTGCAGCGCCGCAACTCGGGCATTGGTTGGGCATGGACTTGGTCTCCGCGGCGAAACCGCAGACGTAACACTCCACCTTGGAGACCGCATCGATCGGGTAAATTCCGGGCATGACCGCGGCGTGCGTCGCGCTCGGACCCGCGACGGCCTCGAGCCTCGCGAGCTGGGACTTCTTGCGGCGTCCGAGTTCCTCGAACGCCACCTTGACCCGCATTTCCGCGACCGCGGCATTCGCGAGGTCGTAGAAGGTAATACCCTCCACGACGGCCCCCAGCGCGCGGGCGAGGGCGTCCGAGTCCTTTCCCCCCTTGGAAGTCAAGGTTACCGGCCACCCCAGAATCCGATGGATTTCTGGATGCGGCCGAGAGGATATCAAGATTTGCAACTTGTGGCCGATTCGGAGGGGTCGGCTCAGATGCCCCAACCGAATTGCTTCTTCGCCGCCTCGGACATCATCTCGGGCGTCCACGGAGGGTCCCAGACGATGTTCACGACGGCCTCCTTGACGCCCTGCAGCTGTTCGAGCTTCCGCTTTACATCCTGGTGGATGTAGGCGGACGCGGGGCATCCCGGCGCGGTGAGCGTCATCTTGACATCGACCTTGCCCTCGTCGGTCTTGAGGTCGATGTTGTACACCAGACCAAGGTCGTAGATGTTGATGGGGATCTCCGGGTCGTAGCACTTGCGCAGGACCCCGATCACCTCTTCCTTCGTCGCCATGGCTCTAGCCTTCCTCCCGTCCTAGGAGGCCCGCGGGTTATTAACGTTCCGATTGGGGATGCAAGGCCTTCCGGCCCGCGAAGCCGCCGCCGAGAGTGTGCCACCATCCAAGGTGGTCCTCGCCTCGCTGCCAACAGAGGTAGACGATCTCGTTCCCGATCTGGGCGGGGAAGTCGACCAGCCCTCGATGGAGATCCTTCACCTCGCAGCCGAGAGAGAGGACCGCATCGATGTCTGCCTGGACGGATCGATCGAGATCCGACTGCTCTTGCAGGAGCGTCGCGTAGGATTCCTTCTCCTCCGCCGTCGCGCCCCCGAGGCCCTCGCCGTAATAGGCCTCGGAATCCTCCACGAGTTCTCGCAGCTCGCGGGAGCGGGCCAGCTTGGGGTCGAGGCCACGGAAGATTTCCTCGAGCTTCGGGAGGAGAACGTTCGCCTCGGCCTCCGTGAAGAGCCGCAACTGCGGTTCCGAATGCAAGTGAAGGTCCGCCGGCCCTCCCATCTCCGTCCCTGCCTCCCGCCATCGTGACCGAGGAACTTGACCTTTGTCCTAGGTCCATCCATGGGACGTTCGCACGGCCCGCGTCGCGGCGGTCATGTTCCTCAACTTCGCCTTCGCCTCTTCGACGCTGCGGGTCTTCAGGCCGCAATCGGGATCGATGAACAGCTTCGACGGAGCAAAGATCGTGAGCGCCTTCTCGATCCTCTCGCGAATCAAGGATTCCGGTTCGACCACGTGACTGTGGACATCCACCACGCCGAACGCGATCTCTTTCTTCAGATGTTCCCGCTTGAACCGATCCAGGAGATCGAGGCCTGAATTCGACATCTCGAGATCGAGCTGGTCGACCGGCAGCTTGTTGAAATACTCGAAGATCTCGTTGTAGTTGCCGTAGCAGGTGTGGAGGACGCTGCTCGCCTCGAGACCCTTCGTAACGGCTCCGACCGCCTTCACGAGGAGCGGAAGCTCGTCGAAGCGAGTCGAGAGGGCCGGCTCATCGACCTGGATGACCTTCGCGCCTGCAGACTCCAGGGCGACGGCCTCTTCATGGAGCAGCTTCGCGAACGCGAGGCACGCCTCCTCCCGCGAACCGTAGTATTCGTCGAAGGACCAATCCATCATCGTGTACGGTCCTGTGATCATGCCCTTCACCGGCTTTTTCGTCTGTCCCTGGGCGAACCGGAACCAGTCGACGCTAATCGGACCGCGCCGTCGCAGTTCGTCGACGATGATGGGTTTCTTGTAATATCGGTTCCCGTACGACCGGACGAGTCCGGAAATCTCCGTGCCATCGAGGTTCTCCGCGAAATAGGTGGCCATGTCCCCGCGGTACTGCTCCCCGTCGACGAGGATGTCAATCCCGATCTCCTCCTGGAATCGCAGCCATTCGGTCGTCGCCTTCTCCTCGAGGATCCGCAACTCGTCAGCGGAGATCTCCCCCTTCGAAGTCTTTGTCCGGGCGCGGGTGAGGTACTCCGGCTTAGGGAATGACCCCACGCTCGTTGTCTGGAGGGCCTTCACCCAGCGACCCCCACCGCGTCGGCCGCGGCTCGTAAGATTCGAAGTTTCTTTCGGGCTCGATCGCGGGGCAGGAACTCCAAGCCGTTGGACGGAGCTAGGTAGGAGGCCTTCAAGTCCACCGACGATCGAAGCTCGGATACCTTTTTCGCGATGGCGGTCGGGTCCTCTTCCTTCGTGTTCCGGGCGTCGATCAGCCCGAGGACGAGGGGCTTCGTTGACCCTTGCTTGACGAGGGCCGGCCAGGTGGCAGACCCTTGAACGAGGTCGAGGCCCAGGACGTCGGCGGGCACGTCCGCGAGGTCGCGAAAGATCTTGGCGACGTCCCCGAAGAAGGTGAACAATGCCAGCGACGAGCGACCCTTGCGGGAGCGGAGGCGTTCGAGAGTCTCTGACACCAGGGACAGGTGCTCCGGATGGCGGGTGAGGATCGGCTCATCGATCTGGACATGCGACGCTCCCGCGGCGACCAAAGCTTCCACCTCTTGTCCGAGGGCCGTCGCGAGATCGATGGCGAGCGCCTTTCTCGTCTGATAATGCTTGTCCTGAGAGAGCGAGGCGAGGGTCACTGGTCCGGTGAGGACCGCCTTAACGGGTGCCTTCGAGTTCGCTTGGGCGAACTTCCATTCGTCCACGAGGAGGGGCGCCTTTCGAACGACGGGTCCGCGGACAACGGGTTGGCGGTAGTACGTATTCGTATCGAAATAGCGTACGAGGCCGTTAATCTCGACTGAGGACAGTTTCCCGGCGATATGGCTCTGGCTGTCGTACCAGGAAATCTGCCCATCCGTGACGAGGTCGATGCCGGCGTCGTTCTGTTCCCGGAGGATCGCCTTCACCGTCTCGCGCTCGACCGACCGAAGTTCTTCCTCCGTGATTTCTCCCCGATCGAGGCGCCCGATCGCCCGGCGAAGGCCTTGATCCGCGGGCGTGTCCCCGACCCTCGGATACGAGCCGACGACCGTCGTCAACACCATCTAGAGCGCTCCTGTGCGACCTTCAGGTTCACCATGAAGGGATAGGATAAAAGCCTTGCAATTCCAATCGGAATATCGGAAGGACTCGACGGCGAAATCACTTCTCGACCTGTTCCTCGAGCAGCTTGACCTCGCCCTGGAGGTTGATGTGGTAGAAGCCTTCGAGGTCCTTGTAACCGATTTCCTCCATGTGTAGACAGTCGACAGGGCACACGTCGACACATTGTTGGCAGCCGATGCATTTCGTATAGTCGAATTCGGGGATGACGATCGGCTTCCCTTTCCGGTCGTTAGGTCCGTCCAGCATGTCGATGCACCGGGTCGGACATTCCCGCTCGCATTTCTTGCAACCGATGCAGACGTCCACTTCGAGAATCGGATGCTCTCCAATCCGATTGATGAGGACGATCTCCTTGTCCGAGTTCTCCTTCGGCATGCGCAATTCGTCGGCCTTGTAGTAGAGATCCTCGCGGGCGTAGTCCGCGAGCTCGAACTCCTGGGTGAAATTCCAGGCGTCCGTGGGACAGTACTCCATGCAGTTCCCGCAGAACAGGCAATGCCCGATGTCCACGGCCGGCCGACGAATCACCTTCTTCATCTCATCCAGCTGGGCCCGGCTCGGATGGAGGTACTCCGACGTCGGTTCGACCTCATAGAACTCGAAGTAGATGCACTCGTTCGGGCAGACTTTCGCGCACAGCTCGCACCCGATGCACTTGAACCAGTCGATGCTGTGCTGGCCGCGGTACGCGAGGGGCAGCTCGACCTTCTGGTACGGGTAGAGGTGGGTGACGGGCTTCCGCCCACCCGGGACGAGCCGGTTGATCCCGGGCATCGTGACGAGCGTCTGTTTGATCGTTGCGATCAGGGGGCGAATCGTCCCGCCGACGGTCCCGACCTTCTTTCGGCCGGCTTCAGCTTCGGACCTGCGGGACTTCATAGGTGTACTCGCCCTTCTGCATGTCCATGAGCTGGCCTTCGCGAGCGCTCACGAGCCGGCCCTTCTTCGTCCGGACCCAGCCGCTCCGCTCCGCCTTGATCTTCGCGCTGAGTTTCAGGAATCCGTCGATTAGAGCCTCCGGCCGCACCGGGCACCCCGGAATGAAGATGTCCGTGGGGACGAACGTATAGGAACCCTTGACGACGCTGTAGGAGTCGTAGTACGGACCGCCGCAGATCGTACACTCGCCCATGGCGATGACCCACTTCGGTTCCGCCATCTGTTCGTAGAGTCGACGGACCGCAGGGCGCAGCTTCAGAGAGATCGGACCGTTTAGCAAGAGCACATCGCACTGCCTCGGAGACGAGCGGTATATCACGCCGAAGCGTTCGACGTCATATCGCGGATCCGACGTGGCGGCCATCTCGATGGCACAACACATGATCCCGAAGTGCAACGGCCAAGTCGAATTCCGCTTCGCCCAGTTGAAGAACTCGCCCACGAGCCCGCCCTTCAACGTCTCGAGTAGGGCTCCACCCGGGCCGCGCTTGATCGGCGCGTCGATGTTCTCCTCGACCCACTTAATGAAATCCTTCGACCGGAGGCCGACGATGTTTGCCTGTTCCGCCCGCTGGATCATCAGTTCCGGACCTCCGTCCCGCGTGACGCGGGCGGCTCCTGAAGGCCTCGAATATCGGGGCCGCACTTAACCCTTCTTCCGCGAGTGGTCACAGGTGATTCGCCTCCCGGTTTCCCAGGGTGGCCGTCAGCGAAACGTACTCCCCGGCCGGCTTAAAGATTGGGGCCTTACATCGGGGCTCGAGACTCGAGGCCACCCCATGAAGCCCACCAAGGCTCGTCGGAGAAGAGGACGCCTGGATTCAGGAGGCTGCGCGGGTCGAAGGCGTCCTTCACCGCCCGCATGACCTCGTACACCTCGCGTCCCCAGATCCGCGGCAGGGTCTCGGCGCGGATCCGCCCAATCCCGTGTTCGCCGGAGGGCGCGCCCCGGAACCGGTCGAGGACGGCGTCATCGAATTCTGCGCGGAGGGTCCGCATCGCCTCGAAGTCCGCCGAGTCGGTCGGATCGAACAGGGGACGATAATGCGTGTTCCCGTCGCCAATGTGTCCGTAGATCCCCGCCACGGTGCCGGATCGTCGGGTGAGGTCCACGAGGAAGTCGATGAACTCCGGCACTCGATCCCGCGGCACGATTGGGTCCTCGACGAACCCCCAAGCCTTGCGGGCGCCTGGCCGCTGGATAATCCTCGGGAAGACGGACCGGCGGAGCCTCCAGAGCGCGGCCTGCCTCCCCGCGTCCTCGGCGACATCGACCGGCCGGCTCAATCGGTACCCGGAGGAAACCCGTCCGCGAAGCGCGTCGGCGACCGCGTCGAGGTCCCCTTCGTCGAATTCCACGAGGAGCATCGCCTCGGCGCTCTTCGGGATTCCGAGTTCCTCGCGACCGACGAGATCGAGGGAAGCGCCGTCGATCGCCTCCATCGCGCTCGGTCCCAAAGGGACCAGGTCCGCAACCAGTCGTCCGAGCTCCGGGAACCGCTCGAGGTAGAAGAGGGCGGTGACGCGCCGCGGAGGGATCGGGACGACCCGTAGAGTGACCTCGGTCACGACGCCAAGCGTGCCCTCGCTCCCGACGAACAGGGAGGCGACGGGGAACGTCCCCTGGTCCAGCGAGTCGACGATCCGGGCCAAACTGTAGCCGCAGGAATGCTTCCGAATCGGGCGGCGGCTCGATCGGATAGCGTCCCGGTGGGCCTCGATCTCTCGACGCGTCCGGTCGAGTGGCGGGGCTTGCCGAACGGCTTCCCGCCATGCCGGCCCGACGATCGGCATGTCGCGGGCTTCGAGCACAGTCCCGTTGACGAGCGCGACCCGAAGACCCAGGACGTGGTCGATCGTTTGACCGTACTTCATGCTGCGGTATCCCGAAGCGTTATGTCCCACCATCCCGCCGATCCGACAGAGGTCTTGGCTTCCCGGGTCCGGGGCGATGCGAACGCCTCGTTCCGCGAGGTAGTCGTTCAGCTCGGCCAACAGGATGCCGGGTTGCACCGTGACGCTCGGCCGACGCGGATCAAATTCGACGATTCGCTTGAAACGGGTGGTGTCCAGCACGATGCCGGGCCCGATGGCCGCGCCCGAGAGCGAGGTCCCCGAGGCACGAGGGGTCAAGGGGACTCCGAGTTCGCGGCACACCTGGAGGGCCGCGACGACGTCCGCTTCGGACTCCGCGAAGGCCACCGCACGGGGCCGCACCGCGCACGGGCTGGCGTCCGTCGAAAAGGCGTGCCGACTCTCTTCGTCCATGCGGACCTTGTCGGCCCCCAGGGAAGACTCGAGGGAACGACGTAAGGCCACGTCGTCGGTGGACGATGCCATCGGGGTCCGCGAACGCCCCGGCGGGCTTTCCCTTTTCGGCCAAGCCAGGCCGCGGGACCAACCTTTATCTCACGTCTCGGGTTCGAAGAGGTCCGTGCCGATCAACCCGGAGCGACTCCGGAAACTGATGGAGCGCGGCCTGACGGAATACCAGGCGCGCGTCTATCTCACGCTCCTGGATCTGGGGGCGGCCACCGCGAGCCAGATCTCGCCCCTGTCGAAGGTCCCCCGGACGCGGATTTATTCGACCATGCAACAGCTCCACCAGAAGGGCCTCGTACAAATCCTCCCGGAGACCCCGCTTCGGTATGAAGCGGTGGCCTTCGACGCCTACCTGCGCGCCCTCAGCGAAGACCTCCGATCTCGCGCGAACCAAATCGACACGGGCCTCGACGCGTGGGCGCGGGAGTTCGCGATCAGCGCGCAACGCGAGCCGGAGCCCCACGGCCGGTTCGAGGCCATCTACGGTCGGAAGAACGTCCGCGAGCGCCTCCTCCGGATGTACGACATCGCCTCCCGCGAGAGCATCGGAATCGGGACGACGAAGAGTCCCGGCCGAATCCTCGGGGCCTTCCGGCCGAACCTCGTCGAGAAGGCCGCGCAGGGAGTGCGGCTGAAATATGCGTTCTGCTTCACTCCGGAGAACCGCGACGACGTGCACAC